>OGSB01000067.1_pt1 | contig 117371 bp, 130 predicted proteins | sample 1573741 | NCBI WGS metagenome assembly OGSB01 (sample SAMN03295824, study PRJEB24534) | human gut metagenome | isolation source: fecal sample 5 from infant 3 | host: Homo sapiens | place: USA: Pittsburgh, PA | collected 2014-07 | reverse complement strand
CGAACGAGGCTTTGAATAGTTTTTTTATTGTGTCTACTTTTACTTGACTAGTGCACCTTTAAAGGCTGGTCTATATTATATTATAGCTTTCATTTGTTCTTTTGCTAATTCTGCCCCTTTTTCTAATGCTTCTTTATTAATTGGCATTAAATGAACTCTATTCTCTCCAAATACTGCTGTAAATGCTTTGTTAAGTACTGAATCCACTTCTACTGCTTTTGTAGCTTCAAGAAATGCTCCTAGCATTACCATATTAGCTACCCTTGAGTTTCCAAGTTCATTAGCTATTTCATTAGCCGGAATATAATACACTTCTATATCTTCTCTTGGACATTTTCTATCTATTAAAGATGTATTTATAAATAGCTTTCCTCCTGGTACTACTAGATTTTCAAATTTATCTAAAGACGGTCTATTCATTACAATAGCTGAAGTTGAATCTATAACAACTGGAGAACCTACTACATCTGATGATATAATAACATTACAGTTTGCAGTTCCTCCTCTCATCTCTGGACCATAGGATGGTAACCAAGATACTTTTTTATCTTCTATCATACCTGAATATGTCAAAAGTTGACCTAATGCCATTACACCTTGTCCGCCAAAGCCAGCTATTACTATTCTTTCTTCCATTTTATTCAACCTCCTCTGGTCTTCTAAAATTTCCAAGAGGATAATAAGGTATCATATTTTCCTCTAACCATTTCATTGCTTCAGGAGCAGTTAATCCCCAGTTAGTAGGACATGTAGATAATACTTCTACTATTCCAAATCCTTTTCCATCAAGTTGTAACTGGAAGCATTCCTTTATTGCTTTTTTCGCTTTTCTTATATTTGCAGGCGTATTTACTGCCACCCTTTCTACAAATTTTGCACCGTGAATTGTAGCTAGCATCTCAGATATCTTTATAGGTCTACCACTATGTTCTTCAGTTCTTCCTAATGGAGCTGTTGTAGCCTTTTGTCCTATAAGGGTTGTAGGTGCCATTTGGCCACCTGTCATACCATATATAGCATTGTTAACAAATATTGTAGAGATTTTCTCTCCTCTATGGGCAGCATGAACTATTTCTGCTGTACCGATGGAAGCTAAGTCTCCATCTCCTTGATAAGTAAATACAAATTTCTCTGGATGAACTCTTTTTATCCCTGTAGCTACTGCTGGTGCTCTACCATGAGCTGCTTGTTGCATATCACAATTAAAATAATTATATGCAAATACTGAACAACCTACTGGTGCAACTCCTATAGCATTATCCAATACTCCTAATTCTACCAATGCTTCTCCTACTAATCTATGGATGATTCCATGGGTACATCCCGGACAATAGTGGGTTTGTACATCTGTTAAACCTTTAGTCTTTTCAAAAACTATAGTCATTATCTTTCACCTCCAGAGATTTTCTTAACATGTTCAATTATTGCATCTGGCGTAGGAACCATTCCACCAGTTCTCCCATAAAAAGATACTGGGAATTTGCCCTCAACTGCTATTTTAACATCATCTACCATTTGTCCATTATTCATTTCAACTGTAAGTACACCTTTACAATTTGGATTTATTTTCTTAAATTCATCGTATGGATATGGCCATAAAGTAATAGGTCTAATAAGTCCAACTTTATATCCTTCTTTTTCTAGTTTTGCTATTGCTGTTTTTGCAATTCTTGCTGTAGTTCCATAAGCTGCTATAACTACATCTGCATCTTCTATTTTATATGATTCAACTCTTGCTTCATTTTCTTTTATTTTTTGATATTTAGCTTGAAGTTTAATATTATGAGCTTCAAGATCTTCTGGTGCTATATATAAAGAATTAATTATATTTGGCTTTCTATTACCACCTGTACCTACTGTAGCCCAATCTTTCTCTGGTAATTCTCTTTTTATTGGAGTTTTAAATTCAACTGGTTCCATCATTTGTCCAATCATACCATCACCAACAACCATAACTGGATTTCTATATTGGTCTGCTATATCAAATCCTTCTATTATTAAATCAACTAGTTCCTGAACATCTGATGGAGCAAATACAACCATTCTATAGTCTCCATTTCCACCACCTCTAGTTGCTTGAAAATAATCAGTCTGTGAAGGTTGGATACTTCCTAGACCTGGTCCACCTCTCATTATATTAACTAATAGACAAGGCAATTCTGCACCAGCAATATATGATATACCTTCTTGTTTTAATGACATTCCAGGGCTTGATGAAGATGTCATAACTCTTGCACCTGCTCCTGCGGCACCATAAACCATATTTATAGCTGCTACCTCTGATTCTGCTTGTAAAAATACTCCGCCTACCTTTGGTAACTCTCTTGACATATATTCTGGTAATTCAGATTGGGGAGTTATAGGATAACCAAAAAAGTATTTACAACCTGCTGCAATAGCTGCTGCTCCTATAGCCTCATTCCCTTTCATGAGAACTTTTGCCATTTTAAAACCCTCCTTAAAATATATTAAACTCGTTCTACAGTAATAACTACATCTGGACAGATTGTGGCACAATTGGCACAACCAATGCATTTTTCTGGGTCTGTTGTTGTAGCTGGATGATAACCCTTAGCATTTATTTTAGTTTTGTCCATTGTAAGTATTTTTACAGGACAAACAGTTGTACATAGTGCACATCCTTTACAGATGTCTTCCTTAAATGTTACCTTTCCTTTAGCCATTCTTTTTACCCTCCTTTATTGTTATAGCATCCATTCATCCCTCATAAATAACTTTATGGGGAATATTTCGCCTTCTAAGTCTTTAGGAAGGCTTGGGATTATATCTTCTAATACAGATATATATCTTAGCTTTATACCGGTTTTTTCTTGAACCTCTAAAGCTAATTTTTGACCTCTTAGTACATCATCACGAGTTGTACTTTTTAATAAATGTGTATTGTTCACAATTCCTGTTATTTTAGCCCTTGATACATCTTGAATCTTTATCATATATTCTAGCACTTTTTCTACAGTTTGAGTTTCAGGGCGATTTGCATTTAAAACAAAAAACATATCATAATTCCCTTCTTGGAAATAGTCTACATATCTCCCTAGGGCCCTTGCTCCTACTTGATCTCCACCTACATCTAATATTAAATCATAGGATTCATCCTGTAATGGTGTATAGACTTCTGCAGATATTGATGGCACTTCTATGGCAGGTGCATTTATCTGGCTGCCAATTACTTTTATACCAACACCCTCCATCTCTAGTGCTTTCTCTCTAGATCTAAAATACATATTTACTATATCTAAATCGGCTAATGCAACTTTTCTACCTAGCTGTGCTAGTTTCACAGCATAATTCACACTAAATTCAGACTTTCCTGATCCATAGTGTCCTATTATAATTCTTATTCTCTTATCATTTAGCATAATCACCAAGTCCTATTTATAAACTTTTGCTTCCTCTTCTCCTCTTAAGACACGAAGTCCACCTTCAGCTAATGCCATAAGTTCATCTTCTCCCGGATATACGGTTACATCACAGATAAATTTAACTCTTTCCTCTATCCATGACGTGAACTCCTTATCATAGGCAATACCACCTGTAACGAGGATTCCATCAACTTTTCCTTTTAATACTGCTGCACAGGTTCCAATTTCCTTTGCTACCTGATAAGCCATAGCTTTGTATACTAGCTCCGCATATTCATCACCATTTTTTATTCTTTGTCCAACTTCTCTTGCATCATTAGTATTTAGATAAGATACTATTCCACCATTTCCTTTTATCATCTTCTTCATTTCATCTAAAGAATATTTTCCTGAATAGCAAAGTTTTACTAAATCTCCTACTGGAAGAGAACCTGATCTTTCCGGTGAAAATGGTCCTTCGCCATCTAATGCATTTGCTACATCTATTACCTTGCCTTTTTCATGAGCACCTACTGAAATCCCTCCGCCTAAATGGGCAACTATTAGGTTTAATTCTTCATATTTCTTTCCTAGTTTATTAGCATGTCTTCTTGCTACTGCTTTTTGATTTAATGCATGGAATATACTCTTTCTTTCTATTTCTTTCAATCCTGATACTCTAGCTACATCTTGCATTTCATCTACTACTACTGGGTCTACTATAAAGGATTTTTTATTTATTTCCTTAGCTATTTCATAAGCTATGATTCCTCCCAGGTTTGAGGCATGTTCCCCTAAATATCCAACCTTTAAATCCTCCAACATGCTGTCATTTACTTCATAAGTACCCCCTTCTATAGGCTTGAGAAGTCCACCCCTACCTATTACTCCATCAAGAGATTCTATGGAAATATCATTCTTCTTCAATGCTTCCACTATAATATTTTTTCTGAATTCATATTGATCATAAATCTTGTTGAAAGCAGAAATTTCCTCTACTGAATGGCGAAGAGTTTCCTCAAATATACTTTTTTCATCGTCAAAAACTGCTATTTTTGTTGATGTAGAACCTGGATTTATAATTAATAATCTAGTCATTTTCCCCCTCCTATCTTGAAGCCATAAGCACTGCTAAAGCAATTGAATTTAATTTTGATTCTTCATTATCAGCTCTTGATGTAAGTACTATTGGTGCCTTTGTGCCCACGATAAGTCCTGCTGATTTTGCATTTGCTAAAAATGATAAACATTTATATAGTACATTACCAGCTTCAATATCTGGAGCAAGAAGTATGTCTGCATCTCCTGCAACTTCACTATCAATTCCTTTTAATATTGCTGATTCTTTTGACACAGCATTATCTAATGCAAAAGGTCCATCTACTAAGCATCCTAGGATTTCTCCATTTTTGTTCATATCAGCTAATTCCTTTGCATGAACAGTAGCTTCCATCTTAGGAGATACTTTTTCTTTTGCTGCCAAAACTGCTACTTTTGGTCTTTCTATATCTAAAGATTGTGCTAATACTACTGCATTTTCAATTATTTCTTTCTTTTGCTCAAGATTAGGAGCTATATTCATAGCTGCATCAGTTACAATAAAAACCTTATGATAAGTTGGAACATCAAAAACTGCCACATGGGATATTACATTGCCTGTCCTAAGTCCAATCTCACTATCTAATACCTGTTTCATTATTACAGAAGTATCTATAAGTCCCTTCATCAAAACATCAGCTTTTCCACTACTTACTAATTCTGTTGCTATCCTACAAGCCGTAGCACCATCTTCTTCATGGATTATTTCTATACCTGATAAATCAAAGTTGATTTCCTTCCCAATAACCAATATTTTTTCTTTATCTCCCACTAATATAGGCTCGGCTATCTTTAATTCGGCTGCATTTTTTACTGCAGATAAAACATCCTTATCTTGTGCAACGGCTACTGATACTTTCTTTGGCCCTCTCTTTTGGGCCAATTCTAACAGATTTTCAAATGATTTAGCCACTTATACTCACCTCATCTTCATATATTTTTGCTCTTTCTTCTCCATTGATTACTCTTTGTGCACCTTTGTTTAGTGCTTCCATTTCATCTTCTCCAGGATATACTATGACTTCAGATATAAAGTCTATCATCTCTTTTATTCTATCAACTAAGTAGTTAGAATAGGATAATCCACCTGTCAATATAATATTATCTATATGTCCATAAAGCACTGTTGCATAGGAGCCTATTTCTTTCCCTATTTGATATGCCATTGCATCATAGATAAGCCTTGCATAATTATCGCCATTCTTTATCCTTTCTTCCACTTCTCGTCCATCCATGGTATCTAAATATGAGAAAAGTCCACCTTCTCCTTGCAGCATAGTCTTCATCTCATTTAATGTATATTTTCCTGAATAACATAATTTAACTAAATCTCCCACAGGTAGAGTACCTGCTCTATCTGGAGAAAATGGGCCCATTTCCTTTGCATTGTTAACATCTATAATCTTGCCCTTTTCAACTGCCGCAATAGATATTCCACCGCCTAAGTGAGCTACCACTAAATTTAAGTCTTCAAAATTCTTATTTAATTCTTTAGCCCTTCTGTGTGATACAGCCTTAATATTCAATGCATGAACTAGAGATTTCCTTGGAATTTCCTTTAGACCAGATATTCTAGCTATATCGTGAAATTCATCTACTGCCACTGGGTCTACTATATAAGATGGTATATTTTTTAAATCTGCTAGTCCCTTAGCTAACATACCACCAAGGTTAGAAGCATGTTCTCCCTGTATCCCAACTTTTAAATCTTCAATCATTGCGTCGGTTACAGAGTAGGTACCTCCGGGCATTGATCTTAATAGTCCCCCCCTACCAACTATTGCTATAAGAGAATCAGTTGATATATTTTCTGCTTCTAGCCAATCTTTTATTAATCTTAACCTATATTCATATTGATCAGCTATTTTTTTATAATTCTCTAAATCCTCTTTTCTATGATCTATTTTGAAAGTTTTAATTTCCTGCTCTCTTTCAAATATAGATACCTTTGTAGAGGTGGATCCTGGATTAATTGCCAGAACGAAATTTCTTTCCATACTTTTCCCCCTTAGTGATTAATTATTTTTAATTCAATAGGTTGTGGTGATATTTCTTTAATTGTAATTCCTATTGGTGCAGTAAAATTTAAGTATACTTTATGAATTCCTTCATCAAGCATATTAAAATCTAGATATGGCATTAAGTCTTCTTTAGTTAAATTTTCAATTGCTTCTTTACTACCTTTTGCTAAAACCTGTATAGTCTTTGAATGATCGTCTTTATCAATAGTTAATTCACCATCTAAATTTCTAATATCCACTTCATCTAAGGTATATTCAAAGGACTTAGTAAAATTTTCTTCTATTTTTAAAGAAATTGTTACCTTCTCATTTGGATTTAATAGAGAAACATTTTCTGGAAGATCTAACTCAACTGGAACATCTGCATTTTCCATTAGATAATTTATATCCACTGGCTTAGTTTGAATAAATGTCAAGTTTGCTATATCATTTCCACCCTTAAGTGTTATCTTATTTGGATTTATTGTAATGCTAGTAATTTCATAGTTTTCTGGTGGCTCTGTTTGCAAATTAAGTTCAATAGGCACAGTTACTATCCTAAACACTGGGATACTTACATCCACTACACTTGGTTCATATTCTACTCCTCTAACATCATTTTTTTCATCATCTATTAATTTTATAGGCTCTGTAACATTAATATTTTCTTTTCTACCACTTATATCTACAACTGCTACTACATCCGCTACTTTATTTACCAAAGACCTAGGTCCCTTCAATAAAACAGATTGAGTTTTTGTTAATATATCCCCTAATACATAATTAGGATCAAGATTGCCCTTGGTCTTTACAGTTACAGATTGTGTCTTAGTTATTATCTTATCAAACGTAAATAGAACATTCTCTGGTTCACGTCCAACTATTTTTATATTACTTGATTGGTCTAAACTTATATTTATTGGTACTTTTACTTGCCCTTCACTATATCCTGATAAATCTACCTCAGCTTTTATAAATTCTCGTGAAAATTTAGCCATATCAGATTTTTTACCTGTAACTTTCACAGAAACTGTTGCTTCCTCTGGTTCCATAATTACTAGGTCTTGTCTATCTAATGCGGTTTTATTGGTATAAGTTACCGGAATATTTCTATATTCCTTAGATATATCTGGATTAACTTCGCTTTCACTAGTAACATAGCTCCACAAAACAATAGCTATAATAACAGAAAAGATTTTTAGGGTTAAATCACTCTTCTCCTTGCTCATCTTTTCGCCTCCATTTAGTCATAAATGTTTGTGTTGAATCCTTTGGCTTATACATATCTGTTAATATTTGTTTTAATGTCTTAGAATCTAAATGTCTTGCTATAGTTCCATTTTCAGCTATAGAAATAGAACCCGTTTCTTCTGAAACTATTATAGCTAAACTATCAGATCTTTCCGATATACCTAGTGCAGCTCTATGCCTTGTACCTAATTCCTTACTTATATTCATATTGTCTGTAAGAGGTAAAAAACAAGCAGCTGCTTTAATCATATCTTCTTTTATAATCACTGCTCCATCATGTAATGGTGTATTTGGAATAAATATATTGATAAGTAGATTACTGGATACCATACCATTGATCTTAGTTCCGGTATCGGCAACCTCATTTAATCCTGTTTCTCTTTCTAAAACAATCAATGCTCCAATCTTTTGTCTAGATAAAGATGCACAAGCTTCCACTATTTCATCTACAGTCTTAGATAAGCTCTCTCCCTTTATTTCTAGTAGAGATTTTGTAAAAAATCTGGATCTACCAATATACTCCAATCCACGCCTAAGCTCAGGCTGAAAGACTATTAGAATAGCAAGAACTCCAACAGTCATGGCATTTTCTAATATCCAATTTATAGTATATAGCTGTAATAAACCACTAAGTTTAGCAAATACAAATAATGCAAAAATACCTTTAGTTAATTGTTCCGCCCTAGTCTCTCTAATTAATTTAAATATCTTATAAAAAACAGCTGCCACAATGATAATATCAATTATGTCCCTTATTCTAATGCCTGAAAATATTCTATTAATAAGTTCCAAGGTTTACCACGCCTTTTATCGTATTTTCACTTCTATTCCTATTATATAATAACTGTTCCATTAATTGAACTAATAAATTGAATATAATAAATTTAATTCAATTCTGAAAATGGTTAATTTTCACTCATCTTGCTCATAGTATCATCATATGACTTCTTGAGTCTTCCTTTTAAAGAATCTGCTATACTCACATTCAACTCTCCATTAATATAATCATCAATGGGCAGAATTTCGAAAAACAATTTATTATTCTCTCTGTATTTATAGACCCAAGTCGGTATATACTGTATATTTTTAATTACTGTTTCTTGAGAAGAAAAATCTTTTTCTATCTCTAAATTTATCATTACTCCATCTTCAGTATAAGAATTATCCATAGTTTCTTTTCTCTGATTTGATAAAAAATTTCCCATAGAATAGATTATAAAATTGTCTTTTCCATCCCTATTAATTATTTGAGATCTTTGTATTACATGGGGATGGCTACCTAATATAATATTTGCACCCCATTCTACCATTTTTTCACCTAACTCTATCTGATAGCTGGAAGGCTCTCTTTGATATTCATTCCCCCAGTGAATAAATACTACTATTAAATCAATATCTGAAGATCTTGCCTTTTCAATATCTCTTTTTATTTTCTCTTCATCTATTCTATTTACCATATATGATAATTCTTCCCCTGTTAAAGTAGAATCCATACCATTTAAACCATAGGTATAGGAAAGGAATCCTATTCTTATATTCTCTATCTCCTCTATAAGAATATTATTATTTGGTTCTTTATATGTCCCTATATTTTTCATTCCATACTCATTTATATTATCTATAGTCCTAATTAATCCTGTCTTTCCATGATCTAAGCAATGATTATTGGCCGTAGCAAGTATATCAAAGCCTGTCTCCTTTAAGGCTAAAAGAGATTCCTTTGGTGTATTAAATCGAGGAAAGCCAGAAAAAGGAATTTCTTCCCCCGCAGTAACAGTTTCAAAATTTCCTAATGCTATATTGGCTTTCTCAACATATTTCTTTATATGTCTAAATGTAGAAGTAAAATCGTAGCTTAGAGTTTCTTTGTTGAAGGCTGCTTTATATTGTGGTGAGTGGAACATTATATCTCCAACAGCTAGAAGATTTATAGTAGATATCCTGGGCTCCTCAATAACCTCAGTAATATCATCTAAATTTTTAATTACAGATTTTTCCTCGTCTATTTCTTTGTCTGCTTCTATGTATTCACTTGTTATATTTGTTTCTGCAGATTTGAACTTCATATAAGCCGCTGCTCCCATAAATCCTAGGAAGCAAAATGCTAGAATCAAAAATATTATAATTATGTTATGTTTTTTTCTCACAGTATTCCCCCTAATATATCAATAGCTTGTCCTTTTGCTCTAAAGGTAGAGATATCTCTACCTTTATTTTATACTTTGTTAATATTTTATACAATATTATTATTCTTTTCTCTTTAAACCTATTACTCTAGACTTTGAATCATACATAAAATTTGCTAATTTTCTTTGATTTAATATCCACAAAAATATTACATATGGAACAAAAACCATTGTAAGCTGAGGTATTTCTGCCATCAGTATAAAGTCAAACATCCCATGCATAATAATAGGCATATACAAAGACTTTCTCATATTCATTCTTTTTCTATCTATATTTGTGTCAAATTTAGCTAAGGATAGATAATATCCCATAGTTATACCAAAAACAGCATGGGCTGGTACTGAAAATATTCCTCTATATAGCCCAATAAAAGGATTATTAGTATATCTATATGCAACATAAATTATATTTTCTACAGTAGCAAAACCCATAGTTGCAAATACACAATAAACTATACCGTCTAATTTCTCATTAAAAAACTTTGTTTTATAGGGATATTTTAATACTACTAGTCTTTTAAAAAATTCTTCTGTAAATCCTGCAACTAGGAAAGCATTATAAAAAGCACCTAATACGCCAGGAAATATATTAAATGCGATTAAAATCTCTTCAACTATAACTGAAGGAATTACTGTTAATGCTCCTAAAATATAGGTAAATAGTAAAACCCTTAGAGGCTCTCTATCATGTCTATCAGATAAATATATGCCTGCGATTATGATTATAGCAGGTATCACTGCTATAATTAAAAGTCTAAGTTCCAAAACATTACCTCCTTATGTCTTTTCTTATAGTTTCCCAAAAACATAAAAAAATAAACCCTAATGAAATTAGGGTCTATAAAATTCTATAGTTTTTCCTTGGGACTCATATTTCTTCCTCATATAAGATAATATTAATATTAAAAGTCCTAATGATATCAAAACATCCCCAATACTTATTATTTTAGGAAAAGGATATGGTTTTGGTATTGGTATTATATCTCCTAAAAAAGTTAACTTTGTAGCTTTATTAGCTAAAGTATGAGTCATTATTCTTCCCTCTTCTAATAGTGATAACTGAGTATATAATTTAGAAACCTTTAAAGCATTTATTGCAACAGGCATTCTCCCACTATTTAGTGAAAGAGGTAAAAAATTTAAAATAGATCCAAATAAAGTTATTCTAAGTCCATTCTCATGAAAATTCATTATTAGCCCAATGATTAGTAATAAGTAGATAAATATATGTATATAAAAGAAATTATTCTCTATAATATCACTTAAATTTCCACCGGTTTTAGAAACTATTAATAAGGATATGATTTCTACTGAAAAAGCTACAACAAATAAATACCATCCGTTTATATATAAATTACCGATATTTCTTATCTTTCCACCCATTAATTTCCCAAGTAGTAAAGATAGTGTAATAGTTTCGATTACCATAATAAAACAACCTCCTAAATAAATTCACAATGCGTACTCCGCAGTTTCGCAACTCAAATCTATTTACTCGCTATGCTCGTATAGATTTGGTTCTCGTTGCCTTTTTGTCCAATAAGCGTAGCGAATTGTAGACAAAACGGACAGCGTAGGTGCGTTTGACCTACATCAACTCACTAGCGTTCGCTGTGTTAGGTCATAAAAAGTAGAAAGCTAGACACAAAGTGTCTAGCATCATACTATGTTTATTAGTATGCTACAAATAGCTCTTTCTTCGCATTACAAAGTGGACATTTATCTTCTTCACCTGTTAGTGTAATATATCCGCAAACTGGACAAAGTTCCACAACTTTTGCTTCTAAGTCATTACCAGCATCTACCGCTTCTTTAGCTCTAGTGAAAAGCTCTGCATGAACTTTTTCTGCTTCAATAGCAAATCTCATTGCTGATATAGCTGTTTTTTCTCCTTGCATCTCTGCCACTGCTATGTAAGCTGGATACATTTGATTTACTTCATGCAGCTCTCCATTGATTGCTCCCTGAAGATTCTCTGAAGTAGTGCTAAGCCCAAATCCTGCTCCAGATGCTACTAAAAAATCACCTGAAATATCTTTTAACGCTTTGAAATGAAGTGTAGCATGAACTTCTTCTGCATCTGATGTAGCCATAAATAATCTAGCCACAGTTGGGAATCCATCTTTATTAGCCTTATCACTCCATATTCTATATCTCATATGTGCTTGAGATTCACCACCAAATGCTGATCTCAAATTTTCCGCTGTCATTGCGTTCATCAAAATTCCCCCTTTATAAATTTTATTATATACATTGCATACTATATTGTATACTATATTCTAAACAATGTCTAGAATATGCAACTCTCTTCATATATATTCCCATTTTGTATAGCCCTAATCATAAAAAAATGAGACTTTTTAGTCCCATTTTTATATAAACAAGCTCATATTAGAGTCATCTGCTGCATTGAGCATTGTAGCTACTCCACCAATTTCTATTCCATCGAGGAGTTCTTCTTTACTTACGCCCATTACATCCATTGACATCTGGCATGCTACCATTTTAATTCCAGATTTAATTCCTTGTTCTATTAATTCCTCTAATGAAGATATATTTTTATCCTTCATTACCATCCTTATCATCTTAGGTCCCATACCTGCCATATTCATCTTAGAGAGCCCAAGTTTTCTGCTATTCTTCGGCATCATCATTCCAAACATTTTACCCATAAAATCTTTGTTTGTCTTTATATAGGAGTCCTTTTTAATTATATTTAATCCCCAAAATGTAAAGAACATAGTAACTTCTTTACCCATTGCTCTTGCACCATTTGCTATAATAAACGATGCTATAGCTTTATCAAGATCTCCACTAAAGACTATAATATTTTTATCATCTTTTACTTGTGGTACACTTTTGCCAATTTGCCCCTTAATTTTACTCCCTTTTTCAATTAAAGCAACAAATTTCTTGTCTCCTTCTTCAGTTCTTATTAATATATTTCCTGTATTCTTACACCAAGCAGCGATATCATTGATAAACCCTGGATCTGTTGACATTACTTCTAATTTATCTCCCTCATCAATAGTTTTGATTTTTTCACTTACTTGCATAATAGGACCAGGGCAAGATAAACCACAAGCATTTAATTTAAAAAATTCACCTGTCTCAGCTACCTTGACATCTATTTCTTCTAATCTTTTAGTTTTCTTCTCCACTTTCTGAACTCCAGAATCACTAAAGACTTCAGGCCCACTGCTGCTAATACCACAAGCATCATCTTTATTATTTTGACAAAACATAGTCTTATAGGTATTAAAACCCCCTGCTAAATTTTTAGCTATAAATCCGTTTTGAGTAAGAATTCTTGTACCTATATATCCTCTAAGGCCTACAGCACAATACAAGATATATGATTTATTTTTATCCAATTCTCCAAGTCTATTCCTTAGCTGTCCTAAAGGAATATTAATAGAGTTTTCAATATAGCCCATATTTATTTCCTCTTTTTCTCTTACATCTAAGATAATAATATTTTCTTTATCTAGCTCTTCTAATTCCTTCCAAAGAACAATGTCAACTTTTCCTAATAGCTGATTTTCCGCTGCAAATCCTACCATATTCACTGGATCCTTAGCTGAGGAATATGGTGGTGCATATGCGAGTTCTAGTTCTGTTAAATCAGAAACTTTTCCTCCAAATCTAATGGCAGTAGCTATTACATCTATTCTCTTATCTACACCCTCATATCCTACTATTTGTGAACCTAGAATTTTACCGCCAAAGTCAAATATTAGTTTTATGGTCATTGGTAGAGCTCCAGGATAATATCCTGCATTGGAATTGGAATGAATAATTGCTATAAAATAATCCTTTTTGTATTCTTTTCCTAGCCTATTTAAAGTTTTTTCATTTGTACCTGTATTAGCTACTGTCAAATCAAAAACCTTAGCAATACTCGTTCCCTGAGTTCCTTTATATTCTTCCTTTGAACCTAAAATATTATTTGCAACTATTCTGCCTTGTTTATTAGCTGGACCTGCTAAAGGTACCATTGTCTGAACATTGTTTACATAGTCTTTAACTTCAATAACGTCTCCTATAGCATATATAAAGTCATCAGAAGTCTTTAAATATTTGTCTACAATGATTCCACCTCTTTGATTTACCTCTAGTCCTGCATCCTTAGCTAATTCTCCATTAGGTCTAATGCCTATGGATAATATAACTATATCTCCTTTAATTTCAGCACCTGATTGTAAAGTAATAGTAGTCACTTCACTACTATATTCAAATTTGCTTACTCCATCTTTTAGTCTAAGGTCTACTCCCTTTGACTTCAAATGCTCATGAACTATTTGTGCCATCTCATAATCTATCGGTGCCATTACTTGATCTAGCATCTCCACTATGGAAACCTTTAATCCTAAATCATGTAAATTCTCAGCCATTTCAAGACCTATAAATCCACCACCTACTACTATAGCAGACTTTGGACTTTTTTCATCTACATAAGATTTTATGGTATCTGTATCTGGTATATTCCAAAGACTAAAGATGTTAGGTGAGTTGATTCCTGGTATTGGTGGCTTTAAGGGCGTTGATCCTGTGGATAAAATAAGATAATCATAGTATTCCTCATATGTCTTATCATTTTTTAAATCTTTAACCAATACTTTTTTATCTTCCTTAAATATCTTCGTAACTTCTGATTTTATTCTTACATCTACGTTAAATCTTTCCATAATACTTTGTGGCGTTTGAACCAATAAGGAATCCCTATTTTCTATAGTTCCTCCTATATAATACGGCAAACCGCAATTTGCGAAGGAAACATATTCTCCTCTTTCAAACAATACTATCTGAATATCTTCATCAAGTCTTCTAAGTCTGGCTAGAGCTGTTGCACCGCCAGCAACACCACCAACGATAACTACTTTTTTACTCATTTTTAATTCCTCCTTGCCAATTTTAACCTTAAACCTATACCCCGTATCTGTATATTTATATATTATGATATCGTACTATTTTTGTCAATAAAATTTTATGTAAAAAAGATTTATATGTAATACCTATGCAAAGTTCATATGAAAACGAATTAGCATTTTCCTATACATTATAAAGAGACTCATATCTTGTAGATATGAGTCTCTAGCTTTATCTTTCTATATTCAATATTTATATTCCTAAAGCTTCTTCGGGTGTTATATATGGTCTTTCCTGTTTTCTTCCAGTCTCTTTCAAAGTTAATTTCCCATTATAGAATGATAAACCTCTTCTAAGATATTTATTATCCTTTAATGCCTTTTCCACTCCTTTATCTGCTATTTCTAGTAAATATGGAAGAGTTGCATTACATAGAGTTTGAGTTGCAGTCTGCGAAAATGCAGATGGTATATTATCTACACAATAATGTATTATTCCATTTACTTCATATATTGGGTCATCATGAGTTGTTGATTTACATGTCTCTATAGCTCCACCTTCATCACATGCTACATCTACTATTAATGCTCTATTTTTCATTATAGTTAACATATCTTTACTTACTAAATGATCTTTTCTCCATTTTGGCCAAAGGATACAATTCATTAATACATCTGTCCTCTTTAGACACATCTCTAGATTGTTTCTATTAGAATACAAAAATTCTACATTTGATGGTAATACTTTTCTTGCCGCTTCTAGCTTATTTACATCTATATCTAATACCGTAACTTTGTTTCCAAATGCTGATGCTAATTCTGCTGCCCCTACTCCTGAATTTCCCGCACCTATAATGGTTATTTCTGGAGTTCTTATGCCATCTATTTTCGACAATAATATTCCATTTCCTCCATAGATTTTCTGCATAAAATTTAATGCTGCTAGAAATCCTCCCTTTCCGGCTATAATACTCATTGGTTTTAATAAAGGAAATTCCCCATCTTTATCATCCACATCCTCATAGGCTATACCAATAATTTTTTTGTCAATCATGGCATCTGTTTGTTCTCTATGAGCATTAGAATGAATATACGTAAATATTATTTGACCTTCTCTCATATATGCAAACTCTTCTGGAAAAATTTCTTTTACTTTATAAATTAAATCTGATTCTGCAAATATTTCTCTGGCTGTATCTATTATTTCCGCCCCTTGAACCTTATAATCTTCATCGGTAAATCCGCTACCTATTCCTGCATTTCTTTCAACTAATACTTTATGCCCTTTATTTACTATTTCTTTCACTCCATTAGGATCACATGCTACTCTGTATTCATATGGCTTTATTTCTTTTGGTATTCCTATTTTCATTATTCATTCCTCCAAAGCTCAATTTCGCTATAACATAATTCCTATTACTAAATAAAGTACTGCCGATATTCCTGCTACTGAAAGTGCATAGGGCACTTGTGTTTTTACGTGGTCAATATGATCCGAGCCAGCTGCAAGTGATGATAATATTGTTGTATCTGATAATGGTGAACAATGATCTCCGAAACATCCTCCCCCCATTACTGCAGCTATAGTTGCGTATACTAAGGTTGTTATATTTCCACCTGTCAAATTAAATGCTAATGGTACAACTATTGGAGTTAAAATAGCATATGTCCCCCAGCTGGTACCCGTGAAAAAGGATATAAAAGCTCCTATGAGGAATGTAAATACTAGCAATAATGCTGGCGTCATCCATGAACTAGCAATTGATATAACATAGTCTGCTGTTCCAAGTTCTTTACTTATTGCATTAAGTGAATATGCTAATGCTAAAATAATAACTGCAGATACTATACCTTTGATACCAGCTATAGCTGTCTCTACTAATTCAGGAATAGTTCCCATCTTTTGAATTAGCATTGTAATAAATTGAAATGCTACTGCGGCGACAAATCCCTCAAGTGTTTTTGCACTTCCGTTAATTATATATGTTCCTAAGGTAATTGAAATAATAATTAATGCTGGAGCAAAGAAGTTTAAAAAAAGATTTGGCTTTATACCTTCATTAGGCTTAATTTCTGAAAGCTCTTTTCCTAATAATGGTCTTGCATTATCATTCATAACCTTTCCTGTTTCTCTTGTTCTTTTCTCAGCTTTGCCCATAGGCCCAAAGTCAGGAATTATGCCTATTGCTATTACCCCTACCATAATTACGGATAAAATACCATAAAAATTGAACGGAACCATTCTAACAATTGCATTCATAGCTATATTTTTATCCGTAAATGCTCCAATTCCCACTAATAGCCCTGCTACATATACACCCCAAGAGGAAAAGGGAATAATTGTACAAACTGGTGCTGATGTAGAGTCACATATATATGCTAATTTTTCTCTTGATACTCTTGCTTTATCTGTTATATTTCTCATAACTGTACCTACATATAGAGGACTAAAATAATCACTAAAAAATATAAATATACCTAGTAGCCAGGCTAGTACTTGAGCACCTTTTGCTTTTACGTTCATTTTTTCGATAGATTTTGAAAAAATATCAATGGCACCTGATTTTTGAAAAAATGCTATCATAATACCTACAAAAACTTCTATACTTAGTACCCAGATAAAATCTGCATTTCCTAGTGCGGATTGAGCTAGACCTGTAAATCCAAATAATATATTTTGTCCTGTAACTAATATCCCAACTAGAACTCCAATTAATAATGAAAAAACTGCTTCCCTAGTAATAAATGCGAGGATTAATGCTGTAAATGCTGGTAATAATGATAAAATTCCAAAGTTTGTAACTGGATCCATGATATTACCTCCTTAATTTTTATAAGTCCTATAAAATTTCAAGTAAATCTGACAAATTATACTTATTAAGACCTAATGTTTCTATTGTTCTTTTTTTCTCTCCTCGATAATCCCTATCCATAATAATTGATGCAAGTTTTATTACTGAATCCATTACGGGTGTCTCTACCCCAATTTCCTTGCCAAGCTCTGCCATAAATATTAATCCATAGCCAACATCTTCATTTAAGTATCTATGGTCTAAGGTTGATTGTGCTCCTATTCCCTTAAATCCAATAGCTTCTGAATATCCTTTATCATATGTTGCTTCCTGCATATAACCTTGTTTCATCCCTAGGACTGGATCTTCAATAATACTAAATCCAAGTCTATGACCTATTGCTATTCTCTCCTTATCTACTTCCTTCATTAATCTTCCTACAGCTGTGGTTACCCCATCTTCGTAAAAATAGAAATCACCTTTAGTTCTCTCTATTAACGCTGCATTTAGTAATGTTACAGATGGATGGATAACTGGATTGGCATTTTGCAATGTTGTTTGCAGTACATTATTTGCAGGAATTAACGCTGGATAAACTTCTTTTATTAATTCATGAACCTTAGAAGTATGCTTACTAGGCAGAGCTGCGAGAAATACACCATCTTTTAACTTCAAAAATATATTAATACTTGCAGGTCCATTAATTCTTACAGCATAAGGCAAAGTGCTTGTTTCAGCTATTAAATAATCTTCATTATCTAGACTCAATCCTAATGCATTTTTAAATACAATACTACCGCCACAAGAACTAGGACATACTATAAAAGTTTGACCCTTTTCTAAATAAGGTTTTACAGCTTTTCCAAAAGGTTCTGTACTATAGGCTGGTCCTACAATAAATATTAGCTGTGCCCCTTTCAAAGTTTTCTCTAAATCATGACCTACATATGATAATTTTTGAAATCCTTCTAACATTCCCGAACTAGAAATACCACCTTTATCATTTATGGCATCAATATTAAAAGAAAATTGTTCAAAATCGTATAAGTATACTTCGTGTCCTGCTTTTGCCCAATCAAAGGCAACGGCACAACCACCATTTCCTGAACCAAGTACTGCAACTTTCATTTCTACTCCCCCTTAGAATTTTTCTTGCAATAGGTCTATAGCATGTTGCACTATTTTTTTTCTGATTTCCTTTTCCTTTTCTTCAGTTTCATTGGGATTACCTACTGGATAAGGTATTGCTACTGCTGGAACTATCCTTACTGCTCCGACTGTCTTTGAAATTGGCGTTACTGTACATATATGTGATGCCGGAATACCTATATTCTCTACTTCTTTTACTATGGTTGCACCGCAACGTGTACATGTACCTCAGGTTGATGTCATTATAACTCCATCTACCCCTGCATCCAATAATTCCTGCGCTATTTCTTTTCCCATTTTTGTAGCATCTGCTACCGAGGTAGAATTTCCTGTAGTTACGAAGTAATGTTCATGTAAATTTCCTATTTCTCCATTCTTTTCCAATTGTTTAAATAAGTCCAGTGGTAACAACCTATTTGGGTTATGATTTGCATATACTGGATCAAATCCTGCGTGAACTGATTCAAATTCTCCTTCTTCAAATCTTTCTATACTATCTATTGGATATTTTTTATAAAATTTTGCAGTAGCGGCTGGCAAATGATCAGGATTTTTCATAGGCACTAATCCACTAGTTGTTAATAAGGCAATCTTTGCCTTCTTTATATCAAATATTGGCTCTGCTGGAGTAATTGTATTATATATTGGTATTGGAATTTCAGTTTTAAATTCTTCTCCCTTTAGCTTTTTAATTAACATATCAAGCGCTCTTTCTGCACCATTTTTTTCTTTAAATACATTGATTCTAATTCCCTTCGGAATATATCCTTCTTCATTAGGTAATCCAATATCTTCATTTTTTAACAATTTATTAGCCAATTTTGCCATTTTGAAAACTGCCTTTCTCATTGTAGCAGCAGAATTACCAGTTTCTACAATATAGGTATTGCCCTTATATATCTCAACTGCTGGGTTTTCTATATACATTCCAGTTATAGTGTTGATTCCATATTTTTCATTAACAAAACTACATATATCTCCACAAGCTATACCAAATCTTCCTGCGTTAAATGCAGGGCCTGCTACAACTAAGTCAGGATTAAGCTCCTCTATATGTTTAGATATGAATTTTCTCGTTTCCTCCATATTTTCTGCATAATAATTGTCTCCACAAATTATTGTAGCAATAATTTCACCCTCTAAATCCTTAAACAAATTTGCTGAACCTATCATACTTCTTTCTATTTTGGGTAGTATACCTGCCTTCTCTTCTCCTCCAATTTGTCCAAAAAATTGATTAGTGTAGAATAATATTTTTTTCATCCTCTCACCTCCTAAATTGTCACTGCTGATAAGTGACTAAAACCTTGTAAATTATGACTACCTAATATACCGTGAACTTCTATGATTAGAGACCCATCCCCTTGCCTTGAACCTTGGAAACCTCCTGTAATATGTTCTAACGCATCGAAATCTCCTAATATCACATCCATCGGTGGTATTTTAATTGTTGCATTGCTATTTCCAGTTGAAACCATGGCATTAGCCTCTATAGTACCATCTGGTAAGGATTCAGATTTACCATCTACTCCAGCATCTTCATTGCTAATAAGGACTGTCTTTATTCCTTTGTTTTCAAGTCTCTTACATATCATCATTAAATCAGTTGTTGGATTACCAAAACCCTCTTGTGATTGAATAACTCCATCAACTCCAAGCATTTCCACCATTTTAGACGTAATCACTGCATTTCTATATTTATCTGCTAGGTATGTAGTCATAGGACTTAGGACTACACCTATGAAATTTATTTCTTTCCCATGCCTTTTAAAACATTCATTAATAATAGCATTATTTTGATGATGGTATGTTGTAGTCTTAGACCCTGCTGATACACAGTTACCGCTAACTAATGCACCATCAAATATCTCTAGGGGATTAACTGCTGTTGGAACCATAGTCTTAACATCTTTTCCATAAAAATAGGTGTCATGTAAAAGTCCTTGACCTACACATTGATAAACATATGCTACTTTTGGTAGTTCTGGGTACTCTTTTAGCTTAACTGATAAGCTATTCCAATTATAAATCTCTTCTTCATAATTCTTATACTCTAAGGCATGTCTTCCAATATAATGTGCTACTTTTACTCCACCTACTCTTACCGCCTCTTCATGTTCGTGTTGACTTACTCCGATTTTCTTCTTTATATTAAGGACAAGATTATTTAACTGAGAAAATGGTGTATATTTAGTTAAGGGACCCTTCATATCAATTATTCCTTCCTGAAATCCCACTATAGGCCCCGTTGTGATTACAGCACAATTCTTTAATGCATAAGTAATCCCTCTGCCAACATCCTCTATTGCTCCATTTATCCCAGGAAAAACATCACCATTTAACTTTGCTCTAGGCTCTATAACATCCTTAACGGGAATTATTCTGATGGACTCCCCAGGTCTCGCTATATCTATTTGCACTTCTAATATTCTTTCATCTTCTAATAACAAGTCTTGGATTTCGTCCTTTGATATAGTTAATACTCCATTATCTATTTTGGTAACCAGACCAAATACTATATCATTTACTTTAATCTTTCTTAGAATTAATTCCATATCTTAACCTCCTTTTTCTTACTCTCTTTACACCATCATGTTAATGCAAAAGCTATGCCAATCATTAAAGTGCTATTTTAGTTATTTAAGGATGATAAAATATAATAAAGGTGACAGAAATCTGTCACCCAGTGAAAATTTTTTTGCTATTTTTTTAACATCAATTAAAATCTATTCCATATTTATCAAGTTTATAGTGTAATCTTTGTCTAGTTATCTTTAATAATGAAGCAGCTCTAGTTATATTACCTCCTGTACTTTCTAAAGCTTTATTTATCATTTGTTTTTCTATTCCTTCAAGCATTTCATCTAAAGATGTGGCACAACTTATATCAAAATTATCCTCAATAAAATCATCATTCTCTTTATTAATCTTATCGTTTAAATATACTGGAAGATGATCTAATTTTATTTCTTCATTATTTCCTACAAAATGAATTGAGGATTCTATTACATGCTGAAGTTCTCTTACATTTCCGGGCCAATTGTAGTCAAGAAACAATTTCATTACTTCATTAGATATACCAATTATCTCCTTGCTATACTTCCTATTATAAAAATTTATAAAATATTCAACATATACCATTATATCTTCTTTTCGTTCCCTAAGTGGCAGTAGTTTTAAACTTATTCCACATAACCTGTAGAATAAATCCTCCCTAATTTGTCCTAATTCCATAGCCTTGACTGGTTCTATATTCATTGCTGCAATTATTCTTACGTCTACTTCCTTTTCTTGACTACCTCCTACTCTACGAACCCTACCATCCTGTAATACCCTAAGTAATTTTGCTTGTAGATTTAGAGGCATGGAATTCACTTCATCTAAGAATAATGTTCCCCCATGAGCTTCTTCAAATAAACCTGGCTTATCTATAGCACCAGTAAAAGCTCCTTTAACTGAGCCAAATAATATAGATTCAAATAGATTTTCAGGAAGTGCAGCGCAGTTCTGTACTATGAATGGTTTATTTCTTCTACTGCTATAATTGTGAATTGATTGAACGTATAGCTCCTTACCTGTTCCTGTCTCTCCATAGACTATAACTGAGGACGTATTATTTGATATTATTTTTGCCTTTTCTATATTATGTAACATTTCCTTATTTGACGTAATTATATCTTCAAAAGTATATATAGGTCCCTGTATTCTTTTGTATCTAACGGAATCTGTTTTAAAGGAATAACCCTTACTTTTTATCTGCTCTTCAATCTTCGTTATATCTTTAGATAGTTCTATTGCACCAAGAATTTTTCCACTTTTTATTATTGGTATTGTAAGGTTTTGAGTATTTATAATCCTTCCCTTATAATCACTAAATACCTGCTCTGATAAATAAATCGGCTTTCCTTCATTGATACATCTAATCATAGTACTATCTTTAGGGTTAATACCAGAATATACTTCTAAAAAATTTCTATTTAATATATTCTCAAGATCATCCTCACAACCACTACTATCAAATCTAGGATTATATCTCACAGAATATACAATTTTTCCATGTCTATCTACTATCATTATGGCATCTACGTAATTCATATTGGTTAGATAATTGTTATCTTTCATTTTTCACCCTCCAGCTTGTCTATAGTCTTATTATATAATATAGATATAACTTATGGCAAATAGCTAACGTATGATCTAAAATATCTTTTTCTCGTCAAAATCTTGTCACAAAAAGGCTCATATCCATTGCAGATATGAGCCCTTAACTTTTTTCTATATTCACTTTTAATAATATTTCTTACAATCCAAATACTCCTGTACTATCCTTAATGTTTCTCCAAATCTTTGGAAATGGACTATTTCTCTTTCCCTTAAAAATCTTAATGTATCAGTTACTCCTGGGTCATCACTTACCATAATTAAATATTCATAAGTTGATCTTGCTTTTTCTTCTGCTGCCATATCTTCGTGTAAATCTGCCACTGGATCAGCTTTTGACTGAATATATCCAGCTGTCCAAGCTTGCCCTCCAGCATTATGAGGGAAAGGACTCTTACCGTGATTTACATAATGAGCTTCAAATGGCGTTCCTTTTATTTGATGTACTGGCGCATCTTTTACTAATCTCCATACTAAGGTTCCAATTATCTCCCAATGAGCTAGCTCTTCTGTACCTATATCTGTCAATATTGCCTTACCTTCATTTGTTGGCATAGTCCATCTTTGAGTTAAATATCTTATTCCTGCTGATAATTCACCATCTGGTCCTCCAAACTGTTCTAATATCATTGCAGCTAATGCTGGATTGGTTGTATCAACTCTTACTGGATACTGCAATTTTTTTTCATATACCCACATAGTTATCCTCCTTTAAAAATTAGTAAAGTTTATTTCCCAAGGCCAAGGTCCATCAATATAGCCCCAAGGATATTTACTCATACCTGTATTTCTTAAAGGACCATATTTTGCTTGATACATAGTTTCTAATTCACTATATCTTTGAGATGCATTGTTGTGAAGTCTCAAAGCCTTTTCATCATTTGGATGAGTATCTAAATATAAAGCTGTCTCCACTAGAACAAAAGATACTTCCATTAACTCTATTAGAAAATCCATCTGTGTTCTATCCATAGCATCTGCACCCACCTTCTCTATGCTCTTCCACAATATATGGTTGATATAATTCTGGGAATAATGTTCCCTTTTTCAATGCTTCTCTCGGACTAAATACTTGATTCATAATTTGAAAGGGGACACAGGCCCTTGCTAGTGCGCCAGGACAACATGGTCTTCCTTCGCCTTCATATTCTCTATCCATTTTCTCTCCTCCTAAAAAAATCTGTTCATTACATATTACGTAGAAAAAAACAAATGGTTACAAACAATAAAAAAGAAGCTAATTATTTAGCTTCCGAAACGGTTCTATTAAATACATTAATTGTTTATCTCTATTATCTTCTTAGTCATATCCTTTCATATCTTCCATATATTTCCCTACGCCCCAAAACATTCCAGTCCCCAATATCAAATATCCTAATCGAGTTATCTATTATTTTTCTTTTTTAAAAGTTGATATTTGTAAGAAAAGCTTCTAATGTCACATTAGAAGTAGCTTTCTTGAAATTAAAAGATAAAAGTAAAGCTTTCCTATTCGTTATAAAAAGACCCCTAAAAAGGGGGCTATTTCTCGGGAAATGATTTTACTAATATTCTTATGACAAAATAAAATAATATTAAAACAAAAAATGTAGTCCCCATTCCATAGACTAATAGTTTAAATAATATAACGTCCATAATGTACCTCCTAAGATAATAGTATCAATACAATACTACCTGCTATAATTGAACCTATTTGCCCAGCTACATTGGCAGATACTGCTTGCATTAAAACAAAGTTTGTTGGGTCTGCTTCTTTAGCTAATTTTTGTATTACTCTAGCTGACATTGGAAATGCTGAAATACCAGCTGCTCCAACCATAGGATTGTACTTTTTCTTCACAAATAAATTTAAAAACTTAGCAAATAATACTCCACCCGCTGTATCGAATATAAATGCAACTAACCCAAGTCCCATTATCTTTAAAGTATCCACGTTAATAAATGCATCTGCTGTCATTGTGGATCCAATAGTTATTCCTAGAAGCAAAGTAACCAAGTTGGCTAGTTCATTTTGAGCTGATTGAGATAACCTCTCTAATACACCAGATTCTCTAATAAGATTTCCAAACATCAAAAATCCTATTAAAGTAACAGATATAGGTGCTATAATCCCCGCAATTATAGTAACTGCTATTGGGAATATTATCTTTACAGTCTTAGATACGTTAACTTGCCTATACTCCATTCTAATCTTTCTTTCTTCTTTTGTAGTCAAAGCTTTTATAACAATAGGCTGAATCATAGGCACCAAAGACATATATGAATAAGCTGCTACAGATATTGGCCCTAGTAGATGCTTGGCAAATCTCGTGGCTACAAATATAGATGTAGGTCCATCAGCAGCTCCTATAATTCCTATGGATGCAGCTTCTTTTATATCAAATCCTAAAAAAGATGCAAATATTATGGTCATAAATATTCCAAATTGTGCAGCTGCACCAAAGAAAAGCATAGATGGCATCTGAAGTAAGGGTGAAAAATCTATCATTGCCCCAACTGCTATGAAAATTAAAGCTGGAAATAATTCATTTAAAATTCCTGCATTTTTAAGTATTCCTAAAATTCCCTCATCGCTAGCTATACCTGGGATACCTGCAACAACAGGTAAATTTGTTAGTATTGCTCCGAACCCTATAGGCAATAACAGCATTGGCTCATAATCTTTTTTTATTGCTAGATAAATAAGTATACCGCCAATAATAAACATAAGTATTTGGTTTAATTCAAGACTTTTAACACCTAATAATAATTGTTCCAAGTTTTATTCCTCCTATTCTATAAATATGAACAGCTTATTATATCATGTATTTACAAATTTTTAAACTTAAAAAGAAAATCCCCAAAACTACAAGGATTTTCTTTTTAAGTCTATGTGAAAGGGAAAATAATCTTATTTCTTTAAAATAGCTGTTTATGGAAAATCTGGAAACCACATTCAATATTGCATAATATTACATGATTATTAAATGATTTTCTACACATAATACTACTACACCAAAGTTTTACAAAATTAAGATTGAAAGGAGATATAAAAAATGACTACAAATAATAATAGTAGTAACAACATTCTTGTTCCACAAGCACGTCAAGCTCTTAACCAAATGAAGTTAGAAATAGCTTCTGAATTAGGTATGGCAAACTATGATTCAATGGATAAAGGTAATTTACCATCAAGACAAAATGGTTATGTTGGTGGATATATGACTAAAAACTTAGTTAGAATGGCACAACAAACTATGGGTGGAACTGGAACTACTAAGTAGTAAGTTCTAAAAAAAGATAGGTCTTTATTGACCTATCTTTTTATATTTTATATTATCTTGATCCTAACTCTTTATCTAATAGATATAGTCCATGGAAATTATCTTTAATTCCCTCTAATTTAAATATTATATCTTTCATACTATTTTCTTCCTCTAGTTGTTCTTCAACAAACCATTGTAAGAATTGAATAGTCGGATATGACTTTTCTTCTTCCGCCATTCCTAATAAATTATTTATTTTTGAAGTAACTAATTTCTCATGTGCAAGAGCTGTTTCAAAAACTTCTAAGAATGAATTATATTCATTTTTTGGTTCTTCCATCGCTTGAGTCATAACTCTTCCATCCATATCATAGATAAAACCATAGAATTTCATAGCATGTGAATATTCTTCTTTAGCCTGCTCTATGAAGAAATGAGCAAATCCATTCATATTTCTATCAGAACAATATGCCGCCATTCCCATGTAATGATATCCAGATGCTAATTCAAAGTTAAATTGATCGTTTAACGCTTTTAATAATTTTTCTGATGCCATAATATGCCTCCTGTTGTTTTATTATTCATATTTATTTAATTCTATATATTCCTTTACTGTTCTATGATACCCTAAGATCTTCCATCTAATCATAAATATGTTATTCCATTAAAATAATATCTAAAATACTATATACTCCATAATTTATTTTATCTGTAGGAGTCATATTATTATCCTTTAAATATCTTATTAAAGATGCTTTCATACCCTCTCCATAGATTCCATCTAAGCTGCCTTCATAATATCCTCTTTGTGCCAACCTTTTCTGAACTTCTAAAACATCTGCACCTCTATCTCCAGGTTTTAGTTCCCTAAATCCTTGACCAAAATTCCCATATAGTCCATTTGTTATGATAACTATAGTATTATGATTCACCATAGAATAGAGCTCTTCCACATCTTTGTTTCTCATACGAATACATCCAGCAGATAAATTCCCACCAATAGAACCTGGTTTATTTGTGCCATGTATTCCATATTTACCCCAGGGAACATTGAGTCCCATCCATCTAGTGCCAAATCCTTCTCCCCACTGTCCCTTTTCTATAATTTTAAATGTTCCTAAGGGAGTTGGTGAACTTGGTTTTCCTGTTGCTATTGGGTATGTTTTTATTATACTTTCGTTTTCTCTATCTACTAATTTAAGTTGTTTCTTATCTACTTCAATTAATATAGTATAATTCGTTGCTTTATCTTTTAAATAGACATCCTCTAAGGTTAACTTTTTCATAGTTGAATATCTATGTATATAGTTTCCTAAAATTAAAAAAACAGTTACTAATAAAATTATTAAAATAAACATTTTAATATCCTTGTTCATTATATCCCCCCTTCCTAACATTAATATGCAGCAATTCCATAAATTAAACTTATAATTTTATTTTCGCTATTATAAAATTGCATAATGTTTAAGGGGTGAATCTTGTTGGTTATCTAAATGTTATTGAAATATTTTTAAAGCCCATACCTTCTAATAATGAAGTAATAATATCAGTGCCATTTTTCTCTGCATCATTTAGTATTCCCTTTTGGATTACTTCCTCTTTCATCTTCTCTTTTTCTTGTATAAGTACTACATATAAATCTTTAAAACTTAGCTTATTAAATATAGAATCTCTCTCATCATAAAAATAAACCTCTTCTTCTGGAATTACATTTTCAAATATTTGTGGTTTATCCATTTTTATTTCTACCGCATCCTTATTTTTTACATTGACTTCTATAGTGCTTAAATCTACACCTGCTTTAATATATCCACTATATTTTACAATAAATTTTTTATTGGTAAAAGGTACACTTATACCACTTAATTGTACTTTGTCCTCGTATTCCACTATATTAGTATAATTATATTTCACAGTAGATAATTCAACTAGTCTAAGGACTTTTTCCTCAATCTTATTTGATAATAAAATAGTCTTTCTATCCATTGAAATTTTTGTATATCCAGCAATTCCTACTATTAATATCACAACGATTATTGCTAATATTAACTTTCCTTTAATATTGTCAAAATACTTCATCACATCACCTCTTAAATATTTTATAGCCCTCTGCATTCTCAGAGAGCTACTATACTATAAATCTGGATTATAAAATTGATAAATGCTATATATGGAAATATTCTCTTTACATAGAAGTTTAACTATATTAGGTATTTTCTGTGTATTTATATTTAATTCTATTCCATTATATTTTAAAACTATATCACTTAATCCCACTAACTCCGATTTACGTAAAACATCTATAATTTTGTTTTCAATAGTAGGTATATTCATTCCACCTAGTAAAAAAAATATCTTCTTCTTCTCATCTGTATAATCTTGGGGGTTTAATTTACTAATTAACATAATTTTATTCATTGCAATAACTCCTTTTTGATTTTATAAAAGACTTTCTATAATACAAATAAGCAAAGAACCTCAATTAAGTCATGCAGCACCCTCCCCAAAACATCTTGTTGTTTATATGGTTTATATCATTAGTTAAAGATTATAATATTATGATTTTAATTTTTAAAATGTTTCATACAAAAATAAATACATTTATCTTTATCCTATTTACCCAATATTTATAAAAAAAAACTTATTTATGACTATTATTTTATTATTAATTTTATTTATATTGTTTATCAATATTAGCCTTGTTTTTATTAGGATTTTCCTTTAGTATATATTATAAATTAAGTAGCCTTTGTATCAAAACTTAGAAAGGATGTTTTTATGAAAAAATATCTAGATAGTTTAAATAAGTCAATATTATTTAGAAATTTAAACAAGGATGAAATAAATGATTTAATCTCTGTAGTCTCATATAGTATAAGTAATTATCAAAAAGATGATGTAATTGCAATAGAAGGAGATGATTGCAACAGTCTAGGTATAATATTGTCTGGCACTGTAGAAATTCATAAACCTTTCCCATCAGGAAAAATTGTAACAATTAATAATTTTGAAGCTGGGAATGTGTTCGGTGAAGCCCTTATTTTTTCTGGAAGTCACAAGTATCCAGCTACTATAATTTCCTCTAGTAATACTGAAATAATGTATATAAACAAAGATGATATAATTAAACTAATGAGGTCCGATGATAGAGTGTTAAATAACTTTGTGTCAGTTTTATCTAATAGAATTTTAATGCTAAATGATAGAATAACAAATCTTTCTTATGATACTGTTAGAAAAAAAATTGCCAATATTATATTAACTGAATACAGTAAGCAGAAAAACAAGCTATTAACACTACCATTCTGTAGAAAAAAAATGGCAGAATTATTAAATATTCCTCGTCCATCTTTGTCGAGGGAATTGATGAAAATGAAAGAAGACGGTATAATTGACTACCATAAAAATAAGCTAAAAATTGTCGACATAGACTTACTAGAAGAATGTTTATTAAAATAGTGAATGTGAATATATTTCCATATAATCCAGTTTATGTATAGAAGATATCTATAGATATAAATTATTTATAGATATCTTCTATTTTTATATCCCCAACTAATTTTATATAATCTAGTTAAGATTGATAATTATTTTTCAAAGGAGGTTTTGTAAATGGGTGATAAACGCAAAATGTTTATCTATGGAGGTATTATTGGACTTATAGGTGCTATTCTTATGAAGCTTGGAAACCCTGGTAATATGGGAATATGCATTGCTTGTTTCTGGAGGGATATTGCTGGAGCCCTTGGTCTGCACAGGGCTGAAGTAGTGCAATATATACGACCTGAAATAATCGGCATAATATTCGGTTCTTTTATTATTTCTTATATGACAGGCGATTTTAAGGTTAAAGGTGGTTCTTCTTCATTAATAAGATTTGTTTTAGGCTTCTTTTTAATGATTGGTGCTCTTGTATTCTTAGGCTGTCCACTCAGAATGCTTCTAAGATTGGGAAATGGAGATTTAAATGCTCTGGTAGGTTTATTTGGATATGTGGCAGGAATCTTCATAGGTGTACAATTCCTTAAAAGGGGATACACCCTTGGTAAAAGTATAGACCAACCCAAAATTGTAGGATTTATTTTCCCGATAATAGCTGTTGTTTTACTTATTTTCTTAGTTGTTAAACCTGCATTTATATTATTTAGTACAGAGGGTCCCGGTTCTATGGCAGCACCTATTATTATATCCTTAGTTTTAGGTGCAATAGTTGGTATCGCTCTTCAAAGAAGTAGAGTCTGTACTGCTGGTGGATTTAGAGATGCTATACTAATTAAAGATTATCATTTCTTATGGGGATTAGTTGGAATTTTTGTATTTAATCTGGCTGGTAATCTTATATTAAATTTCAGTAGCTTTAAATTAGGTTTTGAAGGTCAACCGGTGGCTCATACAAATCATCTTTGGAATTTCTTAGGTATGACTCTTGTAGGTCTTTGCTCAGTTTTACTTGGAGGCTGCCCAATTAGACAAACTGTCTTAGCCAGTCAGGGAGATGGCGATGCTGGTGTTACAGTATTAGGGCTTGTAGTTGGTGCTGCATTTGCTCATAACTTTGGTTTAGCATCCAGCGCTAAGGGTGCTACGGCTAATGGCAAGCTTGCTGTTATTATCGGTATAATATTTGTATTATTCTTAGCTTATAGTGTTGTAATAAATAGTAAAAAAGCTAAATCCCAGTCTAAGGAGGTAAAAATCAATGGCTAATATTATTGATGCTAGAGGTAGGTCCTGTCCTGAACCTGTTATTATGACTAAAAATGAAATTGATATTAATCCTAATATAGCATTACAGGTTTTAGTTGATACCCATGTAGCAGTTGAAAATATTACTAGATTTGTTACTGGAAAAGGGTATAATGTAAATGTAGAGGAAAAAAATGGAGAATATACAATTCATATTAAAAAATAGGTGATTTGATGGAAGACTTTTACTGTGTAGTTACATTTCATATTACCCAACATGCATTAATTTTTGAGAAATTTATGAATGATAAAGGTATTCCTGTAAAGCTGATGCCTGTGCCTAGACAAGTCAGCTCAAGCTGTGGAACAGCTGCAAAGATACCTTGTGAATTAGAATATGATATAAAAAAATTGTGTGAAGATGAAGATGTTCCTATAGATGATTTTCATAAGATTATAAACCCAAAGGGAAAATCTTGGTTTTCTAAGTATATTAATAAATGATTTTCAAAAGAATGCTTCTTTTATTTTGAAGAAACATTCTTTTGTTTTATTTTATAATTTTTATAAAATAAAGCTTGATTTTTCCAAATTTTCATATATAATTAAATTATTGGCAAAAATATGAAAGGAGGTCGTGAAGATGATCAGAATGAATTTTACAATTAACAATAAGGAAAACTTAATAATTTTAACAACACGACCTAGGTACAAGAACTAATTTTTTGCTACTGAATTTGATACCATAGGTGTGTTCACCTATGGTTTTTTATATTCTTGTAATATCCTATTTAGGATATCCGTGTCTCAATATAAAAATAATTTACCATAGGTGCATACCTATGGTTTTTTTATTAAGGAGGGAGATAATGAAAAATTTTAAAAAACTACTAAACTTTATGGAAGGGTACAGGATTATTTATTTATTTGGAATGATATCTATTCTTATATCACAAATACTTACTACTGCCACCCCTCTTATCTTGAGAACCACAATTGATAGCATAATTGGTGATGAAGTAATTAACTCTTCAACCATTCAGAAAATTGTTGATTTCTTAGGTGGAAAAGAATTTTTAAAAGAAAAACTATGGATTATAGGACTTTTACTTATTTCTGTAGCTATTTCGAGAGGAATATTTCTATATTTAAAAAACACTTTAGCTAGTAAATCAGCAGAAAATACTACTAAAAAAATAAGGGATAAACTCTATGATCATATACAGAGACTACCTTATGAATATCATGTTAAATCAGAAACTGGAGAGCTTATACAAAAATGTACATCTGATGTAGATACAATAAAAAGATTTTTATCTATACAACTTGTAGAGGTTGTAGGATCAATGTTTATGTTGATTTTCATACTTTATGTAATGTTCACCATGAACATTAAGATGGCTATGATATCTATAATAGTATTACCTATAACATTTTTGTTCTCATTTATATTTTTTACTAAGGTTAAAAAGGCCTTTGAGGCCTCTGATGAGGCAGAGGCTAGAATGACTACTACTCTTCAAGAAAATTTGACAGGAGTAAGGGTTGTTAAAGCCTTCTCCAGACAAAAATACGAAGTTGATAAATTCGATGAGAAAAATTTAGAATATAAGGATTTAACTTATAAGCTAATAAAAAACTTATCAGCTTATTGGGGATTATCTGATTTACTTAGTATGTCCCAGGTTGGATTTGTTATTATAGTTGGTAGCTACCTTGCATATGAAGGTGAATTGTCACTTGGGTCTTTTGTAGCTTTCGTTAGTTATATTAATATGATAATCTGGCCAGTTAGACAAATGGGTAGAACCCTAACAGATATGGGGAAGGCATTTGTATCATTAAAAAGAATTGATGAAATATTTGCAGAGCCTATAGAGATATTAGATGAAAATAATCATAAACCTAATATCAGAGGTAATATAGAATTTAAAAATGTTTATTTTGAGTATGAGGAGAATAAACCAGTTTTATCAGATCTTTCATTTAATGTTAAAGCTGGTGAAACCATTGCTTTAATAGGACCTACAGGATCTGGTAAATCTTCTTTGGTACATTTACTACCAAGACTATATGAGTATAATAATGGATCTATAAAAATTGATGGTATTGAGCTAAATACTATAGATAAATCTTGGATTAGAAAAAATGTTGGATTAGTACTACAGGAGCCTTTCCTTTATGCTAAAAATATAAGAGAGAATATTAGGCTAGCTAATCCATCTTTAAAAGATGAAAAAGTAATTATGGCTGCCAAAACTGCTTCCATCCATGAAGATATAAAATCCTTTGAATCTGGCTATGAAACTATCGTAGGAGAACGTGGTGTTTCACTATCTGGGGGTCAAAAGCAAAGAATGGCAATTGCAAGAACTATTATTAATGACTGTCCAATTGTTATATTTGATGACTCATTATCTGCAGTAGATACTGAGACGGATATTTCCATTAGAAAGGCTTTAGGCAGTAGAAAAAATAGAGCTACTACTATTATCATATCCCATAGAATTTCAACTGTAGCTGAAGCAGATATGATACTGGTAATAGATAAGGGAAAAATTATCCAAAGAGGCACTCATAATGATTTGATTAATGAGGAAGGGCTATATAGACGAGTATATACCATACAAAATTCATTAGATGATGAAGTAATAAATGCATAGGGGGTGTTAATTTGACACAAGAAAATAATAATCAAGATAAGATACAGATTAATATATGGAAAGATTTCTTTAAATATTTAAAGCCATATAAACTTGAGTTTGGAATATTGGCTTTGATGATGATATGCCTTGGGATATTGGATTCTGTTTTTCCTCTAATGACGAAATATGCTATAGATAATTTTATAGAAAAAAACACTTTAGCTGGAATAGAAAAATTTGGTTTTGTTTATTTTTCTGCAGTAATTGCATTATCTCTTACGGTTTATCTATTCATATCTCTAGCTGGAAAACTAGAAACAAAAATGGCTTATGATATTAGAAGGATAGGATTTGAAAAGCTTCAGCTTTTACCTCTATCCTATTATGATGATAAGGCTGTTGGATGGTTAATGGCAAGAATGACCTCTGATATAGGTAGGCTATCAGAGACCATATCTTGGTCATTGGTAGACCTTGCATGGGGTTTCTCCATGATGACTGCTGTAACCATTGCAATGATTAAATTAAACTTTAAATTAGCTTTAATTACATTATCTGTAATACCGATATTAGCAGTTATCAGTTTTTATTTTCAAAAGAAAATACTAAAGGCTCAAAGAGATGTGAGAAAGATAAACTCCAAGATTACAGCTGCCTATAATGAGGATATTCAGGGGGCTAAAACTACAAAAACATTAGTTAGAGAAGATATTAATCTTCAGGAATTTTCTGAGATAACCACATCTATGAGAGATAAATCCATAAGAGCTACTGTAATTTCCTCTGTTTATCTACCTATTATACTTACTCTAGGTAGTATAGGTACTGCTTTAGCTTTAAATTATGGTGGTAAAGGAGTTTTATTGGGTGCTATTTCTTATGGAACCTTGGTAGCCTTTATATCTTATACAGCTCAATTTTATGAGCCAGTACGTCAGATAGCTGTAATATTTGCAGAACTACAGGCAGCTCAAGCTTCTGCTGAAAGAGTCTTCTCTTTATTGAATGAAGTACCTGCTATAATAGATAGTGGTGAGGTAAAAGAAAAATATGGAGACTTGTTAAATCCTAAAAGAGAACTTTGGCCTGAGATTAAGGGAGCTATTGAATTTAAAAATGTATCCTTTTCTTATAAAACTGGAGAAACTATACTTGATAATTTTAACTTAAAGGTTAAGTCAGGTGAGACTATAGCCTTAGTTGGTGAAACTGGCTCAGGAAAATCAACTATAGTAAATCTATTTTGTAGATTTTATGAACCTACATCCGGTGAGATTTTAATCGATGGTATAAATTATAAAGATATGCCACAAAACTGGATACATGAAAATCTTGGATATGTACTACAAGCTCCTCATCTATTCAGTGGTACTATAAAGGAAAATATTAAATATGGTAATCTAAATGCTACAGATGAAGAAATTATAGCTGCAAGCAAATTAGTTGATGCCCATAGCTTTATTATGGATACTGAAAAAGGGTATGATACTGAGGTAGGTGAAGGTGGAGGTCTACTTTCTACTGGACAAAAACAGCTTATATCCTTTGCAAGAGCTGTGGTTCGTAATCCACGACTATTTGTACTAGATGAGGCTACTTCATCTATAGATACGGAAACTGAAAAGATTATTCAAGATGCTATTCACAAAGTACTAGATGGAAGAACATCCTTTGTTATAGCTCACAGATTATCTACCATAAGAAATGCAGATAGGATTTTAGTTATAAGAAATGGAAAAATTGAAGAAGCAGGAAATCATAAGGAATTGATTAAGAAGAAGGGTTATTATTATAATCTATATACTAATCAGTTCATTGAAGAAAAAAGTATGGATGTATTAGGATAGGTAAAATAGGTAGGTAGGTTTTTAGTCTTCGCTAAAAACCTACCCTTTAACTATTAAAGCTAAGAACATTTCAAAATTAAATTTCTTTGCTTATCATATGAATACCTGCTATAGCACATATTACTTTGGATATAAAATAAACTTCATACATAGGGCTTATAAATTTATATCCCTTTATATCTCCATTTGCATAAATATAAGGCAGTATTATGATTAAAATTCCCAAGACTATTTTTAAAATTCTTTTCATTTCTGTTTTCATAGTATCACCTCTAGAACTTTTCTATTTTCTTATATATAGCAAAATCTATTGACATCTCCTCTTAATGCGTATATCCTATTATATCTTAAATAAAGTAGGTATTCTAAGTTGATTATTACATCATTAACTCCTTTTCTATTATTTCCCTTAACTTAATCCTGTTTTCTTGACTTCCATTTAATTCCATTATCTTCTTTACCCTAGTAGGTTTTTCCGTTAATATTACAATTTTATCTCCTAAGGTTAAAGCCTCTTCTATATCATGGGTTACTATTATACAGGTTCTATTTTCCATTATTCTCAGTTCCTTAAAAAAATCTATTAATACTTGCTTACTATTGATATCTAAGGATTTAAAAGGCTCGTCCATTATAAGTAAGTTCGATGGATAAGCAAAAGCCCTCAATATACTTATCTTTTGTCGCATTCCACCGCTAAGGTCCTTGGGATAATAATATCTGTATTCCTCTAAATTGACTAATTTTAAATACCTTTCCATAGTAGTCTCTATTTTCTCTTTATTCATTTTATTTTTCAAAACAAATTCTATATTAGAACTTACATTATTCCATGGAATAAGCCTGTCCTCTTGAAAAACAAAGGATATATCATCTTCAAATCCTATTATCTCTCCTGAATACTCTTTTATTATTCCTGATATTATATTTAAAAGAGTGGTTTTTCCACATCCCGATGGTCCTAAAATACAGGTAGTCTTATTTTTGGGAAAATCAATGCTAATATCCTCTAATACCTTTAAATCATTATAATTTTTTATTATATTCTTGACTTGATACATAAATTTTTTATCCCTTCCAGCATATATTCAAATATTTTAGAAATAAGAAGAATTACTATTATCCAAGCAAAAACTCCTGAAGTATTCAAGTACATCTTCTGTAATTGCAGATTACTCCCTATGGCATATTTAGGCTGTGACAATACTTCTCCTGCAATTACCATCTTTAGATTAATCCCCAATGCAGAAGATATAATATTATTTAAACTTAGCAAGATACTTGGTATGTAGATATTCTTTATAATAGTAGTCTTATCTACCTTGTATATTTTTGCCATGGCTATAATTTTTTTATCCACGTTTAATATTCCATTTAAAACCGTTTCATATAATATAGGAAATACCATAATAAATCCTACAAAAATCGGTACCATCTCATTATCCAACCATATGAGAGCCAATATAATAATCGCCATAGTTGGTACTGAACTTAAAAAGTTTATTATAGGAACCATTAGATAATATATGGTCTTAGAGATACTAGAAAAAATTCCTATCACCATGGCTAAAAACAATGATATCATAAATCCAATCAAACTTCTTAGGAGAGAATAGCCAATAATAATTAAAAAATTTGAATTTGTGGCTATATCTACAAGACTACTAAAAGTACTCTTTATTGTAGGAAATATCACTTCATTGTCTATAAATATTGATAGCAATATCCATATAATTATTATTAAGATTTTTGAAATGATAGATAATTTCCTATCTTTCAAAATAAATTTTTTCATCAGGCATTTTTCCTCCTATAAAATCCGGTGCAAAATCTAATATTGCTCCATAATAGGCATTATATTCTTCTTTACCATCTCTTATATCAAAGGATTCTATATTAGTCCATATTATCCCTTTCTCTATTGTCTCCTTTGCTACACTAATTCCCAATTCTTCTGCATATTTTCCTAATTCTTCTCCATTTTCCTTTGCCCATTTCCTACTTTCCTCATATATATCAATAAATTCTTTCACAAATTCTATATTATTCTTTATTAAGTCTTCTTTAATTATTAAGCTAGCTTGAGGATAGCCTTTAGTCACTCCTGTTGCATTAGCCCATTCTTGGTTAAGGTCAAAAATCACTTTAGTATCCTGTTTCTTCATCGTCACAGTAGTTAACAAAGGTTCTGCTAAAACGGCTAGATTAGATTTTCCACTGATGAATATAGGACCAACCTCTGAAGCAGCATTTAAATATGTAATCTTCACATTCTTATCTGGAACAATTCCATTTTTAGATAAAACATATCTAAGGACTATATCTGGAGTGAGTCCCTTTCCAAAGGTATAAATTTCCTTATCTTTTAATTCCTCAAAATCCTTTATATCTTCTGTACTAGCTAGATAGAGTGAACCCCATACAGATGTACCTACTATTTTATATGGCAGTTCCTTATTAAATGCCTGAGCTGCTAGATTCGATGGAACTATGGCAATATCTGCTTCCCCTTTTAATATCTTTGTGACTAGTAAATCTGGAGATTTTTCCATTTCATATTCAATAGTTATATTCTCATCAATAATTGGATTTTCTTTAGCCAACTTAGCAGCTGTTAAAGCAGGTGTCCCATCTTGATAACTAAATTTAATAATCTTAGGCTCTTTTTGCAAAGTATCTAATTTGTTACAGCCTGTAAAACCTAGTATTACAATAATTAAGAATAAATACAATAACAATGTTTTTTTCATCTTTCTCATGCTCCTTATATTTTTTAGTCTGACTTTATTGTTGATAAAACCTCTAAGTATAGTTACCCATACTTAGAGGTCTTAATTTATATTTTACCAATCTTTTTGATTAGTATGAAGTAGTTTGTGTGATCTATTTGATAATGGTTTCCCTAAGTATTCCTCATAACATTTAATGACTGATGGATTTTCATGGGAGAAGCGAAGATTATTTACTTTATCTAAACCATATAGTATTTCAGCTCTTTCACCAGCCAATTCCTTACCATCCTCTAGCTGTCCTCTTCCACTAGCGCAGCCTATAGGACAGGTCTAATCTCAACAAAGTCATATTCAGCAGTTCCCACTCTAATAGCCTCTATTAGCTTTCTTGCATTTCCCAATCCACTGGCAACAGCAACCCTAAGTTTTGGTCAAAGCTTGCTTCTTTCCATCCTTTTCTTCCTCTTACTTCCTTAAATGCATCAGGATTAGGATTTTCATTTTTAATCAAATAAATGGTTTGCTGTGCCTGATTTCGCGTAATTATACTAAGCCTACTCATTTTACATCTCCCCCTTCTTAATAATTTATTATTATTTTTATGCCTATATTTTGCCGAACTATTCTGTATATTGATATTATTATATCATACAATTTTATATTGCATGTATTTTTTATTAAAATAGGGAAAAGGCTTCCTTAAATTATTAGTACTTTAATGGAAGCCTTTTTATATTAAATCTTGTAATGAATAACATTAAAATTGTTATATTATCCAATGGTTTATCTACATAATGAACATTGCTACTATGGTAGTTATAGTCAATCCAATAACTACTGGTTTAAAGTTTCTTCTCGTTAATTCAAAAGGATCTACTCCACAAATGGCTGCTGCTGGAATAACTGCCCAAGGTATTAGTGTTCCTCCTCCTACCCATATTGCTGCAATTTGACCTAGGGCCGTAAGAGTAGCTACACCTTTCCCTATTGCGGCTCCAAATAATCTAGCCACAGAACCTGCTAAAGATATACCAGAAAAACCTGAGCCATCTAAGCCTGTTATTGCCCCTACTGATGTAATGGTCACTGCTCCTACTCCAGCATTTAATGGTACAATATTAGCTAAGGCGATACCTAAATCATTTACTAATCCTTGAGAGCCTTCAGGTAAGAATTCACCAATAACTTTTAAAAACCCATCATCTCCTAAGTAAAAAAAAGCTGCTATTGGTATTACCGGACCAAATATTTCAAATCCAAATTTAAATCCTGATACTAAATATTTTGTTATCTCTTCTAAAGCTTTTCCTTTATGAACCAACAGTGAAACTAATACAAGTATAAATATGGCAGTTCCGCCTATTAAAGCTGTGGCATCTCCACCCTGTAAATTGGCTACAAACATAATTATAACATCTATGCCGAATAACATGGGAGTTACAACCGCCAAAGTTTTCTTGGTCTTCATTGTTAGTATGTTTTTTAAGATATCTTCCTCTTCTTTATTCTTAAATCTATTGACTTTTTCTTCTGTTTTTATTTTTCCACTTTTCAAATCTCTCTTTAAAAATATAAATGCCGTAATTGTAGTAACTACGCCCATAACAATTACTAATGGAATACTTGCAGAAATCACTTGTGATACTGGAATACCTGCTGCATCTGCTGTAAGCTTTGGTGCTCCTTGAATAATAAAGTCTCCCGATAATGCTATTCCATGCCCAAATAAATTCATTGTCATAGCCACAGCTAAAGCTGGTAATCCAGCACTAACTGCCACTGGTAACATAACTGCTCCTATTAGAGCTACAGCTGGAGATGGCCAAAAAAACCAAGATATTATCATCATAAGTAATCCTATTACCCAATAAGCTAATGTAGGATTCTTGATTAATTTTGTAAAAGGTGAGACCATTATTTCGTTTATTCCTGTTTTGGTTAGAATCGTACTCATCCCTACTATTACTGAAATAATAAGGATTGTTCCCATTAGTTCCACTATGGCATAGATGAAAGAATTGAAAACTCCCATTATTGCTTGAGATAATGAAGAAGTAGCAATGATTCCTAGTATAAATACTCCTAAAATACATACTAAAGAAGTATCTCTCTTTTTAATCATTACCCCTAATATTAAAAGAGTGAATAGAAGATATACATAATGTAGAGCATTTAATTGAATGTCCATAAAATCCCTCCCATATTCTTTGGTACTTTAGAATATGCAAAAAATAACATGGAGGTGAAGATAAACATTAAAGATATAAAAATATGCTGGTTTCTGTAGAAACCAGCATATTTTTATATTATATATTTTTTTATAATGTTAAACTTTATTAATAAGGATATATAAATTCATTCTCTGGTCTATTTGCTTCTTCTATACTCTCAATTTCAATTAGAGGTATTTTCTCTTCATTATCCTCTATGCTTTTTAAAATTCCACTAATCTTATTCCAAGAACCTTCTTCTAATTCAGATGCCTTATCATAATTACATAAAAAGCCTATAACCTGAGTATCAGCTGCACAGCATACCATCATAAGCCTTCCCATTACAAATTCACTTTGCTTGAATTCATTATTTCTAAAGACAAATCCAGTTAATTCGATAGTTTTCCCTTCATATTTATCTACATTTATATATATTTCATCAATCCATTTTATAAAATTATCTTCATCAAGAATAATTCTACCATCTTCTAAAGAAAGAGTATTTCCCTCATCATCGAGTATATCACTATATATATCAAATATTTCTGATGAAATACTCTCTTCAGTTTCTTTTTCACTATCTGTTTTTGACTCTACTATATTCTTTGAAGTAATTTTATTTAATTTCGCACTTTCAGAAATCATTGTCTTAGGCGGAAATATAAATGCTGTCAGTACAGGAAATAAAAAAATAATATATCTCCCTATTTTAGTATTCTTTCTCCTGACTTTAAAAAGCTCCTTTACCATAAATAGTATTATAAATATAAAACTGATTATAGCAAAACCAATATATGGTATTATGCGAGGATGAACATAGTTAGTCACTGTATTCTTTTTAATTGTCATAAGATAAAATACAGTAAAACCTAATAAAAAGACTAATCTCAAAAAAATATCTATATTTATTCTATGGAATCTTCTTAGCTTCATATTTAATCACCCTAAATATAATATAGTAAAAAAACAAATAGCTGAAAATGTTACATTAAATACAATAAAAGTCAGTTTGATAATGAACCTTTTACTAAAAATATCTGATAACATAATTAAATTCTTAATATCTATCATAGGTCCTAGAATCATAAATCCCATTATACTGCTTAGTGAAAACTGATTTAGGAAACTTCTGGCAATAAAAGCATCTGATGATGAACATAAGGAAAAAAGAAATCCTATGGACATCATAAGTAGAATAGCCGTTACACTATCTCCTCCCAGTTTTAAAATAATATCCTTAGGAATTATGACTTGAAAAAAGCTTGTCAATAATGCACCTATTATCAAGAACTTTCCAACATCGAAAAATTCTTCACCTGCATGTTTGAATATTGTACTTATTTTCCCTTTAATATCTCTATTATCTATATTATTACAATAAACACAATTGCAAAGATTGTCTAATTCATGGCTTTTAACAGTCATTTCCCCCTCAGGAAAAATCAGAAATAAAATACCAGAAATTATTGCAACTATGATACCTATTATTAATCTAAATATCATGATTTGTGGCTGCCCAGGGAATGCATAATATGTAGAGACTATAACTATTGGATTTACAATGGGAGCCGCTAACATAAAAGTTACTGCTGCATATAATGGAACTCCTTTTTTTACTAATCTAGATACAACAGGCACTATGGCACAGTCACAAACTGGAAAAAATAACCCTCCCACAATGGCTACTAGAAATGATATTATTTTATTTTTAGGAAAATACTTAACTATCATATCTCTTGTTACAAATATCTGAATAATAGATGATATAAATACTCCAAGAATTAAAAATGGGAATGATTCCATCAATATGCTTATAAAAATTGTATTTAAAATATATATATTAGAAAAGTCTATGTTAAATTTGCTGAAATCAATTGATATTAAAAGGTTTATAGATAAATAAATTGATGCAACTATTAAAAAGAGTATTGATAACTTATCATAAATCGTCCCTTTCCATATTTTATTTGTTTCTTTATTTTTAGTATAATTTAGAAATTTTTCATGTTCATTAATTTCTATAACTAAACCTGATTTATTTATACTCCCAATTTTTTTATTGATGTCCTCTAACTCATCATCAGATACGCCATCAACATGATTTAAAATAATTAGATCACTATAGGATATCTTATTTATAAGATTATTTCCTAGTATTCCCATTAGCATATTAAACTGCTTGCAATCAATAATATTTATAATCCTTTCAATTCTTGTGTATTTTCTCATACTTTTAGTATCTAATTGATTTAATAATTCTTCAATTGTTTCCATCCCATTTTGCTCAATAATAATCTTATCTGGAGAATATTTATCGACTATTTGCTTTATATACATTTCTTCTAAGGAATTACCCTTTGGAATTTTTTCAATGATTATATTTTCATTTATTTCTTTTTCATTTATTTCTTTTTGTCCCATTTCACATTGTATTATAACTATTTTTTTATCCTTATCTATATTCTCTCCTAAAATAATATTAATCATTGATGTTTTCCCAGAACTCAAAAATCCTGTAACTATTTCTATTCCTGTTTTCATAAACATGTCCTCTTGTTATATATCATGAAATATTTTATTTAATTTATTTTTATTAAGCCCAGTTCCTATAATGGAAACCTTTCCATTATAATTCGGTGATACTTCTGTTATTTGAATATCACCCGGAACATAGTTAAACTGAATCCACCTATTATCTTGGATTTCTACAATTCCTTTCGCCCTTAAAATATTTCCATATTCTTTGGATATATCAAATTTTCTTACAATATCCTCTATCTTATTTTTTGTAAAAATCCTAGGAGTTTCCAACCCCCAAGATTGAAATACTTTATGCGAATTCGATTTTTTTACTTTTTCCTTTACTACTCTGATATTCTTTACTTTTTTATTGATAGGACTAATAGTATTTTTCTCTGCCAATGAAATAATTGTATTTAATTTAAGCTCTTGCCAAGGTGTTGAAACTATATTTCCTCTACTATTAATCTTCTGTATTTGGCTAGTTACAAGTTCTATTTCTTCTTTACCAGTATTATTAGTTCTACTAAGCAAAATAGTCTTAGCATTTTTTATTTGATCTTCAAAAAACTCTCCAAAATTCGAAATATATAAATAAAATCTTTCTACATCAACAACTGTTATCAACATATTAACTTGGATTAAATCTTCTAATCTTTCTGACTTACAAGCTTTAATTATTTCAGATAATTTCCCTACTCCAGATGGCTCTATAATAATTCTCTCTGGATTGATTTTTTCAATTATTTCCTCAATAGATTTCTCGAAATCTTGTGTTAAAGAGCAACATATACATCCTGAATTTATTTCTTTAATTTCTAATCCAGACTCTCTTATTAGCTCTCCGTCTATACCTACTTCTCCAAATTCGTTTTCTATAATTACTACTTTTTCATTATAAAGTTTTTGACTAATCATCTCTTTTATTAAAGTAGTTTTGCCTGCACCCAAAAATCCTGATATAATATCAATTTTTATTTTCATGCATATCCTCCTCTATACATTCAGGGCAATAACCATGTATTTCTAACTTATGGCCTATTATACGAAACTTAGTATTTCGTTGTATTTGACTTTCATATTCCTCTAAGGGACAGTGTCCTATCTTTATCATTTTTTTACATGATAAGCAAATTAGATAGTGACTGTGTTCTTCCATATTTAGCTCATATAGATTTTTATCATCTTCTCCAATACTAGTCTTTATAGCTATATCCTTTAAAACAAAGGTATTTAATATCCTATATACCGTTGAAAAATTCATATTTACATTTGAATCTTGACTTCTTATAAATATTTCTTCCGCAGTAATAGGCGAATCTGTATTCTTCAATATATCTAAAATTACATTTCTCTGTTTCGTATTCTTTATTCCATGTTTACTAAATATTTCCTTATTATCTATTCTTCTCAATTTGCTATCTCCTTTTAATTATCTCAATTTTATTTTATCTTCCCTATAATTAAAGATATCACAAAGCAAATGGCATTTACAATAACTATTGTAGCTCCTGTTGGAAGGTCATAGATAAATGAAATAAGTATCCCTAATAGTACTGATAAAACTGATACTATTATAGATATAATTATAGTATTTTTAAAACTAGTAGATAATTGTAATGCTGTTACTGTTGGAAAAATAATCATACTTGAGATTAACATCGTACCAACTACTCGGATGCCAAGAACTACCGTTATGGATATTAAAATTGATATTAGATAATTTAATTGTTTGACATTTATCCCCATTGTCATAGCAAAATTTTCATCATAGGTAATTGCAAATAAACTATTATAAAATAGAATAATTAATAATAAAATAATTATGGATAAGATTACAGAAAGTATTAGTTCAAAATTGCTGATTACTAAAATACTTCCAAAAAGATAACTAAACAAATCAACATTAAATCCATTTGACAAGGAAGAAATTAGCACTCCTAAAGCCACTGAAAAAGATGATATAAGACCTATAGATGCATCCCCATCTATGTTATTTGTCTCAGTTAGTTTCAATATTATTATTGAGGCTACAGCAACTATTGGTATGGACATTAATATAGGTGACTGATTTAATAATAAGGCCATAGCCACTGTTGCAAAACTTACATGGGCTAATCCATCACCAATCATAGAATATTTCTTTAGTACAAGAAATATCCCTAGAAATGATGAAGAAATCGCTATTAAACTTCCCGCAACAATTGCCTTCATCATAAAATCATATTTTAATATCTCTCCTATTATATAAATTATATTTCCCAATTATATCCCTCCATCTATTTGATCTATATTGATAGGATTTGAGTATCTTCCTATTTCCTTTGAATGGAGGAAGGATTTATATGCGCCATAAAAAATAAGCTCTGTTTCAAGATATAAAACCTTATTTATATAATTTCCTAGAGTTTTCAAATCATGAGATACTACTATTACAGTTACATTATCCTCTTTATTTAATTCTTTGAGAATTCTATAAAGCTCATCTCTCATTTTAGTATCTAAATAGTTAGTGGGCTCATCTAGTATTAATATATTAGGTGAAGATACCATAGCCCGTGCCAAAAATACTCTTTGCTGCTGTCCTCCGGATAAATCACTTATTTTTTTATATCTTAAATCGTATATATCCAGTTTCTTGAGAATAGTATTTACTTTAATATAATCTTCCTCTGTATAGAATTTAAATATTCCTTTTTGTGATAATAATCCTGTTGCAACTATCTCCTTTACTTTTGCTGGAAAAAACTTATCACTTGAAATAGATTTTTGCGGAAGATAGCCTAATCTAGCTTCCCCATGAAAATTTATTCTGCCATCTGTACACTCTATTAATCCTAAAATTGCATTTAATAATGTGGTTTTGCCCGAACCATTAGGTCCAATAATTCCTAGATAATCTCCTTTATATAGGCTGAAGCTAATATCTTTTACTGCTTCATGCCTTCCATATTTTAGAGTTAAATTTTTTACTGATAATATCTCATTCTTCATAGCCAAGTCCTTCTTTTAATCTTTCTAAATTTCCTTTCATAATATCGATATATCTTACATCTGACTCTATCTCTTCCTTAGATAAATTATGTGCACCATGCAATAAAATCATTTTAGCTCCCGTTTCTGACGATATTATTTTAGCTACCTTAGGATCAATTAATTCTTCATAGAATATTGATTTTACCCCTGCATCTTCAATATTTTTAATTAATTCAATAATCATTTTAGGTGTTGGCTCTGCATTAGGAGAAAATCCATTGTATGGTGTAATAAACTCTAGATTATACCTCCTAGCAAAATAACTAAATGCAGAATGCCCACCATAGATAACCTTTTTTGAATTTACCTTCTCTAAAGCTTCTGCAATTTCTTTGTCTAGTAAGTCTAATTGTTTTTTATATTCTTCTGCATTTTTTATATAAAATTCCTTATTCTCTTTATCTGCTTTTGTAAGAGCTACGGTTATGTTATCTATCATTTTTTGTGCATACATAGGATCTAGCCATATATGAGGATCCTTATCACTGTGATCATGAGCATGGTCTTCATTCTCATCTTCTTCATTCTCATGACCCTCATGCTCATCTTCTTCATGCCCATGTCCTTCAAGTAGTTCTACACCTTCACTAGCATCAGTTATTATTAAATTATAGCCTTCAATATTATCTGCTATTTTTTTCGCCCAAGGTTCCATATACTCACCAGTATAAATAAATATATCCGCATTCTTAATATCTACCATATCTTTAGGAGTGGGTTCATATGAATGCGATTCTACTCCTGGTGGAAGTAATAAATTTACATCAACCTTGTCTTTGCCAATTTCCTTTACAAAATCATATTGAGGAAACAAAGTCGTTATAATTTTTAGTCTACCACTATTTATTTCTTCATGATCTGTGTTTTTACTGCAACCTGACATCAATAATATTACAAGAGAAATTATAAATGTCTTCCAAATCCTTTTTCCCTTCACCATATACTCCTCCTCGCTTCTAATCTTATTTTATTTACCACTTAAATGCCAACGCAAATCATTTGCATTTAATTTTTCGTATAAAAAACCTCTTAACTTTTACATTAAGAGTAATTTTATTTATATTTATTATATATAGAGATATATCCTTTGTCAATAATCTATATATAAATCTTTTAAGTGGCATATTTATTTTTATTCTTTAATTAACTTAATACTTATACAATAAAATATATACCCTATCAAATATCCACCTATTACATCTGTTGGCCAATGGACTCCTAAATAAATCCTACTAATTCCCATTAGACATATCATGACAAAAGATATAATATGGATTAGCTTTTTCTTCCTATCATTATCTACTTTTTTCGCCAATAAAAATGCTATTGTAGAATAAAGGGTCATTGTTACCATAGAATGTCCGCTAGGAAAACTTAATCCCCCTTGATTCACCAAAAAAAACTCTAATGGCCTCGTTCTTTGGAAGAATTGCTTTAATAAATAATTTAATAAATATGATCCCAGAGTTGATAACAACAATAATTTAGATATGTAATATTTCTTTTTGATTAACGTATATGATATCCCCATAGCAGTAACTGGCAATAAAAAATTTACAGATCCTATAAAGGATATAAATTTCATAAATGATAATATTCTTGGATTGGTATTATTATGTATGTACTTCATTATATCCACATCAAATAGAATACCCTCACTGCTACCATTAACCATAAAACCTAAAATTAAAAATATTATTAACATTAAACCTAAAATAAAATCTTTACCTTGCTTATTCATTTATACACCCCTATTATTTTTCTATCAAATTCATTATACCAAAGTTCTCGTAAAATACAAAAAACTTCTTAATAAAAAAAGGCTTCTAAAGGAGAATTTTAAGGAAAACTTTTTGGTCACTGCATAAGCGACTTGTACGAAATCAAAATGTTCGACAATCTGCTTAAAACTCAAATAGGTCAAGTTCTAAAATGAAAAAGACAAAAAAAGTAGAATTTTCTTATTCGTTATAGAAAAGGTTCATTTCTTTAGTGAAATCAACCTTTCTATTAATCTTATTCTTCTATGTTTTTAAATCCATCACCTAATACTTCATAAACATTACTTACTGTAATAAATGCATCTTTATCTATGCCTTTAATATAACTTTTCAATTTAATAAAATCTCTTCTATCTATAACTGTTACTACTACATTCTTTTTCTCTCCTGTATAAGCTCCTTTAGCATTATATATAGTCGCCCCTCTTTCCAAATCATTTACTATATATTCTTTAATATCATTACTATATTCACTCACTATATTGACTTCTTTGCACAAACTTATACCCTCGATAGTCCAATCTATTACTACACCATTTAATATAATTCCCAATAGAGAATACATTCCCAACTCAGGCCCGAATGCAAATCCAGCCATTATTATTATAATGAAGTCTGATATAAGCACTCCTTTGCCAAGCTCTATCCCAAAGAACTTATTTATTATCTTTGCTATTATATCAGTTCCACCTGTTGATGCATTTTGATTAAATACAATCCCCATACCTATTGCCGATATAAAAACTCCAAAAATTAGCTGTATTATAATGTCTTCTACTAAAGGCTGTTGTATAGGTATAACTCTCTCAAATAAAGAAATGGTTATAGAAGTCCCCAGACTTGCATAAATAGTCTTAAATCCAAAGCTGGTTCCCACAATAAGAAAACCAATTATAAATAAAACTATGTTAATGATTATCATAATAGCTCCTATTGATAAAATTGGAATCCAATGATTAATAACAATCGCAAGTCCATTAGCTCCACCTACAGCTAATTTCTGGGGCATAAGAAAGAAATATAAACCTGCTGCTACCATTATCATACCAAGAGTTATAAATACATATTCTTTTATTTTTCCTTTCAAATATATTCCTCCTTTATAATTTTTATTTACAAAAAACCTCCCAAAACTTAAGTGTTCTGGGAGGCACAAAGAAATAGACAGATTATATAATTTGTCTACATATTTAAATCTGCTTTTAACACCCCCTATCGACCGTAGAGTTTTTTAGTGCATAAGTAAAGGCAGGTCTTCTGACTTTGGTTCATAAGGACTTAAAGTCTTCCCGATTTATTCAGTGACATTAGTTTTAAATCCTTCCCCATTACAGCGGCGGGACCGTATAGGCATTTAACCTATTTCCCTTTTAAGCAAAGAATATTTTTCTCTGCACCTTCACCTAATTATTTAGTTATCAATTCAAGTATATAGTATATTATTATTACAGTCAACTATATGTAGCACCAACTAATCTCACCAAGAAAAAGAAGATAGGATATCCTATCTTCTTTTTCTTGGTGGTGCTATATGAATCGCTTTATCTTCTAATCCCAATGTAGCCTCAAAAAATGCTTCTGAAAGAGTTGGATGGGCATGAATTGTTCTCATTATACTATATATATCCAATCCATTAGCTATAGCCAGTGTTCCTTCTGCAATTAAATCATTTGCATGAGGTCCAAGTATATGAACTCCCAGAACCTTCTTATCTTCTTCTCCAGCAAGTATTTTTATTATTCCCTCTCCTTCTCCTAAGGATAAGGCCTTTCCATTGGCTGCAAACATAAACTTACTAGCCTTATAAGGTATTCCTTTTTCTTTAAGCTCTTCCTCAGTGTAGCCTACATGAGCTACTTCATTCATTGTAAATACGCAATTTGGATAGATATCTAAGTTGACATCTGGTGTATGACCCATTATTTTCTCCATTACATATTCACCTTGTGCAGATGCCACATGAGCTAATTGAACTCCTCTATTTACATCTCCTATGGCATATATGCCAGGAATATTTGTCTCAAACTCATTATTTACAAAAACACCTTTGTCATCATATTTAATCCCTAATTCATCAAGGTTTAACCCTTCTATTACGGGACCCCTTCCTGATGCAATAAGTACTTTATCTCCTATTACTTCTATTTCTTCGTCTTTTTCTTTATATTTGGCTAAAACTCTAAGTTTATCTCCCTCTTTGGTGATTTCTTTAGCCCTAATATCAACATATGTTTCAATTCCTTGTTTTTTCAACATTGGTACTAATCTTCTTGAAATCTCCTTATCTGCATCCTTTAAAATCCTAGATGCTAAAAGAATTACTTGGGAGCCTAGTTCTTGATAAATGCTTGCAAACTCTAAACCTATTACTCCACCACCTACTACAATTAAAGTTTCTGGAATCTCTTCCATCTCTAGAAGCTCATCAGACGTGATTACCCCTTCTAAATCAACTCCTTTTGTTTCGGTCATTTGTGGTTTAGAACCTGTAGCTATAACTATATTATCCACAGTTATTTCCTTTTTGTTTCCATCTTTTAATTCTACAGAAATATTATTTTTATCTTTTATATTAGCTGTTCCACGTAAAAATTCTATGTTTTTATAAGAGGATATAAGTTGTTCAATACCTCCTACTAAAGTATTTACAACTTTATTTTTTCTCTCTTGTAGTGCTTTTCCATCCATTTTAAATTCTCCTGCTGTAATTCCAAACTCAGCAGCTCTTTTAAAACTGGACATAATCTCTGCATTTCTAAAATATGTTTTAGTAGGGATACAGCCCCTATTAAGGCATGTACCCCCTACTTCTCTATTTTCTATTAAGATTATATTTGCACCAAGTTGAGCTCCTCTTATTGCCGCTACGTAGCCTCCTGGACCAGCCCCTATAACTGCAATAGTTTTAGTCAAATGGTACACCTACCCTTCGTATTTAAGCACTGGGAATCTAGCTGCTTTTGTTTCATCTGGTCTGCTTACAATAGTGTTTAAAGGAGCATCCTTTAATAACTGTGGATTTTCACTTGCCTCTTTAGAGATTGTAATCATAGCATCGATAAATTCATCAAGCGTTTCTTTAGATTCAGTTTCTGTTGGCTCAATCATAATTGCTTGATTAATAATTAATGGGAAGTAAACTGTTGGTGGATGATATCCCTTGTCAAGCAATCTCTTAGCTATATCCAATGTAGTTACTTCAGACAACGTATCCTTTAACCCACCTAATACAAATTCATGTTTAAATAAAGTATCTATTGGTAAATAGAAATGTTCTTTTAATTTATTAGCCATATAGTTAGCATTTAATACAGCTATTTCACTAGCTTTCTTTAATCCATCACTACCCATTGTCAATATATAGGTATACGCTCTAACTAATATGCCAAAATGACCAAAGAAATCCTTAACTTTACCTATAGTATATGGTACGTTATAATCCAGATAGTATCTATCTCCATCTTTTTGTACCACTGGAACTGGTAAGAATTCTTCAAGATGTTTCTTAACTCCTATCGGTCCTGCTCCTGGTCCTCCACCACCATGAGGTGTTGAGAAAGTCTTATGAAGATTGAAGTGAACTACGTCAAATCCCATATCTCCAGGTCTTGCATGACCAAGGATAGCGTTAGCATTAGCTCCATCATAGTATAATTGCCCACCAGCATCGTGTACAATCTTAGCTATTTCTTTAATATTCTTATCAAATATTCCAAGAGTATTTGGATTTGTAAGCATTAATCCTGCTGTATCATCTCCAACTACTGCCTTAAGTGCTTCTAAGTCTACTAAACCATCTTTTGTTGATTTAACTTCTACTATTTTATATCCAGCCATTGCTGCTGTAGCTGGATTAGTACCATGAGCTGAGTCTGGAACTATGATTTTATTTCTCTTAAAATCTCCATTCTTTTCATGGTATGCTTTTATAACCATGATACCAGCTAACTCACCATGAGCACCAGCAGCTGGCTGTAAACTCATCTTGTCCATACCCGCTATTTCTGCTAATGATTTATCTAGCTCATACATCAATTGTAGTGCACCTTGAGTACAACATTCTGATTGATATGGATGAAGATTTGCAAACCCATCATATCTAGTTGTATCCTCATTAATTTTTGGATTGTATTTCATAGTACAAGATCCAAGTGGATAAAATCCAGTATCTAGACCATAATTTTTATTTGATAGATTTGTATAGTGTCTTACTACATCAACTTCAGATAGTTCTGGAAATTCAAGTTCTGAATCAGATAAAAATTCTTCTGGAATAAAATTCTTTATGTCCTTATCTTCTACATCTAGTGTAGGAAGATTATAAGCTTTTCTTCCTGACTTAGATAATTCGAATATTAACTTATCATATTTTCTCATTTTATCCCCTCCAATACACTACTCAATTTATCTATTTCATCTTTAGTCCTCTTTTCTGTTACTGCATATAGGACAGAATTATTAAATTGGGGATAATCTTTACCTAGGTGATAGCCACCTATTATATTTTCTTTTATTAAATCTGCATTTATCTTATCAGCATCTATATCAGATGTAACGGCAAATTCTTTAAAGAACGGTTTATCAAAAAGTGGTTTATATTTACCTGATTTAGTAATCTGCTCAAAAGCATAGTGAGCTTTTTTTGTACTTTGAAGAGCAACTTCTTTTAACCCTTCTTTTCCTAGAGTCACCATGTAGATAGTAGCAGCTAATACGTTTAATCCTTGATTTGAGCAAATATTAGAAGTAGCTTTTTCTCTTCTAATATGTTGTTCTCTGGCTGTAAGTGTTAGAACAAAAGATCTTTTACCATTTTTATCTTCTGTCTGTCCTACTATTCTACCAGGCAATTTTCTCATATAGTCTGATTTAGCAGCTATAAATCCTAAGTATGGTCCACCAAAAGATACAGGTATACCCATACCTTGAGCTTCTCCTACTACTACGTCAACACCTAATTCACTAGGTTTCTTTAGAATAGCAAGAGATATCGGATCAACGGATGCTATAAAACTAGCTTTTTTAGCTTTGTGAGCAATCTCTCCAGCAGCCTTTAAATCCTCAATTATACCAAAAAAGTTTGGACTTTGAACTATAACTGCCGCAGTATTATCATTTACAAGCTTATCTAATTCTTCTAAATCAGTAACTCCATCCTTCATATCTACTTCAATAACCTTTAAGCCTTGTACATGTGCATAAGTCTTTAGGACTTGAATTGACTCTGGTCTTACTGTTTTGGAAATTATAATTTCATCTTTTCTTGCAGATGCTGCAGCCATTAAAGCGGCTTCAGCAACAGCAGTACCAACATCATATAATGACGCATTTGCAACATCCATCCCAGTTAAATTACATATAAGGGTCTGGAATTCAAATATATATTGTAATGTTCCTTGGCTTATTTCCGGTTGATATGGTGTATATGATGTATAAAATTCTGACCTTGAAATAATATGATTTATTATTGAAGGGATATAGTGATCATATGCTCCTGCGCCAAGGAAACAAGTCATCTTACTAGTAGAGCAGTTTTTATTTGCTAATTCAGTTAAATATGAACGAACTTCAAGTTCAGATTTTGCTTTAGGTAAGTTCAGTTCTCTATTTAATTGAAGATCTTTAGGAATATCATTAAAAAGATCATCTAAGGAGTTAAGCCCTATAGACTTTAGCATCTCCTGCTCATCTTGATGAGTAGTTGGGATATATGGAAACATATTTTATTCCTCCTCAGCTAAAAACTTTTCGTATTCCTCACTTGTCATTAATTCTTCTAATTCATCTTTATTAGTCATTTCTATTTTAATCATCCAGTTCTCGTATGGATCTGCATTTAAAAGAGCTGGATCATCTATTAATTCTTCATTTACTTCTACTATTTTACCACTTACTGGCATATAAATGTCTGCTGCTGCTTTAACTGATTCTACAGCTGAGAAAGCTTCTTCTTTTTCAATTTCATCATCAATTTCTGGAAGTTCTACATATACGATATCTCCTAGATGATGTTGTGCATAGTCAGCAACACCTACAAATGCTAAATTTCCTTCTACTTTAACCCATTCATGATCCTTAGTGTAATATAATCCTTTTGCAACTTTCATTATTAACCCTCCTAATTTGTTATTTGTTTAAGAATTTTTTACTAATTATTTTAGCCTTAGCTGGCTTATTTCTTATCATAATGTCAACTTCTGTACCTAGCTCTGTATATTCAGGTGCAATAAGTGCATTACCAATATTTTTCTTAAGAGTTGGTGACATATAACCTGTAGTAACATGTCCTATTACCTTGCCATCTTTTTGGATTTCATAGCCTTCTCTTGGAATTCCTCTATCAATCATTTCAAATCCCGCTAATTTTCTCTTAAGTCCTTCTTTCCATTGCTTGTTAAGAGCTTCTTTTCCTATGAAATCTGATGCCTTATCAAGTTTCACAAAGTACTTAAATCCACCCTCAAGAGGATTTATTTCTGCCGAAATTTCATGACCATATAATGGTAATGAAGCTTCAAATCTAAGTGTATCTCTGCATCCTAAACCACATGGTTTAATTCCTTCTTCTTTTCCTGCCTCAAGTATATCCTTCCACACTTTTACTATACCTTCATTAGTGGTATAAACTTCAAAACCATCTTCTCCAGTGTATCCTGTTCTGGAAATCATACATTCTACTCCATTGATATCAACTTTCCTATTTAATGTGAAGAAAGTAATTGTATTTAAATCAGTCTCTGTTAATTTTTGTAACACTTTTTGTGCTAGAGGCCCTTGTATTGCTACTTCTCCAACAGTATCGGAAATGTTAGTGATTTCTACGTCAAAATTACCTTTTTGCTCTAATATCCATTCATAATCCTTAGCAGTATTTGAAGCATTTACTACTAAGTAAAAATCATCATGAGCTAATTTGTATACTAATAAGTCATCTACTACTCCTCCATCAGGTGCACACATGAAGGTATAGACTATTTGGTTATCTACTACTTTAGATATATCATTTGTCATAAGATAATCTACAAATGCCAAAGCGTCCTTTCCTTTAATAGTGATTTCACCCATGTGGGATACGTCAAACAAACCTACAGCATTTCTGACTGCTTCATGTTCTGCAACTAAACCCTCGTATTGCACCGGAAGATACCATCCTGCATAATCAACAACTTTTCCTCCTAGGCCTACGTGCTCATCATATAATGGGGTTTTCTTTGCTTCCATTTAACCACTCCTTCCCTTATTTTTTTCATACTACGAATATGTTACCCTATTATCTAAAAAATAAACTGATTTTATTTATAGATTATTAAATGTTATAATATTGTAGTATCGCTTTAATTATACAAGAGGAGGTAAAAATATGCAATACCGTTATTTTACTAAAGATAGGTTAAAAGTATCACAATTAGGTTTTGGATGCATGAGATTTCCAACGTTAGAGGGTGATTCAGGTAGGATTGATAAAAATTTAGCAACCCGTATGTTACACTATGCTATTGATAATGGGGTAAATTATATTGATACTGCTTATCCTTATCATAAAGGCAATAGTGAGGCCTTTGTAGGTAATGCTCTAAAAAATGGATATAGAGAAAAAGTATATCTAGCAACAAAACTACCTGTTTGGTTAGTTGAATCCTACAATGATTTTGAAAAATATTTAGACGAGCAACTAGAAAGATTGCAAACTGATTATATTGACTTTTACCTTCTTCATGCCTTATCAGAAAAGACTTGGGGAAAAATTTATGATTTGAAAGTACTAGATTTTCTTGATGAAGCTAAGAAAAATGGAAAAATTAAATATGCAGGATTTTCCTTCCATGATAGCTTAGATGTATTTAAAAGTATTGTAGACTCATATTCTTGGGATTTTTGTCAGATACAATTAAATTACATGGATAGACATTATCAGGCAGGAATCGAGGGTATGAAATATGTTGCCGACAAAAATATTTCCCTGGTAATAATGGAACCTATAAAAGGCGGAAAATTGTCGAATGCTTCAGAAGAGATATCCGAAGTTTGGAATAGAAGTCAAATTAAAAGAACTCCTGCTGAATGGGCATTGAAATGGATTTTAAATTTTGAAGAGGTATCAGTAGTATTATCTGGTATGTCAACAATAGATCATGTTATGGAAAACATTAAAACTTGCTCAAATTCATCTCCAAATTCTTTAACCAAAGAGGAGTTAGAGTTAATCGACGAAGTTACCGAAATATATTCACAAAATGTTAAGGTAGGTTGTACAGGATGTGAATATTGTCTTCCTTGCCCACAGAGCGTAGAAATCCCTGATATCTTTGAACTATATAATAACGTCTATGTTTATAACACCGAACAAGAATCTAAGAATACCTATAATAGACTTATTGAATTAGAAAAATCTGCTCAAAACTGTATTGAATGTGGTGCATGTGAATCAATATGCCCACAGCATATTGAAATTATCAAATCTCTTAAAGATGCTGACAAAGTTTTAAGATAAATTATAATGAGAAAGCGAACGGATATAGAGTGTTACGTTCGCTTTCAATCCACTTTATCCACATTATCCACAATTGACCGTGGATAATTTATGTAAACCTACTATTTCCTCTTAAGTATTTATTTGTCTAACATTGATAAATGCACATTGTTAATTATTCACAATTTATTATATTATCCACAGTTCTTATCAACATCTTAAAATTCATGCTTTGAATCTATTTCATTAAAATAATTCATTATACCTACATATATTGCCCAAGCTATTTTCTCCTGATATGATTCATCTATCAATAATTGTTCTTCCATACTATTTGATAGGAATCCGCATTCAACCAATACAGCTGGTATACTAACTTCATTTAATATATACACATCATCTCTTTTTTGAGGTTCTCTTTTATTCTCTTTATCTAATATATTTCTTAATTCCTCTTGTACTATCAATGCCAGCTGTTCTCCTTCTTCAGATCCTTTTTTATAAAAAGTCTGGGCTCCATAATAGGCTGATCTAGTAAAACTATTTAAATGTATTGATATAAGTATTTCACTAGTACTATTATCTATGAGTTCTCTCCTTTTTTTTAAATCCTCTGTTTTCATTTGACGAAGTGTCTTAGATTCTGATGTATATAGACCCTGATCTGTAGACCTAGTCATGAAAACTATGCCCCCACTTTGTTCAATTAGTCGTTTTAGTTTTAATGCTATTTCCAAATTTATTTCATCTTCTTTAATACCATTTTTACTTACTGCACCTGGATCTACTCCTCCATGACCAGGATCTATGGCAATAACCTTATTTGATATTGGTAGATAAGTTACTGGCATAATTTTATATTTTTTTATCACTCCATATCCTAAAGCTATTAATGCTACCAAGAATATGATACCTATTCTGATATATTTTTTTCTAATAATAATCAATTTCATCTTTTCCTCTCCCCTCCTATAGAAATATATTGTAGATATACAAAGTATATTCCAAGGAAAAACTAAATTAATTATTTAGGCTTATTACGCAGTCTCGAAACTTAAATCTATTTGCTCCCTACGCTCGTATAGATTTGGTTCTCGTTGCGTTTGACCTACTAGAACTCACTATCGTTCGTTAAGTTAGGTCATTTTCCGCAGTCTCACTGCACAAATTCATTTGCTCATTATCATTCACATGAATTTGGCGTTCGTTGCGTTTGACCTACATCAGCTCACTGACGTTCGCTGTGTTAGGTCATAAAAAAAGCACTGGGTATCCAGTGCTTCCAATTGTCCAGTTACACACGAGTTTGCTCACGTAGTGACAAAGTTTACTCGTCTGGTAAGCGAGTGGTTGCAATGCTTCTCGCCCATAAGTTACTTTGAGTGACAAAGTTTGTTCGTGGGTTGCATTTACTTAAAAAATAGAAAAAAAGAGATAAAAAATGAGAAAATGACAAGCGAGTTTGCTCGTGAGCAGTGAAGAATGACAAAGTTTGCTCGTGGAAAAATAGGAACAATTATATGAGATGTAAGTGCGATATGCATAGGGGAGGTATTTACTTATATTTTTATATATATTGATTTTACTGGGCTGCGGGGGAAAAAGTTGTTTGGTTATCTGGGATGTTTGTGGCGGGGGGGATATTCTTTTGCACAAATAAAAGGCGCCAGATTGGTTTCCCAGTCTGACGCTCTGTATCTTTCGTGAACAAACTTTGTAATTTTGAACCGACTTTCTTGGAAGTCGACAATGAACAATTTTGTATACTATTTTAATATATTATCTTTGTATTTCTTCATTGCATATATATTAACCATAGGTAAGTTAATAGAAGGCATTCCTGATAATGAGGTTGTTGAAGTAATATATGCCCTTGAAATTTGGGATAATGTTGCTGTTCCATTCACTTCTAACATTTCTTTAAATTTATCCATATTAAGGTTTCTTTTGAAACCAATAAAGTTTCCTCTCATTTTTAAGTGAATTTTGAACGATTCACTTTCTTCAATTTTTCCAATTGAATTCACAATAAAATCAACAACACCTAAATAACCATCTTCTACTTCATTGCAACTTACAATATCATAGTCCATATCAAAATCAACTTTTATTACTTTATCTTTTATATTTAATAAATTATTCTCAATAGAAAATTCAATAACTTTATTGTTTAAAAACTGAAAATCGGCCATTATTTTATCTGTTTTCATTATGCTGCAAGCCCCTTTAATAATTCTAATTCTTCACTAGTTTTTTCATTTGCTTCATTTAATATTTCTTGTTCTTTTTCCATATTATATTGAATTAATACATCCGAATAATTTTCCTCAAAAGTTAATTCAAATTTCCAATTTAGTTTTTTAGAAATTTTAAATAGAAACTCTATAGATGGATTATATTCTCCGCTTTCTAATTTTGAAACCATCGCCTGAGTTATTTCTAATTTATTAGCCAAATCCTTTTGAGTCATATCATTGTCTAGTCTATAGTTTATTATTTTACAAGCAATATCAACAAGCATATTAGATAACTCAAATTCTTGTTTTGTTTCCTCATCAACATCATTAAAAATGTCCCACGGATTTTTTAAAATATCATTTATTAACATATTTCTCACTCCTTCATATTAAGAACATCAATTATTTCATTTCTTCTAATTCTAGCAATTCTTTTACCACTTTCATAATCAGATTTATTTTTTTCTTCAAATACATTTAACAAAATTGCTTTACCATTTCCATTAATAGAAATAAAAGAAAATAGAATTCTTATATTTTTTTCTCCAAATAATCTAATACTATATAAGTTATCTTCATCAAGTAACTTCTCAAATAAATCGCTATTACCAAGACAACATTTTGTTTTTAATCCTTCTAAAAATCTTAAACTCTTTTGATATTTGCTCAAGAATGCTCTTTTATATCCACTATTTTCAATTATATCTTCCAGTTCGTTATTTAAAGTATAGTAAACTTTTATATATTCAGTTGGATACTTTGAACCAAAAGGATAAATAATATTAGTAGTAACTTTTCTCTCGTTCACAATTTAGTATCTCCCTTTAACAATATTATATAACTTATAAGTTATATTTGCAACTTATTTTTTATATTTATTATTTTGCAAGAAAATTTTACCATAGATTGTCTAATTATTAAGTAAGTCAATTCTGTTTAGATTATATAAAGGCTAACTAGTAAAGTTAAATCTGTACATATCCTAGTTTATAAAGGAATACTATCTTAATTTGATATGCCTTCAATATCGTACAAAATTAATTTCACCAATCAGTCTGTTCATTATGTAGTTCATTTTCTTTCTTCTTATTACTCATATAATCGTTTCTATCTAGTAGTTCTAATAGGAAGCAACCAAAAACTGCACCTATCAAATAAGGCAAAGTAACCCATTTTATAAAATTTTCTACTTTTAATTTGATCATCTGCCTTGAAAACTCTCCATAGTGTTCAACAAACTCACTTTCCAAAGGAATAAGTATATTATAAAGAGGTTCAGTTAGATAATCTGAAATGAAGAAGCAATAACTTATAGTCGAGTACATGGCTACAATAAAATTAACTGCAACTCGAACTTCTGGCCTAATTTCTTTAGGAGCATCATAAATTTCAAAATTTAGAAGTATAACAGTTAATACAATTGTCATATATCCTATTACTTTATCTGATATCGATTCTGGCATATTAAAAGACACTGCCAATATATCTCCAAATATTATCCATATAATCCCAGCAATTAAAGGTAATGTTGAAAAATAAACACTATATGATATCCAATGTTTTATATGTCTACTAACAAATCTTCTAAGCCAATAATGCATCATTAAAAACAAACCAATGTATGTTAAGTATTGCACCAATACTGCCAACTCATTTGATATATTCACAAAATACATAAAAGTTGCATTAGAAATAAATATCCAAGTAATACTCCAATCTAACATATAACTTAGGTACTTTTCTCTATCCAAAATCTTTTTTTTGGATTGGATACTGTAGAATGCAGTAAAGGATAATAACAACAATATTATTGCTAAGAATACTCTTATGCTACTTATAACCAATGAATTCTTATCCACTAAAATAATCGAAATGATTAAATTAATAGGTACTATTAGTATAAATACTTTTCTAAATTCAAAAATTTTAAACTGTTCCATTCCCCATAAAATAAGTTTACTTGTAAGAAAGAAAAATCTTTTAAATAAAAATGTTATATTTATCAATATTTTTTTAATTATACTCATATTACTTTCTACCTCAACCGTACCGTATTGTATCATTATTATATTTTCAAGTTTACAAATACAAACGATAAAATACAATTTTAACGAACTAAAAGTGTTCTATAATAACTTCAATCAGTCTTTCATTAGTTACTCTTAAAAAAGAGCCATTTCAATATCACAAGCACGAAATCCTGCAGATATGAGCCTTCCGTTAGCATCATAATCTTTAAAGTTAATACACAAATCGTTTAACTTTTTTGCCTCATCACTAAGAAATACAATGTATTCGCTGGTATATTTCTCAACATTCTGCTTGGTATCATTTATATAACCATCTTTTCTTAAACTAAGAGTCGTTATACCATTAGGTTGTGTATGATTGCCTACTACACGGGAGTCCATCACTCCAAAATCATTTGGAAACAGGAACCGCATAAATGTTGTTGCTGTAGGTATTCTAACTCCTCCAATTCGGAAAAGTGACATATCCTTTTTCTCATATGCATTCATTAACTGATTTACCGTGTCAGCATTCCACTTAGCCAAGACATTGTCCACCTTTAATTTAGCACGCCCACCTTGACTTGTCATTTTCCAGTATACAATTGCTGAAGATATTTGCTTCAAATTTATTATATGATTATCTGTAAGATTATTGGAGATAAATGCAGCATAGCAATCTTGAAATACTTCTTGTACAATACTTTCAAATCTTCTAATATTTATACCATTAGGATTTCCATTTGGTACTTCTCTTGCAAATATTCCAATAAACTTTCCTACATTATATATGTTACCTGTTTTCACAATTTCTAATTTACAGTCTGGCGAATTATAGTCGTACTTCTCTCTCAACATTACATATTTATCAGACGTCATCAATAAAGGTTTATTGTTTATCTGAGACATCATCTTTCACTCCTCAACCAGTATTTTACTTGTTAAGTATTAACAGAAAAAATCATTTATTCTTGGTTAATAGACTATCTTTCTGAATCTTTATCTTTTCTCTATTAAAAATTATCTCTGGAACCTCTTCTATCAAATAGTCTTTTCCAACTGGAATGGGGTTATATTTAATGTTAATTAAACATTGAGGATATAATACTATATCAGTTTGAGTAATGTTCTCTTGTTCAATCCATTGTATCCTATTTCGATTTTTCTTCATATAATTCATTAATTTACTCTTTAGTTGACTAATTTTATATTCATTCTTATCATATATAATATAAATTCTAGTTTTATTAATAATTGATTGTAATGCTGAAATAACTTCATCATTTAACATCTTCGATAATTCTCCTGATGATATTACAACTTCAGATGGTTTAATATTTTTTAATGAAGTTAGAATATCGAAATACTCATTCTCTAATAAATATCTATCCGTAAAATAGTATTCTTCTATCTCTTCCTTACTTTTATTATCTAAAGTAGTATTATTCGATAAAACCTGCACTAACTTTTCAGTGTTTTCCTTTTTTTCACCATCTATACTAACTTGTATGTCTAAATATTTGCCACAATTAAAAGGAGGAACTAAAAAACTTCTTGCACCAGTGCAGTCATAAATTTGTCTTGCAAGAGTATTTCCATATATATTCTCTGGGTCATTTTCACATTCAAATAATAAATCATTATCTCTAATATTCTTATATATAAATGCTCTTTCTTCAATATAACATAATTTTTCATATTCTTTCCCAATTATCTGGTAAATTTCATTTCTGATACTATTATGTTGTTCTTTAACTTCGTAGTCTTCCTGCCTCTTTTGGTAATATTCATCAAAATCACTAAAATGACTAGTAATAAATTCATCAGTAATTTTTATTTTTTCGTCTAAACAAGGACACATATAATCAGGTTTTTTATATGTGCGATCTAAATCCTTAATTTCACCAGTAATAGCATTTATATAAATTCTATTTAATTCCTCTTTTTCAATAACAGTCCTTTTTAATTTATTCAATGATTCCTTTCCTTTAGGTGTTAAAGTAATTATGTTACTCTTGATGTATAATAAGTTGCTCCCTGACATCTCACCTACTACATCATTTAAAATTTCTTCTTCTACACCAATCAATTCTGAAATATTATGTATTTCATTATATTTACAGTCAACTAACTTCAATATTATTTCATAAAAAAATGGTAATGGTTGTTCTTTTCTAACCAATGTCTTAAGTCCTATTTCTTTATACGGTATATATAACTTTATCGATTTAATAAAGTTATAGCCACTTTTTATAGGAGGAATTAATCTATTTAAATCATAAGCAATATTCCACATATTTAAACCTCCCTCTTTCCGTCTGCATTTAAAGAAAGATAATCAATGATCCTGCAATGTTCCGGATTTTCCTTTATATATTTTATTATTAATGGAAACTTGTTGTCATTAATGCTTGTATCACTTAAAAACTCAGCATCTCCAATTATTATTAAAAGTCTTTTCGCTCGTGAAAATGCAACATTTAATCTTTCTTCGGATTTTAGAAATCCAATATTTTTGTGTTTATCACTGCTTCTGACAGTAGAATAAATTATTATATCCTTTTGACCGCCCTGAAAAGCATCAACTGAATTCACTACTACATTACTATTTATGTTATCATAGGTATTTTGTTGTATTTCATTACGAATTAAATTCTTTTGCCCACTGTATGGTGTGATAACCCCTACATCATACTCAGAACTATCTATACTGTTATTTATAAGTTTTAATTGTTCTTTTACAATATTTGCCTCTAGCATATTCCTATACGTAGTTGAAATATTCTCCTCAAATCTATCTGGTGACTTTGAGGTATCTAGCCAAACAATGGCTAAGTCCATATACTTCTTGATATTATGCTTTCTATCTTTTATGGAAACTCCATTTAAAATTTGATTATCATAAAAAAGTTGACTTATCATTGTTCCAATAGTGGGGTGCATTCTATATTGTGTATTTAACACTTGCTTATTTTCACTAGGAAGATGTTCAAATAGTTTCATAAATATACTATTATATAATGTATTAAAATCTAAGTTACTCTCAATAAATGTTTGCTTACTATTCTTTATTAGTTCTTCGTCCAATACTGGTGGAAGTTGCCTATGATCGCCAACCATTATAATTTTTTTTGCTCTAATGATGGATATTAATAATTCTGGAAATGTTGCTTTTGCTGCTTCATCGATTATTACATAGTCAAATACCATATCATTTATTACATAATTGGATATAACACCTGTACAAGTTCCTGAAACAATCTCAGCATTTTTTATAAAGTGCTGCTGAATATCCATTCTACCAACAATTCTATTTACCCAATCTTTTTGTATTTGAAGAGATTTAAAGTCCTTTGTCTCTAATAGTTCTTTATACTTTTCTTCGAAATATGTTATAAAAGACATAGCACTTTCATATAATTTTTCATCTTCTCCCTTAGAAAACTTAGTTTCCATAATCGCTTCACAATACTTATCGAACTCTTCCTTATCAATTTCTAAAGATGATAACAAATTTTTCGCAAAGTTATTACTACCGTCAATAATTCTATTAACCCATCTTGATTGTGCATAATCTACGGCATATTTCTCCCTAACAGTATCTGATAAATTTTCATCTCTTCCTATTCTAATAACTTTTATATTATCACTAGAAGTTTGATCTAAATCTTCAAGCATCTTGTCCACAGCAGCGTGTGCTTGAGATACTAGCAAAATTTTCTGTTTAAATATTTGCCCTTGGTTGTTCATTTCAAATATTTGTCTTAAAATCTCAATTATTACATTAGTTTTTCCTGTACCCGGTGGCCCTTGTATTAGTGATATATCTTGAGAATTTAACGCTTTAGTAACTGCTTTTTTCTGCGTTCCATCTAGTAATTCGTTAAAATAAACTCTTCCTGTAGGTGCATTAAAAAAACCTGCTGATTGTATGCCAGAAAAGATGCTTTTTAAATTTGAGGGACTTACATAGTCTTCATTATTAAAAGAATTTAAGGCCTTTTTTTCTCTATTAATCAAAGAAAGATTTCTTCTATAATCTTCACATATAACTCCACTTTTAGGTAACTTTGACTTCAACCCCGTATTTATATTATTTAGTTTTAAATAGAATTTTTCATTATCAATATAAATACTCTTTAGATTTCCTATCTCAACAACCTTATTTCTTTTGCCCTTCGTATTTTCATATATAAATGTAATTTCATCCTTATTTTCATCAAGTAAATAATAATCCTGTTCATTAATAGAAAAAACACAAACATTATCTTCTATTTTAAATGAATCATAGTTTACTCTAATAACATTCTTCTTATATTCTATTTCCATTATATCTAGTAATTTATGCCACGCGAAAAACTTCTTCGTGTATTCGTTATTTACATTAGAAGAAGATAAGAAGTCCTTTTTGCTATCTTTAGTACTAATTGTTAATTCAAAATTATTATTAGAAGGTATTCTTTTTCCACCCAAAATAAACTTAACATCCCCATTAACATACATTGCTTTTCTCTTAATTTGCTCTCTTTTATAAGGTTGTAACTTATCTACTTTAGTAATACGGAATATCTGGTTCTTATCATCATAATAACACTCAAAATAATAGTGAATACCATAAAGCGTATATAACTCCTCTATTTTATCTTCTTCATCATCATTTTCAATAAATATATAGGCTTCCAAAAAATCTTCATTAATGTAATTTTCTATAATATCAGCAAAATTATCACTATTAGGAACTAAAGAAAGATTTCTCATATGTACTATTTTACCTGAATCAATTGAAAAGATATAAGTTCTATTTTGCTTAGTAAATCTATTAAATAACTTTTTTAATTCCTTTCTAACTTCAAAAATATTATCGTATCTATCCTCAGGCGATAACTTTACCATTTTTTTGATTATTTCTTTAAATTCAATATCAATTCCACCAGTCTTTTCTAATTTTGTTTCAAACTCATTTGCTATTGGTGGCTCTTCTCCCGTAAATATAAAATATAATACTGCTCCTAATGAATATATATCACTCTTTTCTGTAGCATTCTCACTATGAGTATGAACTTCTGGGGCAGCATATTTATTGGTGGCAAACTGAAATAAGGTATCAGAGTTTACCATATCTTTTATTTTACTAATTCCAAAATCAATTAATTTAACTTGTTTATCTGGAGTAATCATTATGTTCTTAGGATTTATATCTCTATGTATTATATTATTTTCGTGTGCTGTCTGAATAGCACTTATCAATTGCTCTATAATTTTGACTTTTTCAATAGTATTTAATTCTAGAACATCAATTTTTTGCAGTTGTTCCCCTTCAATATACTCTAGAAATACTCGTCCGCATTTTCCATAATTATCATCATTATGAATATCATAATGTTCTAATCTGACGATATTACTACACGTTCTTAATTTAGTTAATGCCCCTACTTCTCTTTCAAAAATAACATTATGTAAAGGAGTATTAATTCCCTTAATTATTTTCATAGCATAATGTTTCTCTGTGGATATATCTTTAATCTCAGATACCTCTGAATAACTGTTATTTCCTGGCTTTAATATTCTTACAACTTCATATTTGCTTAGTACCATCCTACCCAACCCCTCCTTACTTCTTTTTTGCATTCATTCATACATCTTGTTCTAATAAAATGAAGAATTAATACCGACCAATACAACATAGTGATATCATAGTTATACTTTTATACTTGGTATCGACAAATCTATTACTATAATTATATATGATATTGTAAATTCTTGCCACAAAAAATAGAAGACTGACTAATATTAATCATCGTCTTCTATTTGATCTAAAATAATATTGTATTTCTTTCTAGTGGGTGAGTGTTCATTTACAAAAATAAAATGCACTAGATTATTTCCAAGTCTGACGCTTTGTTTTATTAATCTTACTCTCTAATTTCTCTTAACATTATTTTTTCTCGGTAAATTCTCTAATGACTTCTTGAAACCTAAATATATCCAAAATATCATAGTTTTTCAGTGTTATATTAATTCCATACTCTGGAGCACTTTTTTGCCCGGGTTTATCATAGTTTCTATCAACAAATACTTCATTAGGTTTTTCCCATACCCCTGATGGAATTATAAACATATCAGGACTTTTTCCATTTTCAAATAACAATAATGTAAGGTACAAATTGTTATTACTTATATCAAACTTGCTCTTTTGAACAAAAACATACCCTTTATTTCTTAAAGATTTTACTTGTATTTCACAAAAACGACCATTTTTATCTTTTACAATAAAATCTACTCCGTGATCATCTACCTCAGATGAATATATCTCTAGACCATAAGAAGCAAATTCCATTTTTGCATAATATTCAGCATATCGCCCTAATTGCAATGTGTTTAATAAAGACCAATCAGTATTTGGCATATATCTACCTCCATTATAAAATCTAAACTTCTAGCCCTAGAAATATTACATCTATAATTATTATAAAAAGAAATTCTGCAAACTTTCATCGATTTCCTCTTGTGATAATCCAATATACCTTTTAGTTACCTCCTGAGAACCATGGTTGAAAATCTGCATTAATTTTGCAATATCTTTTGTTTGTTGATAGTAAAAATAGCCAAATGATTTTCTAAACGAATGCATTCCAAAGTTCTCTATTCCTAATTTCTCTGCTACATTTTTAATATACCTATAGGCCTGTACTCTAGTAATATGTGATTTTACCCCATTCGCATTTTTTTGCCTGCTGGGAAATAAGTAATTTTCTTCTTGCATTCCAACAATGTAACTATTAATTTCCTGTCTTAACTGTTCATTGATTGGGAACAACTTTGTTTTATTTGTCTTTTCTTCCCTAATAACAATATGAGTTTTATTTTTTACATCTGAAACTTTTAGAGAAATTATGTCTCCGATACGCATTCCTGTGTTAAATGCCATAATACAAAGCATATAATACTTATAATTGCGCTTCAGCAGTTCTCTTTTGAGTTCAATAATCTTATCCATATCTTTTATTGGTTGAACTAATTCTATGGTAAACACTCCCTCCGGAAATTTTTTCTAGTCTCATTATATCACGCTTACTGTTATATAGCAGCCCAATATGTTACACTAATAAGACATAAATTATGGCATTATTAAAGGAATGTTTATTTTCCAAGGCTTTCAGCCATTTTGTGAGATTAACTCTTTTTTAATTGTGTTACACTCGAATAGAAAATTATTTAAATACAAAAGTCAGGATTATCACCTGACTCTTATAAATTTTATCAAATGGAAGGGTATCTACTTCTTAGTAAACAACTTCAGGTTGAATATGAAATTCTTTTTCATTACCTTGAACTTTTAAATAACTTGGCCAAACATAAAACTTCCAGTGTTTACCTTCTCTTGGGTTCTCAAGTATCATCTCTGGTTCCATTAACCTTCTAAGATCTTTAAAGTTAATATAATATACTTTTCCCCCTTCTAACCGAACTGCAAGTATCGAAATGTCTGAATCATCTAGAAGTTCGACTTGTTTAGTTGTGAGATCAAACCAGCCTTTACCTTGAGGATGTAACTTTGAAGATGGAGTACAAAGAACTAATTTCTTGTTATTGCTCACTCCTTCAAACATAATTCGTTTCCCTTTAATAGTTGTTAGCGAGCAATTATAATTTTCTCTGATTGTTTTGAGCACAATTTGCAAATTTGGAATCGACATCCTTTCTCCCCCCTTATAAATGATATTTTCTTTATAATACCATATTATGGTGTAATCTGTTTTAGCAATTCTATGGCTAACAACTGCTGCTAATCAATAGCGATAAAACTGTGTTAACTACATTGAAACTTCTATCATTAACAGATGTTTTATTACTAAATAACACTCCATAAATTATGTCTTCAAATAATACTGCAATTTCCTCTTAAACTATGTTGATATTTTGTATTAATCATCTCTTGATCCTCGGGTAAAAGCGGACAACGGCAGCATAATTTATATTATGTTGAAATATTTATTATCAAGATTAAATTATTATATAGCATAATAAAAGCCGGTATACCCGGCTATTGTATTGCGTAACTCCTTTAATTTTAATATAACTATCAACCCATATTTGTTATTGATTATTTAACAGTCCTTCAAATTGTTCAATAATCTTCTCCACAAGATATTTCCTTGAATCAAGACTATTCACCATTGCAAGACCATTTCTGCCCCTTTTTGTAACCTTACCAAACCATAATTCTGAATCCTTGTTTAAGTCCAATTGATTAATCAATGATATATATTGCTCCCAATTATCTCTTCCTCTAATTGCCTTACTTATGGCAATATATCCATAAAACATAATATTTTCTGTCTTTATAGAAGTTTCCTTACTTTGTTGACGTCTTTCATAATCAATAAGTTCTGGCACTTCATTAAACAACTCATTAAAGAATTGACACAAATATTGTCCTAATGATTCTGCTTGAGCGCTGGTCATATCCTTGTAAACCATCTTTATTGCGTTTACCAAAGTTGCAAATGTTACTACATTCCTTTTCTCACTTTTTATAATAGAATTCCTAACAATTTCTACTCTTCCAGCCAAATCACTATTTCTCATAAGTTTTCTTACTATTTCATTAGAATGATCAGATGTATTAAAATATTCTGTTCTACTTGAACTTATTTTTAAACCCTGTGAAAACTGATGAAACTGTTGTTGTGCTGTTTTGGTATCATAATGTGTGATCTTTACAGGAAAATTAAATTCCGTTAAAGGTATACTAGTAATTCCTTCTTCGTTTGAATCATTTAACATTTTCAATGCCCTTATCCTATGTTGACCATCCGCTATATCTATTTTGCCATAAGTAGTAAATGCGTTAAATTCATTGGTTTCGTCATAAAATACATCCGAAAAACTACTATTACCATCGTCTAATAGATTTAAAGTAATTAAATCCTCGAAGTAGTTTCCTGCAACCATTGCTGCATATATCTTTTTTACATTTGTCTTACTATATACAGCCTCTTCTATTTCTTCATTATTCTTTACTTTTATACGACTACCTCTTTGTATCTCAGGATTGTAGGCTATAATTCCATCTTCCCATAAATTAACCAACTGTGCCCCATCTAGCATAGTCAAATAGGCATTATCCTTTAGTCTTGCTAAAAAATCAAATGTAAATTCCATCATTTGCTTAACACCCCCCCTCACTCTTTAACTCCTAGTGCTTATATAATTATATCGGAAGGTTTTATGTTCCGTAAAGTATTAAATATCTACAATCGATATTATTCTATTTTAATAAAACTAAATATTATTCTAACTTTATTATCAATATATAAAGAATATAAAAAACTGATAATCCGATATCTATGAACCTCATAAAAACACTGCAGTGTATATAAAGTTCAGTAAATTTCAAACTACCAGTTCACTGATATATAGTAAACTATAAATAAATTATTTTTCATATGTTGTGTATTATATATTATTATTTTTTAGATACTTTATAATTAATTCATCTAATTTTTTGCTTATTTCCAATACTTCTTCATTGATAATTTTCTGATTTTTACTAACCACGATCCTATTTAATTCATTTCTAATATTTTCAATTTCTTTTCTTAAATTATTATTTGCAATTTCTTTTTGGTTTTTTGCCTTTTTTTCTATATATAAATCTTTGTCTGCCATATTAAAGAGGTCTTTAATATTTTTTAAAGAAGTATGATGGGCAACTCCTGCACTGATTTCAATACTCAGGCAATGCTTTGCTGCTAATTTACTGATTTCGCTTCTAATTCTTTCTATTACTTTATAGGCTGCCTTTTTATCTTGATTAAAAAGTAAGATTGTAAATTCATCTCCTCCGTACCTTAATCCTACATCATCTTTCCTTATACAATTTTTAATCCCTTGGCCTACAATCTCGATAACTTTGTCCCCTACTGTATGTCCGTATATATCATTTATTTCTTTTAAATTATCTACATCAATAATTATCAATGTATAGTTTTTAGTTGCAGAATTAAGGGTTTCGCCATTGATAATTTGCTCCCAGTAGTTACGATTGTATAGTCCCGTAACTTTATCTATAACAACCTTACTACAGTCTTCACACTTATTATATTCTGCTACAGCCGTTATTAAATAATACTTATTATCAGCGATATTAACCTCATCAATGGTTACAAAATACTCTCTCAAATTATATTGAACAGGCAAAACATCAGATAGTTTTTCTAAAATCTTCAGTTTTTGAAGATATGCTCTTACCTTTTGATCGTCTAGGTTAGTATATTTAATATTTTTTTCATTATCTAATACAATACGAATTACCTCTTTATGTTTACACATAATAATTAGCCTCCAAATCTTCTACTTGTCCTAAATTAGAACAAAGGATGGTATGTTCTGGAATTAATATAAGATTTATAGGATTGGATATTGCAGGCTCTAGAGTTTAAATTAGAAGGTTTAAAACATTTTTTAAAAATAACCTTACTCAGAAAGAATCGTCCGCAAAACCTTAAACTGTGGCTGTCCAATAAAAACTAATATAATGTATTTAAAATCATTAGAGTAAGGTAATACAACTGCTTTACTCTTATAAATGCAAAATAACTAGATTTATACCATTATAACATCAATGCCTTGATGTACCCACTTAATATAATTAATTTATTTTAATAGATTGAATTTTAAAATTTTTATTTTCAAAAACTAATGTATCTTCATCTACTATTTCAAATTCAAATATAATAGAGGTTGTCCCCTCTCTTACTAATTTAATTACATTATCTTCTGTGACTTCATATTCAAAAGGAAATGCTCCCATATTCACTGTTTTATTATCTACAAATTTGATCTTGTCGCCTTCACTAAAAAGAATACTATAACCTGTAGAATAAATGTCATTAGATATTTCCTCTGCCTTTGTAATTTCCCACTCACCTTCAAGGTTAGTAGAGACATCACTATTAGAACATCCTACCCCTAGAACTAATAGCATTCCAATAACTACTACCACAAATATTGTAGTCTTCGCTTTTAATTTCATCACTTTATACTCCATATTAATACCTCCTAAAATTGTAAAATTTGTTGAAACTTATTTAATATTGGTTGTCTCATTACTTTTATGTATTTTTACATTGCCAAGATTTACACCCTTGCTTAATAGAGCATTCATTAATTCTTTTTTATTTTCATAACTAATATTTTCAGCATTATTCACTAATGTGAAACCTGCTCTAAGCGTATTCCATAGGTCTGGAAAATTTAGCATTTTCATTTTTCTTACCAATTTAATAAAGTTCTGAACTTGCTCCTCAGTAACACCAGTTCCTAACTCACGTACCATTGATTTAACCTTAAAAAAATATGACCATAATGAAATGCCTTTTACAATTCCAATTATGAAGATAACCATAAAGATTTGATAAAAGAACATTAAAATACACCTCCAGATTAATAATTTATTATTTTTTAATGAAGTTATTTATACAGGTATAGAACTCATACTGTAATGATATACTACCAAGTCTAACTATGATTTTTAAGGTCACCTCCTGAATTGTATGTTTGATTTTTGTTAGGTAATATAAAATCATTTTTATAAATTCCATTTATCTAGATAATTACTTCATTTAACTATCATCAAGTTTTAAAATATTTTTGATATCTTCAATATACATATTCCCTGATCGCTCACCATATAAAATCATACTAAGATAAACATCAGAAGTACCTATTTTATTAGCCAACTCTTTCTGGGTCATATTCAAATCTGCAAGTCTATTCTTAACTTTTAATCCAAAAGGGGTTAGTTTTCTTTTCTTCATCCCAATCCACCACCCTTCAATAAATATTTATTCTCTTTTATCCGAAACTTTGGTACAATATCAGTATTAATGATTAATAATTAATCTTTTAATTATTATAATATATCGGATATCAGAGATTGTCAATACTATTTAATTGATATCTTCGGATATCAGAGATTTTGGAGGTGAATATTTTGGATACCATTGGAAAAAGAATCCGGTATGCAAGAAAAACTAAGAAATTATCTTTATCAGATGTAAAAGAAAAAACAGGAATATCTACAGGAAATTTAAGCGAACTTGAAAATGACAAATTTGCACCCTCTGCTAGTTCCCTTATAGCCTTTAAACAATTATTTAATGTGTCTATTGATTGGCTTCTAACTGGAGAGTCACCTATGGCACCAAATTCTAATGAAGTTATTAAGGAATCTCAGAAACCGTTGGAATTAAGTGATGAAGAAAAAAATCTAATAACGGCTTACAGAACTTTAGATAAGGAAGCAAAGCGAAATATACAAGGATATATAAATGTTGTTTTGAATCAAAACCTTAATATCTAGATAATAAAGATAATTAAAGAAGGTTTTATTTTTAGTCCAAAATGATTAATTTTTAATCATAATTTAAGTAATCTTACGTTATAGCAAACTAATTATTTATTCTTTAACTAATAAATTAGGCTAAATTAATACTACATAAACGACAAATACTCATAAAAATGGCTTACTACTAGAGTTAAATCCATTTTTATGAGTATTACTTTATCTGTATTATTTTTTATTTTTATTGCTATTGTAACTACAATGATACTTAAACCAACTGTAAATAATCCTACATACATAAATAATTGAAATGGACCCCCACCAAAATAACAAAATGGATATGGACCATTTATAATCCAAATATATCTACCATAATTACTATGTATAAACCAATATAATAAAACTGGGCTAATTATGAAAATAATTCCTAATACTAATAATAGATGCCCTAGAAATTCTTTTTATAAGTATTTTTTCATCTGCCCGACTCCCCCTTATTTGATTCACATTTCCTATTGGTATTTCTAGTTTATTCATAAACTACATTTAACTTAAATTTATAGCAGCAGTTCCTTCTACTTATTATATTATATATCCAATGCAGCACCCTCTTCTCTTAACCAATTCTTACGTTCAAGATAATCTGGGAGTACCTTATCCACTACGTTCCAAAAACTCTCGGTATGATTTGGATATAGGAAATGGACCAGTTCGTGTACCACCACATAATCTATAATCGTCATTGGGGCCATCATTAACTTCCAATGGAAATTAAGAATGTCATTATTTGAGTAGGATGCCCACCTGTATTTTAATTCCATTACCCTTATCCCCTGTGGTTTCACACCAATCATATCTTTATAGTGATCAACTCTATCCTTTAGTTTCATTGTTCCCTTTGTTCTGTAAAATTCTTTAAAATGTTCAGCAGCAAAGGGGATATCTTTCTTCCTCAAACAAAAGTATCCTTGATATAGTTTTAGAGGTTCATCCTGCTCATCAACTAACTTTAGCCTGTATGACCTGCCGAGATATAAGAATCCTTCACCATTAACAAACTGCCTTTTAACCTTTGCGGAATTAAGATATTTCCATTCCTCTTGTTTTGAGTAAATCCAATACCTTTTTTCTTCTAATACTTTTTCAATCTCCTCCATATTCAAATGTTCTGGTGCAAGAACCGTAACACTCCCATCCCGTTCAATATAAATACTTAAAGTCTTGCGTTTGCTTTGCCTTAATTCATAGTGTATGTCTTCACACTGTGCCATTACTTCACCAACTCACTATGTTTTCTCTTTGCTAACTCCATAAAATCACAAGTGATTTGCTCTTTTACTTCTATTACTTCATCTATATTAGAAAATAATAGCATATCGTCTATTTCTGCCTTTAACATATCCTGCTCATACCCTTTATGCCAAAAATCAATAATTTTAATGGTTCGTCTTATAAGCGCAACAATATCTTTAACTACAATTTTTAATTGCTCTTTAATTTCTTCTGTAACTTTATCCTTTTCTTTGAACGCCTTAATAAGTAGCAGGTCATAAAAAGGTGCTTCCAATTGAGGGTCAAGACCTTCTGTTTCCTTATCTGTTCCCCTTCCTTCTCTTATTTCTTCAAATAGAATCATTAATTGGTTATATCTTTCTTCTAAATCATCCTTATAAGCATTGATAATCTTTTGCAACTTCTCGCTAAATCTCTCGTATAATATTGGGTCAGATTCAAAGTTGACTTTACAATGCTTTCTTATGGCGTGTTCCATTTCACTTGCCTTTGCCTTAGTAGAGTGACTCTTATTTAAAGCATCTTTAAAATCCTTTGAAAGTAACTCAACCGGAGGAACTTTTGGATCAACTCCTAAGGATATTAAATGTTCATTGATCAATTTTTTGACTTTCTTACCAACACCTGCAATATTAAAGGAATTATCTTTATATCTATGTCGTGTCTTATTATGTATATGTCCAAATGCCTTCATAGGCCCAACATAATTGTTGGCAGCAGGATTTGGAAGTATAATATCCATACTTTGTAGAAACTTCTTGTAATGAACATCAAAACTAGCCCTTATATGGATATCGGCAAGTAAATCTATACAGACTTCTAATATTTGGTATTGCTCTGCTGGGTCAGTAATCTCATATTCTACATATTCTTGTATTCTATCTATTCCTCTTGATTTAAATAAATCTAATAACCTGTAATATCTGTCCCTTAATATTGGAATTTCTGTATTTATATCTTGCATTGAACCAATAGTATCTTCATAATCTCCACCGCCATAAATCTTCAAAGCCTCGTGGAGATGATTCCCAATTCCTATATAATCAACAATATAACCCCTACTTTTTCCTGATGCATTCCTATTAACCCTTGCGATAGCCTGTAATAGGTTGTGCTCTACCATCTTTTTATCTATATACATTACTTGTTCGATAGGAGCATCAAATCCTGTTAACAACATATCGCATACAATTATAAAAGCAATGCCGGTATTCTTCTTATCTGGATCATCATAATCAAACTTTTTTTTGAAGTTATCTATGGCATTCACTTCTCTAGCATTTTTTCTAACCCTTGTAATTTGTGGGTCTTCATTAGTGCCGTCTGAAGAAACGACAACAGCAGTTTTAATGAACTTCAGTTGCTTTAAAAGTTCTAAGTCAACAGAACTTTTTGCTTCTTCCTCAGCGACTCGTTCTTGCAATGCTTTTTCGATAGCCTTCTGATAGCGAACCGCAGCCAGTTTTGAACTTGTAACAACTTGAGCCTTAAATCCATTAGGCAGGATATTGTCTATATAATGTTTTACAATATCTTTTGCAATTGCTTCAATTCTTTTTTCTGCCTCTAAAATATCTCCTAATGTACCATACTTTTTCTTGATCAAAAGTATTTCCTGTTCAGTTCTTTCTCTAAATAAATCTTCAAACTTGTTGTCAAACTCTGCTCTTTCATTTATAGCAGTATCTACAGTCTTACCTTCATACAGAATCTGTACTGTAGCGCCATCGTTTACGGCATCCTGCAATTTATAAGTATCTATGTAAGAACCAAAAGTCTCGTGAGTTTTCTTCTTATGTCTTTCAGTTATGAGTGGGGTACCTGTAAAAGCAATTCTTGATGCATTTGGGAAGGCTCTAAATACATTCATTCCTAGTGTGCTTGATTGGGTTCTATGAGCCTCATCAACAAGAATAAGTATTTTCTCTGAAGTATTAATCTCTTCAAATGTAGTGTATTGTGGTAGCATACTTTCTTCTGCTACTTTCAAAGCATTTACTAGGACATCAGGTTTTATATAATTATCTCTTCCAAGAAATTTATGGACCATAACCATTAAAAGATTTGAAGTTTGTGTTGCCCCTTTAGACTTTAATTCATCAGTGTTTTCTGCATAATCCACCGTCTCACCCGTTAAAGTCATAGTCCCACCTAATTGCTCTTCAAGGTCTGTGCGATCATTAATTACAACCACCTTATACTCTTTTAGTTCATCAATAGAGCGAATTTTCCTTACCAAAAACACCATAGTTAAAGATTTCCCCGAACCCTGTGTATGCCAAATAACTCCTGAACGCTGGAACGGATCATCTCCCCTTAGCAATCTCTCAATTGCTTTGTACACAGCCCTGTACTGTTGATAACGACAGGTGACTTTGATTGTCGTGTCATTGGTCTGCATAAATACTGTAAAATGTTTTATTATATCTAAGAAAGTCTCTGGTGCCAACATTCCCTGAATGAGTTTTTCCTGTGAACGAACTTCTCCTAAAGGAGGTTCAAACTCCTTGTATTTCAAAGGGTAAATATCTTTCCATTCCAAATAATGTTCATAAGACGCACTAATAGTTCCAAATCTAGCCTCATCTCCATAGGTAGATATCATCAATTGATTAAAATGGAATAATTTTTCTTCTCCTTCCTTTTCAACGATGCCTTCACTCTCAAGCCTTTGGTTACTATATCTTAATAACTGCCTTATTCCCTCTTCCATAGGATTAGAAGTATGTTCATTAGTATATTTGCATTCAACTACTCCTAAAGGAATTCCGTTTACAAACAAAACTATGTCAGGGATAATGAAGTTTTTAGCAGTTCCTGTTGTATCAATGCGAAATTGGTTAATAGCAAGAAAATCATTATTCTCTGGCTCTTTAAAGTCAATAAATTTTATTGATGGATACTCTTCCCCAGTGATTTCATTACGATCAACAGTTGTCCGTTCTTTACCTATCAGCAGTTCAAAAACTTCTTTATTAGCCTCAAGTAATTCCTTATGTGAATGTTCTGAAAGGACTGTATATAACTCTTCTAATTGTGAATCATTAAGCCATTCAATTCCAGAATCTGTAGCATTTATCTTTTTAAGACTAGTCTTAAATGTATCTTTAAGCATAACTTCTTTAAAATCATTTCGTAAACTTACGGTTGGGTCGGTAGGAATAACTCCATTAGGATGTTCAATAATATCCCAACCTAAATTATGAAGTTGAGTTAAAAATGGCTTTTCAACAAAAGTATACTCACTCATTTCAATCCCCCTAAACCTTTACTCTTACCTTCCCAGTAAGGAGATCTTGCATAAGACCTTGTTTTATTTCATCTAATTTTTTTAAATACACTTGTTCAGTAACAATTAAATTATCTATCTCACAAAGTTTGCTAGTAATTAAATCTTGCTCTTGTTTACTTGGTATAGGTATAAATAGATCATAAAAATCTTTGTGTTTCAAATCAGGTATCGTAGTTACTCCAGCCCTTGATGCAATATAATTTTGCACTTTATCTCTATTTAAATAATAAATTATATAATCTTTACTAACTAATTCTCTATTATAATCAACTAGGAAAAAGTTATTGTGAAACACACCCTCTACACCTGAAATAACCTGACCTGTATTTCCTGTCCTTGTCATCAATATATCATCTTTTTTACAAATAACACTTGGATTTGGTGATTCAATGTACTCTAAATAACTGGAATTTCCAATATTGTTTAAGTATTGAATTGTAATATAAATATATCTATTAGGTCCTTCACTCTTATATCTGCTTGATATTGGTATTTGCAAGCCTTGTCTCAAACTACTAATATCTTTAAAAGTATCAAGAACCCATTCTTTAGGGATATAACCATACTTTGTCTCCTTGTATAATTCTGATGCTTCTTCAAAACTCGGTCTCAATTCCCCATTAGGTTGTATCCCTCTACTAAACAAATCTTGCATTAATCCTTGCTTTATACTTTTATATTTATCAATTAATTCTTCTGTATTATCTATAGACTTATCAACAGTCAATAATACATTACTTATTTTATTTTGTTCATCAAGTTCAACTGGCATAGATATACTAAATTTTTCAGTATCCTTTTTATTTACTTCTAAGAATGTACTACCACTTCCTAATGCTTCATACTTTTTTTTATAGAATTTCATTTTATAAAATAGAAACCAATTATCTACTAATTCGTTTGGCACAAGATTTTTGAACCCTTGATTCGTGCACATCTCAACTTCATTTATCTTAATTTCTCCTATGGTAGCCCTTGAAGTCATTAATAAACTACCTGCTGGTACCAAATTAGCAGATGAATTCTTTAGCCCATCTTCTGTAATATACTCCTTGGTATCCTTTATTGTCCTCTTGTTATCACTGGTTATATCAGTAGGAGTTGCCCAAGGAATAACACCACCTTCCCAATACTGAGTATTCGATCTATCGGGTGTTCCCCCACTGACTATATCACATAATTCATATAATGGCTTATATTCCCACCCTATAGGAAGGATGTTCGTATCTAAGTGAGTTATATTTCCTACATTACTATCTCTCATACAATATACCCCAATTCTTTCAGAAACTCATTTAACTTATTAGTCTCTTTATCTCGTTCCGTTAAAATACTATTTGCGGTAATCTTATATTTATCCCATAAATTATCCACGACATCAATTATAATTAGCAAATGTTCTTTCATATATTGCTTTAATACCTCTACTAATATTGAGTAAAAACGCTCTATAATAAGTTCTCTTGCTTCACTTTCCATAATCCGTTCTCTTGCCTGTTGTACTAATTCATCCCTTGACTTCTCAATAGCCCTAATTTCTGATCTCAGGGTTTTCATTTCATTTTCTAAAGCAGTATGTTTTTCTAGTCGTTTATCTATTTTATTAACTTCCTCATTTAAAAGAATTATCTCTCCTTCTACTATATCAACTCTTACTTCTATTTCATTAATGCTGTAGCCTAAATTGTCTAATTCTTCCTTAGTTAATTTCTTCATTTTCTTCAATGTATCTTTCAAAGGTTTTAATTCGTTCTTCTTTAGAGCCTTTATTTGTCCATTTAATTCTTTTTTTCTCTCTTTTAGTTCAGAAACCATCTCTTTTGAAAATACATCATCTTCTACTTCTTCATCTTGGTCAAAATCTTCACTTTCTTCTTTTTCCTCAATAGGCTCCTCATTAATAGCAAGCAATACTTCCAACTCTTGGAGTTTCTTTTTATTATTTCTCAATTTTTCAAGAACTTCTGGAAATTGTGCTTGCAATATTTCTTCGTCAGGAATTAATTCTGCACTCCAACCAGAAGCAGATATAGATTTCAAATCTGTTGCAACAATGTGCCAAAAACTTACAAACACACCTTCAATTTTATGCATATCTAACATTTTAACTTCAGACAACTCTATTACAAAGGTTTCAATAAACTCCTGCCTTAATGCAAAAACATCCTTTGTAATAGGCAGGTTAATAAGTCTTTCTTTACTCTTATCCCACCATTTTTCAAGTTTGTATATCATTTCTTTCTCTTTATACACTACACCATCAGACTTTTGAATAATTTCCTTTATCTGTTCTTTATCTTCTATTTCATCCTTAAACAAATAATAACCCTTATCCTTTTCATAAAATATTAGGGATATATCCAATCCGTGGGCAGTAAATACTTCTTCCTTAATATGTACTTCTTTTTTAGGTATTCCACCGAACAAATGAGCCCTTACATCGTGGGGTTCAGGTTCTGGTGAATTATCTACATACCTACGTATATTTAAATTATATCCTTCCTTCGCTAAATCTGCTATAGGAACAAGCCTTGAATACTTTGGAACTTGCATTTTATTTCTATATACGTGGATAATCTTCTGCAAGTCTTCAGGACGCAAGGAGTTTTGATTTTTTCCTTCTCTATATTCCCTATCAGCATTCATGAAAAGAACTTCTTTTCTCTCTTTGGCTCCCACTTTATTGATAACAAGAACACAAGCCGGGATACCTGTACCATAGAAAAGATTAGGCGGTAATCCTATAACTGCTTCTAAAATCCCCTCTTTAATAATCCCCTCACGGATTTTCTTCTCTTCTCCACCACGGAATAATACCCCGTGAGGCATTATAGTGGCCATCTTTCCATCTTCCCTTAAACTTGCAATCATATGTTGAACAAACATCAAATCTGCTTTCTTTCCGTTTTCCGGACAGAATCCAAACCTGAACCTCTCCTTAAATTTCATATCCCTCTTGCTATAGTTTTGAGAAAAGGGTGGGTTTGCAATGACTCTGCTAAATTTTTTTAATTCTCCACCTGCATCAAGGTGCATTGGATTTTTTAAAGTGTCACCATTACGAATATCTGCTGTAACAACCCCGTGAAGTATCATATTCATCTTACAAATAGCCCAAGTTCCACCATTGTCTTCTTGACCGTACAATCCCAAATCCCTTGAGTCTCCACCCATCTCTTCAACATACTGCTTAGATTGGATTAACATACCTCCACTGCCTACAGTTGGATCATATACGGTCATATGTTGCTGAGGTTCAATAATATTTACAAGCAACCTAACAACCTCAGAAGGAGTATAAAATTCTCCTCCCTTTTTACCAGAACTATCAGCAAAATATTTTATTAGATATTCATAGGCTGATCCTAAAAGGTCTGGAAACTCAAAGTCCTCATTTCTCATAGGGATAGTATCAAAGTGCTGAATAAAATCAACTAGCACAGTATCGTCTAATGTCCTTTTACCAATCTTGCGATTGAAGTTTATTCCCTTTAAAACATCTTCAAGGGTATTTGGATTTTCATCTTCAATAGCCGAAAGTGCCTTATTAAGACCATCACCAACATTAGACTTTAAGTGACGTATACTTTCCCATCTTGCTTCCTCAGGTACAAAAAACTTATATTTATTCTTAATTTTAAGTTGCTTATCAATTAATGACTCTGGTAAGCCTTTTTGTTCATAATCTTCACGTAATTCTTCTCTTTCTGCTTCAAACTGGTCTGAAAGTCTCTTGAGGAAAATCATACCAAATATAAATTCTTTGTACTCACTGGCGTCCATTTTTCCTCTTAATATATCACAGGCTTCTAACAAAAGCCTTTCTAATTTTGCTAAGGTTAATCTTTGTCCCATATACACTAACTCCTCCATATTTTCGTGTCATTTTGAACCTGCTGGTTTATTATTCCTAATTCTTGATATAAGTTTTGTATAGCAGTTTCCCTTTGTTGTTCTGCTTTTCTTATTGCTTCCTTATAGGTTTCTTCATTTTCAATAATGCGTTGGGCCAAACTTGCCTGCTCCTGAATATCAACTTTCGGAATCATTAATCCTTCTAAATTCCTTGAATTTATTACATTTACAGATGTTCCAGTTTGTAATCCTTCCAAAAACGTCTTTCCTAAAGGACTATCTAAGTAAAATTTAAGTAGATAGGAATTATATTTATTCTTTTTTAACCTTATAACTACAAGATTACCTGATGCAATAATTGGCGGTAAATCTCCTTCAACTACTGCAGACTTTATAACAGTTCCCCTTGCTGATAGGATAACATCTCCTTGTTTAAGTTCATAGTTTTTTATCCATCGCTGCTGAGGTTCTACCAATGAATTATTGTCTAAAGTAATCCCAACCTCGTTAATATCACTCAGGTTTAAAACATAATGACTCTTATCTTTTCCATTCTTAGCACGCTCAAAAGTAGTTTTAGGTATCTGTACTCCCCTAAAAATTTTTTCTGCTACATCTCTCAGTTCAATCATATTAGTTAATCTATCTTTTAAATCCTCTAATCTGAGATTCTCAATTAAATTCAGGTTGTATCCGTGTTTTCTTACAGTATCACAAATAATGAACCGACTAATATCTTCCATACATAAACCCCTGTGGTATATATCGGCAATATATTCTAATTGCTCCTCACTAAATACTTTTTGACCTTTTTCTTTTTTTACTTCAATTCGACTTGCATCAATTAGTAATATTTTCTCTTTTCTACTTAACGGTTTATCTTTATTAAAAACAACTATATTGACAGGGATATTAGTAGTTGCATAAAGATTATCCGGAAGTTCAATTATACATTCAATCAAATCATCTTCCACAAATCCCTGTCTTATTTTGTATTCATTTGCTCTAAATAGTGGTCCTTTAGGAATGGTTACAACCGCCTTGCCATCATCCTTTAAAGAGGCTACTATATGCTGTATTATAACCCACTCTACTAAACTCTTGCTTGGCACGCCATATTTAAATCTGCTATACGAATCGTGCATTGCCTCCTCATATCCCCAAGAGCGTAACCCAAATGGTATATCAGAAAGTATATAATCTACTTTCAACATTGTGTTTCCTTGTATGAACTCTGGCTTTCTTATAGAGTCACCTAATCTAATATCAAAATTTCTTACACCACTTAATAGAAAATTTAACTTGGCTAATAAATAAATCTTACTATTTTTCTCCTGACCATAGAACTGTATGCTATTTATATTAAAATCTAATTCTGTGGCACTTTTATGTACTTCTATTAAGTTACTTCCAATGCCTAAAAAAGGATCTGCTATTTTAGCATTATCTTCTATATTAAGAAGTTTAGCCATAATGCTTCTTATACTATTAGGGGTAAATTGTTCTCCATCTTTTCTTAATAAAATCTCCATAACCCTTTGTATGAAGGCTCCTATAGTATCTTGGACACAATCTATCGCTGAAACTTCTCTAAAATATTTTTGGAAATGACTCCAACAAGTCTTTTCAGAAACTTTATATATTTTACTAAAGCAGAGTTCAGAAAAGATACCATTAAATTTAGGATTCATTTTTTCTATATCCTGTCCTACCATCATCAACTCTTGGGAAAAATCAATAGATACCCTATCTTTATTTTTAAATTTACGAATATCAGGTATAATCCAGCCGTAATTTTTTTTAGTTTTATCTAACCAAACTATAGTAAATAAACCTAAATCAAGTAGCAGTCCATCTTCAGAGTTAATGATACCTTTAAAATCATCATTCAATTGCAATGTAAGTCTATATAGGTTTTCATCTAAATTGTTCATTAAGTCTTTAGATACTCCCTTCTTTAGGTATTTGTAATACCTATTTTAAAAACTTTAAAAAAATATATTCAATTTAGCATAATAATAATATCATATTAATTTAGGTTTTGTAAATACCTAATTATATCTTTGGTAATCTGCTACTAAAAAACTAAAAGGCAAAACACTATCAGTGATAGCATTTTACCTTTTAGTTATCAGATTTGCTTAAATATATCAAAAACCTCCTCTGGTATGTCTTCATCCCTATCTTTCTTATTTTCATCTATAGTTATATTCATTTCTCCTAGAACTTCCCTCAATGCCTGCTTAATTACTTCTTTACTAATATTCTGATTAACTATTCCTTCATTGTTAAGCAGTAAATCTACTACATAATCTGTCTTGTGTTTTTTTGAAGATAGTATTGCATATGCTTGCATATCTCGATCTCTTCTTAAATCGAAAGAAAGGTTTATACGTTTATAACTCACAACTTCACCTTCCTTTTTCTACACTTTGCCTTGTAAGTGCCTCATATCCACGGACATTAGAAAATTGATCCAAAAACTCAATATACATTAACTTATCTCTATCTTCTATAAATTCCTTTAATAATAATGAACCTCCTCCCATAAAGATATTTGGATTAATCTTCATTTCAAATCCGTGCTCCTTTAACTTATCTATCAACTCTTCTGTAAATATCTTAGCCTTCCTACAAACCAAGTCCTTCAAATCTTTATCGATAAAACAAGTATTGCTTCCCATCAAAATCTCCTCAATCTGTGCCTCCTGTATCTCCATCCCCAAAGTTAACACCTCTTGCTTTATATCATTGAACAGATATACTACTCCAGAGGTAAGACTTATGCAAGACTTAATATTTAAGATACCTTTTTCAACAACAAAAGCATCCACAGAATAACCGCCGATGTCAATGAGGTTTATTCTTGAAATACCTTTATACTGATTGAAATAGGGCATTAAACCAGCATACCCTTGAGCCCATACATAAGCATCTTTAATATTTACTTTATAAGGACTTCCATTATAAGTAAACTCAATATTATTCCTTATAAAGTAATTCTTGAACTGCTCTTTATTAGAAGAGTAATGTATAATTGGCAAACCTACAGCAAGTATAATATCTGCCGTATTACTACCTTTATAAACCCCTTCTAAAACTTGTGCTATAGATGGCAATGATAGAATAAAGAATTTATCATTAACAGTCTTGTTGATCATCAATGGAAATCTATCAGAAGCAATAGAATAAAACTTTCCATCATATTCTGTTAACTGTTGTTTAACAATTGGAGCAGTATTTGATTCAACAAATCCGCTATTGTATTGGGTAATAATATTTTTAATTGCTTTGTTTCCGTGATCAATACCAATAATAATGTTATTGCTTTCTTCCATTTGTAAAATCCCCTTTCATTTGTTTTTAGTTCCTAATGGAACCTGATTAATTTTTGATAGAACATTTTAGAACCTAAATAAGTTATCATCCCTTCTTTCTATTTTGAAAATAAAAAGAGGAATCATAATATGGATTAATATCCTTTATGTTCCTCTATCTTTCTTGAGTAATTTATTTACATTTACTTATTCAACAAAACTACTTATACTCCTTGTTTATTTAAAATAATCTTCCTTCAGTATTTTAGGTTATTGAATGACACTATTACTATAGATTATTTCCCTAAAAAAGTATGTAGCCGGCTAAAAAGCCGGCTTAATACTAATATTAAAGGGACTTCACATATGACACTACTTTGATTATAACTACCGACAGACTTAATTCTGCAAATGATTTGCACCACTCAAACCACTGCAATAAATAATGCTATAATTTATACTATAGTAACACCCCCTAGTTAATTTGTCTCTAGATTATGCTATCTGTATGGAAAAGAGATTATGGATATTTATAACCTTAAATAACTCCATAAACCCTCTATCATAAGTGTATAATCCATACTTATCTCTTAAACAAATCAACTTAAACTCCTGCTTTTTCAGAATTCTAATATCATATTTATTTTTTATGCATTTATCCCAAAATACCTGAAATAACTTCAAATATTGCGATATACACTCATTATGATTAAATGTTATGCATATCCATATATTTTCCTATTTAATTCTTTTTTTTTATTTTTTTTGCTATTATGAGTCCTTTAGTAGGTATTTTTTTCGTGACGAAATAAATGAAAAAAATGATTTTAGTAAAATCTTCTATATTATCACGAAAAATTTATACATATTCCATTAAATACTGAATGCTTTTTTACTTTTTATCGAAAATTTAATAATAATATGAAACTGATTATTTGTGAAATTAAACTGATTAATGCTATTTTTAATGAATAAATACTATATTTGCTTCTTTTCGCTATCATATCTAATTAATTCATTTTATTTCTATTTCTTTCATTGATTATTCTTTACTAACGAAAAAAATACAGCATTTCTCTTTTTTCAATATAGCACTTTAATAATATCTTTGTCTTAATAACCAATAATAATATTTATTATCTATTATTAATTATTGCTAACTGTTCCTAATAGTTAATAATAGATATTAAATCTTGATAAATGTCTTGTGAAGAAGTTAAGCCTTTATTGTTTAACTCTTTGATAATCTATTAATAACTGTTATTACTAGTTATTATTGATTATATATTTTAATAATCATTAACAACCATTATTATTTATTAGTAACAGTTATTATCTGTTATTAAATATAAAAACCACTATGTAACTTTCGGAATATCTGCACAAGGCATCACTACAAAGTTCACAGTGGTTCTCCAAATCTATATTAAACAAAAGAAAGGAATGTCAGTAACTACTATATTAATTATATCAAGATCTAGACGAATACGCAGCCCCTCAATTATGTTTTCCTAAGTTCATCCAACATTTTAATGTTGGAAATAAGAATAATACTAAGATTAGCCCTAATGTAAAGAACGCCTTCTTCCCTTCTAATATCTCAAATAGTTCTATTACTCCTGCTACGCCACCTACTATCCCTGCCACAAACATTAACAATATTAATATTATTTTTATTTTCAATAGAATCCCTCCATTTTTTACTTTAGTATACCATCTTCTAGTTACATTTTCAGGGCCATATGTTAAACTTGATATCCTAATTCTAAAATGTTATGATGTAACGCATAATACAACAAAGGAGGCGGTTTTCATCCTATGGGATTTCCAATTGATATTACCGATATAAAAGATTATATTAATGTTGAAAATTTTACTTTAGATTTGCTCAAATCTAAGGAATATCATTTACGTAAAATGTGCTTCTGTTTACTAGCATCACTGGAGGATATTGTCTTAGAATTTGATAGAAATGAGAAGTTATTTTCAGAAGAGCGTATGCTTTGGGTTGAATTTTTACAACTACATTATCAAAAATTAAACTATAGCCGTAATATATTAAAGTCGGTATTAAAAGATGGAATAATAGAAAAAAATGATCTTGATTTCATAAACGAATCAATTCAATGGGCGATAGAATTACTAAAAGTTATATTAGATGATGACGGAAAAAGAGTTAACTATATCAATATAATCATCTCTGGATGGTTCTACTGCAGTCTTCACTATTATATAAAATCTATTGATGCATATTGTGAAAAGAAGTTCAATTTGGTTCAACCGTATATTGAAAATCGCCGTGCCTTAAAGATTATAGAAGAAGAACGCTTAACAATAGACCAATTACACAAAGAGATTACAGAGCAAAAATTAACTAATGAGACACAGTTAAATGAGAATACTCATAAAAAATTGCTTGATATGTGGTTTAGAGCATTAGATTTCCTAGAAGAACTTGTCTTGGAATTTCACCCTGTTAATGCTATGCAATAAAACAGACAGGTGGCAGCCTGTCTATTTATTACATATTAAAATTATTTATTACCTTCTTTATATGTCTTTAACTCGTTATTAGGTATATGAATAAACTCAGCCCCCGGAACAGGATAATTACTTAACACTAAAACCTTACAGTTATTTCTTAATGTTCTAGCCCTTCCCACGGTTTGTACTAACTCTGATTCTATCATATAGAATTGGATTTCCCTCAACATATCATTGTTACTGTAGGTTTGAAAATAAAATCTATAATTTCTCCTACTTACAGGCTGGTAAGACATAATACAGTCATCAATTCTTACTTTATATCCTAATGCACTGCTAAATAGAAAGTATCGTAAGGGGTTTATATGTGGAGTACCTATAATTGATATATTTTTACCAGAAAGTTCATCTCGTCCAGCAGTATTAAAAAAATTCCAATCCGGATCACTTATATCATCAAATATTCCCTTATAGGTTATAACATAACTATTAGGATTATGCTGATTTATTAACTCCACAGCAAGATTTTGCATTGCATCATAGTCTCTATTGATTGAGTATCTGCTAAAACTTTTATTGGTTATTTGTAATATTTGACCTTCTTGTTTCACTTCCCCAATATCATAAAAGTTTATATTAGTTCCAAATACTTGCTTTGCTATATTTTCATTTATAGTAGCACTTAGGATAATTATTTTTTTATTTAATGGCAAATTACGTTTATTAATAAAAAATATATATTCTGTATTTTTATAACTTCTAGTTTTCACATAACAACTGGAATTTAAAAAGCCTAAAACATTTGTTTTTATGCCACTATCATTAACAATAATATCTTCAATTTCTTTGGCAAACCACATAAAATATGAGGGTGTTTCTTGAATAATTCCCTCTGGAGCATTATTAATTTCGTTCAATATGTTTAACACTGTCTTTTTGGCAGCATCAATCTTAGATACTCCTGCTATTTTAGCATAAATCAGTGCAAATTCTCCTATTAACATTTTATCCATAGGAAACATAGCATTAAGAATAATATCTTCATCTATTATAACTGTATCATTAAAATCCTTGTACGATAATAATTTCTGATGTGTGGTTATTATAGTCTGATTCTTAATATCTTGAGATTTCTTTAATTTTCTTAAGTATTCTTTAATTTCTTCATTATCTCTAGCCAAATTTTTAAGATATATATTCGCTGCTTTATATGATCCTGTATTATAGAGTCTCTCAATTTTTATTTTGTCATCTCTACTTAGTTCTGGTAATTCTGGAGTCACATAGTGTTGTACGCCTTTTTCATATAATCTTTGACTAACTTCATCTTTTAGTTTGTGAGTAGGTACCGCAATTGTTAGATTTCTATCGTTACAGGCATTAATATATAATTCAGTTTTTCCAATTCCTGTCGGAGCCTTAATTATAAAAATACCTTTTTCATCACTATCTATTATATGATTAAAAGTATCTTCTAACTCTTCTTTTGCCTGTTGAAGAGATTTTGTTTTTCTTTCTCCCATAACCATAATCATACCACGAAACAATTTCCCTTGAAAAATTAAATTATAACTATGAATACACTCGTCTTTAAAAGGACAAAAGTTATCACAATGACAAGGTGCATAATCTGCCTTTATAATTTGATTTTTCATCGCATTCCAACTATCTATTTTGCTTGAATACTCTGTCCTACTATTTATAATCTCCTTTACTTTAGCAGAACCTCCATCAATTTGTAGAAGATTAGTCATTAATCCAAACATCTCATTATGATACAACCAATACTTTCCTACAATTGCTTCCCGATATAATCTACAATTATCATATAAATCTTCAAAAGAGTAATCCCTTATTATAGATCTCTTCTCTTTAGTTTTATCTATGTCAAATTTAAAATCAAATTCATTTTCTATTGTAAAATAGTAATCTTCCGTATTACCTTTGCTAAAGTAAATAATATAATTCCAATGACTATTTTTCACACATTTACTACTATTATTAAAGGGATCCGCCTTTTTTTTAGTCATAGAATTATAAACATTTTCTCCCTCTTCATACTTAGTCATATCTTTTTCATCATTAAATATTGAAATCCTTGGATAACCGTTTAGAATGTTTATTCCCACAGACTTACAGAATAAATTCATATCTCTACTAGGATTTGAACTATTTCTAATGGCAGTACACACTGCGAGGTACAAATTTGGTACTGTTATTACATTATCATAACCCCTGTAAACAATCTTCTTACCTCCAAACATCATTCTTGCTGCATCTCTTGTCATAGGATCAGTCTCAGGAAATATTTTCATCAATGCTTTTTGTATAAAATTCCTCACTCTTATATCATAAATGATTTCATTTAGTACGAATACTACCCTGAATTTATCGTTATTTTTAGAACTAAATGTTGTATATATAAAACTAGGAAATAGATTATACTGGTTACACCTTTCTAATAACTCTTCCACAGAAATTCCATTATCTATATCTAAAGCAAATACTTGTTGACAGGTCCAAGAAGTGTTGCTTCTTATACCATTATTGAATATAGCACCTGAAAAACTTCTTCCAAATGGTTGAACAACATAGTCTGCAAATTTGCTAATCTCTAACTCTTCAATACATTTGGCTATTCGATTTGATATATTAGCCGTTTCTAATTTTGTTGGTTTCTTATTAAAAGTTTGTGTATCTAATGATATCCTAACTTTCATTGCACGCCCTCCTTTGTTTAAAAACAAAGGGCTTGCTATGTTAGAATACTATAATTATTTTTTTCTTTATGCTTTATTAGAATGCTTTCTTGGTATTATGTTACATACTATTGATATTTCATTTTTTGCCCTGTTATAATGATTTATAATCTTTAATATTTGTGATTAGTACTTATCCTTCTTGAATAATATCAGAAAAATATTTCTCAATTTCTGCTAATTTATTATGTTTTGATAACCATTCAAGGGCTTCTCCTTTAGTTAACAAAACTATTGTTTCTATCCCTGTTCTACCATTCCCATATGACTCACTGTACTTTGACAATGCTCCCCCAATACCGTGAATGAAAAATTGCCCCTTTTTTGATTTATATAGCCCTTCATATTCATAACGAAAATTGCTTCTGAAATAACCATTATGGTATTCAGCCACAAATTCAGCAGTTTCAGTGTCATACACTTTCTTATTAATTATTTTTCTCATTAAAAACACTCCTTTCGAAAAACAACACAAACTAATACATATTAATTAATATTTTCATTCATAAAAATCAAAGAAGTAGCCATATTCATAGCAAAAATCTTCGGATGTAGTGTATTCATATGGAGAGTCACTTAAATTTCTTATTTTCTGTAAATTCATTTTTGCTATCTCTTCATCGTAATCAATATCTTTTAAAATGAATCTGTTTTCCTCCATTTATTTACCTCCTTTAAATTCTACTTCTTAAATAAGACTCTACACTTGTCTGCAGCAAAGCAAATATAAAATCCAGTAATCCTGATTCCTTGTGTATCTCATCTAAATATAGTTCTAGCCTTGGGCGATTTTGTTCATCATAAAAAACACCCCATAAGTAGCATCCTGCGATTGAAATAAAGTCTTCTCTTACACCCTCTAATGTGTCATAATCTGTTATATTACAAATGATTCTCTTTCTGTTTTCCAAATCATATGCAATTATTTTATTTTCCTCAACTACAAATCTCCACATTAATACTTCATATAAATCTTGGTTTGTGAACTTCTTTCCTAATACTTTAATAATTTTTTCTTCATTCATCCAAGATTGTCCACTTTGAAAATTAAACATCTTAATTTCTTTTTTTACATACTCATAAACCTTGCTAGACATTTAACTCCTCCTTAGATTCTATTTTCTAATATGGGTATTCCATAAGAATTCCTTTGGAATTTGATTACTATAAGCATCTTTTATCTTTTCAAATCCTTCCTTTAAGAGCACTTGTTCTTTCTCCTCGTTAATTTTAGATACTTTTCTGAATTCATATTTTTTTGTTTCAGAATTGAATCTTCTATAGATCCCATAGAAGAAAGACCTATAATTATTAATCAGTATCTTAAAACCAAGATCTTCTGCTAATTCTTTAATACCAGTTAAATCTGATGCTCTTGCTATGACCCCTGTTTTTTCATTAGCATAAATAATTGCCATTTATTCAACCTCCTTTCCAAACAGTCACAACATTTTTATTTTCATACTAGGTTACACCTCCTTTTAAGAAAACAAAAACAGAGCAAAACACCAGTGTCAAATAACACTGAATAAATTTTGCTCTGTTAGAATTCTTTATTTATTAATTATTTAATTGTCTGTACCTAATCGATAAAAAAATATTTTGCTTTGTATATTATATATATATATTACCACAATTTCTTGCTAAGTAACATTACAGTTTAGTTACATATCTTATAAAGATATTTATCAACCTATTGACAAATAAATCATTAATTATGAAATCTCTAGTTTTTTATGCTTAAATATTAACTCAACATTTTTCATTTGTCAAATATTTATATCAATATTTTTTGAGATATTTGTCAAATCAATGCTTCAATTACTTTTTAACTCCCAATCGCCTTATATAATCATAAACTGTAGTATGTGTTGTCCCCATTATCTTTGCAACCTTTGGCACGCTATTATATTTTAATAATCGAATTAATTCTTCTCTCCAATAATCCCCGTAATCCACAATCCTTGAATACCTATATCTATCTTCTATTTTCTTATCTGGACCACGTCTTAAATAAGAAAAACCACATTCTGGACAAGTAAAATATCCAATTGGACTTTTAGTTTTATAACTATTCCTAATTTCTACATTCCCAATTACTTCATTTTCATATTGCACACAAACAGGATTTAAACAAGGATATGGTCCTTTACCAAAAGGAAGATACTCTATATTATGGTTAAATAGTACATCTGGAGTTAGACCTAAAAACCTCATAAATAATATATGCTTTAATGGATCTTCTATAGTTGCCTTGTCCCATCCCATCTTAAAAAGCCAATTACAATTATTAGTTTTAGTGATTGTATTTTGTGTCATTTGAAGTATATCATCACTCCAAAAGGCTTCAAAATCAGTAATAAGATTTTTCTGGCGTATACCTCCATTCACTGTAGCATACTCTAATATCTTTAACTGATCAAGATACTGCTCCTTTATGTTTGTTTTAATTTCAGGATTATTCAAAATCCATTGCATATCCTCTGCAATGAGCAGTAATTTCTCATAGATTTTAGGTTCATACACAATCTCACTTTCAACAATGCAGTTTTTCTCAGTTGCTGCTACGTATCTATATTTATTCTCTTCAAATGATACACCACTAGAATAAATAGGTGTTTTATGAATGGGACAAATATAGATACCTCTCATCTGGTGAATCCTATGCCAATATAATTCGCCATATCTCTCTAAATCTTCTTCATTACATTTTGGGCAAAATCTTAAGAATTTATTTTCAGCCAATGGGTTTATAATACTTGTAATTTTATTATATATCTCAACATCTCCATATAACATATACTGTCTTATTATACTCCTATCCTCGAGCCTTAAAAAGGCTGTATAAAACGGAAATAGTGTATGTTCGACTATTAGCCTGTCTGCATCATAAGGACTATTTAAGGGCATATTTTGGAGCAAATTAGCCAATAGTGTTGGGAACTCCAGACTACACACTATACGATTTACATTAAATAGATCTCTTGCAGTTTCACTACCATTAAAGTTTGGACTTTTATCGTGATATCTAGCAAAAACACTATATAGTATCTCATCTCGGTACGGTGTAGGAAAAAATGTCATCATACAACTTCAAATCCTTTAATTAATCCGTAATTTTTTAATATCTCATAGGTAGTTAATCCTTTTCCTACATCATTTTGTACTATAACTCTAATATCATTTTCTGCACTTGGAGGTATCTTCTTTGTTTTAATTTTTACTGGCTTTTCATCACTTTCTACTTCAGATGGTTTAGGAGTAGTGGGTATTACAAATTTATCTTTAGGCGACTCCTCATAATTCAAATCAATATTTCCAGTGTATATGTCAGGATATTTTGCCATCTCCCTTACATTCCCTGTACGAAGAGCATTTAACATTGGTTTTACTAACCTTAAACTTTCGTCAGCCACTTGTTTGATTAATTCAGGGGTTATAGTCTCTTTTCCACTTGAAATTGCTTTTGTTTGAGCAAGGACATAAAGTTTTACTGTTATATCAATTATTCCTTGGGATTGGTCATATAGAGTATCTATCAGTTCGTCAGTCAATGCAGTAGGTTTTTTAGTCCATTGATAGCCCCATATTGCGTTTATAAGTAATTTAAAGTTGATATCATTATCTAACCTTTCAAATACCAAATCTCCTTGTCCTGAGCCCCTCCTAGCCTGTCTAAACTTTCCTTGTAATACCCCCATAGCCTCAGGAGTCCCGATTAACAATACTGGCAATCCTATAGTATTAACTAGGGTAACGAAGAAGTTCAACATTCTATCGGCTCCTCCAGATTTGGATTTACTAAGGTTTTGTATCTCATCAATTACTAAAAGACCTAATGAAATATTTTTGGCTATATTAGACATAGCGACAAGCATATTATCAACCGAAAGTTTACCGCTGCCAAATCTTGAATAGTAGTCAGTTTCTAGTATTTCATCAATCTTATTAAAGAATGATAAGCATAATCCTTTAATGCTTCCATCGTAAGAGCATTCTAGTCTTAGGAAAACTACCTGATATCTTGAAAGTTCTCTATCTTTATATTTGCTATGGACAATAACTTGTGGATACATTGTTAATATCCTATTTACAACAGTGGTTTTCCCCATACCTGAGACTCCTAAAAGTGTGAAAGAGCCTGCGGTGCTACGATAATGGTTTGAAACATAGGCTTTATCCAATATATTTCTCCCTATATATCCTTGCCGTATAACCCTACCTATTCTGCTTTCTAAATCTAAATGTATCATTAGAGGCTGAAAGACATCATATAAACGCCCAACAAGATGGGCTCTGTATTGACTATCTAACTGTCTTTCCTCTTTATCATAGGGAGGAAAATATGCTATCTTTGATACTATTTCATTTGAAGATGTAATTTCAGGTAATGCTTCTATAAATGGATTTCCTTTGTATTCTGAAATAATCTGCTCCTTGTACTCTGCATTATGTATCAAATCCCGCACGGTCTTTTCCCTCCTTTTGTGCTTTTAATAGTAATTCAACCATATCCTGTTCTGTATCGCCATAGGATTTTTCTTCAACTACTATCTTAGGCTCTTCTGGTCTTATTTCGATAATATTTTGCTTTCTCTCCTGTTGCTTCTCAAAATTACGATTATCTCTGATATTCTGAATACGCCTCTTTTTACTTATACCTTCTTCAACTTCATTTTTAGTATCATCTTTTGCCTGCTCTATAATATTCTCTATGTCTTCTAATAAATTTATCTTATTTTGCAATTCTACCTTCTTTGAGACTTTAGCCTGCATCTTCTCATATTCTAGTAGATAGGTTATTTCTTCAATTGCTTTTTCCCTGTATCTTGACTGATGTTCTAGTAAAAAACACTTATCAAACTTTCTACCATCTTCGTGCTTAATATAAATATAACTCATATCTCTTGGATCATATGATATGTCAACTTTCCAAGCCCCATTGTTTCTTGCCTTCTCAAACCATCGTTCCTTTACTGAAATTTTAGAACCAAAAAGCATACCTTTAAATTTTATCCCGTGCTGTGTTACAGTTGCTTTGTCATTTGGTAATAGATTTAGTTTCAATAAATCTTCATTGACTGTTCTTAACCGTCCTGTTCGATTAGCAATGCCCCACTCCCAAATTAACTTGGGTATGGGCTCTACTCCGTCTGCAATCATATCTTCACTTCTGGTATAATTATTTAAATAGTGGTGATTGTTGTGATATAATACACATTTAATTATAATTTGAGTAAATTGTTTTAAATCAAGAGTTGCTGAGAGCCTATAATCTTGCTCTCCTCTTTCACGATACTGGCTTTTGATTACTCCGGGCAGAAGCGGTTTTGTATGTTGATTTAGTGTATCAAAATACCTCTCGATAATTCCTTTCATATCACCTCTATAAGGACTAGTATTAAGAATTTTTATTCCAAAGGCTGTTATTAAAGATTCTATATTTTGTCCTTCTAATTCACCTCGATCTGCTATAATTGCTTCTGGAAGAGTACTACAATAATTCCACTCATCATTATTAATCTCTATATCGTACTTCCTGCAAAATGACACTTTGTCAGTAGCAGCATTGATTAAGGCGATACTTGCTCCAATCCAACTGGGTCCTTCCAAAGATATATTAATTCCTACGACACAACGTGAAAATACATCCATAACAGTATAGATAACTGGCCTTCCTATAATCCAATTGCGATTATATTGGGACACTAAATATACATCCCCCACAGTTGCATCTATTTGGAATATTGCTCCTGGACCAAATGCTTCTTCAGTAGAAGACCCTGTAAGTCCCCTATGTTGTAACTCATATCGCTTTGCACTTTGTCTAGTTGATACTTCCTTTTTGATATTTCTTTCCTTATTAAACCAATATCTGAATTGTCTTAGGGTTGGAATATCATCATTTACTATTCCATTTTCACTAAAGTATTCCTTAATCATAAGTTCATAGGTTAATGTCAATGTCTTCTGGGATGAATTATAATAAAATCTATTAAGAGCAGCATTGAAAATTTTTACCGTCTCTGGGGTAATAATAAAAGTATTCTTGATTACTTTATCACCTTGTGTCTTCCCACATTTATAATAGTCAGGTAGTAAGGAGTTTTTATGCATACCTCTCTGCCAAAACCGCTTTAAATATCTCATAACAGTTGCTTCGTGAATACTATCAACATATTCTCTAACAAGTTTCACTCGCTTATCAGGGATGTATATGTCAGGTTCAATAGTAACAATGTCTTTAATGGCATTATAAGCCTTATCTCTTATGGCTTTATGTTTAGGCAGGATATCCTCTTCTTCTTTAATTATTATATATGGTTCATTTTCCAAAACAAATATAGTGCCATCATTTAATCCATTCTGAATAAAGGTTTCTGAAACTGTAGTAGGCATTGAATTACCGTAAATATCTATTAGATAGATTACATCTTTATAATAGTATAGAATTCGTTCATATCTTTTACATTGGTTTGTTTCAAATAGAATCACACTATTGATTGGAAGCATATCTTGCACTCCAATCAATGATTATTTTCGGATTACTTTTTGTTATATCTATTGATTCATTCATTTCAATAGTTATAAATTTTGATGCTAAAAGATATTTAAATATGTATAGCCCTGTGCCATCAGATACATTATTTTCTTTATCAAAATCTGAAGTTATTTTCCTTATTGAATAATTACTGTCTCTAAATTTATCAATTAGAATGTTACAATAATTCTCCAATAAATTTTTAGTTAAACCCCTTTCTTCATAGGTATATAGACTCTGATGTATCCACTCTATATTTTTTACCATTTTAATAGGGATTTCTTTTTGAGTAATTATTCCAAAATCAACTTGTTTTGCTGCCCAATATCGTCTTTCTATTTCTAGTCTTTCTAATACAGACTTTTTCTCTAACTCGCTTGATGATTTTACTGACCTTGCAACATTTTTATGATTCTTTAAAGTAAGCAGGAATGTAGTAGTAAGAATATATGGAGGCTCTTCATTAGTAAAGAATTCTTGTTTAATGTCTTTATTCTCTTTCACTACCTCTACTAAATCTAAAAGTGGATAATGTTCTCTAATATCTACCACCTCATTGTCCCATTCGAACATATAGAAACATTTCGTTTGTATATCTGAAAAGAAATGATGTATTCTATTAGTTTTCCAGCCTTTCACACGTGATACCCTGCCCTTTGACGGAAAGTCTTGTATTGAAAGCCAAGGCTTGTAAGAGGCTAACTCACCACTACCACGATTTTCAGATAAAAACCTTTTATACTTAGCCACAGTCCAAGTAGTATCTCTTTTCGCCATATAAATCTTCCTTTCTTTCATACTTCTTGGATGTGATGTTAACGTAGAATATAAAAGATTTCAATATATATTGTCTATTAAATATTTCTTATTATATTATTTTATCTAAAAACAAAGGGATAGATATTAGAAGTTTTTTTAGAAATTCACTCTATTTTTTATACTTTTTATTTTTTCTACTATGTCCAGTTACACACGAGTTTGCTCACGTAGTGACAAAGTTTGCTCGTCTGGTAAGCGAGTGGTTGCAATGCATCTCGCCCATACGTAACATTGAGTGACAAAGATTGTTCGTGGGTTGCATTTACTTAAAAAATAGAAAAAAAGAGATAAAAAATGAGAAAATGACAAGCGAGTTTGCTCGTGAGCAGTGAAGAATGACAAAGTTTGCTCGTGGAAAAATAGGAACAATTATATGAGATGTAAGTGCGATATGCATAGGGGAGGTATTTACTTATATTTTTATATATATTGATTTTACTGGGCTGCGGGGGAAAAAGTTGTTTGGTTATCTGGGATGTTTGTGGCGGGGGGGATATTCTTTTGCACAAATAAAAGGCGCCAGATTGGTTTCCCAGTCTGACGCTCTGTATCTTTCGTGAACAAACTTTGTAATTTTGAACCGACTCTTTTGTAAGTCGACACCAATTATCTCTTACTAAATTGTGGTGATCTTCTTGCTTTCTTAAGACCGTATTTCTTTCTTTCTTTCATTCTTGAGTCTCTTGTTAAATGTCCTGCTTTTTTAAGTATAGGTCTTAACTCTTGGTCTGATTCTATTAGTGCTCTTGCTATACCATGTCTAATTGCACCAGCTTGACCTGTGAATCCACCACCTTCAACATTTACTAAAACATCATATTTATCCATAGTTTCAGTAATAACAAGTGGTTCTCTTGCAATTACTCTTAAAGTTTCATAATCGAAATATTCTCCGATATCTCTTTTATTTATAGTAATATTACCGTTCCCTGGTACTAATCTAACTCTTGCTACAGAAGTCTTTCTTCTTCCTGTTCCAAAAAATTGTATATTAGCCACTTACAGTCCTCCTTTCTCGTGAGCATTAAAATTCGTATATTTCAGGTTGTTGAGCTTCGTGATTATGCTCAGTTCCACTATAAACTTTTAACTTCTTAATCATCTTTCTTCCTAAACTATTTTTAGGAAGCATTCCTTTTACTGCTAATTCGATAGCCATTTCTGGTTTTTCTGCCATCATTCTCTTATATGATATTTCTCTTCCTCCTCCTGGATATCCAGTGTGGTAGAAATGACTTTTTTGTTCTAACTTTTTACCAGTTAATTTGATTTTCTCTGCATTTATGATAATAACAAAATCACCAGTGTCTACATGAGGAGTATATATTGGCTTGTTTTTCCCGCTCAATATTGTAGCTACTTCTGTAGCTAATCTTCCTAACACTTTGCCTTCTGCATCTATTACATACCATTTTCTATCAACTTCGTTTGTTTTAGCCATAAAGCTTTTCATCATTTTCCCTCCTTATACCAACGTTGAGTAGTCAAGGTTAAAAAAGTTCCGGGGCTTTTTTAAAACACTCTAATATATTCTAATACAAGTAATTATCTATGTCAAGACGTTTTTTAATAGTATAAAAAGTTTTTATCAAAATATTATAGATAATTTTTTTGAAATCCATATAGGCTAAGTTCTTTCTGAAAATAAGAATAAATTAAAACCTTCCCATTCGTTATAAGAAAAGCGTCTATCGACGCGTTAAAAAGTAGCTTTTCTTAAAATCCATATAGGTCAAGTTCTTTTTTTAAAAAGAACAAGTGAGAACTTTCCTATGGATTATAAAAAACTTTTTCTAAAAATAATCCTTGTGGCGGGGCTGTTGGTCCTGCCCCTTCTCTCCTTCTATCTAAGATTATCTTTGGTAGATCCTGTTTTTTTATCTTTCCATATCCAACGTAAAGCAATGTACCTACTATTATCCTTACCATGTTTCGTAAAAAACTATTTCCCTCTATATTAAATTCTATTAAATCTTTGTTTTTTTCTATTGATATATTATAGATTGTTCTGATGGTACTATTTACATCTGAATTTGCAGCCATAAATGTAGCAAAATCATGGGTTCCTATCAAATATTTTGAAGCATGAAACATTTCGTCTATATCAATATCGTAGGGCACATGATAAGAAAAATTTCTATATATAGCCCTTGGCAGTTCTCCATTATAGACTATATATTTATATCTTTTTTTTATAGCATCAAATCTTGAATGAAATTTTAAATCTACTTCTTCTGATTCTATAATAGTAATATCTTCAGGTAACAAAAACTTTAAAGCATATTTATATTTCTCTCCTGGAATATTTGAACTAGTTAAGAAATTTGCAACTTGTCCTAATGCATGGACCTTTCCGTCTGTCCTTCCAGAACCAATAAGTTTTACTTTTTCTTTAGTCGCCTTTTCTATTGCTTCCTCTATTTTCTCTTGTATTGTTATTGCATTTTCTTGTTTCTGCCACCCTGAATAGTTTGTACCTTCATATTCAATAGTAAGTTTAATATTTTTCATATCTACCTCTATATATATCTAGTACTTATAATAAACCCAAAAAACATAGTCATAGATATTAGCGCTAGTATATCTATTCTCTTTAGCTTTAATTCATTCAATCTAGTTCTATTATCTCCACCTCTATAACATCTCGCTTCCATTGCAGTAGCCAATTCATCAGCCCTTCTAAATGCATTTATAAACAATGGTACTAATAAAGGTACTAGGTTTTTGGCTCTGCTTAGTATATTTCCTGATTCAAAATCAGCTCCCCTAGCCATCTGAGCCTTCATTATCTTATCTGTTTCTTCTAACAGCGTAGGAATAAACCTAAGAGCTATAGTCATCATCATAGCTAATTCATGGGCTGGTAGTCCAATTTTTTTGAATGGAGATAGTAATTTTTCTATCCCATCGGTCAGAGCTATAGGCGATGTAGTAAGTGTAAGAAGTGAAGTTCCTGTAATTAAGAAGATTAGTCTTAGTGCCATAAAAACAGCTAAATATAATCCTTCTTTAGTTACAGCCAAAGGCCCTATTTCAAATAATACTTCTCCTTTAGTCATAAAAATATTTATTGTAAAAGTTATTAGTATAATGAATAAAAGTGGTTTAATCCCTTTTAAAATAAATTTTAGAGGTACTTTTGATATCCTAACTATCATAAGGATAAAACCTAGTATAAATACATATGGAATAAAACTATTAATGAAAAATAATGATGCTATAAACAATGAAATTATAATTATCTTTATTCTTGGGTCTAGCCTATGAATTATAGTATCCCCAGGAAAATATTGACCTATGGTTATATCCTTAAGCATCTTTCTTTCTCCTTAAAAACTTTAGTATTTCTTCTTTAGCTTCATTTACTGTTAATACATCATCTTTAACATCATTTCCCTTTTCTCTGAATACTTTCATAAACTTTGTTATTTGTGGAACTCCTAGGCCTATACTTTCTAATTCATCAGCTCTTCTAAAAATTTCTCTAGTTTTGCCATCCATTTCTAATTTACCTCTATGCATTACAAGAATTCTATCTACCAACTTTGCCACATCTTCCATACTATGGGATACCAGTATTATAGTAATGCCCTCTTGCTCATAAAGTTTTTGGATTTCCCCCAATATTTCATCTCTACCACTTGGGTCAAGTCCTGCTGTTGGTTCGTCTAAAACTAGTATTTTAGGCTTCATAGCTATTACTCCGGCTATGGCCACTCTTCTCTTTTGTCCACCGCTTAATTCAAATGGAGATCTGTCTTTTAATTCATCAAAGTCTAGTCCTACTAATTCCATGGATTCTTTTACCCTATTATGGATTTCTTCTTCATTAAGTCCTAAATTTCTAGGACCAAAGGCAATATCTTTATAGATACTTTCTTCAAATAATTGATGTTCTGGATATTGAAATACAAGACCTACTTTTTGCCTAATTTCTTTTAAATTTGCGTCTTTTGTTGTTATATTCACTCCATCTATTATTATATCTCCTGAAGTTGGCTTCATTAATCCATTTAGGTGTTGCACTAATGTAGATTTTCCAGAACCTGTATGACCTATTAGTCCTATAAATTCTCCTTCATTTATCTCTAAATTTATGTTATCAAGGGCTTTTTTTTCAAAGGGAGTATTGGCATTATATATATAATTTAAATTATTTATTTTCATTATCATAGCAATTCCACCAATTCTTCTATAGATAGTATATCTTCTTTTAAATCTAATCCTTCTTTTCTTAATTCATATACCAATTCAGTTACTTGCGGCACATCTAATCCTAGCTCTTTAACCTTGTCTACTTGCTTAAATATCTCCTTAGGTGTCCCTTCCATAACGATTTCACCTTGTTCCATTACAAGTATCCTATCAGCTTCTACAGCCTCATCCATGTAGTGAGTAATTAATATTATTGTTTTATTCTCAACCTTATTTAATTTCTTTATTGTATTCATTACTTCTATTCTGCCTATGGGATCTAACATTGCAGTTGGTTCATCTAATATAATGCAGTCCGGTTTCATAGCTAATATTCCTGCAATGGCTACTCTTTGTTTTTGTCCTCCTGATAAAAGATGTGGGGCATGTTTTTTATATTCTGTCATTTCTACTACTTCTAAAGCTTCATCTACCCTAGCTCTTATTTCTAATGGAGGTATTCCTAAATTCTCTGGTCCAAAAGCAACATCTTCTTCTACTATTGTAGCTACTATTTGATTATCTGGATTTTGAAATACCATACCCGCTTTTGCTCTTATATCCCATATCTTTTCTGCATCCTTGGTATTCATATCCATCACAAAAATATCTCCTCGTGTAGGCATTATAAGCCCATTCATGAGTTTAGCTAAAGTAGATTTACCAGAGCCATTGTGACCTAGAATTACTAAAAATTCTCCCTTTTTGACTTCTATGCTCAAGTTTTTTACAGCCTGTTGAATACTATCGTCTATTAATGATTTATATTCATAGGTAACATCTTCTATCTTTATCATCGTATCATCCCTCTATTCAATTCACAATGCACAATGCACAGTTCACAATTTTAAATAACTCATAACTACTTTGATTAATTTAATCCTAGTATAATATAACATAATGATACCCTTTATTCAATCTACAATTCACAATTTAATGATTAATGGCAAACTCTATTCCTAGCAATAAAAGCCCTTATCCTAAAAAATTCAGTTTTCGAACTTTATCTTTCAATTGTGAATTGTGAACTGTGAATTGTGCATCGTTATATTTGCTAAAGCAAATATAACGAAAGGGACTAAGCTTAAACTTAATCCCCTACCCTTTATACTAATTCTAATATAGCCATTTCTGCCCCATCTCCACGACGAGGTCCAACTTTTAATACTCTTGTGTAGCCACCGTTTCTCTCTTGATACTTTGGTCCTATTTCATCAAATAGTTTTTTTACTACATCTTCGTCGTATACATAAGCTAAAACTTGACGTCTAGCATGTAAATCTCCTCTTTTTGCTAAGGTTATCATCTTATCTGCCATTCTTTTTGTTTCCTTAGCTCTAGTAACTGTTGTTTCTATTTTTCCGGTTCTCAACAAGGATGTTACTAGGTTTCTAAGCATTGCTTTTCTTTGATCTGTAGGGCGACCAAGTTTTCTTAACGTTGTCACATTTATCCCTCCTTCATGCCTTGTTACTCATCAGACTTCTTTAGACCTAATCCTAATTCAGCAAGCTTTCTTTGTACTTCCTCAAGGGATTTCTTACCAAGATTTCTTACTTTCATCATATCTTCTTCAGTCTTTTGTGTTAATTCTTCTACGGTATTGATAGCTGCTCTCTTCAAGCAGTTATAGCTACGTACTGAAAGATCCAACTCTTCAACAGTCATCTCAAGGACTTTCTCTTTCTTGTCCTCTTCTTTTTCTACCATTATTTCTACTTCACTAACATGTTCAGTTAGCCCGATAAAAAGATTTAAGTGTTCTGTAAGTATTTTTGCTCCTAATGAGGTAGCCTCATCAGGATTCATTGTTCCATTTGTCCATACTTCTAGAATCAATCTATCATAGTCAGTAATCTGACCTACTCTTGTATTCTCTACTGCAAAGTTGACCTTTTTCACCGGAGTAAATGCTGAATCAACAGGTATAACACCCACTGGCTGACCTTCCTTCTTATTTCTCTCGGCTACTACATAACCTCTACCCTTTACTAGTTCAAGTTCCATGTATAGATTACCATCTTCATTTACGGTAGCAATGTGATGATCCCTATTAATAATTTCCACATCTGGACCTGTAATAATATCTCCTGCTGTTACAATCTGAGAACCTTGTGCCTCAATTCTTAAGGTCACAGGTTCATCAGTATATATCCTTGCAGCAAGACCTTTTATATTTAATATTATTTCTGGTACATCTTCTAGTACACCTGGTATAGTTGAAAATTCATGTAACACTCCCTGAATTTTTATTGAAGAGACTGCTGCACCTGGTAATGAAGATAATAGTACTCTTCTTAATGAATTCCCCAAGGTCGTACCGTATCCCCTCTCAAGAGGTTCTACCATAAATTTTCCATAACTCTCATCATCGCTCAACTCTAGAATTTCAATTCTTGGCTTTTCAATTTCTATCATTAACATTAACCCTCCTTAAAATTTGGTTTGTTAAAGTACGAGGGCAACTGATTTTGTTATGAATGCTATTATTTAGAATATAACTCAACGATTAAGTGTTCTTCTACTGGTATATCTATATCTTCTCTAGTTGGCTCAGCTACTATGCTACCCTTTAATTGATCAATATCCACACTTATCCATTTAACAGTGTTGCCATTATGATTTGCTGCTAAATCTTTAATCTTTTCACTACCTCTAGTTCTTTCTTTGATTTCAACAATATCTCCAACAGAAAGAATCACAGATGGTATATCTACTTTTGAACCATTGACTAAGAAATGACCATGTGTAACTAATTGTCTAGCTTCTGCCCTTGATGATGCAAAACCCATTCTGTATACTACATTGTCTAATCTTAATTCAAGTATTTTAAGTAGGTTTTCACCTGTTATTCCTCTCATTTTATCTGCCATAATGAAATATTTAACCATTTGAGATTCAGAAATTCCATAGAATCTACGAACTTTCTGTTTCTCTCTAAGCTGCATTCCATACTCTGTTACCTTTTTTCTTGATTGTCCGTGTTGTCCTGGTGCATAATTTCTTTTAACTATCGCGCATTGATCTGTATAGCATCTATCTCCTTTAAGAAATAGTTTCATACCTTCTCTACGACATAGTCTGCAAACTGGACCTGTATATCTTGCCATCTATTACACCTCCTATTAAACTCTTCTACGTTTTGGTGGTCTACATCCATTATGAGGAATAGGAGTAACATCCTTAATCATATTTACTTCTAATCCTGTTGCTTGTAATGACCTAATTGCAGCTTCTCTTCCTGAACCAGGTCCCTTAACGTATACTTCTACACTTTTTAATCCATGTTCCATAGCTTTTTTAGCTGCTTCTTCAGCTGCTTGTTGTGCTGCGAAAGGAGTAGATTTTCTTGAACCTCTAAAACCTAATTGTCCTGCACTAGCCCATGACAATACATTACCTTGTAAGTCTGTTAGGGTAACCATAGTATTGTTGAATGTTGATGAGATATGTGCTTGACCTCTCTCTATATTCTTACGTTCTCTTCTTCTAACACGAGTTACTTTGCCTTTTTTAGCTGCCACTTAATTTCCCTCCTTTACCTACTTCTTCTTAGATACCAATCTCTTTGGACCTTTTCTTGTTCTAGCATTAGTCTTAGTTCTTTGACCTCTTACTGGAAGACCTCTTCTATGTCTAATTCCTCTATAACAGTTGATTTCTCTAAGTCTCTTTATGTTTAAAGCTATCTCTCTTCGAAGATCACCTTCTACATGATAACCATCTATAACAGCTCTAAGGCTTGCTACTTCAGATTCTGTTAGGTCCTTTACTCTAGTGTTTGGATTAACACCAGCTTTTGTTAATATTTCATTTGCTCTTGGTCTACCAATACCAAATATATATGTTAAACCAACTTCAACTCTCTTATCTCTTGGTAAGTCAACACCTGCTATTCTTGCCATTAATGTTTACACCTCCTAAAATAAATACATTCACAAAAGCAGCCGCGTTATATAATTAACCTTGTTTTTGTTTATGTCTTGGATTTTCACAAATAACCATGACTTTGCCGTGTCTTTTGATTATTTTGCATTTTTCACATATCTTCTTAACTGATGGTCTTACTTTCATTTAAATCCCTCCTATGCTACTTGTTTCGCCAGGTTATTCTGCCTCTAGTCAAATCATAGGGTGACAGTTCAACTGTTACCTTATCTCCAGGAAGTATCCTTATATAATTCATTCTCAATTTTCCAGAAATATGGGCTAATATTTCATGACCATTTTCTAGCTTTACTTTAAAAATAGCATTAGGTAAAGCATCTACTACCATACCTTCAACTTCAATAACATCAGATTTAGACATTAGGTTTTCGAACCTCCTGTTCAAACAAATTTAGAAACTCTTATTGAAAGGTTCTAATAATTTTCTAATATACGCATTGTTTATTTTAATCTTATTATCCAGCTTATACCTTAGTTCAGGTAAAACTGTATTATAAACAATCAAATGTTTCAATTTTTTCTGTTTTGGATTATCAAGTTTTCTTAAAGATCCATCTACAATCAGTACACTCTGATCATCTATGATATCTAATACTAAAAAAACTTTTCCTTTATCCCTTCCAGCTCTCGACTTAACCACCTGACCGACGGCTATGTCGTCACTTAAATCCATTATAAATTCACCTCTTTATAATAGCTTATTAAACCGCTGGTTCCTTTGGAGAAAGGCAATGCCTTTCTCATTATTTGTCTCCTAAAGCTTTTACTATAGTTTCAAAGACTTCGTCTATTGGTCTAGTTCCATCTACATTGAGTATTATCCCTTTTTCTTTATAATAATCAATTAATGGTTGTGTTTGATTAAGATACACTTCTATTCTAGTAGCTACTGTTTCCTCAATATCATCATCTCTTTGAAATAATTCTCCGTTATCTATATCACATAGATTTTCAACCTTAGGCGGGTTAAATTTTATATGATAAGAGGAACCGCATGTTTTACAAATTCTTCTACCAATAGCTCTTTCAATTAAAATTTCCTTGTCTGCATCAATATTAACAACTTTATCAAGTTTTATACCCATTTTTGTAAGTTCCTTGTCTAAAGCTTCAGCTTGATTTATAGTTCTTGGAAATCCATCTAAAAGAAAGCCTTGGACGCAATCTTCCTTAGTCAATCTATCTTGTACAATTGAAACCACAAGTTCATCCGGTACTAAAAGGCCTTTATCCATATATTCTTTGGCCTTTTTACCTAATTCAGTTCCTTCTTTAATGTTTGACCTGAATATATCTCCTGTTGAAATATGTGGTATATTATATTTTTTAACTATAGCTGATGCTTGAGTACCTTTACCTACACCAGGTGGTCCTAATAAGATTAGTCTCACAATAATCATCTCCTATAGTTTAGTTTAAAAATCCTTTATAGTGTCTCATTAGCATTTGTGCTTCTATTTGTTTAACAGTCTCTAATGCAACACCTACTACTATTATTATACTCGTTCCACCAAAATTAACATTCATACCAAATATCTTAGATAGAATAATTGGTAAAGATGCTAAAACTGCTAAAGCTAATCCACCAACAAAAGTAATTCTAGTTACAACTTTATTTAAATGCTCTGATGTTGGTCTTCCTGGTCTTATTCCTGGAATAAAACCTCCATTTTGTTGTAAATTCTTTGCGTATTCCACAGTATTAAATTGAATAGCTGTATAAAAATACGTAAAGAACATAATCAACGCAATATTTAATATTGAATATATCCAAATACCAATATTTCCTTGTGGTGTTAACCATTTAGTTATCCATGTTGAAGGAGCACCTTTAGTAAATAATGCTATGGTTTGTGGAAAAGCTAGTAAAGATGATGCAAATATTACTGGCATTACTCCAGCCATTGACACCTTTACAGGTATATGTGTGGATTGACCACCATACATCTTTCTTCCAACTACTCTTTTAGCATATTGAACTGGAATTCTTCTTTCTCCCTCTTGCAATGCAACTACAAAAGCAATAATAACTAAAAATACTACACCAAAAATAAGTGTTTTAATTATACTTAATTCCCCTATTCTTACTAGGTTAAATGTATTTATTAAATCTTTAGGTAATCTAGATATAATACCTATAAATATTATAAGGGATATTCCATTTCCAATACCCTTTTCAGTTATCATATCTCCTATCCACATTAAAAATGCAGTACCGGCTACCATAGTAATTATAACTATTATATTTTGTAAAGAATTAGTAGTTTGTAATGCCGTGCTAAATAATCCGAAAGTATATCCTATTGCTTGAATTAATGCTAATCCTATAGCTGTATATCTAGTATACTTTGTTATTTTCTTTTTACCTTCTTCTCCTTCTTTAGCTAATTCCTCTAATCTAGGGATTGCTATAGTAAGAAGTTGAATTACAATTGACGCTGTAATATATGGATAAATATTCGTAGCAAATATGCTAAAATTACTTAAGGTTCCACCACCCATTAAATCAAGAAATTGTAATATTCCACCTTGAGATTGTTGGAATATACTTCCGATTATGTCCTTATTCATATATGGCACTGGTATACTAGAACCTAATCTAAAAACTAATAGCATTAATAATGTGAATATAATTTTCTTTCTAATCTCAGGTATTCTCCAGGCATTCCTTAAGGTTGAAAGCATTTATATCACCTCTACCTTTCCTCCTGCAGCCTCAATCTTCTCAGCGGCAGTTTTACTAAATTTTTGTGCCTGAACAGTAAGCTTGATGCTAATCTCTCCGTCTCCAAGTATCTTAACTCCATCCTTAGCTTTTCCTCTTTTAACTATTCCTTCGTTAAATAAAAGCTCTGGGGTAACAACTGTGTTTTCTGGAAATCTATTTAGTTCTTCAATATTTACTGTGGCATATTCTTTAGCAAATATATTAGTAAAGCCACGCTTTGGAATTCTTCTAAATAATGGCATTTGGCCACCTTCAAATCCTGGTCTAACTCCACCACCTGATCTTGCATTTTGACCTTTATGACCCTTACCAGATGTTTTACCAAGACCAGAACCGATACCTCTACCTAGTCTCTTCTTAGGTTTGCTTCCTCCGCCAGCATTTGGTCTTAAATCATTTAGTTTCATAGTTACACCTCCTTAAATCTAATCTAGTACTTCAACCATGTAGTTTACTTGATGTATCATACCTCTAATTTGAGGGGTATCATTCTTTTCCACTACTTGACCAATCTTTTTAAATCCAAGAGCCTCTATTGTTTTCTTATGAGTCTCTGGTTTGCCAATAGGGCTTTTAACTAACTTAATTTTGATCATAGCCATTCTAAAATCCCCCCTAGCCTAATATTTCTTCTACAGTTTTTCCTCTTAATTTTGCAACATCTTCTGCTCTCTTAAGTCCTCTTAGAGCTTCTATTGTAGCATTAACAACATTTCTCGGATTGTTTGTTCCTAAACATTTTGTTCTTATATCTCTTATACCAGCTAATTCACATACAGCACGAACTGCTCCACCAGCAATAACTCCTGTACCTTCTTTAGATGGCTTTAATAATACTCTTCCTGCACCAAATTCTCCAATAACTTCATGTGGTATTGTAGTTCCAACAAGAGGAACTGATACTATATGTTTTTTAGCATCTTGGATAGCTTTTCTAATAGCCTCTGGTACTTCTAATGCCTTAGCCATTCCTACTCCAACATTACCGTTCTCATCACCTACTACAACTAAAGCACTGAATCTAAAGTTTCTACCACCTTTTACAACTTTAGTAACACGGTTGATGCTAACAACTCTTTCTTTTAATTCTAATTCACTTCCATCTTTATATGAGCGTTCCATTAATTCCCCTCCTTCTATTAGAACTTAAGTCCAGCTTCTCTTGCTGATTCAGCAAGTTCCTTTATTCTTCCGTGATAAATATATCCACCTCTATCAAACACTACTTCCTCGATTCCTTTTTCTATTGCTTTTTTAGCAATAGTTTCTCCAACATATTTAGCAGCTTCTTTGTTACTTGTAGAAGTAAGGTTTGCAGATTTATCTAATGTGGAAGCTGAAACTAATGTATGGCCTGCTAAGTCATCAATTATTTGAGCATATATATGGTTTCCACTCCTATAGATATTAAGTCTTGGTCTAGCAGGAGTCCCATTGATTTTTTTTCTTACTCTTAAATGTCTTGCTTTTCTATTTTCATTTTTATTTATCTTTTTTAGCAATGTTTTTCACTCCCTTCTACTTACCAGTCTTACCAACCTTACGTCTTATTATCTCACCTGCATATTTAATTCCTTTACCTTTATAAGGCTCTGGCTTTCTGAATGCTCTTATATTTGCTGCATAGTTACCTACTTGTTGTTTATCGATACCTTTAACAACGATTTTATTTGCTGCAGGTACTTCTACTTCAATTCCTTTAGGGTCTTCTAGTTCTACTGGATGTGAATATCCTAATGTTAGTACTAGTTTATTTCCTTGTTTTGCAGCTCTATATCCAGTACCTTCAATTTCTAAAGTTTTTGAGTATCCTTCAGTAACTCCTACTATCATGTTTGAAATTAAAGTTCTTGATAAACCATGTAAAGATCTATGTTTTTTATTTTCAGTTGGTCTAGCTACTGTTAGCACACCATCTTCTATCTTTATTTCCATATCTGGACTAATCTTCTCTGATAATTGTCCTTTAGGACCCTTTACTTCAATTAAGTTGTCATCATTTATTTTAATCTCCACGCCACTTGGGATGTTAATTGGTTTTAACCCTATTCTTGACATGAGTGCACCTCCTTCATGTAATTTAGCTATTTATTACCATACATAACAAATAACTTCTCCGCCTACGCCTTCTTTTCTAGCAACCTTATCTGTCATAATACCACTAGAAGTGGATAGTATTGCTATCCCAAGACCACCTAATACTCTTGGAACTTCATCAGATTTTACATATACTCTAAGACCTGGCTTTGAAATTCTCTTAATTCCAGATATAACTTTTTCATTATGTTTACCATATTTTAAATCTACTCTTATAATCCCTTGTTTCCCATCATCTATTACATCATAGCCTTTTATAAATCCTTCATCTAATAGGATTTGAGCTAATTGTTTTTTTATGTTTGAAGCAGGAATATCAACAGAATCATGCTTCGCATTGTTCCCATTTCTTATTCTCGTTAACATATCTGCGATTGGGTCTGTCATCATAATTTAGCTACCTCCTTTCATAAGCTTGTTGTTACCAGCTTGCTTTTCTAACTCCAGGTATTTGACCTTTATACGCTAATTCTCTAAAACAAATACGGCATACTCCATATTTTCTTAAATAAGCATGAGGTCTTCCACATATTTTACATCTGTTATATTCTCTAGTGCTGAACTTTTGCTTTCTTTGTTGTTTAACAACCATAGATTTCTTTGCCAAAAAAAATTCCCTCCTTCTTTACTTTTTAAAGGGCATACCCATTAGTGCTAAGAACTCTTTTGCCTCTTCATCAGTTTTTGCTGTAGTTACGATTATAATATCTAATCCTCTAATAGCTTCAACTTTATCATATTCAATTTCAGGGAATATCAACTGTTCTTTAATTCCTAATGCATAGTTTCCTCTACCATCAAAAGAAGTATCACTTACTCCTCTAAAGTCTCTAACTCTTGGTAATGCAATATTCATTAATTTATCTAAAAAGTGGTACATTCTGTCTCCTCTTAGAGTAACCTTAGTACCTACATTCATTCCTTCACGTAGCTTAAAATTCGCTATTGATTTTTTAGCTTTTGTTATAACAGGTTTTTGCCCAGCAATAATTTCTAACTCTTTTACTGCTGATTCAAGTAGTTTTGGGTTATCTCTTGCTTCTCCAATACCCATGTTGATTACTACTTTTTCAAGTTTTGGTACTTCCATTATATTTGCATATTGAAACTTTTCCATTAGTGCATTTATTACTTCATTTGCATACTTTTCTTTTAATCTGGAAGCCATTCCTATTACCTCCTCTCTACATTAGACTATTTATCTAGAACTTCTCCACATTTTTTACATACTCTTGCTTTACTACCGTCCGCTTGTAAATTATGACCAACTCTTACTCCAGTTTTATCTTTTTCACAATAATACATAACATTTGATGCATTTATTGTGCCTTCCATTTTAACTATTCCGCCTGGGGATGTAGGTCCTTGTGCTTTTTTATGTTTTGTAAGCATGTTTATGCCTTCAACTATTACTTTGTTTTCTTTAGGGAGTACTCTTAATACTTTTCCTTTTTTCCCTTTATCTTTTCCAGCAATAACAACTACTGTATCTCCACTCTTTACATGCATGCTTTACACCTCCTCCTATAGTACTTCCGGTGCCAAGGATATTATTTTCATAAAATTTCCTCTTCTAAGCTCCCTAGTAACAGGTCCGAATATACGAGTACCTATTGGGTTCTTGTCATCTTTTATAATAACAGCAGCATTGTCGTCAAATTTAATGTAAGATCCATCGTTTCTTCTAACACCATGTTTTGTTCTTACAACAACTGCTTTTACTACTTCACCTTTTTTAACAACTCCACCAGGTGTTGCTGTTTTAACAGTACAAATTACTATGTCTCCAACTCTAGCATATTTCTTATTTGTTCCACCTAATACTCTAATAACTAATACTTCTTTAGCACCTGAATTATCAGCTATTCTCATACGGCTTTCCGTTTGAATCATTCGAATACCTCCCTTCTAAGTTAAAAGGACTATTTAGCCTTTTCTACTATATTTACTACTCTCCATCTTTTATCCTTACTAAGTGGTCTGGTTTCCATTATTTTAACGATATCGCCAACTCCACACTCATTATTCTCATCATGAGCTTTAAACTTAGTGGTTTGTTTTACTTGTTTCTTGTATAAAGGATGTGTTACGAAAGTTTCAACAGCAACAACTACGGTTTTATCCATCTTGTCACTTACAACATTGCCTATTCTAACCTTACGATTTCCTCTTTCCATCTAAGATTAAACCTCCTTTCCTATACCTAATTCTCGTTCTCTAACTATTGTTTTAACACGAGCTATATCTTTTCTAACTGCTTTTATTCGTAATGGATTATCTAATTGACCAGTAGCCAATTGAAATCTTAAGTTGAATAGTTCAGCTTTTAGTTCTGATAGCTTAGTATTTAATTCTACTTCTGATAATTGGCGTACTTCCTTAATCTTCATTAGCTTCACCACCCTTTTCTTGCGTTTCCTCACGAGTAACGAATTTTGTCTTTATTGACAATTTATGTGCAGCTAGTCTCATCGCTTCTCTAGCATCTTCTTCGGATACTCCACCCATTTCAAATAAGATTCTACCTGGTTTAACTACTGCTACCCAATACTCTGGTGAACCTTTTCCAGAACCCATACGTGTTTCAGCAGGTTTTTCTGTTACTGGTTTGTCTGGGAATACTTTAATCCAAACATTACCGCCTCTTTTAACATATCTTGTCATAGCTCTTCTTGCAGCCTCTATTTGATTGGAAGTAATCCAAGTTGGCTCTAACGCTTGTAAACCAAATTCTCCATAAGTAACTGTGTTTCCACGAGTAGCCTTACCTTTCATTCTTCCTCTATGAACTCTACGATACTTTACTCTTTTAGGCATTAACATCTTATTTTCCTCCTTCCTACGGATTTATTCTATTCTTCTACAGTTTTCTCTAATTTTTCTACCTTTTTAGTAGGAAGAACTTCACCTTTATATAACCATACTTTTACTCCAAGCTTACCATAAGTAGTATCTGCTTCAGCAAATCCATAATCTATGTCAGCTCTTAGTGTTTGTAGAGGTATTGTTCCTTCACTATACCCTTCAGTTCTGGCCATATCTGCTCCACCAAGTCTTCCTGATACTGAAGTTTTAATTCCTTTTCCACCAGATCTCATAGTTCTTTGGATTGCTTGTTTCATTGCTCTTCTGAATGAAACTCTTCTTTCAAGCTGAGAAGCAATATTCTCGGCAACTAATTGAGCATCTAACTCTGGAATTTTAATTTCTTCAACATTTACAACTACAGACTTTTTAGTCATCTTCTCAATATCTAATCTTAGTTCCTCTACTCCAGAACCACCTTTACCTATAACCATCCCTGGTTTAGCTGTGAATACTGTAAGTTTGATTCTATTAGCAGCTCTTTCAATTTCAATTTTAGAAACGCCAGAGATGAATAGTTTTTTCTTAACAAATTCACGTATCTTATTGTCTTCCACTAAATATTCATTAAAAGTCTTTTTATCAGCGTACCATTTTGAATCCCAATCTTTAATTATTCCGACCCTTAAACCATGTGGGTTAACTTTTTGACCCATTAACTATCCCTCCTTTTCTAGTCTCTTTCTTTTACAGTTACTCCTATATGACTACTTCTTTTTAATATTGGATAAGCGCTACCTCTTGCTTTAGGTCTAAATCTTTTCATATGTGGACCATCATTTGCATAGGCATCAGCTACAAAAAGATTATCTCTATCCATATTGAAGTTATTTTCAGCATTAGCAATTGCAGATGTTAAAACCTTTTCAAGAACTTTTGCACCTTTTTTAGGTGTAAATCTTAAGATTGATAAAGCTTCATCTACTTGTTTGCCTCTAATTTCTTTACATATGAAATTTACCTTTAGTGGCGAAATTCGTACATATTTGGCTATAGCTCTAGCTTCCACTATATTTCCCTCCTTCTTCTTTATCTTACACCAGATGACCTTTCGTTTTTATCAACATGAGATCTAAATGTTCTTGTTGGAACAAACTCACCTAGTTTGTGACCTACCATGTCTTCTGTAATATATATAGGAACGTGTTTTCTTCCATCATGCACAGCTATTGTATGACCAACCATTTCTGGAAATATAGTTGAACGGCGTGACCATGTTTTAATAACTTTCTTTTCATTGCTTTTATTTAAATCTTCTATTTTTTTAAGAAGATGGTCATCACAAAAGGGTCCTTTTTTAAGAGATCTACCCATGATTACTCCTCCTTTCAGATATTTACCTACTTAGTTCTTCTTCTCACAATATATTTGTCTGATTTCTTATTTTTCTTTCTAGTCTTTAATCCCATTGCAGGTTTACCCCATGGAGTCAATGGTGCAGGCATACCTATAGGTGCTCTACCTTCTCCACCGCCATGTGGATGGTCTACAGGGTTCATTGCACTACCCCTAACAGTTGGTCTGATACCCATATGTCTAGATCTACCAGCCTTACCTATTGTAATAAGTTCATGAGATATGTTTCCTACTTGACCAATTGTTGCACGGCAATTAATTCTAACTAATCTAAATTCTCCTGAAGGAAGTCTAAGTTGTGCAAAATCTCCTTCTTTTGCCATTAGTTGCGCTGATGCACCAGCTGATCTAACAAGCTGACCACCTTTTCCAGGCTTTAATTCAACATTATGAACATTTGTACCTACTGGAATATCTTTTAATTCCAATGCGTTGCCAATTTTAATATCTGCATTTTCACCAGATTCTATTATATCTCCAACTTTTAAGTTATGAGGCGCAAGAATATATCTTTTCTCACCATCAACATAGTTTATAAGTGCTATATTAGCTGTTCTATTTGGATCATATTCAATAGCAGCGACACGACCTGGTATACCGTCTTTATCTCTTTTAAAATCTATTATTCTATATTTTCTCTTAGCTCCACCACCCCTATGGCGAATAGTGATTCTACCTTGAGAGTTTCTTCCACCACTTCTATTTAAATTAACTAATAGTGACTTTTCAGGCTCTTTTTTAGTTATTTCTTCAAATGTAGAAACTGTCATTTGTCTAAGTGCAGGGGAAGTTGCTTTAAATTTTCTAACGCTCATCGTTTTCCCTCCTTCTATGAAATTTCTATTCCATTCCTTCGAAGAATTCTATTCTCTTAGAATCTTCCGTTAATTTTACTATGGCTTTTTTCCAATCCGGTCTTTTACCTGAATGAATCCCTTGTCTCTTAATTTTACCAAGCATATTCATTGTGCTAACCTTTTCAACTTTCACGCCAAATATAGTCTCTACAGCCTTTTTAACTTCTGACTTGTTTGTTTTTTTATCAACAACAAAAGTATATTTGCCGTCTGCCATATCCTCCATACTTCTCTCAGTTATTATTGGTCTGATGATAATATCGTGTGGATTACGCATTATGCATACACCTCCTCCACTTTTCTTACTGCATCTTTAGTTATAATAAATGAATTATATTTTAATATATCATAAACATTTAATGTATTAACAAGAGCAGTTTGCACATTTGGAATGTTATTTGCTGATTTTATAACATTTTCATTTTTTTCTCCCATAACTATTAAAGCTTTCTTATCTGCATTTATTTTCGTTAAGAAATTAGCCATGTCTTTAGTTTTTGGAGCATCAAAGTTTATTTCATCTATTACAATTATTTCATTGCTTAAAACCTTTGAAGTCAATGCGGATTTCATTGCAAGTCTTCTAACTTTCTTAGGTACACTATAGCTGTAGTCTCTTGGTTTTGGTGCAAATGTAACTCCACCACCTGAGAAATGTGGCGCCCTAATGCTTCCTTGACGAGCTCTACCTGTACCCTTTTGTCTCCAAGGTTTTCTTCCACCGCCTCTTACTTCTGCTCTAGTTTTAGCAGATTGTGTTCCTTGTCTTTTATTAGCAAGTTGATTTTTTACAACCTCATAAACTACATGTTGGTTTACTTCAATACCAAATATATTCTCATCTAATTCAATTTCTCCTACTTGTTCTCCTAACATGTTGTAAACATTTACCTTAGGCATTTTGCATCCTCCTTTCCGCCTTAATTATTACTTTTTAACCGTTTCTTTTATAGTTACTATCCCTTTCTTAGGTCCAGGAACTGAGCCTTTTATAAGGATTAGATTCTTATCAGCATCTATTCTAACTACTTCAAGGTTTTGTACAGTTACTCTTTCATTTCCCATTCTACCCATCATTCTGTGACCCTTAAACACTCTTCCTGGGTAAGTACCTGCAGACATACCACCTGGTGCCCTATGGAACTTAGAACCATGTGATTCTCTACCTCTACCAAATCCATGTCTCTTTATAACGCCTTGCGTTCCTTTACCTTTTGAAATACCAATAACATCAATTAAGTCACCTTCTGCAAATACATCTGCCTTTATTTCTTGGCCTATTTCATATGCATCTGGATTCTCTACTTTAAATTCTTTTAAATATTTCTTATATGTTACATTACCTTTATTAAAGTGACCTTTTTTAGGTTTATTAATTTTTTGTTCCTTTATATCTTGGAATCCAACTTGGATTGCATTATATCCATCTGTTTCAACAGTTTTCTTTTGAACTACAACTAATGGACCAGCTTCAATAACTGTTACAGGAACTACAGATCCATCTTCTTTGAAAATTTGAGTCATCCCAATTTTTCTTCCTATCATGTTTTTCATCACTACACCTCCTATTATATTACAGCGGATTACCATAGGTAATCATATAAATATCTTATGATCTAATCTCAATATCTACTCCAGCAGGTAAATTCAACTTCATAAGTGAATCCACAGTCTTTTGATTTGGATTTAAGATATCGATTAGTCTCTTATGAGTTCTTTGTTCGAACTGCTCTCTAGAATCTTTATACTTATGAACTGCTCTTAATATTGTGATTATTTCTTTTTCTGTTGGTAGTGGTACTGGACCTGACACAGTAGCACCTGTTCTCTTAGCAGTTTCAACTATTCTTTGAGCTGATGCATCTAGAAGTTCATGATCATAAGCCTTTAACCTAATTCTTATTTTTTGTTTACCATTGTTTGACATTTAATTCCCTCCTTTTATCGCATGCTGTTTTTTACATGCGACTTGGCGTTGCCGATACACACCTCCGGGTGTGTTGTTATTTTTTTTAAACAAATAACTGCAACTCCAGTCGCCCGATTTCAAATCGGACATTCTCAGCAAAAATTCCCTGTTTTCAACAGCCACCTTTTGCATCATCGCAATGTCTAAAATTGAACACTACTACATTTTATAATAAACTCAATAAAAACTCAAGCTTTTTTTTAAAATAAACTTAAGTTTTTTTAAGTTTTTTTATACATCTTTAGATATTTAGCAGGGGCCCATAAAATCTTGGGTCCCTGCTTATATTTTAAACTTAAAAAATTATTCAAGAACTTTAGTTACAACTCCAGATCCTACTGTTCTTCCACCTTCACGAA
>OGSB01000064.1_pt1 | contig 122280 bp, 129 predicted proteins | sample 1573741 | NCBI WGS metagenome assembly OGSB01 (sample SAMN03295824, study PRJEB24534) | human gut metagenome | isolation source: fecal sample 5 from infant 3 | host: Homo sapiens | place: USA: Pittsburgh, PA | collected 2014-07 | reverse complement strand
TCACCGCTGAAAGCTCTTTGGAACCACCCGCTTAGCGGGTGGTATTCATAAACAACAAAAAAGTTGAGAGCAGAAAACTCTCAACTTAAAATACAAAAATAATCTTCTAATTATCATTAATGATGAAGTTAATGCAACATATTGAATGAGATTTCTCGCTAAATCTGCACAACAAAACTTGCCTCTGCTCAAAGCAAATATAATAGTTGTACTTATTTAATTCATTATTTAGCAAGAAATGTAATCATCGATGCACCCCTTTCATTCTATTATTGATATAGTACCATATTAATACTCCATTGTCTAGGGATAAAACTATTAATGACATACTCCATATGTATTAGGTTTTCTAGATTAAATACTTGATCAATAGATTTGTTGTATTTATTATAGACTTAATATGAGTTCTTTCATAATGATGTGATGCATCTACAGCTGGTCCTAAAGCAGCAAAAATTACGTCTTTCCCCTGTAACATACATTGGCTGGCATCAGAACTATAAAAATTATACACATCAACAACATAATCTATATTATTTTCTTCTGCTATGTCTACAAGTCTATTTCTGAATTCATAATCATATGGACTTTTTTTATCTTTTGCTGCAATACTTACACTGAACTCATTAGATTCTTGCCCCTCGCCTACTATTCCTACATCTATTGCTATCATTTCCTTTGTCTTTTCTGGAATAAAAGAAACTCCATGACCTGCTTCTTCATAATTGCTAATGTAAAAATATGTAGTATGCTTTGGCATTAGAGAGTTTTCTTTGAAATATCTGCATATTTCTAATACTATGCCTATTGCTAACTTATTATCTAAATATCTTGATTTTACAAATCCAGATTCTGTTATTTCAGTTCTAGTATCCATAGCAATATAATCCCCTACTCTAATGCCTAAGTCTAGTACATCTTTTTTTGATTTCACTATTTCGTCTATTCTAACAAACATATTTGTTTGATCTCTAACTACACTTGCTTTCTCTTGTCCGTATATATGCGTAGAGGCCATCTTTGGAATTATAGATCCTCGAATTTTTTTACCTTTTCTTGTTATTATATGGCAATTTTCTCCCTCAACTGCAGACCAGCTGCCACCACCAACTCTAGTATATCTTAACTTACCATCATTAGTTATTTCTTTGACCATTCCACCTAAGGTATCCATATGGGCTGATATCAATACATGATCATCATCATTCTCTCCCTTTAAAGTTGCGATTAAAGCTCCTGTATTAGTCATTTTAATACTTAATCCTAATTCTTCCAAATCCTTTTGAATTTCTAATATAGCTTCCTTTGTATTCCCAGTTGGACTAGGTATATCCAAATATTTTTTCATACTACCTAAAATCTTTTGTACATCAATACTCAATTTAATTCCTCCTCCAATCATAAAGCTAATGCTAACAATTTATGTTAAAAATCTACTTATATCTATTATAGATGGAAAATAATGTGAAGTAAATAGCTGGGAGAATTGATATATCATTGTAAATCAATAACCTTATTACAATATGGAAGATGCATCTTATCGTGAGATATAATGAAAGTAATCTTGTCCTCATTTATTGACATGATAGTCTTATAAATTTCTCCTGCTGTTTCCTTATCAATATTGCTAGTTATTTCATCCAAAACAAATACATCGACCTCATTAAAAATTACTCTACTTAATGCAATCTTCTGCTTCTCTCCACCAGAAAGATTTGCTCCATTTTCTTCAATTACTGTATCTAATGATTTATTAGATAAAATTGACTGTAAAATTGGAAGTTTTATTAATTGGTTAATTTCTTTATCATTATAAGCTCTCCCTAAGAATAAATTATCTCTTAATGTACCTGTCACTATTGGAACTTCCTGAGACATATAGACTAATTGCTTTCTTAAACTCTCATTACTAATATCTCTAATATCTATACTATTAATAAGAACAGTATCAGTTACTCTAAATTTGGGTAATAGTTTCATCAAAGTTGACTTTCCTGTACCTGAATCTCCATTTACTGATACAATATCCCCTTTTTCAAAAATACCTTGAATATTTGATTTTAGGGTTTGATTTCCTATAGACAAGTTCTTAATATTAAATTCTATCTTCTCTATTGAAGATATTATTTTTGTACCACTATTTTCTTGATTTTCATCTAAATATTCTATAAATCGAGAGCTTTCCTTTAAATCTCTTGAAGCTAAATTAGCATTAGTTATTCCATTTATTGCATTAAAATACAATGGTAATATAATGCTAAATAAGACAATAGACAGCGGACTCTCACCATTAACAATTACTCCATAAGCTAACAAAAGAATCATTAAATTTTTCATCAACTCATTAAAAGAACATAGAGTAGCACTTATCCCTTGAGCGAAACTATTGACTTTTGCAATAGAGCTGTAAATTCTTGTAAAAGGTTCCTTCATTGTTTCTAGCAAGGCATCCTTTGTAGCTAGTTGTTTTATATAATCTGTTTCCTTGCATAAATTTAATATATCTTTCCAACCACTAGAAGTTTCTTCTTGCATAACCTTTGATCTCTTCTGCAATTCTTTATTCAATGATCTGTAGCCAAAATAATTAATAGGCAATAGTCCCAGAAGAATAACTGCTAACAGCTGATTGAAAGTAAGTACTAGGACAATAATTGCACAGACAATAATTACATTTACTACCATCTGCACAAATCCATCTGTTAAATAGATATATAAACTATTAACACTAATAGCTATTCTTTCTAGATAATATGTTGGCCCTTTTGTATTAATATCATCATAAGTTAAACCGAAAAATTTCTTAGTTAAACTAGTAGCTTGATGGATATTAAAATTTAATGCAAATTTTTCTCTTAAATAAATCAATATAATTTGGATAATATAAGAAAATACTAATAATATTGCTATGCTCCCTACTTGCCTAATCCCTATATTTATATCTTGATTAATCCATTGATTCAAAAGTATAGGAGTCATCATTATAGCTGTAGAATTTAAGAGTATCAATGACAGTAATAATATAAGAAATGACTTGTGTTGCTTTACTAAATTCATCTTATCCCTCCTAGCATCAACTTGTTTAAGTTAGCAATGAGATTTTCTATTCCAGGATAATATAATTCGTAGGTTACTTTAGTTGTTTCTTCAGTATTTACACAAGTAGAAATAATTCCTGCTAAAACTAGTACCTTTAAATGGTGAGCTATTGTTGGTATTGTTAAGTTTAATAGTGAAGATAATTCAGATGCAGTCTTAGGTTCTTCTATAATTGATTCTACTATTTTAAGCCTTGTATCATCTCCTAATGCTTTAAACTTTTCTAGGCTCGACTTGTGACTATACATGAAGATATCATTTTTTATATTATATTCATGTCCTATTATCAACAAAACACCACGATTTTGTTGATAATGCAATTTCATAGAGTCTTTATCTATTAGACTTACATATGGAATAACCTTTACTTCCGATTGAAAACGAAGATTTACTAATTGATTCATATATTTAGGATTTTTCAATTGCTCTAATATGTTCTTTTCATTATTATGGTAGTTAACCTTCTCTTCATGGTAAATTCTTTTTACCTCCTCTTTTGCTTCTTCTATGGATTCAATTAATTCTTGTTTTTCTTCATCACTCAAATAAAGAAAGTAAATAAGCCTTGCCTTATCCTCTTGTTCTATGTCTAGATTTAAAATTCCAGCTAAGATATCTCCTTCTGCTTGTATATAGCATTCTTCTAAATACTTCTTTCTTTTTTCACTCGAAAAATTTAATTCAATTTCATTAATCCATAGCCACATAATATAGCGTCTTATAATGCTCATAGCTTTATCTTTTTGATTAAAAAACGGGGAACTATTCTTATGACTTTGTTCAATCCAAGAAATAGCTTCATAAATCAATTTCATTTTCAACACCTCACTTCACTATGATATATATCATAGTAAATCATTTTTAATATGATGTCAATATTAGTCATTTCACTTTTCATAAAATTTCCAAATTTTATTATTCAATAATATCAAAATACTAAAATAGTTTAAATTAAAATAAAAAGTACCTATAGATTAAACACTTATTACCAAGTGCCTATCTATAGATACTATTTAACTTCACCATATACTAAACTCAATGGAAATCTAGATTATTTTGCTATTATTTATTGACTAAGTCTAAAAGATAAAGTTTCATCTTGATTAAGAATATAAGTAAAATGTTTATCTAATTTTTTGACTAATCATATCTCTAACTTAATATATCTTTCTTAGTGACCTCAATTCCTTCATCAGTATCTTCCACTGTTTCCACCATATCTATATCTGACTTTCTATACTCTTTAGTTAGTAAGAATGGCATATATACTGTTGAAAAAAGTAATAAATTTACTAAAACTGACTGCCATGTAAATACTATATTGGCTCCGTTAGCACCGTATAATACATAACCGAGATTATTATTCATAAAATGTATCATGGATATAGTCCATATATTTTCAGTCTTCATATATACATATCCAAAGAAAACTGAGTATCCAATACAAACTATTAATTGATTTATGACAGAATAAAGAGATGTTTCTGGGCTATAATAGAACATATTTATTGGTAAATGCCAAATCCCCCAAATTAGTCCTACAACTATTGCTCCCCTTCTTTTTCCTATTCGTTCTTGAATAGCTGGCTGTAAGAAATATCTCCATCCATATTCTTCTCCAAAAAATGCAATATAAGTAAATGGAAAGGAAAGCGGTAGGAGTAACACTTTAATCCAGGTTTCTAAGCTCTTAAATGGTGCTATAACGCTATCTACCTCTCCAGCCAGCAGTGACGATATAAATATAGCAGTTAAATATAGAATAACAAATAATAAAATATGGATAGTTGATGACCTTATATTCTTTGTAAACTTTAATCCGAAGTTCTCTATCGTTTCCTTATTATCACTGTTATATGCAATAATTAATAAAAAACTACCTATCATAAGCCATATCTCTAAATGAGCATTTGGGTTTTGATTAAATCCAAATATTTTTACTAAAAGATAAACTATTGATGTGAGTGCGAAAAATAAATATGTTAGAAAAAAATTCTTTGGTAGTTCCTTTCTCCATTTTTTATTCAATAGCAAAGTAACCATAACACCAAGAGCAGGATAATACATCTGCGTGAGAGGGAAAGAATCTACTGAATATGTAGGATATGCTAATCCCATAGCAATCCCCATTATAGCCGTTAATCCAAAAGTAATCCCCAAAAACAAAATAAGATCTCGATTTGAAACATTATATTTTCCCAATTTATCACCCCTATAAATTTATTTTAGAAAATTATTTCTATATTGTATCTTATACCCCAATTGACATTATATTATCAAGCAATACAGTAAACTTATCCAATCACAGCAAATTGTAATTATATTATAAATAGTTTATAGGAGTGATAAACTTTATTTATCTTCTATTAAAATCAATAATTAATTTTCCATCTATAAACTGAAAAATCTTATTTTTATTAGAACTTATATCTAACTTATTATCATTTTTATATAAGATGCCAGATTTATATACTGAGAGCATAATGCCTATTAAAAACATATTTATTATTGTGCCAATCCCACCATAAGAAATTAGAGGCAGTGTTAGTGGTGCAATTAATTGGAAACCTAAATTATTTGCAACGTATACTAAAACCTGCATTGTAAAATTTATTATAACGGAAAACGACACCACTCCTCCTAATACTCCTTTTTGAGTTAAGCTAAATTTAAGAGAGCGAATAATAAAAGCTAAGATAATAAGCATTATTACTATAAACGATATCCAACCTATTTTATCGATTAGGTGGATTAATAAATAGTCCGTATCTATATATTCCAGTTCAATTAAGTTACTCGTATCAATTCCATATCTATTATTTCCTATAAACTGCGCATTTTCGGTTATCTTTTTTACTATATTTTTCATATATCCTCCTACCGTAGGATCAAATGCACCTTTTAGTCTATCTAATTGATAACCATTCATGGATACTAATATAACTATGGATAAGATGACTGTTAATATACAAACAAGTAATAAGGCATTAATCTTTTTTACATTAAACCAACCTTTTATTATCGCAAATATAATCAATATGAAACAGGTTATGAAATATAATGCTAAACTTGATAATCCTGCCTTAAAACAAATAATCCCTGGTATAATGCAATATACTCCACTTAAGATTATTCCCCAATACCCCTTACTCCTCATAGTATATAATATTCCCGTAAGAGCCGTCGGAAATAACAGCATAATAAACTTAACATAGAAATTCTGTCCCCGAATTGTACGACCTAAAATCACAATTCCTATAGTTGTTATAATCAACCCAAAATATATCGTCTTAGGATATTTACCTATAATACTGAAATCTAAGAAATATGCAATAGTCATAAAAGCTACACCTATCAAAGTATATACTATACCATTAATTAATTTCCATGACATCTGATAGTCATACGTAATAAAAGCTCTAATCACTATACCTAGAAGGAGCATTACACTAGTCAATATAATTATTCCCCACTCCGGATTTGGTCTGTAAACGCCATCTAATCCTGTACCTATAGTAACAGGATCCCCCATTTCTAATATTGCCTTAGCAGTTGCTGTTTCATCATCTAATCCATCGTCTAAAAAAGCGTTTTTTTGGTCAATAATGTGATTCTCTATTTCCTCTGAAATAATTCCATGAGCCTTTTTCCACCTTATTTGCTCACAAACTGTTTCTAAATATTCTTTGATTTTATTAGATTGTTCCAAAACTAGCACCTCCTTGTAAGACTTTGTTAATAGCTGAAGCATATGTCTTCCATTCATCTTTCTTTTCTTCAAGCATTTTTCTACCTTTCTTGGTGATACTATAATATTTTCTTATTCTTCCACTATCTGCCTTTTCATCATATGAATTCACCATACCCTCTAGCTCCAAACTATGAAGTAATGGATAAAGTGTACCTGCCTTTAATGAAAATGTATTATCCGATTTCTTAGCCAATTCTTCAATCATTAAATAGCCATACATGTCCTTTTCTTCAAGGAGCTTTAATATTAACATTGTTGTGCTCCCAGTAATTAGATTCTTATTAATAGCCATATCTTCCCTTCCTTTCCATATATAGATAATCTATATATAGTATATATAGATTATCTATATATGTCAATAAAGAAAAAAAGACCTTGAAACTACTATTATAGCTTCTTAGTCCTTTCTCTATTACAAATATCATATTCCATTTCATTTCTCATTGTCTAATTCCTAAGTTCACAATAAATTCTTCTTATTAATTCTCATTTTTACTTTCATCATATATCTCTAGTATTCGATCATAATTCAAACTGTCACCTTTTAATTTATAGTTTTCTATTTTAGCATCCAGACAATATACACCATTTTTATCTACACCATATGATGCAATAGGCTCCCCTTCCTTTAGAAAAACAATATTAATCATTGATCTAATATCCATCCCTATCTTTTAAAATCATATATTCACAAGCTGGCCTTTTCATATTTTAGTTTAATAATATGGTAAAAGTGAGAAGTTTCCCTAAAGCCTAATTTACCATTTCTCTATCTCCGGAATCTTCTGGATTAATTTTTCATTGGCTTCTAGCATCTTTTCATAATATTTATCATATGCTGGACTTAGTTTTCGCATTGCTGGAATAAATATATCATAGTATCCACTCGTTTCTCCAAACTTACGAAATAAATTCATTTGCTGAGTCATCATAGAATCTTGATACTCCTCTGATTTCTTAAACTCTGCATATTCAATTATACTATCTTTGTTGTTTTTCCAGTATGTTTCAAAGTCATCATATACAGCTTGCATATTTTGATTAAGTTTTTCCAGTACCTCGTCTTCTATATCAAGATTAGCTTTATCTAATATAGGTTGGAGCTCTTCCGGTATTTGTATTGATTCAATATTGTCTAAGAAATCAACTATTATACCATACATTCTATTTTGTTCCTCTGTCTTTATAGGTTCATTGAGAAATTGACCAAAATGAATACTAATATAACGACCATAATATCCAGGGAAAGCCATCATCAATTTTTCTTTTATTGTAGTTTGTTGCTCTAGTAAATTAATCCTATCTTGAACCTTATACATATCTTCCTCACGAATTAATTCTTCAATTAATTCTATTCGGGCTAGTTTCGCCTTTGCTTGAATTTGCTTTTCTTGCTTTATCATTATTAGAACAGATTTCTTATCCTTACTTTCCATTACTTCTCTAATCTCATCTGTACTTAAATCAAGCCTTCTTAGCAAAGAAATCATCTTCAATTGTTCAAGGTTATCATCTGTAAACTCCCTATATCCATTTTCTTTTATTATTGGGGAGATCAATCCCTTGTTCTGATAATATTCAATTGCTTTCTTAGTTAATCCTGTTTGTTTGCAAACTTCATTAATTTGCATTATTACCACCTCCTAATTTAAGCTTAATCTATTCCCCAAGGTGGTAGTCAAGTACTTAAGCTAAATAATTTTCGCATCCTAATTACCCATGAATTCTACATTTTATCTAAGAAAAAAGATTTTATTACAGCAAAATATTCTCTAATATAAGATTTGAAGATAATTATGGGTGGTGTTTTGGCAGGCAATCCATAAGGAATTAATCCTAATCTCTTTGCTAATAATTTTGACCTGAAAATATGATACCTATTAGATGCAATTAAAATCTTTATATTTTCTTTATCATCTACTTCCCTTATCTTATCTAAACTTAACCTCAGATTTTGAAAAGTAGATGTAGATTTATCTTCGATAATTATCCTGCTTTTTTCAATACCATTATCTACTAAGTACTTCTCCATAGCATATGCCTCTGCAATATCCTCATTTGAACCTTGTCCACCTGATACCACTACTTTTACCTCTTTATTCTCAAGTAAATATCCTTTAGCTATCTTGAGTCTTTCTAATAAGGCTGGAGAAGGTATATCTCCATAAAGTCTTGCTCCTAGTACGATAACATAATCCACTTTTTCTGTTGATATTCTTTTTCCCTCAATAATAATTAGACTTTCTATTACTAAAAAAGATATTAAAACCATTGTAATAAGAATAACCATTGTTTTAAGCATTATTTTTTTCATAACTTTCTCCTATTTTACAACTTTTTTGTCCTAATAAAATTTTATAATGGATATGTATAAAACTTTATTTTATTATAAGTATTATATCATTAATAATGCTTTATTCCATCTATAGTTCTCTTTCAATTTTAATAATATATAATAGGAATAAAGTATAATTAAAAAGACCATATGTCTATCTATGGTCTATATTTCTTACTCTATTTTCTTATTATCTATAAGCTCTTCTTCTCCCATTCTTATTAATTCTCGTACTACCAAACCAGTATGTTTGGATGCCAAATTTCTAGGATCATCTACTCCAAATTCATTTGCAATCTCCATTTTAAACTTTTCTAAGGCTTCTCTGGCTTCAGGAACAATTAATTTATTTTTTGACATTAAATTCATCTCCTATTAATTAAATTATCACTATATATAGTATTTGTAAGAACCAACAAATTATCCCCATATAAGTTATTCTAATATCTTTTTTATTAATATCTTGACAATAAGTAAATAATATATAAGGAAATCAAATATTTAACCTTAAACTTTAGGAGGAGTGACATTGTCTGTAAAAATAGTAAAAAGAGGATTTGATCCTAACGATCATAAATGGTTTTCAGAGCAATCTTTAATAAAACTTAGTATTGCGCAAGAAGAAATTGAATGGTTGTTAGATAGAAATTATAAATTATCTTCAATATTAGAATTTGTTGGAGGACATTATCAGCTTTCTGCAAGACAAAGAATTGCACTAAAAAGAGCAACTTCAACTGAATTACAATATAAAAAAAGAAAATCAACTATGCTTCCATTGGAAATAGCTAAAAATGGGTGTATGCATATAGATGGATTCAATTTAATTATAACTCTTGAGGTAGCATTATCAGGAAGTCCACTTATATTTGGAAATGATGGTGTTATAAGAGATTTAGCAGGCTTAAGGGGTACTTATAAACCTATAGATAAAACTGACATAGCTTTACAACTTATTGGAAATAAATTAAATCAGCTTGAAGTTCCTAAGGTAATTTTTTTCCTTGACTCACCAGTCTCTAATTCTGGGATATTAAAAAGTAAAATTACTAATCTTGAAGATACATGGAAAATCCCTTTAAAGGTAGAACTAGTATCGAATCCTGATAGTATACTTTCTAAAATGGAAAGAGTAGTAACTTCAGATTCTATAATACTTGACGAATGCAAAAGTTGGTTTAATTTATCTAGAAAAATTATTGAAGAAAATATAAATAATCCTTGGATTATAAGCTTTAAGAATATGCACTAATCTTCTTAATGTATTTTTAGATTTTTACCTCGCTTATATTTCTTCAATAATTTCACAAGCCTATTTTTTCCATCCTTTAAAAACCATATAAAAATCTATATGGCTTTTAAATAAGTTTATTTTTAGTAGTTGAATTTTACTATTGTAGCCCAAATTGCTCTAAAATAGCCTTTGCTTTTTCAAATACTGATTTTTCTACTAGTATATCAACTCTTTCATTAGATGTACCACTAATTATTCTCATATAGCCGCCAATTCCATGCTCCTTTACTATATACGGAATCTTATGTTCATCCAATATACCTTTTACCATGTTAAATTCGTATTCATTATTAATAATTTTTAATAGAACTAGTTCAAAGTCATCTGATTTATTTCTCTTTTGAATTTTATTCTTTCTTTTAAACATAAGACTTTCCCCCTATTCGATTTGGTTTAATAAGGCTTCATCTTATTCCCTAATTTAATTATACCCAATAAGTTTCTTTATATCTAATGATTTATCTAATTTCAAAGTATTATTATATCTTTTAAAATTTCTTACTTAGTATAATTTCATTAAGCTCATTTGTTTTATCTCCATCTCTCTGAAATTCTTGAAATAGATTGATGGTCAAATCTCTAAAGAGGGTACTAGTATAGAAGGTATACACTAATCAACAAAGGGAATCGCTTATTAAAGAAGCGATTCCCTTGTCCTATTTATACATTAAAATTAAATTAGATCTTTCCTTATTACTTATTTCTTTATATTTTTAATGGTCTAATCCTGCTCACGAGGTCTACTCTCATTATTTACTTTATCTAAAGCTGTTATTGCATACTTATATCTCATAGACAAATCAACATTTTTGTCTATAAAGACAAAAGCATTATAATTATCTCTATCTACTTTTCTAACAATACTTTTTCCTTCATTACTTCCATCTTCAATTGCTCCTCGATATACTAAATAAGATATAGCATCATTTGTTGGGGAATCTTCCCAAATCAATATATTTCCATAGTTAGTTCCTATTGACCTTAAACTCAATGGAGCTTGTACTTCACTATGACTTGTCTCAGATTTAGTGGGTGATGAAATCTTACTAGTAAAATGCTCCGTCTTGAGAATATTAATAAACTCGTTATTCACTGGATTATTTACATTTTCTAATAAAGATCTATAACTAAAGAATATACTTCCCTTTATCTCATCATATAAACTATTAAACTTAAGCTGATTTGATATTTCCTGAGGATTTTTCCAACTTAAATTCTTATTATTTACATCAGCTTTTCTATAGCTGGCATGACCAATATATAAATTTACTTCTGTTCCATTTGCCACATCAGTCCACCAATCAACTAATTCTCCATAAGGTGCCGCCTTCTCATCAAAGGTCCAATAAATTTGTGGTGCTATATAATCAATCCAATTATTTTTAACCCATTTTCTTGTATCTGCAAATTGATCATCATAAGAAGCTCTAGATGTTCTAGGTGTTAAAGAACCTGTTCCCTCTATACTTCCTTCTGGATGCAGATCTTTATGCCCCCATATACCAAAAGGACTAATACCAAATTGTACACTCTTATTATTGTTATTATTATAAGTCTTAATGGAGTTATGAACAGTTTCTATTAGCTTGTCCACATTGTTTCTTCTCCAATCATCCCTATTTTTAAATCCACTTCCATACTTATTAAATGCGGCTTCTTCCTCCTTTGCATACCAGCTATCTCCACTCTTAAAAGGATAGAAATAATCATCAAAATGAACTGCATCTATATCATAGTTTTCTACTACTTCCATTACACTATCATTAATATATTTAATTACTTCAGGTTCTCCTGGATTTAATTGAAGCTTACCACCAAAATTAAAAACATATTGCGGATTTTGTCTTGCCCAATTATTAGAAGCTAAATCAGACAACTGTTCACTTCCAGTAGTTACTCTATATGGATTAAACCAAGCGTGAAATTCCATTCCACGATTATGAGCTTCTTCAATCATCCACTCTAATGGATCCCATTCAGGACTTAAACCCTGTGTACCAGTTAAATACTCTGACCAAGGATTTATATTTGATTCATAAAATGCATCTAATTTCGGTCTAACTTGAAATATAACTGCATTCATATTTAAGGCTTCTAAATTATCTAAAATCCTTATGTACTCATTCTTATACTCCCATTCAGTCAATCCCTTTTTAGATGGAAAATCTAAGTTATACACCGTGGACACCCATACCCCTCTTAACTGTTCTGTCTGCTCTTTGGCATATACAGGTATCTCTATTGGTTTATTTTTTAAGTAAATTATTTCATTTGAGTTATATTTCTTTAAAAGCTGCATTCCCATACCACTAGAATTTGCATTAACAGAAATAGTGTTTAAAGTCATAGTTAAAACAGTAGCACCTATTGTAATAAATTTAAATATTTTCTTTTTCATCTCCTATCCAACTCCAATCAAATAAATTATGCTGTTTCATAGAATTATATTATAATTCTATGGAGATTTCAAATTACGATTCTGTGACAATTCAATAAAAAAATCTACAACCTAGATTAACTGGGCTGTAGATAAAAATTTTAATTTATTATTTATAAAAAAGTAATTCTATCTCACTATTAATACAGAAATTTTAATATGATTTAGCACCTTATTTGATACACTACCTAGCATCGCTCTTGATAAAGCATTTAATCCTCTGCTTCCCATAACTAATAAATCATATCCTCCCTTTTCCGCCATTTCTATAATTTCACGAGCGGCATCACCACATTTAATAGATGTGCCAACCTTCCCTTCGTATCCTTCAAAAATTTTTAATGCTTCATCTAATAATTTCTTACCATGTTCTAACAATACCTTATTTATTTCAGATTCATATACCCTGTCTATAACATATGGATGGTAATTTCTTAGATCACTAACAACATTTAATATCATTAATTCACTGTTGTTTAATAAAGCAAGTTCTTTTGCTTTCTCTAGCGCCTTTGTTGAGTTTTCAGAGCCATCAATTGCCACTAAGATTTTTTTCATAGTCATACCCTCCTTTTATATTGTTTTATTAAAAGTATATGCTCAAAATTATACAGTCTGCAACTACTTTCATAATACATATACCCTATTCGTTATTATATTAACATAAAGCTAAGAAAAAAATCCTTACTTTAATTAGTAAGAATTTCCTCCTCAAACATCTCTACTATTATATGTGGGTCAACAGGCTTACTGATTAAATATCCTTGAATTTGATCACAGCTCTTTTTCTTTAGATATTCTAACTGTTCCCAAGTTTCTACCCCTTCTGCAATAGTTTTTATCTTTATAGATTTAGCCATATTAATAATAGTCGTTACAATAGTTTTTGCATTTTCATCATTCAACATATCATTAATAAATGAGCGATCTATTTTTAATGTATCAATAGGAAATCGTGTAAAATAAGCTAATGAAGAGTAACCTGTACCAAAATCATCTATAGATATGCGAACTCCCATACTTTTTAATTCTTTCATTTTAAGAAGCTTCTCCTCTACTCTATCCATAGCAATTCTTTCTGTAATTTCCAACTCTAAATATTTAGGTTCTAATTCTGTTTCCTCTAATATTTCCTTCACCATTTCAACAAAATTCGTTTGTTCAAATTGAATAGCTGAAACATTTACCGACACTATAATTGGTGAATAACCTTCTTTTTGCCATTGCTTATTTTGCCTACATGCTTCCTTTAAAACCCATCTGCCTATCTCTATTATTAAACCATTTTGTTCAGCTATTTGTATCAGCACTAAAGGAGAAACTTTACTATATAAGGGATTTGTCCATCTAAGCAATGCCTCTATACCTATGTTTCTGCCTGTAGCCAATTCTCTAATAGGTTGATATACTAATTTAAATTCATTGTTTTCAATTGCATGGTATAAGTCATTCTCTATTTTTTGCTCCTCTTTAATCAGTTCCTCCAACTCAAAATCGTAGAATCTATAATGATTTCCTCCCATCTTTTTAACTATGAGCTTTGCGATAGTTGCTTGATGTATGATTTCTTCTATAGCTATACTGTTATTAGTAGAAACACTAGCCCCAATACTCACCCTCATAACAAATTGATTATCATTGACTTTTACCTCACCACTACATAAATTCCATAACTTCTTTATCCGTTCCTCTATAGTTAATATATCATCCTCGTATAAGAATAAGATAAATTCATCTCCCAGAAATCTAGCTACAATTTCTTCTCCTCTCAAAAAATTCTTAAGCTGTCTTGCAAAATCGCAGAGCACTCCATCTCCAAAATCAAAACCATGAATACTATTTATCCTCTTAAAATCATCGATAGATATTATTACTATGGATGTCACTATTTTTTTGTCAGCTAACTTCTTCATCTTATAAGGAAGTTCCAGAAAGAAACCATTATAATTATAAAGTTCTGTTACCATATCTCTATAAGTTAAATCTTTAATCTTTTCTAGCATTTTATTAAAACTTTTAGCCGCTAAACCTAATTCATTATATATTTTCTCATTTGCCCTTATATTCAGATCACCATTAGCAGCTCTCTCGAATACTTTTTTTAATTCTAGAATTGGTTTTGATAGACTTCTTGAATAGAAGAAACAAAATGCAATCACTAATATTAATCCTATAATAATAGCTGCTAAAATTGTATTCCTCACTCCATTTATTTCTTTGTAAATTGATTTTTCAGAAATAGAAATAAGAAAGGTCCACTCTGGAGATTCTCTAATCTTATTAAAAAACACCAATATATTTTCACCATTCTCATCTATATATTCAATGATACCAGATTCCCCTTCCAGTATTTCATTTATTATATTGCCATCATCTATTATATAATCTTTAATATTTTTCTTTAAAGATGCTTGAGAATCTGGATGTGCTACTAATACACCATCCTTATTTACTATCCAACCATAAGCTTCTCCCTTCAAATTCATTCCTCTTACGACCTCGTTCAAAAACTCGTTATTTATTACTATATTTACTAGCCCAATAACTCGATTTTTTTCATCAGTAACACTATGGGAAATAATTATAATAGGCTTGTCTGATTCATGAACATATGGGCTATAAAATGGCTGAGAGATTATACATTCCTCTTCCTCTACAAAAATCTTTTGATATTGTTCTTGATGTGAGATATCAAATTCATCTAATATTGTTGACCAAGCCCTACCATCTGGATAAGCTATAGTCATATTTCTATATTTATTCTTTAGTACTAAATTAGGCAAATAAGATTTTATCTTTTCCAAGTCCATTGACCTTATTATTGGTGATTTTGATATTATGGTTATCTGCTCAATAAATCCTTTTAACTCCTTAGTTACTTCATCTGATCTAGCATTTACTATTTCACTATACTGAGCTTTAATATGCTTTGGAAGTTCATTTAATTTCAAATCAGAAAAAACAAACAATAATCCAAATAGTATTATTGCCCCTACCATGAGATATATTAGTATTTGATTTCTAATGGATTTCATATCATTATCACCTTTTCTCTATTCAGTGTCAATTTGATATCACGAGTATATATTGGCATAATATTTGAATCAATCTTTTTTAGACTTTTTTCGACAAAGTTTTATTTAAAAATTACCTCTATATTTCAGAGGTAATTCACTGTTTGTTTCTATTATTTAGTTCTTATAATTTCAACATCATATCCATCTGGATCTGTTACAAAATAATATCTTGGCTTTTCACCCGGAAGACCCATTAATTCTGTAACTTCATATCCCATTTCTTTATGTTTTTCTCTTGATGCCTCTAAATCTTCTACTCCAAATGCCATATGACTAAAGCCATCACCAATTACATATGGTTTTTCTGGATTATAGTTATATGTTAATTCTATTTCATGTTTCCCTGATTCATCAGATAAAAAAACTAAAGTAAATTCATCCTCTGGAAAATCCTTTCTTCTTGTCTCTGCTAAGCCTAAAGCTTCTTTATAAAATTTTAAAGATCTTTCTAAATCCATTACTCTTATACAAGTATGAAGTATTTTATAGTTCATAAATCACCACTCCTTTTTTGTAAATTAATGATATATATCCTATTATACCCTATTTATCCTATGTATTGAAAGTATTTTACTAATAAAATAATATTCTATTCGCTGGGCATAATAATTTAAAACTATTAGGAGGAGATAATATGTCTATTTTGCAAATAGATACTTGTGGATATGAAATTAATGATATAAATGATGTAGTTTTACGAACTTTTGATTCCCTGCCAGTAGGTGAAAAAATGGTGTTAATAAACGATACGGACCCATCTCATGTATTCAATCAATTGGAAGAAAAAAGATTTGGAAAATTTGAATGGGAATATATTGAAGAAGGACCAGATGTATGGAAAGTATCTTTAGCAAAAAAATATCTTAACTATATATAATAGGGTAGATAGCAGTTTGCTATCTACCTTTAGTTAATAACTTTATCAATATTAAAACGCTCTGAGATATCCCAGAATAATTTCAAAATCTTAATATTTACAACTATAGCTATTATGATAACCACTATTAAATATATAATACCTATTACAGGAATCAATGCTATAGGTATTGCTAGAAATACTGCCAATAGAACCTTCCAATAATAATTCCATAGCTCATCAGCCGTATTAGATAAATCTATTATATTGTTTTTTCTGCACATCTCTTTAATTCCAACAAGCAAATTATACATGAGTAGTAAAGATAAAACAGTTGAAGCTATACCAACTATAGTACCTATTAGACTAGATTGCGGCAATGTGAAATATCCATCTCTAATATTATTTTGATAAATTGAAAATAATGATAAAACTATTAATGGATAATTATATTTCATTGCCATAGTAAAATGTTCGCTATTAGGCAATAACATCTTTATTCCTTGTAAAATAATAATATAACCTATAGAGTCTGGTAATATATCAACTCCAGAAATTCTTAGATTAATAAATATGAAGATATATCCCCAAAACAACTTCTTAAAAGCCTTTTCATACATAAGTATCCCCCCCTTCCCAATGCGACTTTATACTATAGTATTCTATAGTTATCATTAAAACCACTTATAAAATTAAATTTATTTATATTATTTTCTCTGCTATAGATAAAACTAATGGTATAATGTATAGGTATTTAAATTATTTAATAGAAGAAGGGAATTATATGTTTAAAATTATTAATTATGAAGATATAGATCAAAATAGACTAGATGAAAATTATGTATTAATTGATGTTAGATCCCCCCACGAATATACATTAGAAACAATACCAGGATCTGTTAACATCCCTATTTTTGATGATAAGGAAAGAGAATTAATAGGTACAATCTATAAACAAGAAAGTATTGAAATAGCAAAGAAAATTGGTATAGCAACTGCAGCAAAAAATCTTCCAAGTATTTATGATAGGGTCTCTGAACTCGATAAGGAATATAATAATCTTATATTTTTCTGTGCTAGAGGTGGATTTAGAAGCAGCTCATTGGTTTCTCTTTTTAAAACCCTTGGAATAAATGCCACTAAACTGGATTGTGGATATAAGGGGTATAGAAAATATGTCAATGATCACCTACCAACAGTAGTAGAAAACATAAAATTTATAGTCCTTTATGGGAATACTGGGACAGGTAAAACTAATATTTTAAAATCTCTGGGAAGTCAAGGCTTGGATACTCTTGATTTGGAAGGTTGTGCTAATCATAGAGGTTCTATCCTTGGTAGTGTTGGTCTTGGTGAACAAAACAGTCAAAAAATGTTTGAAAGTCTTGTATACAAATCCTTAAAAAATAGAAAGACAAATTTTGTTTTTGTAGAAGGTGAAAGTAAAAGAATAGGTAAAGATATAATACCTAATTATTTGTATAATGCCATAAACAATGGAATAAATGTAAAGATTGAAGCTAATATAGAAACAAGAGTAAATAATCTTTTGAAGGAATATGTTCATGATACAGATAATGAACTTATAACCTCACTCCATAATCTAAGAAAATATTTGGGAGATAGTAATATTGATAAATATATAAAACTAATTGGAGAACATGATTATAAACCAGTAATAGAGGAACTGATAATAAAATATTATGACCCTCTTTACGAGCATAGAAATAGAGTTTATGAGGCAGTATTTTATAATGATAATGAATTACAAACAACTAATAAAATTATTGAATGGGCTAAAGATCATAAATATGATAAAAATTAATAAGACATAAGTGGCTTAATTCTTTACTCTGTTTTTTCATTAAATTAGAAAATTAAACTAATAAGGTAAATAATGGTTCCTGAAATACCCATAAATATACAAAATCTATAACTATCAGGAATTAAACTCAAATCACTCTTTGTTGGATTAGTTCTCCCAGTAGAAAATTTTTGATAGTTATATTGGGTATTCATTACCATTTTACTGCCACCAAGTACTGATAATGCTCCTACACATATTATTGCAAGAGAAGCATATTCTAACAAGTTCTTAAAGCCTAGATTAGTAAACCTACTTAATATGAAAGTTATTACAATTGTAATCAATATCATAATTATTAACTTTTTTATGTATTTAATTAGTTTAGATTTAATTATGTTCCAATCTATACTTGTTTTCATAATTTCTCCTTTCTTTTAAATACATAGAATAACTTCTTTATTCTCATCTTTTAATATTTTTTACATTATATTCTATTTACCCCTTTTTATACATATAAAAACTTAAAGTATAAAAATCAAGCTATAATTATAGCTTGATTTTTATACTTTTCCTTATAAAGTAGATTCAACCAATTCTTCATCTATCTCTAATGCTTTATATATAGTTTTTGCTATAAAATATACTAAAATCATAAATATATTAAAGGCAAAAAATGCTGTTAAACTATATGTTCTAGGTGACATGTATTTTTCAAAAAATGCAGCGGCAAAAGGGGCTTTATTTAAATAGCAATAATTAGAATTAGTTGCTTTATTAAATATATAAATTAGTAAATTATAAGTATTAGTAAAATACAATATTGATTTTAAACTATTTCTATCTATCCTATATTGATCTACCGCTAAAATATATACTGTAGACCATAACAACCCAATATGTCCTAAGAAATAGGAAATATTTGTATAATGAGGAAATGAGAAGGGATATAAATCAACAGGCATCATTAGAACTAATATAGATCCTATAAATCCCCAGTAGCATCCAACATTTTTAAATATTTTTTTATCTGTTATAAAAGCAAGTATTATAAAAATGATAGCAATTCTACAATTATATAGTGGTAAACTTTCTTTTATAGTACCATATCCCGAAAAACTGTACCAAAGATATAATATTATTTGCTGCAAAAATAAAATAATAATCATTAAAAGCTTAAATTTTCTTCCTATCAGAGGATTTCTGAGTTTTCTTTGATTCAATAATATAAATTGAATTCCTAGAAATGCAACTAAAATAATTACCAAATGAGTCAAACTCCAGATAGGAAATACATATCCATCTGGAGTACCTCTAAAAAAATGTTTTATCAGTTCCATAAGTTCTCCCTACCTTGCTATAAATCCTATCTTTTTATAAACCTTTCTAAGGGTTTTCATGGCTTGATACTCAGCTTTTTCTGCCCCATCTTTATATATCTTTTCTAGATAATCTTTATTTTTTATCAGATATTCAAACTTATCATGAATAGGTGAAAGTCCATTAACTACTACCTCTGCTAAATCTTCTTTAAATTTTCCATAGCCTTGCCCTTCATAACGATTTACTATTTGTGGTATTTCCTCATTTGAAAATATGCTATAAATTGTTAATAGGTTCTTTAGCCCCAGCTGTTCATCATTATATGCCATTGCTCCTAAAGAATCTGTAACAGCTCTTTTTACTTTTCTTCTTATGACATCTTTATTATCTAGAATCAATATATATCCATTTTCATCTGAATCAGATTTACTCATCTTTGCCTCTGGATTTTGAAGACTCATTATTCTAGCCCCGAATTCCTTTATTAGTGGCTCTGGCACCTTGAAAGTATCACTATATTTATTATTAAATCTTATTGCCAAATCTCTAGCTAATTCTAAATGTTGTTTTTGGTCCTCTCCTACAGGCACTAAATCAGTTTGATATAAAAGTATATCTGAAGCCATTAAAACTGGATAAGTAAATAATGCTGCATTTAGATTCTCCTCAGATTTCTTAGATTTCTCTTTATATTGAGTCATTCTATTTAATTGTCCCATATAAGATATACTATTTAATACCCAAGTTAATTCTGCATGGGCTGGTACATGAGATTGGACAAATAAAGTACTTTTATCTGGATCTATTCCACAAGCCAGATATAAAGCTAAGACATCTAATGTGTTTTTTCTAAGGTCTTTAGGTACTTGAGGTACTGTAATAGCATGCATGTCAACTATACAGTAGTAGCAATCATATTCATCTTGTAGCTCTACCCAGTTTTTTATAGCTCCTATATAATTCCCTATAGTTAGTGCTCCTGAAGGCTGCACTCCACTAAATACAATTTTCTTTTCCATAATAGTCCCTCCTATAATTCAATTCATAATTCATAGACATAGGCCGCTTGCACAATTCACATTTCTTAATGTACTGACTCTACATCAACTCACAACCTTTATCTACCCCGTAGGGCATAATTCAGTGGTGTCCGATAGGACCTAGCGTTCGTTGTGTTAGGTCATTTTCCGCAGTTTCGCAACTCAAATTTGTTCACTCCCTAATGGTCGTGCAAATTTGGTGCTCATTGCGTTTGACCTACATCAACTCACTAGCGTTCGTTGTGTTAGGTCATAAAAAAACCCTTTCATCTCTAATTAAAGAGACGAAAGGGTAATTTCCGCGGTACCACTCTTTTTGCTAAAAGCCAACTTTAATCCTTTAAGGGTGATTAACCCTATATCCTAATTATTTCAGATATATACTCCCAAGTCCATTCATCATAATAGTATCGCTAAGTTCTCACCATCCCTAGCTCTCTTTAGATCTTTATTATGATTACTATTCTTGTTCATTGTTAGTCCTATATTATATATATTATACTCTAGAATATTATATTGTAAACAATAAAATTTAATATTATTTACACGACATAAATATATCCATAATTTCTTTTTTTAACTACTCTAGCTGGAGCTCCTACTGCCGTAGAATATGGTGGAACATCTTCTAATACTACAGAATTTGCTCCTATTTTAGCTCCCTTTCCAATGGTTATAGGTCCAAGTATCTTAGCCCCTGCACCAATGATAACGTCATCTTCTATGGTAGGATGCCTTTTAGCCCCCTTTTCTCCGCCTATTCCTCCCAGAGTCACACCATGATACATTAGTACATTATTTCCTATTTCAGCAGTTTCACCTATTACTACACCCATTCCATGGTCTATAAACAATTTCTCTCCAATTTTAGCTCCAGGATGTATCTCAATGCCAGTTATTCTCCTAGCTCGCTGAGATATTATCCAAGAGAGCACAAATCTCTTCTTCTTATATAGTTTATATGCAATCTTATGATAAAATATTGCCTTTAAACTTGGGTAGAAAAACATAGCTGTAAAAAGACTTTTAGCTGCAGGATCTTTTTCCAATATGTTTTTTCCTTCTTCTATGAGAAACTTAAACATAGAATCACTCTCCATTAAATAAGTCAGTAGATAAATACCTTTCACCAGTATCAGGAAGGACTGTTAATACTATTTTACCTTCACCTAGTCTTTTAGCTATTATATTTGCAGCAGCCAGATTTGCTCCTGATGAAATTCCACATAGAATCCCTTCTTCTGCTGCCAATTTCCTTGCATATGAATATGCAGTTTCTTCATCAATACTTAGTATTTCATCTACTATATCATTATCAAATATATCAGGTATAAAGTTTGCACCTATACCTTGTATCTTATGACCACTTGGCTGCCCTCCTGTTAGAACTGGAGATTTAGCTGGCTGAACTGCTATAAGCAATATATCCTTATTATATTCTTTTAGTCTTTTTCCTGCTCCTGATATAGTTCCACCTGTTCCAACTCCTGCCACAAAGGCATCTATATTCCCATCAGTGGCCTTAAGTATTTCTATACCAGTTGTTTCATAATGAGCCATTAAATTATTTTTATTTGCAAATTGATTTGGCATAAAATAATTATTATCTCTAGCTAATCCTTCTGCTAATTCTACGGATCCTGCCATTCCATATTTGCCTTCGGTTAAAATAATTTTTGCACCATAGGCTTGCATTAGTTTTCTTCTCTCTATACTCATAGTATCAGGCATAACTAAAATTACATTGTATCCTTTTGCAGCTCCCATCATAGCCAAACCAACACCTGTATTTCCACTTGTAGGTTCAATTATTGTTCCACCTTTAGTTAAAAGTCCCTCTCTTTCAGCTGCTTCTATCATATATAAAGCCGCCCTATCCTTTACACTACCAGAAGGATTAAAGGACTCAATTTTTACAAGTATCTCTGCCATTCCTTCTTTTTTCATATTATTTAGTCTTACAATTGGTGTATTTCCCACCAATTCTCCAATATTATTTAATATCATTTTGCTACCTCCCTTTATTCAATTCATAGTTTACAATTTAAAATAATAAGTCACTAGAAATTTTATTTCTTATAAATAAAACATACTTTTAGTTTATCCTCATCTATAGGTAAAATTCCTCCGAAATTTTTATCACCTTCTTTGTATACTTTTAAGTTAAATTAAAAAAACCTTTTACCCATGTATAAATAAATATACAGAGGCAAAAGGTAAGTTTCGCGGTTCCACTCTGCTTGGGGTAATCCCCAGCTCGATTCAAGTACTTTCATACTCTAGTTCTATAACGGGAACAACCGTATAAGTCTACTATAGTTTTCGACTCCATGCTCCTTAGTGCACTTCAAATATATATTGTATAGATTCCTTTCACCAATAGAATCCTCTCTGAAATACTCTATATAATTTACTTTACCAATTCATAGCATTTTAGTATGTTTTAAATATTATATTCAAGTATAGCATAATAGTTCTTAAAAATAAAGCATTTTTTTATTTTTTATTTATATTATTTTTGGGTAATATGAATATGAGGTGATTAAATTTGAATTACACAAATATTTTATTAGTAGAAGATGAAAAAAATATTTCAGATGTTATTAAAGCGTATTTAATCAAAGAAGAATTTAATGTGTTTTTGGCTAATGATGGAGAGATTGCCTTGAACTTGTTTAATAATAATGATATTCACTTAATTATACTAGACTTGATGATACCCAAAGTTTCAGGTGAAGAAGTATGTAAGAAAATAAGATCTGTATCTAATGTGCCAATTATAATGCTGACTGCAAAAACTCATGAAGACGATAGAATCGAAGGTTTATCCATAGGGGCTGATGATTATGTATTAAAGCCCTTTAGTCCCAGAGAACTGATTGGCCGAGTGAAAGCATTACTTAGAAGATCTTATCCTAATTCTAGACCTTCAGCTGAAAAACTTAGTTTCAATAATGGCGATTTAGAAATTGAAGTAGACAAAATGACAGTCAGAAAAAACAATGAAAATATTAGCTTTACAACAAATGAGTTCAAAATTTTATTAGCCCTTGTATCTAACCCAAATCATGTACTTTCAAGAGATCAATTGATTGAATTTTCCCTTGGTCATGAATACGAAGGATTTGATAGAACCATCGATACTCATATAAAAAATATTAGACAAAAAATTGAAACTAATCCAAAATCCCCCGAATACATCCATACTGTTTATGGAGCTGGATATAAATTTGGGATAGGAAAACAATAACTACACTTTTTGATATCAAAAAGTGTAGTTATTGTTTATTTGTTTTTGCTTAATTGGCAATAATCCAATGGTTGTTCTCCAAAAGATTCTTTATTAGCCTTTGCAAGTTTATCTAGCATTTTTTTAATCCATTTTAACAAATTGCCTCACCTGCCTCCGAATTTATCTTGCCCAACTATTACCTCTCATCATGCCCATTCCTCTTCCCATTCCAAAGCCTTTTCCACCACAACCACCTGGCATGAATCCATTTTTATTATGGAATTCTTCCATTTCTTCAAAATGCTCTTCCCACGCCTTTGCTTCTTCTTCTGTTATTAATCCACTTTCAAGAGCCTTTTTTATTTGTTCCTTCTTAAATTCAGTTCTTTCCTTAAACCATGCTTCTCTATCTTCTATATTGAAGTTTGTATTTCTATTTCCAGAAACTATACTTGGTGTTTTCGTTGTATCAGCATATGCAACTAAAGAACCAATTCCTAGACTTAACACTAAAGCTCCTACTACTAATGATTTTTTCACAATAACCTCTCCTTTCATTCTATAGCTTCATTATAGCTATAAAATGTGAAGAAAATATGGAGAAAATTAAAATTATCTTTAACTTCTTCATAATGACTTCAAGATTAACTGTTATAATATAACTATACTATAACAAAAAATTACCTGTACACATAATTTTAATGTGTTCTTTAACAATTATTGGAGGAATATATATGAAACTTTCTAAAAAACTTACTCTTAACTTCATATTTTCAATTCTTGTGTCTATTATAATCATTAGCTTTATATCAAATCTAATGATAAATAATAAATTTGAAAATTATCTTGCTGAAGAGCAGCAGAGTAAACTTCAGAAAATATGTGATGAAATTAATGATTTATATAATAAGAATGGATATGTCTTATATCAAAGAGAAATTAACTCCTATGCATCCTTAGAAAATGTATATATTGAAATAAGAGATTTAAATGATAACATATTGTATACTTCTAATAATGGAAATGGTATGGAAGGAATGGGTGGGATGCATAGAAGGATGATGAGGATGCACAACATTCCTGAGGGAAATTATATAGAAAAATCCTGCCCATTACTTGAAGGAAATGATGAGGTGGGAAAATTAATTATAGGATATATTGATAATGCTTATTTAACTGAATCTGCAATTATTTTTAAAGATACCTTAACTAAATCATTCTTTATTTCAGCTATATTCACAATCTTCCTTGGACTAGGAACAAGTGCTATGCTGTCTAAATCTCTAACTAATCCTTTATTAGAAATTAGAAATACAGCAGTTGAAATGCGCAAAGGTAATCTTAACAGAAAATCTAATGTAAATACTAGTACAGTAGAAATTCTAGAATTATCAGATTCAATTAATTATCTTGGTGAAACTTTGGCCAAACAAGAAAATATAAGAAAAAAATATGCTTCTGATATTTCCCATGAACTTAGAACTCCTTTAGCTACCCTCAAAAGTCATCTAGAAGCTATTATTGATGGAATATGGGAGCCTAATGAAGATCATTTGAATATTCTAATGAAAGAAATCGATAGATTATCTACTTTAGTTGATGATCTTAAAAATTCCTTTAGGTCGGAAGAACTAGATCTAGTTCTAAATAAGACTAGATTTGATATGTCTAAAGAACTTCGAGATACTATTACAACATTTATTCCCCTATATACAAAAGAAGACTTTTGCATTGAAACTAGCATAGAGGATAATATTAACATCACCATGGATAGAGATAAACTTAAACAAATAATGTATAATCTATTATCAAACTCCATTAAATATCTTGATGAAGGAGGTAAGGTTTTTATAACTCTTATAAGTAATAAAGATAATAGCATTATTAAAGTAGCTGACAATGGCATAGGAATAGAAGAAAAAAATCTGCCATTTATATTCGACAGATTTTATAGGTCTGATAATTCAAGAAACAAAAACACTGGCGGAACTGGACTTGGTTTATCTATTGTAAAATCTATAGTTGAAGCACACAATGGAACAATAGATATAAAAAGTAAATATGGAGAAGGGACAGAAGTTATAATAACTCTTCCTTTAAACAACTAATTTCCAAGTCTCTCATGTTTTCCAAAGGAACTTCTTCTAAAGAAGTATACTATCATTATTACTAAGGGTATGAAAGTCTTGAAAATAAAATAGTAAATATATTCTGACAATCTTATTGGTTTTAACTCTATTAATATGGGCTTAAACTCAGCAATATAATAAGTTATCAAAATACTAATTACTCCAATAATGTATAATATTATATTTTTTCCTTTTTTCCTAAATATTTCTTTAAAGGCCTCACTGGAAATATAAAGATATGCAGTAATCTTACCCATCATAGCAATTATCCATATAAGTGTATAAACAGACTCTAGTCTTTCAAAAATAGAGTAGGTTTTAATACGCCTAATATAATTTAAAAATGGAAAGTTCGAGTGTTTAGCTTGCTCTATTCCTAATGATGCTTGAGTTGCCACTACTACTAGTAGTGCAAATAATAAAGAATAAAAGACGGCTTTAGTAAAAATTTTATTTATAGCTTTCTTATTTTCGAGTTTTGGGGTAATCATACTTATTATAGATATATCAACAAATATAAGGGATAATTCTATTGCACCAATATTAATATCTAGAAAATTAGAATCTTTATATATAGGCAGTAATATTTTTAAATCTATGCTATTATATCCTAGAAGAACAAAAATGATGACTGAAGTTATAATTATTGGAACAAATAATTCTGCCCCTCTAAATAAAGCTTCCCCCCCTTTAGAGGCAACATATATGCAGCTGCCTATTAGAAATATTATAGTTATAATTGGTTTTGTATTTGTCAGGAATGAAGTTCTTATCATTTGAATAGCTGTATAAGAAAATAAAATTGATATGGTTGCAAAAAAAATTCCATAAAGCACCCCCATAATCTTCCCTAAAACTTTACCCAATATCTTTTCCAAATATCCAATAATTGTAAGTTCATTGAATCTATTAGATAAAAATAATAAGGGAATAGATGATAAGATGGTATAGAAAAAAGATACTATAATAACTATCCATATATCCTGATTAGCTGGACCTATATATATTGTAGGCATAATAGTAATTATAGTTGTTATTCTATTAATAGTAATAAGTAAGCTTGCTTGCCTTGATGAAATCTTTTCACTCATCCTTATTATCTCCTTCTTCTTAGGTTACTAGGCACATTAATAATTCCAGCCTTTACTATATCTGTTTCTACATTGATGCTATAAGATATATCTGGAAAAATGTTATTCCAGTCTTCAGCTATATCTTTCCATATCTCTGGATATTGGCGATGTACTGTTGTCCCGATACTGAAATTATCTTGCTTGAATTCCTTTTGTCCTTTATCCATAGTTGCTGAAACAAGACTTTTTACTTTTTCAGAACAAGATTTTTCAAGTTCTTTAAGAGTTTCAGAATCACTTATATCAACTGCTTTATTTTCTTCAGCTAATGATCCTCTTAACTTTATGTTAATATTTAAATGTATTTGTCCATTAGATATCTCAATATTATTTTTAGTTTTTGAATTTAGTATTTCTACTGTAGTAAATTTTTCCTCATTTCCAATAATGGCCTTCCCATTATTTAATCTCTCAGGAGTATTAAATACAATTCCTCCTCCTTTTACACGATCTACAATAAAGTTAAAGCCAAGTATTTCATCTCCATCAAAGTATCCCACTAAATAATCTCTCTTCAATACGGCTCCGCCAGATACGTCTAATATTGATTTCATAGGCATATTTCTACGCCTTTCTTCATCTATTACTCTTTTTTCTAGTCTCTGTACAACTCCTATAACAGGCTCATTACTTATTTCATAGTAATATCTAAAATATTCAGCCATACTTACACTCAAACATTTTCCATTGTACTGAAAATTATCTAAGATATCCTTTAAGTAGGCCCCAGCAGATTCACTAAGCTCTCCCTTCACTCCCATTACTTCATAGGCCTTAGCTTCCTTAGCAACTAGTATGTATGCACTCTCTCTTGGTTCATAATCTCTTAGAAATAAATCTAAGAATCCAGTGATACCTTTCTTGGCGAATTCTTCTCCAAATATAAGGATATTAGAATGAGAAAAAAATAATTTTCTATCAAAATGCAAAGTTACATCTCTGATTGCCTCAAATACTGTTTTACCCATACCTTGAGCAAATACTATATTTCCTTGAGAATAAGTAAAGTCGGATGATGAGCTATTAGATGAGCCATTAGATGTAGGGTCTACTATTTCACATGTTATTATCACCTTATCATTTTCCAAATCAATTCCTGTAGCCGTAACTATAGCTAGAGTCTGTAGTTCATGGGTTTCAGTGCAAGATGTAAGGATTAGAGAAGTTACTATTAAATATATTGCTGTAATTAGAAATCTCTCATTTTTTTTCATCTATATCATTCCTTTTCCTTGCATTTTTATTAACTATAGCCCTAGGCCTATAATCCATCTCCTTTATGGATCTCATAAAAATAAAATCTTTCATACCTTCTCTATCATATGGAGCTATAGGATACATATAAGGAACTCCAAAGGATTTTAATGAAATAAGATGAATTATCATTACTACTATGCCACAGACTACACCATATAATCCTAATGATCCCCCTAGAAAAAGTAATATTAGTCTATAAATAACTATTATTTCTCTCTGCTGTGGAACTATAAATTCTGATATACCTGTAATTGCAATGACTATAACCATTAGAGGGCCAACTATTCCTGCTTGAACAGCTGTCTGCCCTATTACTATACCACTTACTACAGTTACTGCTGTACCTATGTTACTAGGTATTCTAAGACCCGATTCTTTAATTAGTTCAATAAAAAAGAGCATAAGTAATGCTTCTATAAAAGCTGTAAATGGTACTTCTTCTATGTTCTTAGCCATAGACATAAGCAGTTTTGTAGGTATCATTTCTTGATGAAAAGTTTTTAGAGCTACAAAAAAACCAGGCAATACTATTGAAGCAATTAAGGCAAAAATTCTTAGAATTCTTAGAAATGTTCCATACTGTGGTCTTGAATAGTAATCCTCAGCCATTTGCAAATCTTCTATAAATAACTTTGGCACGGTCAATATATCTGGACTTCCATCACATAAAATAGCAATCCTTCCTTCTAAAATTTTCCCAGCTGTTACATCAGGCTTTTGTGTATATCCAATTGTACATATCATTGTTTTTGGAGCATCCTCTATATAGCGTTGTATATATGCTGAATCCAATATTCCATCTATTCTAATATTTTCTATTCTCCTTCTTAATTCATCTAATATCTCTTGCTTCACTAAACCATCTATATAAGCCAATGACATCTGAGTATTAGTTTGTACACCTAAAATATAATCTTCAAATACAAAATTATTATTTCTAATTATTCTCCTTAAAAGGGCCTTATTTACATTAATATCTTCGATAAAACCTTCCTTAGGTCCTCTAACTACCCTTTCATTTCCAGATTCTTCTATTGTCCTTTTCTCCCAGAAATTTAATTCGAACAAATATGCTACATTCATACCTTCTATGAATAACACAGCATTACCAGTTGTCATTGGGTATGAAATTTCATTCATATCATATACCTCTTTTGCACCTGCAATAAAAATCGTACATAATACATCTTGAGGAGATATTAAATCTTTGATTAAAGGCTTTATTAAATTATCATTTAATCTGCTTTTATCAACTAGCCCATCTATATATCCAACTATTACCTTAGTATTACATAAGGTATCAAGCTCATATAAAATTAGATCGCTAGAATTTTTAAATATTTTCTTTAATTCTTCTCGATTTTCTTCTAGATTCTTTGAAATCATAATTCTCACCTTTAGGATTTTTCGATATCATAAATTATTGCCAACTAATAAAAAAATATAATAATCATTAGGAAAGTCCTAATGATTATTATATTCACAAAACAATATAGTGTCTGTTCTCCACGATTTTATTATCTTTTAACTAAATCCCTAGAATGTTTTTCTGCTCTAGACTTTGTTTTATCTATATCTAATATCTTTACCCCTCTTTTTTCAATTGTAGAAATTCCTTTAAAATCTTGACTAATAATACAAATATATAAAGTAATCTTAACCAATATAATTTACAAGCACAAGATTTACCAGTTTACTATATTATAATTCTATTGTATATTGTCTTTTACTATATATGCCTCAGAAAGCATTAAATGAGCAATAAATAACTCTTTATTGTTAAAATCATCTAGTTTCAGTTCATCCAAATAATCGATAATACTATTAATTTCCTTAATATTTTCTTGAATACCTAGTTCTGAAAATAACATCTCTATTACCCCTTTAATTATTGCTGTTTCTTCTTCAGCAAGAAGACTAATAAATTTTTCTATTCCTTCTTGAGTATATGATTTATATAGGTATGATCCATATCCTTCTGCATATGCTCCATCTAAATCATGAGAATATTGGCTAATTATTTCTTCTAAGGAATTACTCTCTTCTAAATTAATAAATAATCTATCCAGCTTTTCTACATCTTTTTCTAATGCCATCATTTCTTTACTTTTAATTTCAACATTCTCATCTGCTTTAATATTCATCCCTACTTTTCCACTGGCTTCCTTGCCTATAATCTTTATTCTACTTTCGCCTTTCTTAACTGAAATTGTTTTACCAACCTCATCAGTTCCATACAAGATAGTTATAATCTCATAATCTGGTGATATCAATACTACCTTGAAATCTCCTTTATTGATATTTGATTCAAAGTTGATTGTGATTTCACTGTCTTCATTAACTGTAATATAATATATAGTATCCATTCCTGTAAAATATTTGAATTCGATTATTTTTTTGTTATCTGCATCTTTCCCTAATTTTTCTAAATATGTAAAGCTATCATCAGTTTTTATAATCTCAATATCATCATCAAATATACCCTTTTGATAGTCATTAGCAAAATCACATCCACTAATAGTCACAACTATTAATATTACAAGAGTTATTAGTTTTAATTTCTTATAATATTTCACATTAAATCCCCCTTTTTTATAAATCTCAACGTGAAATCGATCTCTATCTTATAGCATAAAATTAATATAACTTGCTGAGCTTTATAAAATCAATGTTCTTAGTGAATTTTATTACTAGCACAGCAAGTTAATTTCTTAATAACTATTATATTGGATCCAAAGCAAACATATTTCAATAAAGTTTATTATCTTCTAATTAAATCCTTAGCATGCTTTTCTGCCATAAATTTTATCTTTTCTACATCTAATGTCTTTATCTCTCGCTTTTCCATTATTATCTTTCCATCTACTATAACTGTATCAACATCTGAAGCTTGGACTGAATAAGCTAAAGAGGATATTATATTGTGATGCGGATAAAGATGAGGTTTATCTATATCAATTAATATTAGATCTGCTTTCTTGCCTAATTCTATTGACCCTATTTCTTTATCCCAATTTAAAGCCTTTGCTCCATTTATAGTTGCCATCTCAAGGGCTGATATGGCTGGAACCGATACTGCATCTAAATTAACTGCCTTGTTTATAATAGCTGCTAAGTTAATTTCTTCAAACATATTTAAGTTATTATTAGATGAAGAACCATCTGTCCCTAGTGCAACTGAAATTCCCCTATTTAACATCTTATCCACTGGTGCAAATCCACTAGCTAATTTTAAGTTGCTACCTGGATTATTTACTGGATACACATTCTTTTCCCTCATAATTTCTATATCATTATCATCTACATGAACACAGTGAGCAGCAATAGTGTGTGTATCAAATATCCCTAAATCATATACATGTTTAATTGGAGATTTGCCATATAGTTTAAAACTATCATCCACTTCTTTCTTTGTCTCGGAAAGATGTATATGGATACCTGTGTTTAATTCCTTTGCCAGTTTAAAACTCTCTTTTAAAAAATCTGGGCTACAGGTATATGGTGCATGAGGTGCTACCATAACCTTAATTCTTCCATTTCCCCTACTATTCCAATTTTTAAATAATTCTCTAGTCTCATTAAGTTTTATTTGTGCCTGATCATCTTCGATTAAACCTCTAGTAAGTACCCCTCTCATTCCTGATTCTTCTAGCCCTTTACCCACTTCATCCATAAAGAAGTACATATCACAAAAAGCTGTAGTACCGCCTTGAATCATTTCAATCATACTTAGAAGTGAACCCCAGTATATATCATCAGCATTTAATTTCGCTTCCGTAGGCCATATCTTTTTAGTCAACCAATCATGCAATGGCAAATCATCGGCAAAATTTCTAAGCAAGGACATACCTATATGTGTATGGGCATTAATTAACCCAGGCATGGCTATCTTATTGTTTCCATCAATAATTTTTTCAACATGTAAATCTTCTCTTATTTCACCAATATGCATTATCTTATTATCAACAATATAAATATTTGTACTTTCTATTAATTCACTCTTCCCATCCATAGGTACTAATTTAATATTTTTAATTAGTATACTCATCTTTACCCCTCCCTAGTCTATTAATCTAAATCTATGGTAGTATATCTTACTATACTATATACTAAGCTAGGTACCAAAACTAATTGAATTATAATACCTGGTATTCCAGTTGTAACTCCTCCTATGACAAATATCATAGGGTCCATTTCAATTGCAAAAAATGCCGCTAATATAAACACTACTAATCCTGCCATTATCCTTCCAGCTATCATAGATATTATCAATGCAACTACAGAAGGTAGTTCTAACTTTCTATATAGTATTGAAGCTACAAGTCCATAAATACCTAATTCAAAAATCATAATCACTGCCATTGGAAACAATGGCGGCATTCCAGTAATCAAAGAATTAAGTATAGGTGTTAACATACCTAATAATAATGCTAAATACGGTGGTAATAAAAAGCCTCCTATTAAAACTGGAACATGCATAGGTAAAAATATATTTCCTGGAATTCCTGTTGTATGAAATATCGTTGGAATAATAACTCCTATTGCTAATAATAATCCTGCTATAATTAATCTCTTAGTATTATTTTTTTCGTACATTAAATATCTCCTTTCTACAGGATAGCAAAGCTATTACCTGTCTATCTATTGATGCAATTAGCTAAATCATTGCTTACTTATTGATGCGAAAAATTCTTTTATACCTTGTAACAATAATATAGGGTCTTCTATAGCTAGTGAAAGCTTCTCTATAGGACAATAGTCAGTTTTATCTCTATTTTTAATGTATGGACAAGATTTATTCTCAGTATATGGAATCTTATATTTATCTAAGGCAGAAATACCACCTTCTGATATCAAATCAGTATATACTTCCTTAATACCAATATAACCACATAAAATAGCTGCTCCTTTACCAATTACTCTATCGGCCAATGAAGCCTCATAAACCTTTGCCTTCATTTCAGTAGCTATAATATACATAGGTTTAATCCCCTTATCTTTAGATTTAAAAACTACTTCACCATTTTTTACTGCTACTAATGCCTGATCTTCTTCTATCAAAAGTTTCTTTGCTATTTCTATATCTTTCATATACTCACCTTCCCATCTTTTATTCAATAATCAGTGCATCACTTTCAAAAATATCCTTTCTTTTAAAATACCAGTATGAAAATACCAATCTAAAGCACATATCTATTCCAATACCTATCCAAATCCATAGTATATCTGCCTTAAATATATAAGCCATTATCATAACAAAAGGAACTCTAATAATCCAAAGTCCTATTCCTGCATTAATCATAGGAACCTTTGCATAACCTGCTCCTCTTAATGCACCATTTAATACTCCAGATATATTTTGAGGCAATTGAACTACACCCATTACAAATAAGTACATAGCACCTATTCTAATAACTTCTGGCTCCTTTACTAAAAGTCCCATTATCTGTTTAGGAAATATGAGGAGTACACCTGCAGCAAATATAGTTACAATAACGGTATATCTTATTAATTGTTTAAGATATTTTTTACCTAACTCTTTGTCTCTACTGCCTAATGCATAACCAACAAATGTCGTTGCTGCTACACCAAATCCTGTTGCAGGCATATAGGATATAGATTCTGCCTGTAGACCTAATTGATAGGCCGAATAAGCCAGCTCTCCATAAGTAAGAATAGCTCTTGTAAGAAATATGGATGCTGCTTGCCAAAATGATGTTTCAAAGGATGTTGGAAGTCCAAGTTTTAATATCATTAAAGCTTCATCTGATTTAAACTTAAATTCCAATTTTTCTCCCATACTAGTTATAATTCCATTTTTACCAAATAGCATAATTATTCCAAATATAGCAGAAGTAATATAGGCTATATTATAAGCATATCCTGCACCTATTAATCCTAGTGACTTAATACCTGCTTTCCCAGTTACTAAAATGAATCCAGCAGCAATATTAACTATATTTAATATACCAACAGCTATCATAGGTGTCCTTGCATTACCCATTCCTTGAAGTATACCAGCGACTAAAAGTATTACTGCCGCAAAAGGTAACGACCAAGATATTGTTTTTAAATATAATGCTCCATTTGCAAGTAAATCTGGATTTGGATTAAATACTGTTAATAATGGTTTGGCAAACCAAAAGAGTAATTGCTGAAATATAATAGCTGTACCTATGGAAATTATAAATGATTGTTCTGAAATGGATTTTAGCTTTTTATAGTTATTTGCTCCATGAGATTGAGCCACTAAAACCGAGGTGCCTGTGGCTATACCTTTAAATATCCCCCATAATATCCTATAAAGAACTGTTGCTATACCTATAGCACCAACTGCATAGGCATCAATCCTACCAATCATTGCCATAAGTACAATTCCAGCAGTCATTTGCAAAACATTTTCACCAGTAATAGGTAAAATCATAGACAATATTCTATTTCTAATAAGCTTATTTTCTTGTAAAAGTCTTTGCTCCATTCCATATCCCCTTATATTTAATTTTTATAATATATAACCTAATTATTATAATATATTTCGATACTCTAAACAAGCCATAACCTTTATTTAAAACCATACTAATACTATATCATGTAGATTGTAAATAATAAATATAATTTGCTTTTAATCTATGATTTGTTATAATGTTTGTGACAATCTAAATCTAAGGAGGAAAGACAATGGAAATAGTTAATGTGTCTAGATTAGTTAAATCAGAGGATTTAAATCATCATGGTACTTTATTTGCAGGAAGAGGAGCAGAATGGTTTGTAGAAGCCTGCTTTATATGCGGTGCTAAGGCTACGCAAAAACCTGAGAATATAGTTTGTGTAAATATTCATGGCTTGACTTTTAAAACTCCTGGTAATAAAGGAGATATAATAAATTTACAAACTAGAATAGCAAAGGCTGGAAGAACTAGCTTTGTTGTATATGGGAAAATGACTAAAAATAACAGTAAAGATATACTGTCAGATGGATTCATTACTTTCGTATTCATTGATGAAAATAACAAGACAATTCCTCATGGCATTGTTTTAGGAGATCCTATAGATGAGGAAGATATTAAAATAAGAGAAATGGCGGAAAAATTAAAATAAATTAGAATAACAGAAGTAAATGATAATAATTATCATTTACTTCTATGCTTTTTTATGTTATACTATTTTTGGCTCAAAATTATCGCGGCAAATAATTTTGATGGAGTGATAAATATTGGCAAAAATGATGGGGCCTAGATTTAAACAATCTAGGAGATTAGGATTAAATGTTTGTGGTCATCCTAAAGCAATGGATAGAGCCACTAGAGGAACATCTAGAGCAGACAAAAAGCTTACTGAGTACGGAAGACAATTATTAGAGAAGCAAAGACTTAGAGCATACTATTGTGTAATGGAAAAACAATTTTCAAAATATGTTAGAATTGCTAAGAAATCTGAGGAGCAAACAGGTCATGCCCTTATAAAAATTTTGGAAACAAGGTTAGATAATCTTGTATATAGGCTAGGCTTTGCTTCATCCATTAGACAAGCTAGACAGATGGTAGTTCACGGACATATTCTTGTGAATGGAAGAAAGGTAGATATACCTTCATATATAGTTGAAATAGGAGATACTATCGAGCTGAAGGGAAAATCTAAAGATATTGAGATTTTTAAAGAGAATTTTAATAACTTCTTTTTAAATCAATATCCATACCTAGAAAAAGACGAAAATAAAATGTCTGGTACTCTAGTTAGATATCCAGAAAGAAATGAAATTCCTATAGAGATAGAAGATCAATTAGTTGTTGAATATTATTCAAGACTTATGTAATATCAAAAGGCACAGAAATTTCTGTGCCTTTTTTATTCTACTCAATAACTTCAAACTGTTTGGTTATTAGCTTTTTTAACACCCCAAATAATATCACTGATGAGATACCAAATACTAAAGTTAATAATCCATATATAAGATTTATATTTACCCTATCTATTATTTTAATTACTAAAAATACTAGTCCTCCCACATATAAAGTACCTACACCCATACCAATTAATACATTTAGATTTTGTTTCATGGCTTTCTGTGGATTGTTCCAGTCCAACATTGGTCGTAGAATATCTATTATCATACCAATCTGGGTCATTGGTATACTACCTAGGAGTCCTAAGAATATTATCAATAGAATAATTAGAATATCTAATTTCACTACAAAAATTAAACTTACTAATAAAGCAATTATACCTAACACTTGAACAGCCAAAGATGATAATACTCTGCCTATTATCTGGTCTTCTACTTTTATAGGTAAAGTCCTTTGTATCCAGAAACATTTACCTTCTCTAGAAAAAGTAGTGGCTCCTATACTATTTAACATACCTAGAGCTACAACGAGACCTATACCTGCTAAAGCGATTAATCCTGAATCAACTCCTAGCATATCTATCATTGCTGACAGAGATTCATCTCCACCTGTCATATTAGACATTGCTAATATTATTGGAAATATAATCACTCCTCCAACTGCATTCAATAAATACACTGGAGTTTTAAACAGCATTATAATTTCCTTTTTGGCTAGAGCTAAATATGGTTTAGTTTCTCTAGCAGAATCTCTTATAGATAATTTTTTTCCTCTTCCTTTAGATGCCGATACTTCTATATTTCCTATTAGTCCATCAAAGAATAAGCTCTCAGATAAAAATATCATTATAAAGAAAGATATGATGCCTACTCCTATAAAAGATAATAGATTAATTAATCCTAAGATATTAGAATTATTTACTAAAGCCAATGTTCCCCATTGAGAGGGTGGAAATCCTAATCCTAATTTCTTCACTAAGAGATTAGAATCTGCTACTAGATTCATAAGAAAATTATCTCCTTGCATTATGGCCTTTTGTGCTATGGTTTGAATTTTAAGTTGAAGATACACTATAGCTATAAGGAAAAGCACTGCACTAATTGTCCTAATTAAATCCTTCTTCCTTCCGATATTTGTATACTTCATAAATACCATTATAAGAATAGAAGCTAATACTAAAGGTAAGATAGGAAGTGTAGCAGCTAATAATAGTGAATATATCCAATAAATAGGACCTTCTCCGCCCTTGGTTCCATAAATAATGATAAATGGTAGTATTATAGGTAATGAAGTTAAGTATTCACTTATCATAAGAGTTACAAATTTTGATCCTAAAATATAAGATGGTTTAATAGGTAATGGTACTAAGTGAGCTAAATCATTAGAAAAATAATATTTGCTCATTACATAGAGAAGTCCAAATAGAAATATCATTATCTGCGAAGCTAGAAATCCTGAGAGTAAAAACATAGATTTCTGTCCTATTTGACTATAGATATCGTACATCCCATTTAAGCCCTTTACCATCATAAAATAGGTTGGTAAAAGAGATAACATAGCTAAACCAAAGACTATTATCTGCCATCTATTTTTCTTATTTTTAAAACTATAGGCTATGGAGGAGAAACCAAAGGTAGTGTTAAAGTCGGTTTTGATTAATGAAATTATCTTATTCATCATTCAGTCAACTCCAAGAATATATTTTCTAGGGATTCTCTTTCTTCAGCATGAGTCCTCAATTCTTCCATGGTTCCCATAGCTACGATTCTACCTTTATTTATTATTGCTATTCTATCACAAAGTTTCTCTGCTACTTCCAATACATGGGTGGAAAAAAATACGGTTTTACCTTCATCACACATTTTTCTCATTATCTCTTTAAGATTAAAAGCTGATTTTGGGTCTAGACCTACCATGGGTTCGTCAAGGATAAATAACTTTGGGTCACTTAGTAGGGCAGATGTAAGAACTAACTTTTGCTTCATACCATGGGAATAACTAGCTATTATATCACCTATAGCATCTTTTATATTGAATAATTCTAGATAATAATTCATCTTCTTTTCCCTTTCCTCTTTGGAGATTCCATACATATCAGCTATAAAGTTTAGATACTCTATCCCTTTTAATCTATCATATATTTCAGGATTATCTGGAACATAAGAGATCATTGATTTAGCTTCTAGTGGTTCCTTCCAGGCATCTACTGTTCCTACAGTCACCTTTCCATTATCTGGTTTAAGTAATCCTACTATCATCTTTATAGTTGTAGTCTTACCAGCTCCATTTGGTCCTAGAAAACCAAATATCTCCCCTGGCTTTATATCTAGATTAATATTATCTACTGCCTTTATTGCACCTTTATTATAAGATTTAGAAATGCCTTCAAGTTTTAACAAGTTCATTACCTCCTTGCTTTATTTGTTATATTGATTATATAACAAATATTTTATGATAGCAATATTTATTTAATAAATTAATTATTTCTAACTATTGAAATGTAAATATATACAAATCAATAAAAAGCTATTTTAAGGCAATTTACATGAAATAATGTACTGATTATTATATTAAAATTATAAGAAAACCAAGGTTTTGGCACCTTTACCAAAACCTTGGTTTTCTTTTTTAATTGATTAATTTTAACGTCTATAAAACTATTCTTGCTTATTTAGTTTCACCTACTGCTTAGTTGTTTCCACCTTTAAAACATTGGGTCCCTTCTCTGGTATAATTGGCTCTCCAGCTCCTCCAGCAATTACTCCAATAGACAAATTAAGCAATAAAAGCATCAATACAACTAAACTTACAAGCATTCTTTTCCTTTTCATTTGATTATTCCCCCTTGATTTTTATTATACTATCTATTAATCCTTCAAGCTTAAAATACTCACAGCTGTCAATACAAGTCCTTAAACATTTAAAGACTGTCAATAGACTATCATTAATCTTAATGCCTGATACAACACTTTCATAGTATTCTTCTATTATTTTTAAAATATCATTGACATCTGCTTTTTTATTTAATTCCATAAGAGCCGTAAGATTTTTTAAAATATAGTCCTGCTGAATATTTTCTTTTGCATATTTTAAGGACTCTTTATAGTATTTTTCGGCTTTCTTAAAATCTCCTAGATTTTCATAAGAAATAGCTAATTGATTACAAATCAGCGAATAATTATATGAACTCTTATCTAGTTCATTCCAATCTTCTAAAATCGCTTCTAAATACTTATATGCTCGATTTTGATCCTTTAACTTTGTATAAGTCTCAGCTATATTTCCATATATTAAATATTTAAAATCACTGTATCCAGTAAATGTCAAGACCTGAAGAGCATTATTATAACTACTTAAGGCTGTTTCATACTCTCCCATTCCCAGATAACATACTCCTTGTAAATTATATGTTCTCTTCCATAAATCATAATCTTTTCTTTCAGTATATCTCAATAAATCTGAAATTATCTTTAAGGAAGATGAATACATCTTTAATTCGAAATAAGCTAAAGCATAATTATAATATATATATATTAGATATTCTTCAGGTATATTATCTACATTTATTAAGGCATTTTGAAATACTGAAACAGCATCCTCACACCTTTCCATATATATATAATTTGCCCCTAATTTGATAGTCAACAGATAGTTTGATTTTCTATTAGGATATCTATAGATTAATTCATGTCCCCTAAGATAGTAAATATAAGAGTTTTCATAGTCCTTCTTTTCACGATATATATCTCCTATTAGCTCATATGCCTTAAGCTTCTTATCCATAAGATTATATTCGCTTAGAATAAACTCCAAATCATCTAAATCATCTTCATCTATGATATAATCCCCATCTTTTCTATGCTTGTCCCACTGGCTAATATAGGTTTCTACTCTTTCTTTTGCATAATATCTCCTTGGTTCAAATAAATCCTCTGGTTCAATTATTAAATCCATCTCTCTCTGTTCTAAGACACTATTTATATTTTTACATATTATTTCTGCATTCTCTGTTTCCAAGGGAATTTTATCACTTTCTATTAACTTAATTAAATCGATATCAAGGTCATTCCCTGCAATATCTGATAGACTAATATTTAATTTCTCTCTTATTTCCTTTAAAATCCCCCCGGAAGTAGTCTCTAAGATCACACCCTCCAAACATATCACCCCAAATTTAATATTTAACTTTCAGCGTTTAATACAGAAACTTAAGATTCTATAATGGAATGAATCCTCATTGAAAAGAAATCATCTTATATATACATCTGACTGTAAAACTTTAAAGTTAGTATACGCCCTAAGTTATTTATTGAATCAATACTTTAATTATTAAATTCATTAAATCATATCTTAATATTTGACGTCAATACATTTGTTCATACAATTTTCGATATTTAATGTCGCATTTTGTCAAAAATTAAAGGAAAGTTCTAATCCATTTTAATTAGAACTTTCCTTTAATAAACTTATTCCAAAACTTTTTTTAAAAACTTCCCAGTATACGATTTCTTAACTTTTGCTACTTCCTCTGGAGTCCCTATTGTTACAATTGTTCCTCCCTTATCTCCACCTTCAGGGCCTAAATCTATTATATAATCAGCTGTTTTTATAACATCTAGGTTATGTTCTATAACTACTACTGTATTTCCGCCCTCTACAAGTTGATCTAATACTTTTATTAGCTTGTGAATATCTGCCACATGAAGTCCTGTGGTTGGTTCATCTAATATATATATTGTCTTTCCTGTAGATCTTTTGGATAACTCCGTGGCTAACTTAACCCTTTGAGCTTCTCCACCAGATAATTCTGTTGATGATTGACCAATCTTTATATATCCTAATCCTACATCAAATAAGGTTTCCAGTTTCCTAGATATTTTAGGTATATTCTTGAAAAATTCTACTCCTTCTTCTACTGTCATATCTAATACGTCTGATATACTTTTTCCTTTATATTTTACTTGGAGAGTTTCCCTATTATACCTCTTTCCTTTACATACTTCACAGGGTACATATACATCTGGTAGGAAGTGCATTTCAACCTTAAGTATTCCATCACCATTACAAGCTTCACATCGTCCACCCTTTACATTGAAGCTAAACCTGCCTTTTTGATATCCTCTCATCTTTGCCTCTGATGTCATGGCAAAGACATCTCTTATATGATCAAACATTCCAGTATAGGTAGCAGGATTTGATCTTGGCGTTCTACCTATTGGAGATTGGTCTATATCTATTACCTTGTCCAAATATTCTAATCCTCTTATATCCTTATACTTTCCTGGTTTTACCTTTGATCCATTTAGTTTTTGAGCTAAGGATTTGTGTAATATTTGATTTACTAAAGAAGATTTTCCTGAACCTGATACTCCAGTGACACAGGTTAATACTCCTAGAGGAATCTTTACATCTATGTTTTTCAGATTATTCTCCTCTGCTCCAATTATTTCTACCCATTTCCCATTAGGTTGTCTTCTTTTTTCTGGAACTTCAATCTTTTTCTTACCTGAAAGGTACAGACCTGTCATGGACTCGGGACTATTCTTTATCTCATCAACTGTTCCTTCAGCTATTATATATCCTCCGTGAATACCTGCACCTGGCCCTATATCCACAATATGATCTGCTGCATACATGGTGTCTTCATCATGTTCTACCACTATCAATGTATTCCCTAAATCAGTTAAATTTCTTAGAGTCTTTAATAACTTTTCATTATCTCTTTGATGTAACCCTATACTAGGCTCATCTAGTACATAAACTACTCCTACAAGACTAGACCCTATTTGAGTTGCTAGTCTAATTCTTTGAGATTCGCCCCCAGACAATGTTCCTGCTGTACGAGAAAGAGTTAAATAATTTAAACCAACATCCTTTAAAAAATTTAATCTCTCTTTAATTTCTTTAAATACTTGTTGTCCTATTATTTGTTGCTTTTCTGTAAGAACTAAGTTATCAAAGAATTCTATTGCCTTAGTGATAGAAAGGTCTGTTAGTTCTGCGATATTTAATTTATTTATTCTTACTGCCAGTACTTCATCTTTTAATCTCTTTCCACGACAAGTTGGGCAAGGATTTTCTGTCATATATTCATCTATTTTATTTCTCATATAATCAGAGTTAGTTGCAGTATATCTTCTTTCTAGATTTGGAATTATTCCTTCAAATTTCCCCTTAAAATCTCTAAGCCCTTCTTCATCAAAGTGACTAGCAAATTTAAAGGAAATTACCCTATCTGTACCATATAGCAGTTCTTCTATAAACTTCTCAGGTGCATCTTTCAATGGCTTATCTATACTAAAACCATTTTCCTCTGCTAGGGTTTTAAAAATTTGATAATAATATGTGGATTCATTTGAGCTAGAAAATGGTGCAATCCCACCTTCATCTATGCTTAAATCTAGATTAGGTATAACTAAATCTCTATCTATTTCTTTATAAAATCCCAAACCATTACAGGTAGGACACATACCAAAGGGGCTATTGAAAGAGAACATCCTAGGAGATAGCTCTTCAATAGCTATATTACAATCTGGGCATGATAGCTTCTCACTAAACATTACTTTTTCCTTTCCAATAAAATCCACTACAACTAGTCCATCTGCAAGTTTAAGTGCTGTTTCTAAGGAATCTGATAATCTGCCCTCTATACCTTCCTTAACCACTATTCTATCTACTACTACCTCTATAGTATGTTTTTTATTTTTTTCCAGTTTTATCTCGTCTCCAATATCATACATTTCTTCATCAACTATTACTCTAACAAAACCTTCTTTTTTAATACCCTCCAGAATTTTTACATGTTCACCCTTTTTTCCTCTAACAATAGGTGCTAGAATCTGAAGTTTCGTTCTTTCTTCAGATTCCATTATTTTATCTACCATTTGCTCTACGGTTTGGCTGGATATCTCCTTTCCGCATTTGTAACAATAGGGAGTACCTATTCTAGCGTATAATAGTCTTAAATAATCATATATCTCTGTAACAGTTCCTACAGTTGATCTTGGGTTTTTAGACGTGGTCTTTTGGTCTATGGAAATGGATGGGGATAACCCCTCTATATACTCAACATCTGGCTTATCCATTTGACCTAAAAATTGCCTAGCATAGCTAGATAGAGATTCTACATATCTTCTTTGACCTTCTGCATATATGGTATCAAAGGCTAGAGAAGACTTTCCTGAACCCGATAAACCTGTAAAAACTATGAATTTATTTCTAGGGAGAGTTAAGGATACATCTTTTAGATTATTCTCCTTAGCTCCCCTTATTATTATTTCGTCCTTTGCCATTTGCTTCACCTCTACTTTAGCTTCTTCTTTAATTCAATTATCTTATCTCTAAGTTCTGCTGCTTTTTCAAAGTTTAATTCTTCGGCTGCTTTTAACATAGCAGATTCTAATCCTTCTATCATGCCTTCTATTTCTTCCTTAGAGAATGATTCCTCATATTTTGCTTCATCTTCTGCTACTATTGTAGCTTCTATTATTTCCCTTACACCTTTCTTTATAGATTGTGGTATAATATTATGTTCTTTATTGTATTCATCTTGAATATTTCTTCTTCTATTTGTCTCAGATATAGCTCTTTCCATAGAATTAGTTATTCTATCTGCATACATAATTACTTTTCCTAGGACATTTCTTGCAGCTCTACCTGTAGTCTGGATCAATGATGTTTCTGATCTCAAAAATCCTTCTTTATCTGCATCTAATATGGCCACTAAGGATACCTCTGGCAAATCTAATCCTTCTCTAAGTAAGTTGATACCTACTAAAACATCATATTTACCTAATCTTAAGTCTCTGATTATCTCCATTCTTTCTATTGTTTCAACATCAGAATGAAGATAAGTAACTTTTATTCCAATATCTTTGAAATAATTAGTTAAATCTTCAGCCATTTTTTTAGTCAGAGTTGTTACTAATACTCTTTCTTCTCTATCTACCACTTTTCTAATTTCATTTACTAAATCATCTATCTGATGATCTGTAGGCTTTACTTCTATAATTGGGTCCAATAAACCTGTAGGTCTAATGATTTGCTCTACCGTATTCTCTGTATGTGTAAATTCATAAGGGCCTGGAGTTGCAGACACATATAAAATTTGATTTATAATAGACTCAAATTCATTAAATTTAAGAGGTCTATTGTCTAATGCTGATGGTAGCCTAAATCCATATTCAACTAAGTTTGTCTTTCTAGATTTATCCCCTTCGTACATACCTCTTATTTGTGGTATGGTAACATGAGACTCATCTACTATTATTAAAAAATCATCTGGAAAATAGTCTATTAAAGTAAAGGGTCTAGAACCAGAAGGTCTATTGCTTAAATGTCTTGAATAGTTTTCTATTCCTTGACAAAATCCCATTTCTTCTAACATTTCTAAATCATATCTAGTCCTTTGTTCTAACCTTTGGGCTTCAAGGAGTTTCTCCTTACCTCTTAATTCTTTTAATCTTTCATCTAATTCTTCTTCTATAGTTTCTATTGCTCTTTTAACTTTCTCTTCAGTTGTAGCATAGTGAGAGGCTGGAAATATAGAAACATGAGATCTAAGCCCAATTACTTCACCAGTCAGATGATTTACTTCCACTATCCTATCAATTTCGTCTCCAAAAAATTCAATTCGAATTGTATTTTCACTGGATGAGGCTGGAAATATTTCTAGTATATCTCCTCTGACTCTGAAGGTTCCTCTAATAAAATTAATATCATTCCTTATATATTGAATATCTATTAATTTTCTCATTATCTCATCTCTGTCCTTTATCATACCTGGCCTTAAGGAAACTACAAGATTTTCGTAATCTATAGGATCTCCCAGACCATATATACAGGATACAGATGCTACTATAATTACATCTCTCCTCTCAAATAAAGCAGCCGTAGCGGAATGTCGTAGTTTATCTATCTCATCATTAATTGATGCATCTTTTTCTATATAGGTATCTGATTGTGGTACATATGCCTCAGGTTGGTAATAATCATAATAGCTAACAAAATATTCTACAGCATTATTAGGAAAAAACTCTTTAAATTCAGAAGCTAATTGATAGGCTAATGTTTTATTATGTGCTATGACTAATGTTGGTTTTTGAACTTTCTCAATTATGTTCGCCATAGTAAAGGTCTTTCCAGAACCAGTGACTCCAAGTAATACCTGATGTTTAAGGTCCTTATTGATACCTTCTACTAAATTATTTATAGCTTCTGGTTGGTCACCAGTTGGTTTAAAGCTTGATTCTATTTTAAATTTATTCATATTTACACCTCATTGCTTGAACATTTGTTCCTACATATAATATATTATATTATATAATATCCTTTTGTCAAAGCATATTATATAAATATATTATAGAATAAAGATTTATTATGAAAAAGCATATTGAAGAAATGAGATTAATATAGTAAACTATCAGTAAGGAGGCGACTTTCATGAAGCGAATTTTATTAATAATTGTCACAATATTTATAGCACTAGTCTTTTCCGGTTGTAATCCTAATGAAAAAGATTCTGTAGCTCTTGACGATGCGAGATTTGAAGAAGAAGAAATCAAATATGAAATCGAACAAATACTTTTCTCTAAAAGTTTCCAATCTATTGAACCTTCTGTTGAAATCATCACTAACAATAATAAGCTAAAAATATTAGCATCCTTAGGGCTAAGTGAATACTCAGGTATTAATGTAAATAGCATAGTAAAAAAGGGCAGTGAAATTAATATTCATGTTAGTGGGATTTCCAATAAGAATGATCTTCGTTTAGCAGTACCCCAAGTAGTTATGGAACTTAAAAAAACAAAACTTAAAAAAATTGAGGATTTAAAGTTTAATATAATCTATGATGATTATACTCCACTTAAGATTAAATATGGTATCAATGATGTACTAAATAAAATACAATCCCATTTTAAAGTGTCAACAAAAGGAACTCCAATATTCGATCTAATTAGGATAAATGATGCTATAGTATGGGATATATCCTACAATAGTATTTTTGACAAGGAAAATCCAGATATTCCTTTAGTAAATTTATCTGCACAGGTTGATGCAAATACAGGAAATATTATAGATTCAGAAAAACTATCTATCTCAACCTCCTTAGATAGTGGTCATATTTTAGGTTACATAAATAATGATTACATTTTATATAAAAAAACAGTATTAGATAAGGATACCAATAAATCCATCGAACAATTGTGGGATTATAGTGCTTTAAATAATGAAAAGTCTATGCTTTATTCTTCAAATTTCAAAATATCATCTGCACAATTTAGCTCTGACCTACACTATGTTTCTGTTATAGAGGTAAATGATAATGGATCAGAACTATATATAATTCCATTGGATGATAAGAGAGCATATAAAATATCTTTTGAAAATAAATTCAATCCTAAAACAATGAGATGGAATAGTGATAATATTTTATATCTAATAGAAAATAATGATGATAATTCTACAGTATACTCCTACAATGTAAAAAATAATGACATAAATGTTATAGGTATTTTCAATAAAAATATAGAAAATTTAATAATCAACAATGATAATTTTCTAATAGTTGAAAAAACTGATAATGAACTAAATAGGAAAATATCTATTACCTCTGATTGGGATAAATTCAAACCAATAGGTAATGGAGCTAATCCAAAATTCTTAAATAAAAATATGATTTCTTATTTAAGAAAAAATGAAGATAATGACTATAATTCATTATTTGTTTATGATATGAAGGCAAAAGATATCATCAGTCAGATTGAAGGAAATATTTTAAATTATGAAATACTTCCAGATAGTAATATAGTTTACGTAGATAAAAACATTAATAAAAATGACTTTACATTAAAAAAATATTCACTAAATAATCAAGTAACTAATGATATAGCTCATTTTATTAGTGATAAGATTTATTATGATGAAAATAGAAATCTAGTTTATTTGAATATAACGCTACCTTTTGATAACGAAAAAACAGAAATGATTTACTCTTTAGATTTAAGTAAGCTCAATTAAAAATCCCTAGGGACTATTATTAGTCCTAGGGATTTTCTTTTTCCATAATATCTCTTTACAGATAATCCAGATTTCATGTTAAAAAACTCAATTCTTAGCTTATTTATCTTTATATTCATAAGATCTTCTAAGTCCTTATTGCTATTTATTTCAGCACCATTTATTTTAAGCACTATATCTCCTGTCTTTATTCCTAATTTATGTGCTACTGTATTAGGAAGAACCTCTAGAACTTTCACTCCCTTATCAAAAGAAGTAAATATAGGCATTTTATTATTTTCAATCATTTTATTTTGCAGAATGATATATTCATGACCTAATAAGGCAAATAATGGTGGCAGAAAAAGATTTTCTATAGTTTTTGATAAGTATAATAGAATAATGCTATATATGAATAATACTACAGATGTCTTTACAACTTTTTGCCTAGGATATGATGATATAGAGTAATCCCCATAGCTAAGGATTGCCATAAGAGTAATAGGATGAATCAAGCCATCACCAATAAATATTACAAATGGAATGGGCCAGAACCTATTCATATTAAATCCACCAACTATCTCACTCTTTGTTTCAAAAAAAACTGGAAGCCTGCTTCTCCATCCATCTAGAAGAATCAATATGCTCTCCACTATATGCAGCACAGCAACTACAGACATTACTTGAGAAATTTGGATCTTTGGATATCCTATTATTAGACTGCATAGGGCCACTATAGAACCACCATAGGAAAAGCACATATACCTAGGATTAATAAGGGATAATATAATTGCAACAATTAATATATACATAAAATCCTTAGGTATGACGACAACACCTAGGTATAGAAACACCACAGTCGTTATTATTCCTCCAAACATGCCAAATATAGTAGATATAAATAATTTTAGTAATGCAGATCTTTTATAACCTAAATTCTCCTTTTCTATTTTGCCTATCTTTAAATATTGAAAATATATGATACATAGGACTGCAATAAAAAAAGGAGATTTTAAAGTATTTATAATATCTATTATTGTAAAATACACAATCTGATATAAACCGTACATACTTTAATTCTCCTTATTTGAGCTTATTTAATTTTTGATTTTATTTCATCTATAGCTGTCCTTAACTGAATGTCTTCTTTTAAGTTATCTACACCTATTTCTTCAACACCTTCTGGTAACTCTACTATAATATCTGGTGCTATTCCAACTCCATGGATATTAATACCATTCGGTGTGAAATACTCTGAAATAGTTAATTTCAATCCAGATCCATCGTCTAAATCGTGTATTCTTTGTACAACTCCTTTTCCAAATGTTGTTGTTCCAATTAATGTCCCTCTCTTATGGTCTTTAATTGCACCTGCTAGTATCTCTGATGCTGATGCAGACCCTCCATTAACAAGTAAGACTAATGGATAATCAACCATTGATTTGTTAGATTTTAAATATTCTCTTTTACCACTCTTAGTTTGAGTATATACAATGTCACCTTCTCCTAATAATTCGTCAGCTATTTGAGCACATCTATCTAATAATCCGCCAGGATTATTTCTCAAATCTATAATCAAACCTTTAATATTACGTCTTCCAAGTTTATCTAATTCCGTCTTAAAATCTTTATATGTTAAATCATCAAAGGATGTAATCTTTATATATCCAATATTATCATCTATTAGGCTAGATTTCACAGTAATTAATCTAATTATTTCCCTAGTTATTTCAAGATCAAAAATATCATTTTTTCCAGCTTTATCTTTTCTCATAATGGTTAGAACCACTTTAGTATTCGGGTCACCTTTCATTACCTTTACAGCCTGATCCATGTTTTCTCCAAGATATTCTATTCCATTTACCTTTATTATCTTATCTCCACTCTTTATACCTGATTTTTCTCCAGGGGTACCTTCTATTGGAGATACTACGGTTATTAGATTATCCTCTCCTGGAGTAACTACAACTCCAATTCCAGCATATGTTCCGCTAGTTTGTTGTAAAAATGATGCAAATTCATCTTGAGTCATATAATTAGAATATGGATCTTCAAGGGATTGGAGCATACCCTTTAATTGTCCATCAACTAATTTCTTTTCATCCACATCTCGCAAGTAATTTTCCTTAACATAATTTTCTACTGCCATTACCTTTGAAAATTCATTATAAATAGATTTAAGTTTATTATATTCTGCCAAAGGCACATATGCCTTATTATTAAATGTTATGCTCATCAAATTAGTTAGACCGAAAGTAATTGCATTTGTAATCAATAATAAAACTACCATTAAAGTTATGACTTTCTTCTTGGACATTTTCTCACCTCTATAATTTTTGGGTTATACAACTATTGTATTTATTTTACATTAAGATTATACCATTAATTAAATACATTAAAAAGCCTAAAGATTAGTGTATATAACTTATTAAAATATTTATAAATCCTCTACTACCATTTAAGATGGAAATAGAGGATTTATAATAGTACCGTATTAGTTATAAGTTTTATGGTGTTACTACAACTTTTACAACTTCATTTTGATTATTTTCAAATATATCATAGGCTTTAACTATATCATCTAATTTCATGCGATGGGTTATTAGTGATGTCATATCTATTTGACCTGATTCAACCATATTAAGTAAACGCTGCATATGACCTAAGTATCCTAACCCCATTTCAATTGATATATTTTTCATAAATATTTCTGGTAATGGCAACTCAATATTTTTTGAATAAAGTCCAACCAGAGAAACTCTGCCACTGATTCCTACACACTTAACTGCTTGTTGAAGTGCAATTTCTGATCCAGAAGCTTCAATAGCTGCATCTGCACCTTTTCCTTTAGTTATTTCAGATATACTCTTAAATAAATCATCTTTATCAGTTCTTATAATATGTGTTGCTCCTAGTTTTTTTCCTATATCAAGTCTTAATTGATTTTTTCTTCCTATAAGAATTATATTTTTAGGACTAAATAATTTTGCTGCTTGTACAGCACATAATCCAACAGGACCAGCACCAAATATAACTACATCATCTCCAGGCTGAATCCTACATTTTTCTGCACCAAAGTATCCCGTAGACAATACATCACCTACGAATAATACTTGTTCGTCTTTAAGGTTTTCAGGAACTTTTATTAAGTTATTATCAGCAAATGGTACTCGTGAAAATTCTGCATGAGTACCTGGAATATTTCCAAACTCCTTTCCACTACCATGTACTCCCCCATTTTTACATTGAGCTATATGACCATTTTTGCAGTTTTCACAATATCCACAGAAAGGAGCAGCTGGTCCAATTACTCTATCACCTTTTTTTAGGCTTTTTACTGCTTCCCCAACTTCTTCAACAATTCCTACATATTCATGTCCTAATGTATACCCTGGAGTGGTTTGCATATGTCCGTGGTATAAATGAATATCACTTCCACAAATAGTTGTCATAGTGATTCTAATTATCGCATCAGTTTCTTTTTCAATCATAGGCTTTTCTATTTCTTGTAATTCAATTTGATTAATATCTTTAAAAACAAGACCTTTCATGATGCTCTTCCTCCTTTTATTTTACCGTGATATTATATAAGATTGTTAAATTTTTATCCTGTAGATATAGTATCACTTTATTTTACAGCTGTCAAAGTTATTTTTACACTAATAAGGAGGTTTCTAAATAATATATTTAACCAATTTTTATATTAAAAAAAGGGGATCATTTCCCCTTTTTGTTATTTACTCTTTAACCATGGCATTGGATCTTGATATGCTCCATTTTTTCTTACTTCAAAGTGACAATGTGGCCCAGTAGATACTCCTGTACTTCCAATCTTTGCTATAGTATCTCCTCGTTTTACTTCCTTACCCTCTGAAACTACTAAGGATGAGTTATGACCATAAAGTGTAACTATACCGCCTCCATGATCTATCATTATTGTTTTGCCGTAACCACCTAATGTGCCTGAATATATTACTACTCCTGCTTCTGCTGCAATTACTCTTTCTCCATGATTAGCCGATATATCGACTCCTGTATGCAATTTTTTAGTCTTAAAAACTGGATGGATTCTATAACCATAAAGAGAACTTACTCTTTTATATACTGGTACAGGCCATTCCATCTTACCTCCTCCAGTATATGCCCCAGTATTTCTTTGCAATTTAACTATCTTTGATTCAATTTCCTTAGCAAAATCATTTAACTTATCATATTCTTTTTCATATGCTACTTTATCCTTTTCTAATCTACCCATTAAGTCCTTTTTTTCTCTGGTAGCCTTTTCTAAATCTCTCCTTCTAGCTTCCAACTTAGTTTTAGATGTCTCCACTGCATTTTTTTGCATTTCCAGCTCTGTTTTCTTTGTATCTATTATATCTCTTTGCTCCTTCATATATTCTATTAATTCAGTATCATGCTTTGCTATAGCTTTTATCATATCTTGTCTAGATAAAAAATCCTTAATATCAGAAGATGCTAAAAGTACTTCAAGATATCCTACATTTCCATTCTTATACATTACCCTTAATCTTTTATTAAATGTTTCTTGTTTATCATTAACATTCTCTTCTGCCTCTTTTAATTCTAGTGTTGTCTTTTCAATATTATTCTCTAAATCCTGTAATTCTTTTTCTACATTATTTAACTCATTAGTAGCATTATCCATCTTTACATCCAAATCTGCTATTTGTTTAGATACATCCTTTGCCTGTTGTTCAATGGCTTTAATTTCTTTTTTTGTATTCTCTATCTGCTTATTAACATTTTTCTGCTGCTTTTTCAAATCATTTACTGAATCTGCATATGCTTGAATAAAGTTAAATGTAAATATTAAAGCTAGAACCAAAAATATAATTTTTCTTTTTTTCATATTGCCCCCCCTATACATTAAGAAAACGTTTTAAAGATACTATACTCCCTAATGCCCCGATTCCAACACCTATAGCTGTAAACATTATTGTTATGTCCTTAATTAGCAGAGACGGCGGCACTAGATATACTGTAAGAAGAACATAGAGCTTATCACTGACTGATTTGAAGAAATATTCATATCCATAATTTATCAATAATATGGAAAATACCGCTCCAATAAGCCCAAATAATATTCCTTCTATAATAAATGGTCCTCTTATATAACCATTAGTTGCACCTACATATTTCATTATATTTATCTCTCTTTTTCTTGAGGCCACTGTAATTTTTATAGTATTGGAAATAATAAATACTGATACCAATACTAAGATTCCTATTACAACTATACCTCCAAATCTAATATAATTAGCAACTACCATAAGCTTGTCTATTATATCCTTATAATAGTTTACATCCTCTATTCCTTTTATAGACTTAAGTGTCTCAACTACTGAATCTGCATATTTTATATCTTTTAACTGAATTATATAAGAATTTTGAAGAGGATTATCATCTTCCAGCCCTTCTAGCACATAGCTCTCTTCTTCCCATTGTTCCTTCATTATTTCTAGTCCTTGCTCCTTAGAGCGAAATACTACAGATAATACACCTTCTATTGATTTTATGGATTCCTCTATAGGTTCTATATCTTTATCTTCTAGATCTAGTTCTAAAAATACTTGTATTTCATCAAACTTAGTTTTTACCTCTAATACTAAATTATTTATACTTAAGATTAAAATTAAAACTATACCTAGTATCATAAGTACAGCTGATATGGATCCAACAGATGCTAGTCCCATACCACGGTTTCGCCACATGCCCTGAAACCCTTGTTTTATTGTGTTCTTAAACACCCGAAATCGCATCACCATACCCGCCCTTCTGTTCATCTCTAACTAATTTACCATCATGAATTTCTATTACTCTTTTCTTCATTTGGTTTACTATGTCTTTGGCATGGGTTGCCATAAGTATTGTAGTACCTCTACCATTTATTTCAGATAGAACTTTCATTATTTCCCATGCAGTTTCTGGATCTAAATTACCAGTAGGCTCGTCCGCAATCAACACAGGAGGACTATTGACTATTGCCCTGGCAATAGATACTCTTTGACGTTCTCCTCCAGATAACTGATCTGGATAACTAGATGCCTTTCTACTCAAGTCTACCATACTAAGTACCATGGGTACCTTTCTTCTTATTTCCTTAGGATGAGAACCTATTATTTCCATTGCAAAGGCTACATTTTCATATACAGTCTTATTTGGCAGCAGCCTAAAATCTTGAAATACAACACCTACATCTCTCCTAATATAGGGTACTCTTCTATTTCTAACCTTTGTAATATCCATATCATTTAATATTATCTTACCCTCCGTAGGTTGTTCTTCTTTTAATAATAATTTAATCATAGTAGATTTACCTGCCCCAGATGAACCTACTACAAAAACAAATTCACCTTTATGTATATTCACATTTATATTTGAAAGTGCCTTAACATTATTATCATATTCTTTGCTTACATTTTCAAATTTTATCAAACATATCACCTCGTTTTTCTATAATATAATATATTAAAATTCGAGTAAAGTCCCATTAATTTCCATTCTCTTATGATGCATAGAAAAATTCTCATAAATTATTCTTTTTAAAAAAGGTTACCTTGATAATATTTTATAGAAACATTTTTTACTTTCCCTTAATTGTATATTATAATATAAAATGTAAGATAAATAAACCATAAGAGGTGATTATTTTGGACAAAAAAATTTTAAGAGAAAAAGTCTTGCAAAAAAGAGCGGATTTATCTCCTAAAAATATTATTGAATATAGCGATATTATTGCGGAGAAATTGTATAAAATGGATTCTTATAAAGAAGCTAAAACCATTATGTCTTTCATTAGTTTTGATTCCGAGGTTAATACACATGAAATAATTAAAAGATCTATAAGCCATAATAAATCAATAGTTGTACCTATAACCATACCTAAAACTAAAGAATTGAAGGTTTCTGAAGTCTTAGATTTTTCAGAACTTGAATTAGGATACTATAATATCCTTACCCCTAAGAAAAAATATATAAGATTTATTGATCCTAGTACTATAGACCTAATTTTAGTTCCTGGTGTGGTCTTCGCTAGAAATGGTTATAGGGTTGGATATGGTGGCGGTTATTATGATAGATTTTTATCTAAATTTGAAAAAAAAGTGGATAAGATTGGATTAGCTTTTGACCTACAAGTCACAGATGAAGTTCCTACAGATTCCTTTGATATACCTGTAGATTTAATTATAACTGAAAAGGAAATAATTAATTGTTTGAAAAAATAAACTTAACACTATCTTTTAATTTATATTATTAATGATATAATATATGAGGTGTTAAATTTGTTATTTAGGAGGAATTATAATGGTAAGAACCGTAGGCACTACAGCAAGAGGTATTAGAACCCCTATTGTCAAGAAAGGCGACGATTTAGTTAATATTGTAGTGGATTCTTTACTCCTAGCAGCTAACTCTGAAAACTTTCATATTAACGATAGAGATGTTTTAGGTATTACTGAATCCTTATTAGCTAGAGCCCAAGGTAATTATGCTACTGCTGATATTATAGGAAAAGATATTGAATCTAAATTCCCTTCAACTATAGGATTAGTTTTCCCAATTTTGAGTAGAAATAGATTTTCCATTATATTAAAAGGAATAATATCCAGTGGAAGAAAAGTAGTATTACTTCTTTCCTACCCATCAGATGAAGTAGGAAATCACCTAATGGATATAGATAAAATGGATGAATTGAAAATCAATCCTTATACTGATGTCTTAACGGAATCTGATTATAGAAAACTATTTGGTGAAAAAGTAGTACATCCTTTTACAGGAGTAGACTATGTAAATGTATATAAAGAAATAGGTAAAGAAAATATTGAAATAATTTTCTCTAACGATCCAAGAACTATATTAAACTATACGAAAGATATCTTGGTGGCGAATGTTCATGATAGGCATAGAACTAAAAGAATACTTAAAGAAGCTGGAGCTAATCTAGTTTATGGGCTAGATGATATTTTAAACTCGCCTATAGATAGCTCTGGTTACAATCCAGAATATGGAGTACTTGGTTCAAACCTTTCTTCTGACCATGAGCTAAAACTATTTCCAAGAGATTGTCAGGTTTTTGTAGAATCTGTACAAAACAAGATTAAGGAAAAAGTTGGTAAGAACATTGAGGTTATGATTTATGGAGATGGGGCTTTTAAAGATCCAGTCGGAAAAATTTGGGAACTTGCTGATCCAGTAGTTTCTCCAGGATACACTAAGGGGTTAGAAGGTACACCAAATGAATTAAAATTAAAATATATCGTTGATACAGAATTAGATGCTTTACGTGGTGATGAAGTTATACAGGCTGTTAAAAAGAAAATAAATACTAAAAATAATCATATGGTGGCAAAAGAAGAATCTCTTGGTACAACTCCTAGGAGATTAACGGATTTATTAGGGAGCCTTTGTGATTTAACTAGCGGTAGTGGTGATAAAGGTACCCCTGTAGTACTTATTCAAGGGTATTTCGATAATTATGCAACTGAATAATTCTAAGGGATGGTATTTTAATAATCCATCCCTTTTTCTTATCTTAGTTTGAAATCTATTTTCTATTCTTCTAATTCTTTATCTAGCATAGCATAATATATTAGTTTTTCTTGTACATAAGCATTAATAGTATTTTCTTCGTATTCTCCACTTTCATTTAATTCTCCTGCTTTTATACCTGTTAATATTTCCATTCCCTCATCTATAGTATCTATGGCATAAATAGTGAACTTTCCATCTTTTACTGCCATAATTACTTCATCATTTAGCATTAAATTTTCTATGTTTTTACTTGGAATTATAACTCCCTCCCCACCTTTGAATCCTTTTATCTTGCAAATCTTATAGAAGCCCTCTATCTTCTCATTTACTCCTCCAATAGGCTGTATTTTTCCCTTTTGATTCACAGAACCAGTTACCGCAATTCCTTGTTTTACTGGGATATCTCCTAGACTTGATAATATAGCGTACAACTCAGTACTTGATGCACTATCTCCATCTATACCATCATAGGATTGCTCAAAGGTAATACTAGCTGTCATAGATAATTGAATATTTTGAGCATATTTCTCCCCTAAATATCCACTCATAATTAAAACTCCCTTATCATGGATATTTCCACTTTGCTCTGTTTCTTTTTCAATATTTATTATTCCATCTTTTCCAAAGTAGGTATTTGCAGTTATCTTAGTAGGTCTACCAAAAGAATATTGACCTAAATCAATAACTGATAGACCATTTATTTCTCCGACTTTTTCTCCTTGAGTATCTATCAAGATAGTTTCATTATTTATTAACTCTAAAAGTTTTTCCTCATATGAATTATTTCTATACTGTTTCTTTAATATTGCCTTTTCAACATCTTCTTTTGTAACTACTTTTTTATATTCACTTGATGCCCAACCATCAGCTTCATATATTATCTCTACAAGTTCATTAAAACTGGCAGTAAGTTTGTTTTTCTCATCTGCTATTCTACTGCTTAAATCTATTATTGCTCCTAATGCCTCTCTATGAAATGGTAGCAAGTTTTCCTCTTTACATTGATAAGCTACAAAAGAACCTATTTTTAATATATTTTCTTCATTTCTCTCCATTTCAGTATCAAAGTCTGCTCTTATTCTAAATATTTTTTTGAATTCTTCATCATAAGCATACAAAATATGATAGGTGATATAATCACCAATAATTATTATCTTAATATCTAATGGAATTGCCTCAGGATTTAATGTTTCAGATGTTAGATTTGAACTGTAAATATTTTCAACCTTTAATTCCTCAGTAGTTATTGTCCTCTTTAACCCTTCCCAAGAAATTCTATTTTGTAAAATGTCTTTTGCTTGAATTAATATATATCCTCCATTAGCTTCATGCATAGAACCTGGTTTAATTCTAGTATGATCTGTCTTTGCAACACCCATCTCATTAGCATACTCTATTTTACCAAATAAATTATAATAATTAGGATTCATCTCCCTAATAACTGGCGCTCCTTGAGTATAGCTATTATCTATAAATAAATTGATAGAATATCTTTTTAAAAAATCCTCTTTTTTGTTCCCTTGTAAAAAGATCTTCTCCACATAGTTTTCTTCTTCATTATCTAAAAACATTTCGTAATTTTTTACTATATCTTCCTTCATATCCAAAAGAAAACTAGTTATTCCTTCATTTTCTCTATACTTTACTTGAATTGGCCCTATAAATGTAGTAGCTACTAATACAATTTGTTCTTCCTTTATTCTTTTTATTTCATTTTTTAATTTAGTTTCAACGGCCTTTATTCGCTTAATATAATCATAAGATTTTTGAGTTAACTCTATAGATATATCTCCAAGTCTATCCATTTCATCATCTGATAATTTTTCAAGTTCTTCATCAGTCATAGGTCTATTATCAATCAAGGGTATGCTCAATATACCTCTATCTGTTTGCTTAAATACGAAACTATATTCCTTTGCAAAATTATTCAATTCCATTAATATACTTTCAGCTACTTTTTTATTTTCATTAAATATAGCATTTTTACTATCTTCATAATCTTTTGAGCTTAAGGCCCTAGGTATTTCAGTCTCTATATTCTTTATAGCTGATTCTATTTCTTGTTTAAAACCTATTCCTTTCCCAGAAGGTAAATTTATTGCCTTAGGACAATTTGGCTTTTTAAAATTATATACATAACACCAATCACAAGGTGTAGGTTTTTTCTTAGCAAATTCTTCAGCAACTAAATATGAATAGGAGTTTCTTCCTGTACCTATAAAACCTGATACATAAATATTATATCCTTTTCTCTTCATTGAGAGTCCATATTTTAATGCTTCCATAGCTCTATCTTGACCTATTAGCTCTCTATCTACTATCCACTCCTCCGTAGTTTCATGAGGAAATATATTTGGATCACATTGATTTCTTAACTTTTCAACTGGCACTTTATATTTTTCTAACATTTGGATCACCTCCGTAGATAACTGATTTAATTATACACTATTTCATAATTTAATGTATTCCAAAATTTGGATTTGTTGAGTAAAAATGGAGTAGAAGGTAACTAATTTTTAGTTACCTTCTACTCCATTTCTATTTACTTAATTTTATCTATTTAATAACTAAACTTAATTCTACTGGAATACTTGCTTCTACCTTTTCTTCATTTAATGCTTTAACTGCTGTTTCAACACCAATTGATCCAATTAGTGTTGGCTGCTGAGCTACTGTTGCAGCCATTTCTCCTGCATTTACTGATGCTACAGCATCATCAGTAGCATCAAATCCTACTACCATTATATCTCTTCCACTAGCTTTTATTGCTTCCAGTGCACCTAGAGCCATCTCATCATTATGAGCAAATAGTGCTTGGATGTCTGGCTGTGATTGAAGAATATTTTCCATTACATCTAACCCTTTTACCCTATCAAAGTCTGCAGTTTGTTTTGCTACTACTTTAAGCTCAGAGGCAGCTACAGCCTCATTAAATCCTTGTCCACGATCTCTCGCTGCACTTGTTCCTGCTATACCTTCTAATTCTACTACATTGCCCTTTCCACCTAATTTTTCAATTATAAATTCTCCTGCCATCTTTCCACCTGCTACGTTATCAGAAGCTATATGAGATAGAACTTCTCCACCATTTGATGCCCTATCTAATGTAATTACAGGTATCTTTGCATCATTAGCAGCTCTAACACTATTTACTACTGCATCAGAATCTGTTGGATTAACTAAGATTAAGTCAACACCTTTTGTTATTAAGTCCTCCATATTTGATATTTCTTTTGCTGGATCATCTTGTGAATCTAGTACTATAATTTCTACTCCTAATTCTTTTGCTTTTGCTTCTGCCCCTTCTTTAAGCGATACGAAGAAAGGATTTGTCTGAGTTGATATTACTAGTCCTATTTTCTTTGCTCCGTCAGTTGATTTCCCTCCCGTATTAGAACTACATGCTACTAATGATAATGATAGAATTAATACTAATAAAAGCACTAATAGTTTTTTCATGTTAACTCTCTCCTTTTCAATTAATTTATATTTCTTCTAGGCATTTGCCCTATAGAAAACAATGACTAAAATAATACTCCTGATTTAAGAATTATATTTGCATAGGGTGTGAATTCCCCAGTTCTAATCACCGCTTTTACATTATAAGACAGCTCTTTTAATTCTTCATGTGAAATAGCTTTTAAAATAAATTCACCTTTTACAACCTCTTCTAGTTCTTTTTTTAAATTAGGACTAACTTCACTCATCTCAGTTCCGATTATTCCTTCAGTTACACACAATTCGCCTAATACTGCTTTTAATACATCAAAAAAACCTGGCACACCATTGGTTATTGCAAGATCTATTAATTGTACTCCCTTTGGTACTGGCATTCCTGCATCTCCAATTAAAATCATATCATTATGGGCCATCTCTGCTATAACCTTAGATAGTTCTCCATGTAAAAGACCTGTTTTCTTCATATTTATACCACCTTTATTTTGTCTTCTCTTTTTTATCTAGCAGCACTGCAACTATTATTACTATTGCTTTGGCTATCATTTGATAATAGGACTGTACATCCATTAGATTTAAAGCATTATTAAGTATTCCTATAATCAACGCACCAATAATAGTCCCTATTATCGTACCTTGTCCACCTACTAAAGACGTTCCGCCAAGTACTACTGCCGCTATTGCATCTAATTCATAGCCCTCTCCTGATGTTGGTTGAGCTGAAGATAGTCTAGATGTTACAATGATTCCAGCAATAGCTGCTAGTATACCACTAGCTGTATATGCTAATATTTTTATCTTAGCAGTATTTACACCAGATAATAACGAGGCTTCTTCATTACCTCCTACAGCATATAGATGTCTTCCATATTGAGTGTGGTTTAAAATGTAATAGCAGACTATAAATACAATAATCATAATAGCTATTGGTACTGGTATACCTAATACTACTCCCGTACCAATCCATCTAAATACCCCTGATATATGTTCTCCAGAAACAGGTATTGGCCTCCCAGAGGTAAATACCATTGTTGCACCTCTCAAAAGAATCATAATAGCAAGAGTGGCTATAAATGGTTGTACCTTTCCTCTAGTAATAATTATTCCATTTACTATTCCTGCTACTGCACCAATAACTATGGCCACTAAGAGAGATAACCAAATATTATAGCCTGACGCTAGCATCTTCGCCCCTACAGCTCCCGAAAATCCTAGAATAGACCCTACAGATAAATCTATGCCCGCTGATAATATTACAAAGGTCATTCCAGCAGCAATTATTGCATTTATAGATGTTTGTCTAAATACATTTAGAAGATTTCCCATAGTTAGAAATCTTGGATTTAAAATACTTATAATTACTGAGAAAATTATTAGTCCAATTATTGGTCTTAACTTGTCTAAGTTTCTATTTTCCATTCTATCTATCCTCCCCTCTTACTATATAGCTCATTATTTTTTCTTGTGTAGCTTCTTCTCTAGATATCTCACCTCTTAATTGTCCTTCATGCATTACTAATATACGATCACTCATTCCTAGTATCTCTGGCATTTCTGATGAAATCATTATAATTGATCTGCCTTCCTCCTTGATTTTATTTAAAAGATCATATATTTCTTTTTTGGCTCCTACATCAACACCTCTTGTTGGTTCATCTAAGATTAATACCTTTGGGTCTGTAAGAAGTGATTTGGCAATTGCTACCTTCTGCTGATTTCCACCACTCAGGTTCTGAACTTTTTGATGAAGAGAAGGTGTCTTTATATTAATTTTCTCTCTATATTCTGATGCAATCCTATTTTCTTTCTTTTTATCTATACCTAGAAATCTTTTGAATTTCTCCAATGCAGATATGGTCATGTTACTCCTTACATCCATCATTAAAATAAGTCCGTCATGCTTTCGATCTTCTGACACATATACTATACCTTTATCTAATGCCTCTTTTGGAGTTCTAAGATTTACTTTTTCACCATCTAATGTCACTGTGCCCCTATCCTTTTTATATACTCCATAAAGTGTTTTTGCTAATTCCGTTCTACCAGCACCTACTAATCCGGAAATCCCTAGTATCTCACCTTTTCTAAGTGTAAATCCAATATCTTTAATATATTCATTACTTAAATTCTCTACATTTAATACTTCTTCTTGAAAATTAGTTTTTATATAGGGAAATTGTTCTTCTAGCGTTCTACCTACCATAAGTCGTATAATCTCATCTTCATCTACTTCTGATACTTTTTTCTCAGCTATAAACTGTCCATCTCGAAGAACTGTAAGTTTATCACATATTTCAAAGACCTCTTTTAGTCTATGAGATATATATACTATTCCTTTTCCTTCTTTTTTTAGCTCCCTAATTATCTCAAATAAATTTTCTACTTCTTGATCTGTTAAGGTGTCTGTAGGTTCATCCATTATAATGATCTTAGCATTTAATGAGAGTGCTTTAGCTATTTCTACCATTTGCTGCTGAGCGATAGATAATGTGTTCACTTTTACATTAGGATTAATATTTACTTTTAGTTTTCTTAACAATTCATCTGATTGTCTTATCATTTCTCTTTTATTAAGAACTCCTGTTGCTAGCTTCAATTCTCTGCCTAAAAATATATTTTCGTATACTGTCAGATAGGGGATCAAATTTAATTCTTGATGAATTATTGCTATTCCCTTATCAGTAGCATCTTTTGGTGAAATCATCTCCACTGGCTGGCCCTCAAGAATTATCTGACCTGAGTCTCTTTTATATACTCCTGATAATATCTTCATTAATGTACTTTTTCCTGCACCATTTTCACCTAATAGGGCCATCACTTCATTTTCATATACTGTAAAATTTACGCTATCTAGAGCCTTTACTCCCGGAAAACTCTTGGATATCATTTCCATGACTAATATTGGTTTTCCCATTATCGACACCTCCTTTACCTAAAATTATCCACTTCTTCTTTTGTCGGAAGAGAACTCTGAGCCCCTACTTTTTGTATTGCTAATGCTGCTGTTTTTTGCCCTATTTCTATAGATTTCTCTATATTTCCATTTTCTATATAAGAAGAAACAAAACCACCGATGAAGCTATCTCCAGCTGCTGTTGTGTCAACTACATTTACTTTATAAGCCTCAAAAAATTTATATCCATTTATATCGATATATAGAACTCCTTTGCCGCCCAATGTAACTATTATTTGCTTTATACCTTTTTGGAGGAGTATGTTTGCGGCTTTTAATATTGAATCTTGATCAGTAACTTTTATCTTTGATATTCTTTCTAATTCATGCTCATTTGGAATTAATATATCTACATTTTGGATTATCTCATCATCTAATTCATATGCTGGTGCTGGATTTAATATGGTTGTCTTACCTAGCTTTCTTGCAATCTTTAATCCTTCTTTTACAGTTTCTAAAGGAACTTCCAACTGAAATACTACGATATCAGCCTTTTCAAAAGCTATAAGATGTCTTTGTAGATATCCTTTATCCACGTCTCCATTAGCTCCAGGGATAACTATTATATTGTTATTACCATACTTATCTACATTAATAACTGCAATCCCTGTAGATTCATCTGTCTTTTCTATATGTTCTATATTAACTCCAGATTCTTTCATAGATTCAATTAATGCATCTCCAAAAACATCTTTACCTACCTTACCCAAAAATATAATCTCGTTATTCAATTTGGCTATGGCTACCCCTTGATTAGCTCCTTTACCCCCTGGAATCTGCAATAATTCATTTCCTAATAGGGTTTCACCTATTTGGGGAATTTCATTTACTTTTATCACCAAATCCATATTCATACTTCCAACTACTGTGATTATAGGCTTCAATTAACTACTCCCCCTTTCAACTAATATTGTTTCTAAAACTTTGGTCATCTTAATACTTTTTTCTTCAATCATCGATATTAACATTTCTACTGCTTCTTCTCCCATTTGGTATATAGGCTGCTTAATAGTTGTTAATGGAGGATCAATGTATTGAGATATTGATATATCATCAAATCCTATTATCTTAACTTCTTCTGGTATTTTAATATTCTTTTCTTTGAGAGCTTTAATAGCACCAATAGCAATTAAATCATTTCCACAATAGATTCCGTCTATTTCTGTTTGCATAAGTAAGGCAATGGTACCTTGGTATCCAGATTCTATGGTATAATTTTGTAAAAATATTTTTTCCTTATCTATTTTAAATCCATTATCTATAAGAGCTTTTTCATATCCATTTAGACGCTCCGCTGATAGTTTGGTTTTACTATCCGCAGATATAAAACCTATGTTTTTGCATCCTTTTTTTATGAGAAAATTTGTAGCATTATAAGCTCCTTCTTCATTATCTACAACTATACGTCCTACTTTTTTATCAGAAGCAATATCTCTATCTACTAATACCATAGGAGTATTACATCGATCTAAAGATTTACTTATACTACTCTCAGAGGCTGTTAGTATTATGCCATCTACCATCTTTTCCTGAAGAATTTGAATATATCTTTCTTCCTTTGATTGTTTATTATCTGAGTTACACAAAATAACTGAATATCCCTCTCTTTCCGCAGCATCTTCTGCACCCCTTGCAACTTCGGAAAAGAAAAGATTCATAACATCAGGCATAATAATTCCTATGGTTTTAGTTCTTTTCATCTTCAAACTTTTTGCAATTCCATTAGGAATATATCCTTCTCTCTCAATTATTGCCAGTACCTTCTGCCTCGTAGCTTCACTTATATGCTTATCTTTTCCATTAATAATCTTAGAAACCGTAGCACTAGATACATTGGCTAATTCCGCAATTCTTTTTATTGTCATTATTATCACGTTCCTTAATAAGTTACTATAATAATTTAGGTAATCGATTACCTAAATTATATCATGGTTCTAATAAAAATCAATATGGTTTTTTTATATAAATTGTGAACAGTTGGATGTAGTTTTTCTTGAACACTACATAAACGACTTGCACGAAATCAAAGATTTCAGAAATCTCCTTAAAACTCTTTGAAAATTAATTTCTTAAAATAAAAAAGTTGAACTTTTCTATTCTTTATAAAAAACTCCTAGAAGGATATCCTTCTAGGAGTTTTCACTTATTTTATACCTGCTGCTATTTTTATCATTTTTTGATGCTCTGGATCTTGTTTTCCATCCATATGTCTTGTACTACCTGCAAAATGTATATCAAAATGACCATCCATTCCATTGCCTTTTATATAATCGAAATTAATTCCTCTTCCATATCCTCCAGATCTATTATTTGCTGTTACTCCACCTGCCACACTATCTAGGCCTGCATGAGGCATAAAAGTTACACTAGCAGCTATTCTCCTGCCATTATATTCTATAATAGCCGGTCTTCTTACCCAGCTAAATCCTCCCCATATGGATTTCATAATATCAGTATCTTCTTTAGTTAAAGTCTCACAATCTGCATGATTTGATCCTATGTATCTTTGTACCATATAGGATTTTCCAGTATAAAAATCTATTACTTTAAATTTTGCTCCTCTCGGAACTATATTGTCTACTTCAGTAAACCAATTAAGATATTCCCCATATGTAGTATCTTGCACTACTTCTTGTGATGCTTGCATTTTTACCACTTCTTCAGCAGTTACTCTATCTACAGTTCCTCTATTAGGAGCATTTTTATTCACTGCTCTTTCAGGAATCTTTATAACTTGTCCAGGATAAATCATTGTTTTTTGATTGGCTTTATTTTCTTTTAATATACTTTCCAATGTTATACCATATTTTTGAGAAATCTTCCAAAATGTATCTCCTTTTGCTACTGTGTGGTTAGCTGCTAAACTAGTTGTACCAATACAAAAAGTCAATACTGCAGTCCCTATTACTGTTTTTGTAGTTTTCTTCATATCTTTGTTCCTCCAATTTACGTTTAATTTTGTAACCTTTTTGTTACCTATTTATATTAATTCGGCATAAATTCCTAAAATCCTCTATGTAATATTTTCCAATGAAATATATAAGAAAGGTTTTTAAGGTCTCATTAGAGGAAACTTTTTTAAAACTCATTACAAAATTCTCTTGATATGAGGTATTCAAGTAGAACTTTCCTATTCCCTATAAAAAATTAAACTGCAGGATATAGCATAGTTTTCCCCCTGCAGTTTATTGAAAAATATATTATAAATAAATTTCTAGACATTAAATCCTATTCAACATATTCAATATCTAGATGCACTTCTTCGGGCATATCTTTTAGGTTTGTTTTCACTACAATATATGGATAATCGTATTCTTGTTCTACTATTTCATTAGGATCTGGATCTGTAAACCTTGCATATACAACTATATCAAATACATCCTTGCTATATTTCTCCTTAATGATTTGATTTATTTCTACTAAGTATCCTTTTGATTTCTTTTCTCCTCTTGTAACTACAACATATATGTCATCTTTATATTTGCATGTTAAAGCTCTTTCTTCCATTAAGTATTTAGGTAATACTTCAGAAATTTTATCTGGAATCTCTTCTTCTTTTACTTCTTTAAATTTTATTTGTCCTTCATTTCCCTTTAACAATTTAGGTATGAATAGAATCCCAATAACTAAAATAATTGCCAAGGCAATAATTTGATTCCTTTTCAATCTAATCCCCCCAATATTAATCTTATATAATTAATATTCTATGGAGAACTCTATTATGTTTATTTTACAAGAAAAGCTTTTAATGAATCATTAAAGGCTTTTCTTGATCACTGCATAAACAACTTGCACGAAATTAAAGATTTCAGCAATCTGCTTTGAACTCATTAGGATCAAGTTCTTAGAGTAAAAAAACAAAAAGTAGAACTTTCCAATTCGTTATAAAAAAACCTCTGATACTAATATCAGAGGTCTCCTTATCTATAATATTTCTTTTGCCTTACTTATAATATTCTCTACATTAAGCCCGTATTTTTCCAATAATTCAAATCCATCTCCCGACTCACCAAAAGTATCCATAGTTCCTATCCTAATAACACGAGTTGGTTGGTTTTCCACCACTACTTCGGCTACTGCACTGCCTAATCCTCCAATTATACTATGCTCCTCAACGGTAACTATGCCTTTAGTTTCTTTAGCCGCCTTTATTATAATACCTTCATCTATAGGTTTAATACTAGACATGTTTATAACTCTTGCTGATATACCTTCTTCTGCTAGCTTTTCTGATGCAGACAATGCTTTTTCAACCATAACACCTGTAGCTATAATAGTTACATCTGTTCCCTCTTTTAGTTCCACACCTTTACCTATTTCAAACTCATAATTTTCATCAAATATTACAGGGACTTTTGCTCTCCCAAGTCTTATATATACTGGTCCATCATGTTCTGCTGCCTTAAATATACATTGTTTTGTTTCTATTGCATCTGCTGGGCTTAAAACCACCATATTTGGCAAAGACCTCATTAAACTAATATCTTCTAATGCTTGATGAGTTGCTCCATCTTCCCCTACAGTTAAACCTGCATGAGTTGCCGCAATTTTTACATTTAATTTTGGATAGCATACAGAGTTTCTAATAATTTCTAGGGCACGACCTGTAGCAAACATTGCAAAGGTACTTGCAAAAGGAACTTTACCAGCTGTTGCTAATCCCGCTGCTGTACCTATTAAATTTTGCTCTGCTATACCTACATTAAAAAATCTCTCAGGATAAGCCTTAGCAAAAACTGAAGTTTTAGTAGAGCCTGAAAGGTCTGCATCTAATACTACTATATTCTTATTATTTCCACCTAACTCTTTTAGTGCCTCACCATATGCATCTCTTGTTGCAATCATATTAGCCATTCAAACCACCTCCTAGTTCTTCTAAAGCTTTAGAAGCTTCTTCAGCTGATGGAGCTTTTCCATGCCAACCTACTTGATCTTCCATAAATGATATTCCTTTTCCCTTATGAGTACGAGCAATAATTATAGTAGGTTTATTTTTAGTATTTTTTGCTTCCTCTATAGCATTTAATATTTCATCAAAAGAATGACCATCAATGGTCAGTACATGCCAGCCAAATGATTTAAACTTCTCATCAATAGGTTCAATATTCATTATTTCTTTGTTTGGACCGTCAATTTGAAGTCCATTATGGTCTAAAAATATAGTTATATTATCTAATTTATAATGTGCAGCTAACATAGCAGCTTCCCAAATTAGTCCTTCTTGACATTCTCCATCTCCTATCATAGCATATACCCTGTAGTCTTTATTATCTAATTTTCCTGCTAAAGCCATGCCATTAGCAGCAGCTAGCCCTTGTCCTAAAGAGCCCGTAGTCATATCAACACCTGGAATATCCTTCATATCAGGATGACCTTGTAACATTGAACCAATCTTCCTAAATCTATCTAACTCTTCCTTTGGGAAAAATCCTTTTTCCGCTAAAGTTCCATATAATACTGGAGTACCATGTCCCTTTGATAATACAAATCTATCTCTATCTTCCCATTTCGGATTAGTAGTATCTACTCTCATTTCTTTAAAATATAAAGTTGTTAAGATTTCCACTGCTGATAAAGAACCACCAGGATGACCAGACTGAGATTTTTCCAGCATATTAATTATGTCTACTCTAATATTTCGAGCTATTTCTTTTAACTCCATTATATCCCTCCTATTGTTTTTTCTCATATGTGAATCCCTCACCTAGCACTTCATACATTTCAGACACCATTACAAAGGCATATGGATCAAATTCTTTTACCATATCCTTTACTCTAGTAAATTGGGCTCTAGGAACTACACATAAAAGAACATCTTTATTTTCCTTGGAATACATACCTTTTCCCTTTAACAAAGTTACTCCTCTACCTAATTCTGTCATAAGTTTTTCACTTATTTCTTCAGGTTTATCCGAAATAATAAAAAATCCCTTTAGGTATCCAATACCTTCCAAAATCATATCTATTACCTTCATTATAACAAACATAGCAATAATAGAATATAAGGAAGTTTCAATTTTTCTCTCTACTATACCTGCGAAAATAACTACAAACAAATCTATCATTGTCATAAAAGTGACTGTACTTAAACTCGGAAATTTACTATTTAATATTGCTCCTGCTAAATCAGTACCTCCCGTAGTCCCTCCAAATTTAAAAACTATGCCTAGGCCTATACCACATAATACCCCTCCAAATATAGAGGACAGTAATAGATCATGGGTTAGAACTATTGGTGGAAGAATTTTCAAAAACAGGGACAATAATATGGTAGAATACAATGTCTTTATTGCTGTTTCTTTTCCTAGAATTTTCGTACCAAAAATAAACAAAGGGATATTTAATGCTAAGTTTGTAATGTATATAGGAACTTTCACAGTTTTTTCTATAACTACAGCAAAACCAGTAACACCTCCCGGTGCTATAGTATTCGGTGCAAGAAAATAAATTAAAGATATTGCCATCAAAAGTGCACCAATACCTATTAAAATATAGCTATATACAATCTTATACCACTTTTCTTTATGCCCCATAAAATTCCTCCTTCCTTATTTAATTACATCCTTAGAAAACAATACCTTTAGCATAAACTTAGGCAACACTATCTGTCTTTTGATCCTAGAAGGTTCCTTTACTAATCTATAGAACCATTCTAAACCTAATTTTTCAAATATCTTAGGCGTACTCTTAGTATTGCCTGCTAAGATATTCATTACCCCTCCATGACCTATTATAATCTTTCCCTTAATATTTCCCTTATTAGTATCTATCCAATTTTCTTGCTTAGGAAATCCTAGTCCAACAAAAATTATATCTGGATTTGAAGAATTTATATCATTGATAACTTTAATCTCTTCTTCATGGTTCTCGCAACCATTATGGGTACCTTTAAAATATCCATGATGATAACCTGCGATTCTAATATTTGGATAGGTTTTCTTTATATTTTCTGCTGCTGCTTTAGCAACACCATCTTCGCAACCTAGTAAGTACACACTATAATTATTTTCATTAGCTATATCAAGTAATTTAATAGTTAGGTAATATCCTGTTACCCTTTCCTTTAAAGGCTTTTTCTTAATTCTAGAGGCATAAATCAATCCTATACCATCTGCTGTTATTAAATCACCTTCATTTATCAAACCTTTAAGTTGCTCATTATCTTTAGCCCCCATAACAATTTCAGTATTTGGAGTATAAATTGTTTTTAGCTCACTACCTCTTAAATAATTTATCATTTCTTTAGTAGCTTCATCAAAGGTTATATTATGTATTTTTACTCCAAATATTTCTATACTATCCATATAACAATCTACCCCTTTAATAAATCTAATGCCATAGTTACATTAGATAACGCCTTATTTTTCAATTCCTCATTTTGTCTTTTTAAATCTTCTTTAATATCATTTCTGTTATTCCATACACAATCTATTTTTTCTATTAAATCATCATAGACTAATTTCTCCACATTACATATATAATCCATTCCAATAGAACGTAATATCCCATCTACCTTAGGATCATAAGATAACCCCACCATTGGGACTTGCTGAGTAGCCGCATAAATTAATGAGTGAAGCCTCATTGCTACTATTATCTCCATTTCTTTAATTATGCCCATTATTTCTTCCACATTATATTTTTGTGATATTACATAACATCCTTCTTGATTTACTAATTTATCTATTTCAATGCTTATTTCCAAGTCTTCTGGATAATGCATAGGTATCATTAATACATTTACATTATACTCTTTTATTATATACCTTATGGCATCTGCCATAATCGTAATTAAATTTTCTGCATTTTTCCATTGTCTAACTGAAACACCTATAAATTTCTTATCAGTAGGTATTTTTTCGCACTCAAGTATTCCTCTAACTCTATCCTCCGATACTGGCTCCAAAGTAAATACAGGATCTGCTGTAACCACTATGTTTTTATTTTTAACTCCTAAATCAGATATAAATTCTTTAGAGTCTTCATCCCTTAATGTTATGATATCTACCCTATTTAATATTTTTCTTGTTAAAAACCTGTTTAGCTTCTTTTTAATTGGTCCAATACCATTAGCATATATCATTACAGGTTTCTTATACAACTTAGCGATCTTCATTAAAGTTAAATAGTACAATAAAGAACGAGTGCTTGTTACATCCTGTAATAGGGATCCCCCCCCTGAAATAAATAAGGATGAGTCTTTCATAGCTCCAAACACTTCTTTAATTTTGAATCTATTGATAGCTTGCACTGGATACATATTTTCAGTTTTAGGAGGATTTTTAGAAAGCACAGTTATATTTATCTCTTTATTATATTCTTTAATGTCTTTTACTATAGCTTTTAAAATAGCATCATCTCCGCTATTATCAAAGCCATAATATCCTGATATAAGAATTGAGTCCTTAAATCTCATAGAAATTCTCCTTTTTCTGCAGCCATTCTTTTTTCAATAAAAATATTATATGGTTCATTTCACATTACCCAGTATTTCTTGATAAATTTCAATATGCTTTCTTGCCATTGCATTAGAAGAATACTTTTCTTCAACCTTTTTATATAATTTTTCTCCCATCTCTTTGACTTTAGACTTATCTGCTGATAAGATATCTATTTTATCAGCTAACTCTTTACTGTCACCGACAGGGATTAAATAACCATTTTCATCATCTTCTATTAATTTACTTAGTCCACCTACATTTGTTGATATAATAGGCTTTTTCATTAGAGCCCCCTCTAATATCGCATAAGGAAAGCTTTCACTTAATGAAGTTAAAGTATTTATATCTATTGCATTAAAAAATGAAAATTGGTCCTTCACATAGTCTAAGAAATAGATATATTCTTCTATACCTAGTTCTTGAACTAGTGACTCTAATTTCCTTCTTTCATATCCATCTCCTGCAATTAAGAAGATTATATCTTTTCGTCTATTAAGTATAATAGATGCAGCATTAATAAAAGTCTCGTGATCCTTTACTTTATCTAGTCTTGCTGCAATACCAATTATAATTTTACCTTCATAGTTAATTCCATACCTTCCTAAAAACTCTTCTCTAGAGATATATTTTAATTCTTGTTCCATATCTATACCATTGTATGCTGTAAATATTTCCTCTTCTTTAAAACCTCTATCTATTAGCATATCCTTAAAAGTATCTGAAATAGCAATAAAATATTTAAATCTCTTAAGAGCAAACTTATTTAAAGAAGTGAAAATAATTTTTTTATAGAAATTATCCTTAAAGTCTAATTCATAATCACTATGAATAGTGGTGATAAATGGTTTTTTCACTTTTTTTCTCAAGAACATAGCAATAAAATTCGCTCTGGCTCCATGACAATGAATTATATCATATTCTTCTCTTTCAACTTCATCAGCTAGTCTATGCACTACTGACATATCTGATCTACTTTTCTGCTCAAATACCTCAATATCTATACCAGCAGCTCTAGCGTCATAGAAAAATGTATCTTCAATAAAACATATAATTTTTGCATCTATTAATTTATCGATACCCTTTATAAGAGAGATTATGTGAGTTTTAGCTCCACCTGTATCTCCACCGCTTATTAGATGAAGTACCTTCATTTAAGACCCTCCTTTCTATTAATTGGTTTCTGTCTTTCCTTTTGGTGCAAGAGTATTTATTAATGCAATTACAATCCAAAAGTATATGACCATAGCGGGCACTTCGAATATATTTTCAACAAAGTTTTGCGCTAGTACCCCCATTGCTCCTGAAAATAATCCGATAGCAAGGATTCTCTTTTTAATATCATCCTGATATCTTATTATCTTCATAGCAAAAATAATAAAGCATATAATAACAAAAGCTAAACCAACTATACCATATATCCCCATTTCAGTTAACGTTTTAAGATAGTAATTATCTAGATAGAAAGGAGCCAATTGATTATTAATTGCTACTGCTCCACCATATCTACCAAGTCCAACGCCGAATAATCTGTTTCTGCGCCACATAGTAAGCCCTATTTCCCATCTATATAATCTACCTCCAGCCGCAGATTTTATTAGGTATACAGGAGATAACATAAACAATAATCTCTGACTTAAAGAACCACCAAATAAAATAAATATACCTACAAAGGCTATAAAAGGTATTATTAACCTTGGATTTAAAGTAATAATGAAAATAAACATAGCTCCAGCAAAAGCTAACCATGCTCCCCTAGATAAAGTCAAAAGTAAACCTATGGTCATAAATATAGTTGCACTAAAATAAAATACTCTCATATATTTATCCTTATGAGTAATAAGCATTGAAATTGCAATAGGAATAAGTAAAACAAAAATAACACCTAATATATTAGGACTACCAACTATAGAAAAAGCCCTAGTTCTAATATTTTCAGTTGTATCTACCCAATTCCCAGGCATAGGAACCTTCGCAATATATTGATATACTGCATGGACTCCCATGAACAGTCCTGTAGAAAGCATTAAGTTAATCACTCTCTCAGAATCTTCTATACTTCTAATAAATTGTGTAGCCACAAAATACCAAAGAATATGCTGGAAAACTGCGCGAAATCCTTCTATTGCTATACCTAGATTAGGCGCAACTATAAACACATGGCAAATTCCTAAAACTATATAGATAGCCGCGGGCAAATCCATAGGTGTAAAATTATGCTTAATTTTTCCACCAGATAATATTCTTTTAAGAATTATATATCCAACTAGAAGAATTAATAATAATTCATCCCATATGGAACCTAAAGAAGCTAATCCTCGAGTCCTTCTAATTACAAAATCCACAACTATATAAGAAGCAGGAATAAATATCAATAAATCTAACCAAGTACCTTTACCTTTTATCTTTTTGATTATTTTATATAAATAGCTATTATCTCTAATAGGTCTTTCTGGAGATACCTCTTCTGTATTTATTTTTTTCATAAAGGGTCTTAAAATTACACTATTTCTTAAGGAGTTAAATATAAATTCTTCCATCTTCATAAATTTCTTATCTAAATTCATAAGAAATATATAAATAAAACTAATATCCATCCAAGTTTTATATTCTTCAGGCTTATATTTTCCTTTATTATCGGTTTTATTTTGCATCCTAAATAAAAAACTATTATCTGATAATTTTTTAAGCCTAAGTAATAGGTTGAAAATAAAACTTCCTTCAATAGCTTTTCTTATATCCATATTAATCCACTACCTTTAAACTTACTATTTGAGCTTTTAACCTATATAAATCAGATTCTATAAAGATTATTTTGCCTTGTCTCAACTCTTGTTTTCCAAACTTATAGCTATAATTTTTATATGGAGTAGTTGCTTTAAACTTGATCCTAGCCTTCTCCATCATTGGATCTATTGAGGTAACTACATTTCCATCCTTATCTAAATTTGTCGCCTCTACAGGTAATATTTCAACTTCTTCTACATAAGCGTCTAAATAATGCTTCATCTCGCCTAATTGATCTCCAACTGTTATCACATCAAGATATCCCTTATCTGTCACAATAGTTGCTTCTACTTCTATATTAACTATTTCATCCTTTACAGATAAATCTGCAAGATCTTTATTTAATATCTTTAAAAGAGATAAAAATATTAAAAATACTACTAAAATCATAGCAAGAAAATCCAAAATATTTATTTTACCAAAAATTCTACCTTCTTTATCTATTAGTTTCAATTATTTCACCTCTATATACTTTATAGTACCAGGAAATTCAACTGTAGTTGTTTTCATTATTATAGGAAGTCCTACTTTTATCTCTTGACCGCCTAAATCCATATAAGGACCTGACGAAGCAACTTCTGCCTTAATCTTTACAGTTACTGTTACTTCCTCTGCATCTTCATAAGTAGCAATTTTTCCATCTTCACCTACAATAGATTTCACTTTTGGGTCAATGTTTATTTCTTCTACAAAACCTTTTTGTAAATTGTTTTGGGAGAAAAGTTGATCTCCTATTTTTAAATCAGTTACCATTTCTTCAGTTAATTCACTGGCTTCAACAGTTATGACTATGTTCTTGCCGCCTGCTGTCACAACATCCTTAGATTTTTTAATTATCTTACCTCTGTTTAAAAATACTACGACTGCTAACAATATGACAATTGTTATAGTTGTATCTATCCAATTCCATTTTTTCTTCACAAAATCACCTTCCTAAATTATTACTAAATATCCTTTGATTCCTTGAATATTTCAGACAGTCTTTTCGCTTGAGATTCTCTACTATATACTTGTATCTTATCCCAATTTGGTTCATGAGTTAATTTACCTTCTGTCCAGCTTTTATAATATTTTTCTAAAGCAACACTTATTCCATCTATATCTTCAGGATCTACTACAGTGCCTGTATTAGTCTCATTGATTACTTGTGCCGCAGCACCATCCTCTGGAACAATAGATAAAATAGGTCTATCCACTCTTATATATTCAAATATCTTTCCAGTATAAAAGTTCTTAGATCCTTTACCTTTACCAATTACCAGTAGGAGAATGTCTGAATTATATAGCATTTGTATACTTTCCTTATGAGGCAAATATCCAAAGGATTTCATACTATCCACTAAATCATATTTTTTAGCATATTCATCTAAAACCTCCTGATATATATTACCTACTACTCTTATTTCTAATTTACCCTTATCAATTTTTTTATTGTCAATTGCTATTTTCAATCCATCTAAAAATTCAGTTAGATTTCGTCTGCCATAGAGAGAACCTGTATATGTGATTACAAACTTGTCTCCACCATCTCTTGCATTATTAAGTCCAACAAAATCTTCCTCATCATATCCATTTGGTATATAAGTAGAGCGTCCTACTAAAGACGGATTATCTTTAATAAAATTATCTAACATAAAAGGTGTATTAGTAATAAGAAAATCGCATTCATTAGTAACTTCTAATTCCTTTTTCTTCTCAAGATTTAATTTTATTTTTTTATACCAACTATCCAAATGATATGGATTGTTAGTCCATTCATCTCTAAAATCAGTTATCCATCTAATATTAGAGAAGAGTCTCTTGATATATAATCCCATCAAATGTGAACTATAAGGAAAAGAAGTCGTATAAATGATATTTATATTTTCTTTCTTAATTATCTCAACTATCTTGTCCCTATTGAAATAATACCAAAAGAATTCTGAATCTGGTGATAATATTCTAGTACCTAAGAACTTAAATGGTAATCTAAGGATTCCTTTCTTATTTACAGTATCATAAGGCTTTAACCTATATACTTTTAAATTTTTTGGTAAATCTTCTAGTAAAGTTTTATCAGTTAAATCTGCCACATGTTCTTTAGTTATGACTACTGGCTCGTAACCAAATTTGGGTAAATACTTAACAAATTTTGTAGTTCTTTGAACTCCAGCACCACCCATTGGTGGAAACTCATTGGCAATAATCAATACCTTCTCCATTTTAATCCCTGCCTAATAGTGTAATTTTAAAACCTAAATCTTTAAGGAAAGCTTCATCTAAGAAATTTCTAGTATCATAGATATGCTTGTCTTTCATCAATGTAGCTACTTTTTTAAAGTCTATATTTTTATATTCGTTATGATTTACTGCCAGTATCATTAAATCTGCATCCTTAACTACATCATATAAGGAATCAAGCATAAGATTACCTAACTCAAAGTTTTCCTTACATGCATGAGGGTCATGTAATGATAAAGTAAATCTGGTATTTTCTTTTAATAATTTTACCAAATTTACTATAGGGCTTTCCCTCATATCATCTATATTTGGTTTATATGTAAGTCCTAATATAGATATTTTAGCATTTTTATCTGGGAAAATTTCCTTTAGTTTATCTAATATATGATTTGGCATATTATCATTTGTTTCTCTAGCAAGTTTAATAATATTTCCTTTAATTTGTCTTTCTACTATGAACCAAGGATCAACTGCTAAACAATGTCCTCCAACCCCTGGTCCCGGCTGATGAATATTAACTCTAGGATGCCTATTAGCTAAAGTTATAACATCCCAAGCATTTATCCCCATCTCTTCACAAGTTATGGCAAGCTCATTTGCCAAGGCAATATTAACATCCCTATAAGTATTTTCCATAAGCTTACACATTTCTGCTGTTTTGGAATCAGTTGTAAAAATCTCCCCCTTAACAAAAACACTATATAAATTCTTAACTAACTGAGCAGATTTTTCATTTATTCCCCCAATAATTCTATCGCTTTCAATTAGTTCTTGAATTATCTTACCTGGTAAAACTCTTTCTGGTGAATGAGCAACAAAAACTTCTTCTCCTATATCAAGCCCTGATTTACCAAGTATAGGTAATATTATTTTTTCAGTAGACTCTGGTGGGGAAGTAGATTCTAAGACTACTATATTTCCTTTTCTAAGTACGGGAACTATAGATTCAGCTGCTTTTCTAACATAATCCATATTAGCAGTCTTATCCTTGTTAATTGGTGTAGGAACTGAAATAATAAAAACATCAGCTTCCTCTAATTTGCTAATACCTTTTAATCTCCCCTCTTCTACAACTTCATTAACTAAATCTTCAAGACCTGGTTCTTCAATTATAATTTTCCCTTGATTTAAAGCATTTATTACTTTTTCATTAATATCATAGCCTAATACTGTCATTCCTGATTTAGCAAATATGGCAGCAGTAGGCAAGCCAATATAACCTAATCCAATAATAGTTATTTTCATATCCTTCGTTGATGTCATAAATTCTCCTCCATTTCGCCTTGCATCATTTAGTAGATATCTGATTCAATGGGCATAACATACCAGTTTTTCTCATTGATGATGTAGTTTTCCAATTCTTTTTTTTGTGTTAAATCCTTAACTACAAAAGCTATTAAAGACCTAGATTTGAAAAAACCTAATTTAACTAGAAATTGACGATATTTCATAGATTCAGAAGCCCAAGATACTACAAAATCTATTTTTTCAACTTTAAAATATTTTTTTGCTTCTAAGTAAAGACCTGTTAATATACTTTCATCTATACCTATCATGTCTACAATACTTCCTAGTTTTACATTGGATTTGCCTCTCAAACTTCGTTCTTCTATCTTTACTACCATGTATCCCATTAATTCATCTTCTAAATAAGCTCCAAAGGTCTTATAATGATTCTTAGGATGATTTTTGATTCTCCAGTTTAAGAATTCACTATCCCTTTTTGTCATTATTTGACTACTTATCTTTATTTTATCCCAAAGTATATCAAAGTCTTCATTAAATTCCTTTACTTCCTTAAATATATAAAGCTTATTAATCTTCATTGTCTTTTCCTTATAGATAAATTTTATGAATAAGGTACTAGGTAAAGCCAATGCTTTAGCTAAAGGTTTCAATTTTATTATACTAGATAAAAAATTATCTAATTTATAAGGCTTAAGTAGTAGTGGAATATCCCCTACTAGAGCTGCACTAATATCATCTCCTAGTAGGCCTCTCAATGCTTCGTTAGTTGGAAATCCAACTCTGATTTCTATTCCTTTTAGGGCAGCTAATTCATAAGACTTTTTAGCCATTTTCTCATATATACCTTTTCCTCTATATTCCTTGCTAATCATAGTATCTACTGAATGGCCTGCTAATATCTCTTTGTCATTAATTATAATCTTTGTAGGGATAAGTGTACATTGTCCTATTATCTTAGAGTCTTCTTCTGCTACAACAATAACTGACTCTCCCCATGGATTCTCCATGAATTGCCATCTCCAATATTCTTCTTCTCTAGATGCAGTGTATATTTCATTAAATAAATTTAATATTCCCTTTTCATCACCACTTTTGTACTCCCTTATATCAATCAAAGTACTCCTCCTATCGTATTTCATAATCTCCTTTAACTAGGAAAAAACTATTTGTTAAAGCTCTAGCTCCTCTTCCATCATCTCTAGGTATTATAAGTAAATGATTTGCTATGATATTTTCTTCCATTGCCAAATCTTTACCTACAGTAATATCTGTTAGTCCATTCATTACACCATTGACTACTATTGCTATAGCTCTAGCTTCTCCTGAACGTAGTATGATCTCTGTCCCATCTTTACAGATTAAAGATTTTCCTGCTGGCACTTCAACTACTGCCCATGATCCCGTAGTCTCATTTCCAGTATTTTTCTTTCCTAATTCTGTATCTACATAGTATTTTAATTGCTCTATTTTTTTCTCTACATAACTAAGAGTGACTAATGGATCTGATTCAGAACCTGGTTCCGAAAATACTCTTGTTGCTCCTAATAATATAACTATTGCACTTAATCCAATTCCTATTCTCTTAATTTTATTTTTCATATGTATTCCTCCAATTCACTATTCACTGATTTTAATTATACTACAAAACCAATAAAAAAATAAGCATTAAGTAATGCCTATTTTTAATATGTATGTATTCACTATAGTTCTATTAATCCTAAGCTTATTTTCAAGCATTCATCTACGTTAGACATCATTTCTTCACTGAATCTTCCTATTCTCTCTCGAAGTCTCTTTTTATCTATAGTTCTTATTTGCTCCAGAAGGACTACTGAGTCCTTTGGTAGTCCGTATTCTGGAGCATTTATCTCTACATGTGTAGGCAATTTCGCCTTATTTATCTGGGAAGTAATTGCAGCAATAATAATAGTAGGACTATATTTGTTTCCAACATCATTTTGGATAACAAGTACTGGTCTTACCCCTCCTTGTTCAGATCCTATAACAGGACTTAAATCAGCATAATATATATCTCCTCGTTTAACTATCATAATATCGCCTGCCTCTTAAGACTTGCTTCATATGTGGCTAGTTCAAGAATATCTTGTTCTAACCCCATTTCAGCAAAAGCTAAATTAATTTGACTCATTTCCTTATATCCTTCCCTCAATTTCTCAATAATATCTAATTTTTTTTTCTCACTAATAAAGAGTTTCATGGCCTCTGCTATAAAATCAGAACGGTTTTTATACTCCATAGGAACCATAACATCAACTTCTTCTAGGAGGCTATTGGGTAAACTAACTGTTATCCTTCTAGTCTCAGCCATAAAGGCACACCCCCCACACAAAATCTTGGATAAAAAATATATAAAATAGCCTAAAACAATTATATATGCTTTTCGTTGCCAATGTCAACCTATTCATCAATTTATTCCTTTTAAGCTTTATTCCAGTAAATAATCTTTTATCTTCACTATATTTCCATTAGATATATAGACTCTAGGAACCCTTCTACTTACCATGCATACAATTTCATAATTTATTGTACCAATTTTTTCTGCGAGTTCATCGGCATGAGGGTATTCTGGTTCACATCCAAATATTACCACTTCATCTCCTAGTTTCACGTCTTCTATATGAGTGACATCTATCATACATTGATCCATACATATTTTCCCTATTATTTTTGCCCTTTTACCATTTATAGTTACTTCAGCTTTCTCAGTTAGCAATCTAGTAAATCCATCTGCATATCCTATGGGTATAGTTGCTATCTTTGATTCCTTCTCTGTAACAAAAATTTGTCCATAGCTGATCCCAGTTCCTTTAGGTACTGCTTTTAAGTGAGATATCTTAGCTTTCAAAGTCATTGCTGGCTTTAACTCTATATCCTTTCTCACTTCATCTGAAGGATAAAAACCATATATCATTATTCCTGCTCTAACCATATTTAGATTATACTGTGGCAAATCAATAATTGCAGCACTATTAGATACATGTTTTATTGGTATATTTAATCCTTGTTCTTCCAAATCATTAACTATGTTTACATATTTTTCAAATTGACTTCTTGCATGAGATTTATCAGTTTCATCAGCTTTTGCAAAATGAGTAAAAATTCCTTCTATATAGATATTAGGAAGCTTAGATATCTTTATTATATCTTCTATAGATTCTTTAGCTGGAATAAATCCAATTCTACCCATTCCACTATCAATCTTAATATGAATTATGGCTGTTTTCCCTAGTTCTACTGCTTTATTTGATAATATCTTAGCTTCTTCATAGTTATATATAGCCTGAATTAAATCATAGTCCAATAGTTTTCCATATTGTGTTGGAGGTGTATAACCTAAAATTAATATTGGTTCAGTTATATTTCCTTTTCTTAATTCTATAGCTTCTGTTAGAATAGCTACTGCTAATCTATCTGCACCATTATCTAGGAAAGTTTTTGATATCTCTACAGAACCATGACCATATCCGTTAGCTTTTACTACAGCAGTAACTAATGCATTCTCGTTTGTATGTTTTCTCACCTCTCTAATATTGTGAGCTAAGTTATCTAAGTTGATTTCTGCCCATACTGGCCTTGTTTCATCTAAAGTATACATTTAATAATCCCCCTTATAATTTTGTCTTTAGGTTTCTAATAAATTTAAAGTTTTCATAAGTAATTTCTACCTGTAATGCACCACTCTCATCAAATATATTTAATTTATATGGAGTATAATTTTTCTTTTCTATCCAAATCTTTGCAGAATCCCTGTATTTATTTTTTTCCTCAAGCTTAAATTCAAAAGTAAGATATTCTTCATTATTTATCTCTTGAGTACTAATTGTATTTGATTTAGATATATTTTCATAAAATCCTCCTATTAGCATCTGCTTATTTAAAGATTTTATTGTTATTAATGATATGGATTGGTTAATCGATGGATGTTCAACAAAAACTTTATCATCAGTATTTAGTATTATTATACCCTTGCTTTCTTTCGGCTTTAAAATTTCTAATTTATATTTGTTAGGTTTGTTATATGTTTCTTCTATTAAATATATTGATTCTGTTTCGCCTGAAATAATTTTAATATTAGCTTTACATTTATATCCGTTATATTTTTCATATGTTTTTTCTATTTTAGATAAGACTCTTTTGTCTTTATACAGAATTTTCTCCTTAGAAGAAAAGTTACATGATGTTAATAAAACCATAAGGATCAATATAAATAATAGGAGCCTTTTCAATATCACCCCAACCTTTACTCTTGAATTTTTTTAATACTGTAGGGGATATTTTCTAATATATCTGTAGCAATAACTCCATATTCTCCTTTATAAATACTAGCTAAGTCTCCTGCTAATCCGTGACAAAATACACCTAGCTTTGCTGCATCAATTGATATTAATCCTTGACCTATAAAAGAGGCTATAATTCCTGTAAGTAAATCCCCTGATCCTGCAGTAGCCATTCCTGGATTCCCAGTTGCATTTATATATATTTCATTCTTAGGTGATGCAACTATGGTATTAAATCCTTTTAAAGCTACTATTATATTATATTTCTCAGAAGTATATTTAGAATAATAAATTCTATTTTCTTGGATTTCCTTTGTACTTATACCTAGGAATCTTCCCAATTCTCCTGGATGTGGGGTAATGATAATTGGTTGTTCTCTTTTATATAAAATATCTGGATTAATGGATAAACAATTTATTCCATCTGCATCTATAACTATGGGCCTTTTATAATTATTTATAATTTCTTCAATTAGATAAGTTCTTTCCTTATCTGCTCCAATACCAGGCCCTATGGCTATTGCATCCATTCCTTCTATTCCTTCTAAAATATCAGATAATGAATCTTTTGTAAAATATCCTTTATTCTTATCTTCTGCTGATTTTATTATTACTTCCGTAAGTTTTATGGACATAATGTTTTCTAAAGATTTAGGTACTATACTATATACAAGACCTGTTCCAGTTCTTAATGCTGCCATTGACGTTAAATAAGGTGCACCTGCCATCCCTCTACTTCCACCTATAACAGCCACTCTACCATAAGTTCCCTTATGGCTATCTCTACTTCTTCTAGGCAGTAATTTTTTCATAGAATCATCTATTTCTATATTTATATTATTGCTTCTATATCCTATTGCAAAGGCTAAAGCATAATCTTCCTCATGAGAAATAGATATTTCTATACTATCTAAACCCAGTTCTTCTAATTTTTCTTTTCCCTTATTTATAAGGTTTACATAGGGTTTTCCACTCGCACAATGAAGTATCTCTATTTCTTTCCAGCCTACAGACCCTATCCCTGTTCCTAGAACCTTGCTAATAGCTTCCTTAGCAGCAAAACTACCTGCTATAGTTGTGCACTTATGACCACCTTTAGAAATATATTCTATTTCTTTTACTGTAAATATCTTATCATAGAATCTACTCTTTTTCTCTGATATTATTTTTTTTATTCTATTTATATTCACGATATCTGTTCCCATGGATATTCTATCTTCACATATCATTTTATTTAAATCTCTCTTTATCAATTTTTTCTATAACTTCTGATCCTAAAAGTCCATGAAGAAAAGTATATGTCTCATTTATCCATTCTTCATAATCATGCTTTGTTTTTATTAAATTCTTTAATTTCTGTCTTAAAACTTCTATTTCACCTATTGATTGAGCAACAACCTTTTCTTTGACTTTAAGCTCATCATAACCATATTCAATTGTCAGATTTAACAATTTAAGATTTGCCTCTCTTATTTCTTTTGGTATTGTCTCAAGTTGAAAAGTCAGTTCCTCTAGCTCTTCATTTATACTAATCATTCGATTTTTATAATCATCTAAAAGTGCTATATTTTCAACTTTATTATCGTTATTTATTGAATCTGATATCCCAAGAATCATTTTCATACATTTTAATTTTTCCCTCTGCAATTCCCTGTTTTGAATTTCTAACTCTCTTTCTTTTGATACAAGCTCAATAAGTTCTTCTTTAGTATTTTGAATATTCTTATCATTAACATCTCCAAACAATTTAACCCAAGATTCATCATTATACAGTAAAGGTATTTTATTTTTAAGCAATATACTTTGATCTAAATTAATATTTCTACCAAACATGAGACCACTCCCTATATATAATTTTACTATTTTATTTGAATATTACAAACAATATAATTCTTTATTTAATTCAGAACTTATTATATAATGTTGCTAGAATCTGAATAAATAATAGAAGGTGTATAAATTGACCGAAAGCTCCATTTCTCTCCAATATGATTTTGATTATAACAAGAAAATTAATATTTTAAATGGAATTTTAGCTGCCGTTGTAACCAACTTAGTTAACCCATATTATTCAAAGTTTGCTGAAAGATTAGGAGCTACTGATTACCAGATAGCTTATCTTACATCCTTACCTCATTTTATAAGCATATTAGCTTTTATACCTGGAGCTATACTGATTGAATCATTAAGCAATAAACAAAAAACCATAGGCGGTACAATGTTATTACATAAGATTTTCTTTTTATTTATAGCTATTATACCATTTTTAAATGTAAATCAGGCTAGTCTATTTGTCCTAATGATAGGTTTGATGAATTTACCAGGTAGTATTGGAACTATGGGATATCAAGCTAGTATGGGAGATGTTTTTTGCATAAAAGAACGAGGCGAAGCAATGGGCCTTAGAAATAAATATTCTTCATTTGTTGGAATAATTATAACATTTATATCTGGGAAGCTACTTACATCTATACCAAAAACAGATAAAGATACTATAAAGCTCTATCAGATTTTCTTCATTATTGCATTTATAGTATCTGTATTTGAAGTGATTTCTTTCTTTAAATTTAAAGGTTTTACAAATAAAAATAAAAAAGAATCTAATTATTTATCTTCTTTAAAACAGGTACTAAAGGAAATACCTAATAATAAAAAATTCCTTCTATTTACTTTTGCATCACTTTTCTTTCATATTGGCTGGGTAGGTGCTCAACCTTTATTTAATATTTATACTATAAAGATATTGAAAGCTGATGAAAATTGGTTAGCTGCCATATCTATAGCTAGTGCCATTTCCTCAATATGGACATATACTAAATGGCCAAAATGGGCAGATAAAAACGGAAATAATGTAACTTTAGCTATAGCTATTATAGGAATGGGTGTAACTCCCCTTCTATATGCAGTCTCTAACCAAATATGGCTGTTAGTATTATTCAATGTTTTAATAGGAGTATCAGTGGCCGGTACAGTTCTGTTATTATTTAATATATTATTAGAAATCATTCCAAATGAAAATAGAACTATTTATATAGCTATCTATAATACTCTTATAGCTATTATCTCTGGTATTTCTCCTATTCTCGGTGTAAAGGTAATGGATATGACAAATATATACATTGCACTAATTGCAGTAGCTGTGATTAGACTGGCATCAAGTATATTTTTTTATAGAATGAAATAAAAAGACTTTCATCTAGATTAAGAATAGTAGATTTCCTATAGGTTATAAAAAATGAGCTAAATAGCTCATTTTTTATTATATAACTGCTTTATTTTTAACTACAAAAATTTTATCATACTTATCCTTTGTTTCTTGGAATATTACATGACTTACATTTACTATAGTTACACCGTCTAAATCTAATAATGTATTTTCTATCTCTTTAGCTACCTTAGAGTCTAGGCTTGCGAAAGCCTCATCAAGAAAAATTATGTCTGATTTGGAAAGGAGTCCCCTCGCTATGGCAACTCTTGATCTTTCTCCTCCAGAGATATTCTTTCCATTATCATATATCATAGTATCAAGTCCGTTTTGCAAACCTTTTACAAAGTCTTTCAATCCAGCTCTTTCTATAGCAAGATTAATTTCCTCTTCACTATAATCCTTATATAGGGTAATATTGTTCCTAAGTGTATCTTCAAATAGAAATACTTGTTGCTCCACATTAGAAATATTGTTAAAATAACTTGCTTTCTTAATATCCTTCAAACTTTTGCCATCAATTAATATATCTCCATTGGTGGGATTGAAATATTTTCTAAAAAGCTTTAATAATGTTGATTTTCCTCCACCGCTAGGACCTACAACTAAATACTTTTCTCCTTTCACGATGTTTAAATTAACATCTGTTAATACTTCCTTATTTTCATATCCAAAGGATACATCATTAAATTCAATGCTATTATTAAATTCATTTATATCCATTGTTTCTTTATGGTTGTCATAATTTTTAAGACTTTCATCCATTTTCTCAAATAATGATTTGACTGAAAATATCTTTGGAAACCATTCCGCTAGGTTCATCAGAGGAAAAATCACTCTACTCATATTATTTACTATTAAAATAACAGCCCCAGTAGTTATTGATCCCCTTATAGCCATAAAAGCTGATATAATAAGAATTCCAAATGTTGAGCTATACATTACAAGTTGCTGCAAAGATAAAGTATAAGTATGGATTTTATCTATTGTATATCCCTTATATTGAATATCTTTACTTTTATTATAAAAATCTTCTTTAACTTTTTCATTTAGATTATTAGCCTTAATAATTTGGAAGGCTCCTAGGACTTCTTTTATATAAGATGTATATCCTTCGAATAGATCTGACCTATGTTTTTCATGTCTTTGTAACGGCTTTCCTACTGCCATTGATAAAACCACTGATATTATAGATATGCCTATTCCAATAAACAGAGCTGATGGACTTACTGAGGCAATAACTATAAAGGATACTAAAAACCCAATAAAGCTGCTTCCTACTTCATATATTCCTTCTAAGTACTTCTTCTCTATATTGTTCATATCATTAGTTATAGCAGATAAATATTTTGCATTATTCTCAGATTGAAATTCATTAATATTTTTACCAAATAATTTCTCTACATAGTTGACCTTTGTTTTAACTAAGGATTTATATATATATAGTCCCCTTGTATAAGAAGAAAGGATGTTAAATGGAAGTGATAATCCAATAAATAAGAAGGCTTTTATAGCTTCTTCTTTAAATAAGTTCATATTTCCTTCCATAGCCGCATCAATTATCCTCATAATCTTAATAGTTATATATCCGTCTAAGGCTATTCCAATAGTCAGCACTAAAAATGCTAGGGCTAGATATACCCAAGATTTCTTTATGGACCTTTTCATATTGCCACCTCCATAAAGTATTCATTTGAATTATATTCATTAATTTGATTGTTTTTAATTTCTAAAATATGATCATATTTTTCTGTTATTCCTTCATAATATCTATGAGAAATAGCAATAACTGTACAATCTAAAGAAAGTATTGTCTCTTCTATCTTTCTTCCCAATTCTTCATCAAGGCTTGAGGTCCCCTCATCTACAAATAAAATCTCACAATCCTTAACTATGGCTCTAGCAATGGAAATCCTTTGTCGCTCTCCGCCAGATAAATTCTTTCCATTTTCCATTAACATTTCATGAATTCCATTTTCCTTTTTTTGAAGTAGATTATCTAGTCCTGCTTTATTGGCTGCCTCTTGAATTTTTCCTTCATGATAGGATTTATATAATGCTATATTATTATATATGGTATCCTCAAATAAGAATACATCTTGGTATATGAAAGAAACTTTATCATTTAAGCTAGATTCTTTAATTTCCCTATAATCTACGCCATCCACAGTTATTTTACCTTTATAATCATCATAAATCATTGATAGTAATTTAATCAATGTCGATTTACCCGCACCACTTGTCCCTTTGAGTAAATATTTCTTACCCTTCTCAATCTTGAAGGATGTATCTTTCAAAATTTCTTTTCCTTCATATTCAAAATATAGGTTTTTAACTTCTATTTCATTTTTAAATGTAAAATCCTTTTCCTTTTGTATATAAACCGAATCATCTTCATTGTTCTTTGTTATCTTATCATATATTTTAGCTGATGATTTGAGCTGATTAAAAAGAGGTAAAATAGAAGTAACATTCCATATACAACCATTTGCTAATTGCACCATAAAGGTTACTTTGGTTAAAGATATACCTTTTCCTAATAAAGTAGACAAATAAACCATAGATCCTATTAAGAATCCGAAGCCTAGGAACTCCATAATTCTTCTTTGGCTATCTGTATATATATTAAATTCAAACTTTTTTCTTTCTAATCCAGTAATAGATTTCAATGCCTTAGATAGAAATTGGTCTTCTATATTATTTAATTTCAATATCTCTAATCCATTAAAAATATTTGACATCTCTATGGCAAAATTCTCATTATATTCAGATACTTCTTCTTGAAGTTTAACTGTCTTACTTTCAAAACTCTTGCTAATAAAAAATAATATTATAGAGATAACGAAAGCACCTATGGAAAATTTTATATCTAAAAACCCTATTATAGTAAGTGATACTACATATACTCCACCGCGAAATATTACATTAATAAGCTGTAGAAAAAAGTTACTTTCAAATATATTAATATCATTGATTAGATTAGAAATATAGCTATCCTTGGATTTCTTACTAAACTCTTTATAGGATGAGTTTAATATCTTGTCAAATGCTAAAAGTCTAACATCTAGCAATGTATCCCTCATGAAGGATATTCTCATAAATCTAGATACTATATACATTACAGCTCCTAATACTGTTACTCCCAGTGAAATAAAACAAATTCTAATGAAATTTTCCATTGTTCCAACTTGAATACTACCTATAATCATTGACATAACCAAGTTTACCAATGTGTTATCTAACACTGGTATAAAGCAGGCCAGTATGTAAAATATAAATCTTGATTTCCGTTTAAGTAAAAGCTCTTTCATTGTATCCCCCCGTTTAATCAATTCACAATGCACAATTAACAATTATTAATTGTTCTAGTTCCTAATGATAGGATAGTATTAATTCTTAAAAATGTCAATAGTCATATTAATATTTTTAATCTTTATTTTAAATATATTAATACCCTAATTAAATATATTAATTTATTATGCAATTCTAATTTCTTAGGAAATTTTACCTTAGTATTAATGATTTTATGGTTAATACTATTGTTATAACTGGAGGTGATGGATATGAATCATAAAGAAAAGCTTAACCAACCCTATTATACTAAGCCTGTTAATAAAACACAATCTAATTTGCCTGATAAAACAGAAAATTTGGACAACAATAGTTTTTATCAAAATAGCGAGACTTTTCCTCCTAGGGGAAGTTTTATAAATATACCAGAAGATGTATTATTTGGACCCAATGCAAAATCATTAGATTCCATAATTCAAGATAAGAATGATAATATTAATTCAGATTTATATAAAGAAACAAAAAATAATAAATAATTTCCAAGTTAATATTCTGTTTCATCATTTCCTCAAAAACACAACATTAAAAGCTATGTGATTTCAGAAATCTCATAGCTTTTTAATATTTGTATATATCCCTTATCTTAAACTGAAGAATGTATACTATGAATTAATCTTACGATTCATTCCTTTTTCACACGACTTATTTTTAAGAAAATATAAGTTATTACGCCATATCATTGTGATTATAGTTTGTATAAGGAGTAATTATTACTGAACTAATAAACAGTGGCTTTTATGCTAAATGACATCGGAAATTTATCAATATTATATTCAAGATTAAACAACCCATTTCCTACACTTTTCATTCCACCAGCGTTGAAGAAGTTCTCCTTATACTCATTAAAATAATTAATATGCAAACCAGCATTTGTAAGAGCATTAATGATGTCAGAAACTGTATACATCCAAAAATATGCTTTTACGCCACGTTTCGGGGCTGAAACGTATCCACCAATAGAATCTTCTTCATCAGGAATTTTGCTGAAGTAGGGATACTGAATCTCTATTTCATTTTTCGCAAGTTTATCTGTATTAAAAGTTAAGAAAAATGGATGCGAATCAAAAACGTAAACAAATCCATTGTTATTTAAGAGATGACGAATTGTTCTTCCCCATTGACTTAGGTCTGGAAGCCAGCCAATGGCACCTTCTGAAACGAAGACCATATCGTACTTTTCATCATGTTTATCCATTAATGTCATAATATCAGACTCAATAAAATTGATATTTTCAATGTTTAAATCATTAGCAAGCTTTTTAGCATAAAAAACATTGTCTGGGACTAAATCAACACCTATAACTTCTCTTGCTCCCATTTTTGCTAAAAGTATTGTATCAGCTCCTGTGTTACATTGTAAGTGTATAACTCTCTTGCCTCTTAAATCACCAATTTCATTTTTTATATACATATTAAACTGATGGTTCCCATTTAATAGCTTTTTTTTGAATGCTTCATAATGATCTTGAGATACTTGTCCCCAAGCATGTTTATTTGAATCAATTTCTCTCATTTATTTACCCTCCATAAACATAAATTTTCTAACTCATTCACAGAATTTAAAATAATTTTACAATTAATCCTACTATCATTATAACTAGTTTTAAACACCTTAAAAATAGCTTACCTCTTCCTTTCCTGAACCTTATCCTAGAACTTTTTCTTTAGAAAGTACTGCTTTATACCATCAGGATATTCGTCTAATATAGAGAACACTTCATATCCACATTTTTTATAGAACCAAGGCGATTGATAACTAAATGTACAAGTATGGGCAAAAACACATCCATATGCTCTAGCTATTTTCTCTGCTTCAGTAATCAGTAGCCTACCATATCCTTTACCTCTATATTTTTCATCAATCCACATTACATCAATATACATGCAATAGTTGAAAGTATCGCATAAAATTGCCCCTATTGTTTCTTCATCAGAAGTTTTAAGATATAAATTAATATCAATACCCGGCTTTTTTAATACTCCTTCTGTCTTCATTACATTATGTTTAAATAATCCTTTACAAACACAATCAAAATCATCATTTGAAAAGTCTGTCGTTATTATGACGCTTTCATCAAACTTTTTATTCACATGAAGCCCACCATGCTGAACATCTCTTGCATATAAGATATTATTCAATGTTTTGATAATATCTGCTAAATCCCAAACGAACACATCAGCTAATATATCTTGCCCTTTAAAAGATTGAACAACTTGTTTTTTTACTTTGCCCCCTAGGTATAAGTAGTACTTATTAGAATGAACTTCATGCCAATTATATACTATTAGTTCTCTAAATCCGTATACCTTGAATTCATCTACTACGGCTTTGATCAATTTAAGACCAAATCCACGTTCCCGATATTCCTGATCTACGAACAGATAATTTAATTCTACCCCATTATCACTATCTTCCTTCTCTGCTATACTTGCTCCTACAAAACCAGCAAACTTTTCTCCATCAAAAACTCCATAAATGCGCCTTATGTCATCACATTTTTCGTTTATCCATGATATAAGAAATTCCAGTTCTTCTTCTCTGTCCATTACATTAGGTGGAATAACACCTCTATAATCATTATTCCAACATTCAATTCGTAAATCAACAGCCTTATATAGTTCCTCATTAGATAATCTGCGAATTAGCATAAATACACCTCATTCCTATACTTTATTTTCTCTCTCATTATTTCTATGAGATAATAATTAATCATAGATTAGACTATCTATTATGATATACAGCTTAAATTTTATTATATAGAGTATTACTTAAATATAATATGTCAAAAACAATTAATATAAGTTCTTAACAAAAAAGATTCATCTATTTAAAATTAGATGAATCTTCTTAATATTTTATTTAGAATAAACAATTCTTTTAATACTTTCAATGGAAAGACAAAATTCTTCTGCCAGTTCATCCATAGATAATCCCACAAGAAATTTTTCACGAATTTGGCTATTTCTGTGATCTAAATATACTCTATGACCTGAATTTTCTCCCCATTTTTTTCTAACTCCCTCTGGCTTAGGGATATAGATTAATTCCCCTTGTACATATTTCTGTATTTGTTTTAATAATTCTTCCGGAAAAATATTATTTGCTTTAATATATTTCATTCTAACTCCACCCCTTAAAAAATTTCGTTCTAAGGAAGCAAAGTCTACATTATAAACAATCTATTCACAAACAAGTTAGAATGAATATTGGCAATTATACTATTTTACTCCATACAAACTAATTGCCACCGTTTATCTTGTATGACTTTGCATGGAGGATGTGCCTGTTTTATAATTCCTTAAACGCATAAAAACACCACCTTTATAAATCTATCATCTCGTTAAAACCACATTTTTATATTATAATATATTGTTTGAAAAAGCAAATTTACATGGAAAAACAAAAATAATGCTACATGAGAATCCATCCCATGCAGCACTAAATTTTTCTACTTCCTGGTTTTACTATCGGTAACCCTTCCTTACATAAAGGACAATCTTCTATATCATAGGTTTTTATCTCTAATTTAGTTCCTCCATATACTGGATATTTAATATCACCTTTAGATCTATCAGCTATACATGCTATGCCAACAACAACCCCACCATATTCCTCAACAACTCTGATAGCTTCATATGCCGATTTTCCAGTGGTTACAACATCTTCAGTGATGAGTACCTTTTGTCCCTTTTCAATATGGAAACCTCTTTTTAGTTTCATTTCACCTTCTTCTCGTTCAGTGAATATAGCAGGTTTACCTAGCTGACGTCCTAGCTCATAAGCTACTATAATTCCTCCCATAGCCGGCCCTACAACTATATCAATATCTAAATCTTTAACCTTTTCTACTATAAAAGATATGGCTTTTGCTGCCTTATCTGGGTATTGTAATAGCTTTGCACATTGTACATATCTATCACTATGTTTCCCTGATGATAATAAGAAATGTCCTTCAAGCAATGCATTTGATTCCTTTAATAAATCGATTATCATACTAAAACCCCTTTCTTCAATTGGCAATTAACGATTAACAGTTAACAATTGAAAACCATAAAACCAATTAATAAATCAATGTTTTAATTGTTCTTTGTTAATTATTCTTTGTTAATTGTTCTTTGTTAATTGTCTTAAATTATTCCTCTAATTTCTTCCAGTGATTTAATACCTTCTCTATTCATAAAATCTTCTATACCTCTAATAATATCCACAGAGATATCTGGTTTAATAAAATTACCACTTCCTACTTGAATAGCTGTGGCTCCTGCCATAATAAATTCTATAGCATCCTCTGCTGTTGTTATTCCACCTATGCCTATTATAGGTACATCTACAACTTGATTTACTTCATATACCATTCTTAAAGCTATAGGTTTGATACATGGTCCCGATAAACCAGCTGTTATATTGTTAAATATAGGCTTTCTCTTATAAATATCTATTGCTAAAGCATTAAAAGTATTCACAAGAGAAAGTCCATCTGCCCCTGCTTCTACACATGTATATGCCATCTCTTTTATATTTTCAGCATTAGGAGATAGTTTTACTATTATTGGCTTTTTAGATAGTTTTTTAGCTTCCTTCACTACTTCTGATGCTGTGTTACATTTTATACCAAAGGCCATACCACCTTCTTTTACATTAGGACATGAGATATTAAGCTCAATAAAATGAACTGAAGTATTATTTAATAATTCTATCCCCTGTAGATAATCATCTAAAGTGCTTCCTCCTAGATTGGCTAATATTACTGTATCTTTTTTTTCCAAGAATGGTAGTTCATCCTCAATAAATCCCCTTACTCCAGGATTTTGTAACCCTATACTATTCATCAATCCTGAGGGAGTTTCATATATTCTTATCCCTTTATTTCCATCCCTTTTATTTAGGGTAAGACCTTTAGTAGATATACCTCCTAATTTTTCTATAGAAAAATATTCTTCGAATTCTCTACCAAAGCCAAAGGTTCCTGAGGCAGCTATGACTGGATTCTTAAGTTCTACACCACATATATTTACCTTAGTCATATAATACAACCTCCTCACCTTTGAATACTGGTCCTTCCTTACATACTCTTTCCATTCCTCTTATTGTCTCTATTGTGCATCCAAGGCAAGCACCTATACCACATGCCATACGATTTTCCATAGAAACATATACTGGAACTTTATCCTTACACATTCTTATCACTACCTCCATCATTGGAGTTGGTCCACAGGTTAAAACCAAATCATATTTACTTGGATCAAATAATTCTGTTACAAATCCTTTATGACCAGTAGATCCATCTTCTGTGGCGATAAATACATTTTTTACATAAGGTCTTATTTGGTCTAAAAAGTAAGCATTACTTCTAAATCCGCCGTAGATATCAACTTCTCCTAAAAGTTTTTTAGTCAAATATAACATTGGTGCAATACCTATACCACCAGATATCAATGCTATTTTCCCTTGAACCTTTAGATCAAATCCATTGCCCAATGGCCCTAGTATACTTAATCTATCTCCCTTTTTTAATTTTGATATAATATGAGTTCCTCTACCCCTAACTTCATATAGAAACTTTATTCTTCTACCTTCTACATCTGCAATACTAATAGGTCTAGGTAAAAATGGATCTAACTCTTCCCATCCTCTTATCATATAGAATTGTCCTGGTGCTCCCTTAAATTCTCCTTCAAGAACTATCTCATATATATTTGGACTTATTTCAGTATTTGAGCAAATTATTCCATCTTTATAGCTATCTGCCATAGCCAATATCCTCCCTCATGGAAAGCACTGCTTCTCTAGTATATTTTTCGAAGTTTTTAATTCCATCTTCATAGTTCTTATAAGCTGTAATTATACCTCTTGATGAGTTTACAACTCCCCCATTTCCTTCATTGAGATAGAGACTTACATCCTTACCTCCAGCTCCTTGGGCTCCATACCCAGGTATTAGGAAATACATGTCCTTATATCTTTCTCTAATTTCTATTGCTTCATCTGTATGAGTACCACCGACTACAGCTCCAATTAGGCTATATCCAGATTTGCCAATATAATTTTTTCCCATTTCCTCTAGCTTGTCACCTACATGGTAATAAAGATTCTTGCCTCCTACATCTAGATACTCTATATCCTTTGCACCCGGATTAGAAGTTCTAAGAAGTACAAATATCCCCTTATTGCCCTTGTCTAGATATTTAAAATATGGTGTAATGCTGTCAAAGCCCATATATGGATTAAGAGTAATAAAATCAGTTTCAAAATCACCCTCAAAATGCGCTTTAGCGTACATATCCGCTGTAGAAGCAATGTCTCCGCGCTTTACATCTCCTATGGATAGTGCATTAATGCCCCTTAGATATTCTAAGGTTTTCATATAGCCAAATAGGCCACGAATTCCATAGGCTTCATAATATGCAATTTGCAGCTTATAAATTGCAGTTATATCTTCTGTACAATCAATTATCTTTTTATTGAATTGAAAAATAACCTCGTCTATATCTTTATACTTCTTCTTTATTTTTTCAGGAATATAGTCTAGATTAGTATCTAATCCAACACAAACATTTCCTTTTTTCTCTACCTCATCATATAATCTATCAATTATCACATTCTCACCCCAGATTTTTAATCCTTATTTATATATTTAACCTCTCCATTTTTTAATGTCATGATTACCTGTCCGTAAAACTTCATTCCGTTAAATGGAGTATTCTTTCCCTTAGATATAAATTTTTCTCCATCTATTATAATTTCTTTATTTAAATCCAATAAAACTATATCTCCATCATAGCCTTTTTCTATTTTACCTTTTCTGACCTCCATTATTCTTCCTGCATTTCCTGACATTATTTTAGACAATTTCATTAAATCTATTTTACTGGATCTAACTAAAGTCGTATAAGAAACAGGAAAAGCCGTTTCTATTCCAGATAGTCCCGGAGCTCCTTTTTCTTTATCTTCTTTGGTATGTGGTGCATGATCTGTAGCTATAGTATCTACAGTGCTATCTATTATCCCCTGAATAAGTGATTCTACATCTTCCTTTGTCCTTATAGGAGGATTAACCTTAAAATCATTATCCCAAAGTGCTATATGATGTGGTGTTACTTCACATGTAACATTAACTCCTTCTGCTTTTGCTTTTCTTACTTCCTCAATGGCCTCTCTCGTACTTACATGGCATAAATGTAATCTTGCCCCAGTTGCCTTTGATAAATAAATATCTCTTATTGTAATAATATTTTCCGATATTCTATAGTCAATTGGAGTTAAATTATCATCTTCTGCATGGGTCATGATAGTTAGTTCTTTTTCCTTAGCCTTAGTCATAGCCTTATACATAGCGATATTCGATTTTATTCCTTTGCCATCATCAGAAATAAATTTTACTCTATTATCTAATCTATCCAAATGTTCAAGAGTATGTCCATCAAAATCCTTTGTGATTGAAACAGTTTGATGAACATCCACCAAATCCAGTTCCTTTGCTTTATTCAATACATATTCTACTGTCTCCATTGAAGAGCAAATTGGATTAGTATTTCCCATTAGGTTGACTAATGTATATCCACCCTTTAATGCTGCCAGTCCTCCAGTCAATAAGTCCTCTTTATAAGTAAATCCTGGGTCCCTAAAATGAACATGTAGATCGATGAAGGAAGGCATAAGAACTAAGCCTTCTCCATCTATTTCTGTACAATTATAATCTAAATTTACACCAAAATCTTCTATTATTCCATCTTTAATATATAAATCCCCAAGAAAATCTTTGGACTCATCTACTATTCTTGCTCCTTTTATTAGAATATCCACTCTATCCCTCCCAAGAATATATCTGATCACAATATTGACATTTATATCTTCCCTTATCTTCATCGATTAAAACAAATCTATGAACTATTCCTCTTTCATTAGAGGTTATACATCTAGGGTTTTTGCATTCAATGATTCCTTCTACTCTATCTGGCAATGATAAATTGATTTTTTCTGTAATTCTTTCATTTTCAATAATGTTTACTGTAATATTTGGATCAATAAATCCTAACATTGCTAAATCTATATCTATAACATTTTCAATTTTAATCATATCTTTACGTCCATGCTTCTTACTAGCAGCATTCATTATAAGAGCCACAGTAAAATCAGCCTCATCTAGTTTTAAATGTTTAAATATAAAAAATCCATATCCTGGCTTAATATGATCTATAACAATGCCTTTTGTAATACTATTAATATTTAACATTATTTCACCCCCAATAATTTAGCAATTAAAGCCATTCTAACAAACATTCCATATTTTGCTTGTCTAAAATACCAAGCTCTAGGGTCATTATCTACTTCCATGCTTATTTCATTTACTCTTGGAAGTGGATGAAGAATTGTTAAATCTGACTTAGCTGATTTTAACTTGACATTATCCAATATATAGCTGTCTTTTAGTCTTATATAATCAGCCTCATTGAAGAAACGTTCTTTTTGTACTCTAGTCATATATAGTATATCCAACTGATCAATAACTTCTTCAAGTCTTTCTACCTCTAAATAATCTAGAGCCTTTTTATCTAGAATCTCAGTCTTAATATATTCAGGAGTTTGTAATTCATTAGGGGATATTAATATAAATCTAATATTATCATATCTTGACATTGCTTTTATTAGAGAATGAACTGTACGACCAAATTTAAGATCTCCACATAGTCCTATGGTTAAATTAGAAAAGTTACCTTTTGCAACTCTAATAGTCAAAAGGTCTGTAAGTGTTTGAGTTGGGTGCTGGTGACCGCCATCACCTGCATTTATTAGAGGAATATCACAAAACTGTGAACCGTATTTTGGTGCCCCTTCCTTTGGGTGACGCATAGCAATAATATCTGTGTATGCTGCAACTGTTCTTATTGTATCAGGTAAATTCTCTCCTTTAGTTACAGAACTTGAACCTGGCTCTGAAAAACCTACTATTTTTCCTCCTAGCCTAAGCATTGCAGCTTCAAAACTTAACCTAGTTCTAGTACTAGGTTCGAAAAATAATGTCCCCAAAACTTTTCCATCACAAATATGGGTAAAGTCTTCTGGTCTCTCAATAATTTCTTGTGCTAATTGAAATATCTCTTCTAGCTCTTCCACAGTAAAATCCTGTGGATCAATTAGATGTCTTCCTTTTAACATTTTAATTCCTCCTTTAACTTAGTAGCCTTTTAAAGGATTAGCGTTCGAAAAAACCTTCCAAATAGGAAGGCACAAGTATACCATAAATATTTATCTACGCTCTCCTTCCTAACCTCTCTGGATTAGATTAAAGGTATTTATATCTATAATATAATAGCATATTAAAAATAAAATGTCTATAAATTTTGTCCTAGTTGTAATTAAAAATTTTTATTTAAAAATTGAGAACTCCTCAATTTGGAGTTCTCAATACTTACTATTGCATTTGCTGATTTGTATTTGTTGTAGTTGTAGTTGTACTATTAGCAGCTGATGTTAATGTGTTCTTTATTTGATTTACGTCATTTTTATTAGCTGGCGGCGCTGGCTTATAATATCCTTTTTGCTCGGCTATTTGGTATAATTGGTATTGCATTTGTTCTGCTTCATTTCTTAATGTTTGTAGAGTTGATCTTAATTGTTGATTTGAACATTCCATTATAGCCGTTGTATAAGTATTTATACTGGCTTTAGCCCCTGCTAAAATATCATTTACAATATCTCTTTCTTGCATCATTTATTTTCCCTCCTCTTATAATGAATTAATTAGGTTAGTAGCAGTAGTTTTTGCGTCTGTACTTGCTTGCTGAAGCATTTGCTTTAATTGTGGATCTTGAACTTGATTTGCATAAGTTCCAAACTTACTACTCATAGTTAAATGACCACCAGCAATTTCCTTTACACAGTTAAGTTCTTGTTGAGTTACACTATTTAAATTTACAGTATTTTTAAGTGCCATAAATACACTCCTTTCAATTTTTTTGTTCTCCTTTATTGTTTGTTAAAATACTTTTTTTATTCTTCCAAAAGATTCTTAAATATAATTAAATAAATAGGAAAAACTAAATTCAGGAGGTGTAAAAATGGAAAGAATCCCTAATATAAAAAACAATCCTGAATTCGACATATATTACCAAAGTGAAAATCTTCAAAACACAGATTTTACAAGCTATGAAAATTTGGATTCTAGAAGACCAGATGCTTATGTAGGCTTTTCCAATGATATATTTTTATATCCACAATCCTTTTTTACTAATTTTGATGATTTAGAATGGTACGATGAATTATAAAAAAAGGCAAAAGTAAAATTTTTTTAAATTTATAGTTGACAAAATTAAAAAATAGTATTAAAATGAACTTTAAAATCAACTGAATATAACTCTTATCGAGAGTGGCGGAGGGAATGGCCCTATGAAGCCCGGCAACCTGTATTATTACAAGGTGCTAAATCCAACGGTATTTATACCGAAAGATGAGAGAGGAATGTAGACCTCTTTCTTCTGAAGAGGTTTTTTTATTTAAGCCTCTTTAAAAAGAGGTTTTTGTTTTAGTAATTTAAGGGGTGAATATATTAAATGATTAAAATCGATAATTTATCTAAAATATTTTTTAGTGACAAAGAGAAATTAACAGCAGTAAACAATGTAAACCTGAATATAAAGAAAGGAGAGATTTTTGGGATTATTGGATTAAGTGGCGCTGGAAAATCCACTTTAATCAGATGTTTAAATAGACTTGAGGAACCAACGAAAGGAAAAATATTTATTGATGGAATAGATCTAACAGCACTTGACAAGGAAAGTTTAAGAAAAGAGCGAAAAGAAATAGGTATGATATTTCAACATTTTAATCTACTATCTCAAAAAACTGTTTATGAAAATATAGCCTTTCCTTTACAGTTAGAAAAAATGGATGCTGAAAAAATTCATAATAGAGTTAATGAGCTTTTAGAATATGTAGATTTAAAAGATAAAAAAAACAGCTATCCTAGTCAACTAAGCGGAGGCCAAAAACAAAGAGTAGCTATCGCAAGGGCTATTGCTAATAATCCTAAAATACTTCTTAGTGATGAGGGAACCTCTGCATTGGACCCGAAGACTACAAAGTCTATATTAGAATTACTAAAAAAAATAAGAGATGAGTTAAATATAACCATAGTGATGATAACCCATCAGATGGAAGTAGTAAAGGAAATATGCGATAGAGTTGCTATTATGGAAGATGGACAAGTTGTAGAAGAAAATACTGTAGAAAATCTCTTTAGAGAACCTAAGACAAAGATTGCCCAAGCCTTCATCAGTTCTTTACAAGGAAATATAGAAGAAGAAATTATAAATCCAAATGATTTTAAGGGAAAGCTTATTAGATTAAGTTTTTTAGGAGATAGTGCTAAAAAACCAATTGTATCTAAAGTAATAAGAAATTTTAATATTGATGTGAATATATTATCAGGAAATATCAACAAATTGCAATCCACTAGTGTAGGCCATCTAATATTAGAATTAATTGGAGAAGATGAAGAAATAGATAAAGCTCTTTCATTTTTAGAGAATGAAGATGTTCACGTGGAGGTGATATAATGGCTGAGTTAGTTATACCTTCTTTATTAGAAACTCTATATATGGTATTTTTCTCAACAGTATTTTCATTATTGCTAGGATTTCCACTAGGAATTCTATTGGTAATTACTGAAAAAGACAATATATGGGAAAAACCTACATTTAACAAGATTTTAGGAAGTATTATAAATGTAATGAGATCTATCCCCTTTATTATCTTAATGATTTTAGCATTTCCTATCTCAAAGCTTATAGTAGGTACAAAAATAGGTACAACAGCAGCTATAGTACCTTTGTCCTTAGCTGCAGCTCCTTTCGTAGCTAGAGTTATGGAAGGGAGTTTAAAGGAAATCGACAGGGGCGTAATTGAATCTAGTCTCGCTATGGGGGCTACAGTTCAACAAATTGTTGGAAAGGTTCTTATTCCAGAGTCACTTCCTTCTATAGTGTCTGGAGTAACCTTAACTATAATAAATCTAATTGGATATTCAGCCATGGCAGGTGCTATAGGAGGTGGTGGATTAGGTGATCTAGCTATTCGTTTTGGACTATATAAATGGCAAAAAGATGTAATGTTTGTAGCCCTTGTAGTCATTATAATTTTAGTTCAAGGAGTACAACTTTTAGGTAACTATATTTCTTTAAAAATAAATAAAAATAAATAAAATAAATGGGGGAATTAAATTGAAAAAATTATTATCACTTGTATTAATTGTCGTATTATCATTATCAGTTTTAGCAGGCTGTAGCTCTAAGTCTTCCGAAACGAACAAAATTAAAATAGGTGTATCTCCAGATCCACATGCTAAATTAGTTAGTTTAGTTGTAGATGATCTGAAAAAAGAAGGAATTGAAATTGAAATAATTGAATTCGCAGCAGACTATGTAACGCCAAACCTATCTCTTAATGATGGAGATATAGATGCTAATTTCTTTCAGCATGAACCTTATTTCAATGATTTTAAAGCAAAACAAAACTTAGACTTAGTCTCTTTAGGAAAAATTCATGTAGAGCCAATGGCATTATACTCTTCTAAATATAAATCTATAGATGAAATACCAGATGGTGCTGTAATAGCTATACCAAATGATACAGTAAATGGTGGTAGAGCTTTACTTTTACTCGAAGCTAATGGATTAATCAAACTAAAAGATGATGTTGGATATGCAGCTAACGAAAAGACTGATATAGTAGATAATCCTAAAAACATTAAATTTAAGGCTCTTGAAGCTGCTTTCCTTCCAACAACTTTAGATGATGTTGATGGCGCTATAATTAACGGTAACTATGCCCTTGAAGGAGGACTTAATCCTGTAAAAGATGGTCTTTTGATTGAAGGCGGCGAATCACCTTATGCTAATCTTATAGCCGTAAGAACTGGAGAAGAAACACAAGATAAATTCGTTAAATTATTGAAAGCATTACAGTCTGAAGAGGTAAAAAAATATATAGAAGAAAATTATGATGGTGCTGTAGTTCCAGCATTTTAAAGAAATAGAGGCAAGGTAAACTTGCCTCTATTAATAAATTTGTATTATAGAAATTATTTACTTGATTTATATTTTCCTTGGATCTCTATATCTTTTGTATCTATTATAAACTGCTTATCATGGCTGTACATTGGATTATATTTATAAATTGAAATATCGTATATAATATAACCTTCTCTTACTTCTATCCCATTATTTATATTATTTTTTTCTACAGCAGTATTCTCATACAAGAATATTACCTGTACTAATTTTTCTCGATTGTTAGGATTTTCAGCTATAAAAGTTCCTGTAATATTTTCATTTTTAATGGATATCCCTTCTATATCAATGGTTTCTCCATCTAACTTTATAGGTAATTCAGAGCTCATTTCTTTAATCACACTATGCTTATTTGGATATCCAATTAAAATTAAATTACCCTTTTTATCTGTTTCAGTTATATCTTTTTCTTCTTTAACCTTCATTTGTAAGTCAAATCTACCTGTGCCATCCTTTATTAACATTTGGGTAAACTGCTCGAATTTAGTTAGATCTTCTTCACTTAAATATTCTGGTTTTACTATTATTACATCTTCCCCTTCTAAGGCCCTAAGAGCTATACTGCCTATGATCAATCCATTTCTTTTTTCTGATTCCTTCAAATAACGCTTCTCCTGATTTAGATAATAAACATCTCGTTCCTCTTGTGTTAATTCAATATCCTCCGGATAATAGTTGGGTTGTGTTACTGCAGACTCCATAGAAATCTTTATATCTTTCCCTGCCACTTCTTCTATTATATTTAATAATCCCTCTATGGTTGCATTTTTGAACTCATTTCTTTCATAATAAGTCCTTAATATTTTTATAAATTTTTCTTCTCCTACTTTTTGTTTGAGAGATTCAAAGAAGGCAGGTCCCCTCCTATATATAGCTTCTCCATAATCTCCCCAATCCTTAAACTGGTCTACATTACTATTTAACGGTAATAAAGTTGATGGATATATTGAATTTCGTATAGCAGAATCAATTCCGTTTTGATGATTTTTTCCATATTCTTTTTCAAAGTAGTAAGCAGTAGTAAATACTGTTAATGATTCATCTAAAAAAGGCTCCTCAAATTCATTATTTCCAACTGCTACATACCACCATTGATGAATAGTTTCATGAACTGCTGCTTCTATTAGAAATGAAGCACTTTCTTCTATATTAATATCTTCCATATCCCAGTATCTTCCCATTTGTATTGCTTGAGGGTATTCCATAGCTCCCCCACCTAAATATGTTTCTGCTATCCTCAGTTCATCATAAGGGTACTTCCCTATGGTTTTATTCATAAACCTTACGGTCTTAACTACTTCATCTAATAATATATCTGCAGTCTTACTATCTTTTTTGCCCTCCTCTAAGATATGGTAGTTACTGACTTTAATTCCATCTACTTCCTTAGTCTCTACTTTATATTTATCACTCATAAAAATAACAAAATCTCTAACCTTTTCAGCTCTTATAACTATAGTCTTATTTTCACCATTTTCTTTCTCCTCTATTATGGTTCCTGTTGGCGCTGCTATCATCCTCTTAGGTACAGTAAGCTCTACATCATAATTTGAAATATCACTATAGTTGGACTCTCCTATGGTATGGAATGGATTTTCATCCCATTTCTTATCCTTGTCATTATAGACAGATAGGATCGGATACCAATTTGTCAAGGAATAAACTCCTTCTAAATGATGTAGGCGATGATGCCCCTCGGGAATTTTTACAGTGAATCCAATTTTAACTTCTATCTTCTCACCCTTTTTTAATGGTTCTTCCATATTTATTTTTAGTATTTGATTCTCATCTGTATATTTAGTTTCTTTATCATTAATATAAACCTGTTTTATCTTAATATTACCCTTCTGTTCCTCGGTTAACTTAGGCATTTCCTCCCCTTCCATTAGATACATACCACCTATAGCTGGTAATGTCTCATAGGATTCATAAGAATTGGGATAAAGATGAAACACTAGACTATTTAAGTCTGTATTATAATTATTAGTAAAAATAACTTTCTGCTCTCCCTCTACAGTATGATCCTCAGTATTTAAAATAATGTTCATTTCATACTGAGTTAGATTACCTAAGTCTACTGCAAATCCCAATTGAAAACTACTTAATAGGATTACTAAAATTAATGCAATTGATAGAAAACTTTTTTTGTTCATGATATATCCCCCCTGATTTTTGGTAATTTTATTACCATCTTATCATAGATTGCCTATAATTTCCAGAATATATAGTATATTTAAAATAAATTAAAATTAATTCCAATAGGTAAAGGTTAAAAATAATACTGGTATTGTAATACCAGTATTATATCCATAACCCATTAAATTTCATTAAAAGTTTCCTTTGATAATTTCTGCATACTATATTTTCCTCCTAAACTCATTAAATTTTTCAATGGTATTAATCCAGCTTGATATAATATCATAGTATTCTTTTACTCTATCTGGATTCTTTTCATATCCTTTCAACAAGTCTATTTGATGTTCATAATATATTCTTAGCTTTTCAACTGGTAATTCTTTAAAATCTACTTTAGTCAAATCATTGTTAGTAATTCCTTTCTTGAATTCACTTAATCTATCAGAAAAATACTCCGGAGCTGCACCTGTATACTTTTTAAAATCTCGAAGTACCCATTGACGCTCAAATACAGGTCTATTTTGCCAACCGTCAACTTGTTCTAAAAAAGTCTGTAAAATCTCAGTCATAATTTCTAATACTTTACCTTTTTCATCATCAGAAAGTATGATTCTATTATTTTCTTTCGGCTCATTAATTGACACTCCAATATCCATTAGAGCTTGAATTGAGCTTATCTCCAACCCATTATAAATGTTAGCATTTGCTACAGATGCAGCAAAACCTGCTCCAGCTTCTTCCACACTTAGCAATACGTATTCATTCATTTCATAAAACTCATCTACAGTTTTACCATACAATGGGGCTATTTCAGTTATAGCTTTATGCGCGGTATCTGTTTTAACCATACCAGGCCCTATGGAGTATGTAATAATTCCTGTACCATCTAGCTCTCCAGTTAAAGTATTTGATAACTCTACTTGTGATGTTTTAAAGACCTCATATGCACCCATATAAGGCGCGGCACCTGAAGAAGGAACGAAAGCTAGAACTCCTGACTTTTGTTCTAGCATCTTAGGCAAAAAATATTCAATAAGAAGTACTGGCCCCCTCAGATTTGTTCTATAGCTTAAATCCCAGTTTTTAATCCCGATCTTATGCACTGCACCTATGGGAGCGACTGTTGCGTTATTTATGAGAATATCTAACTTTCCAAATTCTGCATATATTTTTTGTGATAGTTTTTTTACTTTTCTTTCACAACCTATATCTGTATGAATAAAAAGACAACAATTTGATCCAAACTCCGATTTTAGTTTTTTCTCTGCCAATCTACCTTTGTTTTTATCTATATCACCAATAATAACCTTCACACCAAGCCAAATTAGAGAACGGGCGGCCTCAAATCCTATTCCACCGCCTGCACCAGTAATAAGTGCAACCTTTCCTTTTAATTGTCCCTTATGAAGTGAGCCCTTGCTTATAATTAGAGTATCATTTGACAAAACTTATCCCTCCATACCAGAAAAGTTAATTCTAAAAATTTGAAACATTTACATCTAGGAATCTACACCTTCAAAACCCACAGGCTATAAAGTCCTAATTTTTCTTTATGTATTCCTTTAGCCTAGTGAAATTGTCATAAGCTAATAAATTACTATTATATTCATCAGCACAAAAATTACTTCCTAGCTTTTCTTTGGCCTCTTGAAAAGACAGTCCTCTTCTCTCATTAAAAACTGTACACGGAAAATCAATGCATTCTCCACAATTATCAACTTTCTTATCTATTACACATTTACGAACAGGACAATCATCATCTATACGCTTGGCATTTTCTTTATTACATCTACATCCATCACAGTATATTTCTTCTGGTGGTATATCAAGATCATAATATTTTTTCCACATATTACTTAAGATTTCTCTTTCATCTTTATTTATTATATTAGTGGCAAAAGCCTTACATAAATCACACTTATATCCACACATTGTTATTTCTTCCATAGATAATCTTACACCTTTCTTTTTGGCTTGTTTTTAATTAAAATTAATCTCTTTATATCTTCAGTTAAATTCATATCATATACATTAATCCAGAGCCATTCACCATCACAAATCTACTAATTACATTATTTATTAACATTCTAAATCCTTACTTTGAAAATGCAATCTTGTCCACCACATGCCACAGTTTCTTGAATTTCTGACTCAACCGCTTTGCCACAAATAAAATTAAATGTTTTTATTACATGACCATTACAACATTCACACCATGTTTTTGACATAGGTTCATAACTATCTAATTTTCTAAACATTCCACATACGCATTTATTCCATCCAAAAGAAACAATAAGCAGATCTTCGTCTTTTTTTACATATCCTGGAGAAAGTAGTTTTGAGTACTCTACGCAAAATTCATCAAGACTTTGGCTTCTCTCTCTCAACTCATTGATTTCTTGAGCCTGTTTTTTAGTTAAATTACACGTATATTTTTGTCTTATTTTAATAATTGTATCTCTATCAAGTAGCTCGTCCATTCTATCCATGACTATTTTCCCTAATTTTGCTTGTTCCTGTGCAGGCATTTTATCTGGAAGTGTCAAGTATTCAGGAAATATCTTAATTGCCATATCATATCCCAATTCTTCCTTTATACTGCGAAATATTTGATAAAATTTAAAAATTGCCATCTATATCACCCCATAATCCTTTTATATCTATAATGCCATTCTTAATATGACGACAGTATGTCATATTTAATATTTGGGTTAAACATAAATCTATAATCCTTGAAAAGTCAACTAATCTTCTAGTGAAGTTTATTAGTTTAACTTGCTTAAAGGTAGTACTCTAGTAATGTCCTATAACCGACTTATCCTTCGTTCTATGCTTGCGGTTAGGTTCATATTCCTGCCAATATACTCTTTTTTCATTAAATCGTGTTCTTGCCTCTTTTTCTTCTGCAGGATATCCAACATAAACAATACCTAAAGGAGTAACATACCCTGGTATATTAAGTATCTTCTTTAATGGCCTTATATTGCTTTCCAAAGGATATATTCCTATCCAGACTGATCCAAGTCCCATACTAGTCGCTGCGATTAAAATATTTTCTATTGCAGCACTGCAATCTTGCACCCACATTTCTTGAGATGGACCTTTAAAAGCTAATTTCATATTCCCACATACAACAATAGCAACAGGTGCATTGTATCTAGCAAAAATCAATTTATCTCTTAATTCAGAAAGTTTTTCATCATCATCAACAACTATAAACTCCCATGGTTGACAATTTGCCGCTGTAGGTGCTGCTGTAGCAGCTTTCAACAAATTTATAATCATATCTTTTTCAACTTTCTTGTCTAAATAGTGTCTTATACTTCTTCTCTTATAAATCATTTCGATTACTTCCACTCTAAAACCCCTTTCAGCTCAAAGCATATGTTTTTTTTATAAATAATTTACTTAATAATCATTAATCTATAAATACAAGAACATAACTAATGCTTGAGGTAAATATATTGTTATAAAATGTTCTCATCTTCTTATCCTTCCATATAAGTCTTATTTAAAATAACAACCTAATTTTTTTAATAGTATTTCGTCTTAATGTAATATCTTGTAATTCTTATTGCCTACAACACTCACAAAACTTATAAATCTAGTTTAACAAGCTATTGATTCAAATTTAACACTTCTTTTAAAATAAAAAATCGCTTTTTTAATCCTTTGTAGTCTTTAATATTTCTATTTAATTTATCTATCAAAGGTCCTACTATTCTATATAATGCTGCATTTAATAGTAATAAGTAGAAAGCATCTTTTTCAATATTAATATCATCTTTAAAAATAAAGTTGTCGGCACCCAAATCTGAATGTATTAGTTGCTTATTTTTGTCTGTTATTCTTGACTTGTTTTTAGCTAGCATATTTATAGCATCATAGACATATCTTTGGTACTATTTAAGAGTTCATCTATATCATCATAAACAAACCCTATTTCTTCTAGTGTTTGCTTACCAATTTGTATATTTCTTGTTAATTTACTATTTCCACCTATTTTTTTATAAAATTTCACATTAGGATTATCTTTTAACGCCCATATTACAACCTTATCATAATTTTCATTAATCAAATCATTTACTGCAAAATTTATTAATTTCTTACCTATACCCCTTTGTTGATATTCCTTTAATATATAAATAGCATAGATTTCACCAGCATTTGTTAAACCATATCTATCTTCTTGTCTACACTTGCCATAAGTTGCTGTGCCTATAACTTTTTCATTATCTATTGCTACACATTTATAGACTTTTCTGCCTTCTACCTCAAGTCTACCAAAATTATCTTTGTCTCTTTTTACTCTATTTTCTCTTTCCTTTTCCTTTTCCCTTTCCAATAAATAATCTTCATCTATAATGCTGGCATAGGTAGTCCTCCATGTTTTTAAGTTTACATCTATCATGTCTTCAATATCTTTAGCTTCTGCATATCTAATTTTTATCATTTCTCTCTTCCTTTCTATAAAGGCTTTACAAAAAGTTTCTTATAAAAAGCCAAGTTTTTTATATAAATTATAAGCAGGTATATTATCGCTATGAACATCCAATACAACCTCATTTATATTTCTTTTGATCATATCATTTATACACTTTGCTAATAAAGTAGATCCAACCCCCATATTACGATAGTCTCTTAGAACTCCCATTGAATAAATATGTAAATTCTCATTTCCCTCCGGTAAACCTACTAATAAGCCAATAACTTTATTATTATCATACGCTGTAAGGATATATCTCTGTGAAAAATCACCTAATCTACCACTCTGTAGAGCATTCAAAAATCCATCTGGTTTTTTACCTGCAATATCTGGATCTAAAATTCCCTCCATAATATTTGGTAAATATTGTCTTAAAGTTTCAATTAACTCTGAATCTTCTAAGATTAATTCTTGAACCTCCCAGTTTGGAAAGACTTCTATGGTCTTTACCAAACTCTTTTTTAACATAAGCTTCATCTCTATTAACTCCTTTATCTTCTTTTTTACTCTATATTTTTCTAACAAAAAAAGTTAATCTCATTAAAAACTAAGAGAATCTTAAATATCATATATATGCTATTTAAGATTTCTTAATTTTATAATAAAACTTATACATAACTATTTATTCTATAAAATTTATTAAATCCCTTCTTTTTCTCATTAATATTTTGGAAAATATTATTTTTAAAAAAGCATGTAATCTTTCTTTTGATTACATGCTTTTTTAATGTGAACTTTCTTTTGATTTCCATGTGCCCTATTTCTATAAAAAATTCACTTTTATAATTCAAATAAATCATTTATGATTGGGATTATATTGAATAATGGCTCTTCATATGGATGAATTTTCTTAATAGCTTCAATTGCATTTTTAACATATTCCATTTTACACCTTACTTCAATCTTGCACTCCTCACCTTCACAGATCTCTCCAACCTGACCATTATAAGGATTAGCTCCTTCTAAGGGTCTCCAATATCCCTTAACATTAGTTACAGACATACAATTATCATAATCTCCTACTCTACAGGCATTTGCTCTATTCAGCTCATCTCTTAGGTCTATGATATATTCTTCTGGAATATAGATTTCAATCTTTACCTCTTTAATTTCCATAGTTTTATTCACTCCTATTATACCTTAACCTTTGTATTTATTATTACAAACTCTACCAATTGTAAAGTTTTCAGATTTCATCTTTACTTTTAAAAAAACTTCAAATAATATTGATACCATCAAGACATTAATTAGCCACTCATATAAACATAACATGCCTCATATCTAGACTCTTACTTTTCTCTTGGTCTATTTTTCTTTTTTGCACTTAATGACTCATTTATATGAACTACATGATGTCTTGTAGCTGGCATCAATATTATCCCTGCTACATTTTTTCTTCCCCAGAAATCTATTAACCAATTTGCTCCTTCAACATCCAAAACTGCACCTTCTTCCAAAACACGATTCAATCTATCTTTTTCAATTTTTCTTTTCATATCAGCTGGTTTAAGACTTTTTATAATTTCTATTGTTCTTCTTCCTACAGCTACTCTATAATTTTTTAATTCCTCCATATTAATATGTTTACTGAATTCCATTATATCTTCTCCTGTCATTGCATTTCCTGTATCAATTATTTTGGAATTTATTTTTTCTTTCCAATCTTCCACATTAAAAACTTGTTCACTTCCAGCAACTAATATATTCATTGTTATATCTTCTATTCTTGAAGAATGCCATATGCCATATGCTATAGTTCGCCCTTTTTCATTTGTGGAAGTTCTAAATGTATTTTCATCTAATCCTTCCCATAATTCATCTTCAAATGTTTTCTTATCTATTCCTGACATATTAGATGAATGAACCATTGAATGTAATTCCAAACATAACTTTATACTTTCTTCAATATTATCTCGTTTAAGAATTATCTCCCTCAATTGTTTTATATCTTTATTCCAAGATTTTATATCCATTTCATATTCTCCCTATAGTTCTTTATTATATCTTTTTATTTCGACAACATAGTATCAAATAAAAAAGTTATCCAAATAATACTAAACAAGAGTCACATAGCTTGTAACTCAAGTTAATCATCCTCAAATTTGTATCTCAATCGCTTCAGATGTTTTGCAGAACGAATATAGTACATTCTCTACACTCCCTTTAAACTTCATTCCACAACAAGCACTATTTCTATTTATATACCTTTATTTCTTTTGACATATAATTAGCATAATCTTTTAGTATATCCTTGCTATATTTCATCTGACTTAATTTATTAGTATATACATTAACAGCATCTTCCACAATTCTTCTATATTTTTGCGGCATCACTTTCTTAGCCCAGTTTCCAGCCTCTAGCTTTGAACAAACTACATTTTCCTTCATATAATATAATACCCTACATAAATTTAAAGTAATGTAAACCGTATTTTCCACTATATTTTCCTCAGCATTTTCTATATCATTAACAATTGAATCTATATAATATTTTCTTGGTACATCTGCAAATACTTCCTCAATCTTTTTACCATATAAACAAATACCTCTATTTATAACTATTGTGAAATGAGCAGCTAAATCGTCGTCCGTGGAATTTCCACAAATATAATTATTATCAGATAGATACTTCTCTCTATGAGAATCTGAATAATGCAATTCAAATGGTGTGGGATATATAAATTCTTTCGCATACTTTTCTAAAACAATACTCATCTCTATTCCTTTTTTAGGTAAATTGTCTAAATGTATTATTGATTCAATAATATCTTTCTTCGTTGCAACATCTATAGCTTCTCTTACTACAACAAGAAAATCTATATCACTTTCATTTGTATAGCATCCCATCGCCAATGAACCATGTAAATATATTCCCACAAGATTTTTATCTAATATATTTTTATACCTTTGAACTATAATATCTAATATTTTCTTAAGTTCCATCTTCTCACCTTGCTCTAATATTTTTCCAAAAAATCTGAAAGTAATGCTATGATACCCTTTAAGATTGGTTATAGATATATAATTATCATAATCTCATACTCTATCTAGATTTTATTTTATATTTTAAGTATTTCTTTAATGTTACAACATGCATGGGATAAAAGGCTTTTTCATTACCTTCTAATAGTTCTTGCAACTCATTCAATGATATCCATCTAATATTTTTTGCTTCATTTGTATTTCTCAATAATTCTCCATTGGCCTTACAGATGAATGTTTGTACCATTATGGGATATGTACCCTGGATATTTTGACTACATGAAAAAGGAATATAATTTAAAACTTTATAATCATTTTCTTGAAAAATTAGAGCTTCATTTTCGCCTTCAATATATGTAACTTCCAGCCCTGTTTCTTCCCAAATTTCCCTTCTTAAACAATCGAAGATGTTTTCAAATTCTCTAATCTTACCTGCAGGTATTTCAATCAATCCTGATTCTGATTTGGCATCGTCTTTATACCTATCTTGAATTAATATGTAATCTATTCCAGATATATTTTTCTCAATTATTCCGCCTACACCAGGCTTAGAAAACAGTTCCATAACTTTATCCTCCTAAGTTTATATGCCTGTCCTTATTAAAATATGGGGCTGGGTATCTCTAACCCTATACTCTGCAATGCAACATAGCTCTTGTGGTCATATATTATTGTAAAATGCGACAACACAATTTTTTCTTCTAAAACGGTTCAATTTCTAGATCCAATGTCACGATTATACCACTGACATATCTAAATTATTTTCTGTATATACTTCAACATTATTTTTAATTAATAGTTCTGCAACTAAGCCATTTCCTTCTATCAAATTACCTGAAAATGTTCCATCATATATAAGTCCACAACCACAGGAAGGACTTTTCGACTTTAATATTGCTTTTTTGATGCCTATGGCTTTGGCAATTGCTAGAGTCTTTTTCGCACCTTCAATGAATTGTTTAGTAAAATCTTGTCCATCCTCACTAATTACTTTTATATCTCCATTCTCATATGTGACAATCTCACAGCTTGACCTTGGGGTAGATAATCCAGCTAGTTGCTCTGGACACACAGGTATTGCCTTTCCTTGATTAACCAATCCCACTATGGCTTTATGTTCACTATTGCCTCCATTATATCTACAATTAATTCCTACTAAACATGAGCTCACTAAATACATACTTTAATAACTCCTTTTATCATTTTAAATAAAATACAATTTTAAATTCTAGACTATCATTGATACCTCGACAAATAATAATATGACAACTATCACAACAAACTTAGGCAACAATGATTTCTAATTAAAGCTACTTATTTTTGTTAAGGTATCTTTTATTTGCTCAGTTAGAATTTCAGTATTATCTAATCTGATTAATCTAAAATATAAACTTCTTAATAAATTTTTTACATTAATTAATAGATTATCATCTTCTGGATATATTCCTGTCCTTTGTAATACATTAAAACTCTTTATCCATTCACAAAATTCTCCATCGGTTATTATTTTTCTATTGAATATACTTATTATTGCAGTTACTAATCTTTCATCTTCTTCATTAATATATACATAATTATTAATACAGATTTTATTTTTAATTATATCTAGCATATATAATAACTCTTCACGTTCTATTTCCGAGCAAATAGCTAAATCATCTAGTGCATCTGCAGCATGTGCAACTGAATGTGCCCATCCCTGATCTTTTACATATCCCCTTAAATCTTTCTCCTTTATAAAATAATCTACTACTTTTATATAGACTTCTTTAATATCCTTTTCTGAAAGAAATTTAAATTGTCTATTATTAATAAGTATCAGCGGTATCAATAAAATAGAAAAGGAACGAGTAAATACTGAATCAGTATTTGTCTCCCCAATTTTAAAGAATAGATGATTATCATCCATACTAATTGCTAGCAATTCCTTTAATTTATCAGTTGCAATCTCATTATTCGTAATCCAATGATACATTACTGAATATATTAACTTATCTCGTAACTCTGGATCTGTACTACCTATATCATAGATCATTTTCGTAACAAGCTCATTAACATTTACCTCTGCCGGAACTCTATAATTATCTTCTTTTATTTCTTTTAATATTTGCTTTAGATTGTTTTCCATATATAAATCTCCTCATTTCATCATTTATTTCCATTCAATCCATTGCTTTCAAAATCCAATTATTTCACTATATACCACAATAATTAATATAAAAGTTTATTTATTGTAACTGGCATCCTTCACAATAATAAATACTTCCTCCCAGATAAGCTTCCTTAATGATATTCTTGCCACAAATCTTACATGGCTCTTTCACGGTATTCTTGCTTAATTTTGTAGCATAACCTCCAGAACATCCAAATAAATCCTTTTCTGTATCTCGTCCACCTTTTGTCACCATCTCATTCAAAGTAGATTTAATAGAGTGATATAATCTCTCTATCTCTTCATTTGAAAGTGTTGATATCTTTCTTTTAGGATGAAGTTTGGCATTGAATAATATATCTTGTAATACTCCATTTCCAAGACCAGGTATACGTTGTTCTGTAGCTAAAAGAAATTTTACACTTTTCTTCTGTAAATTTTCATCCGATATAATTTTTTCATAATACTTAAAATCAAATTCTCTAGATAAAGGAGATGGCTTCTCTTTAGCTAATTCATAATATACATTATCGAATTCTCCATCTTTAAAACACCATATTCCACCGTACATTTGAATAGATGCAACAAGTGAAGAACCATCGTCAAACTGTATTAACAATTGATGCTTTGGTGGTAATTTCTGACCTTTATCAAAGTATCGCAAATTTACTCCATCACCTAATAATAATATAATGTCACCTAGGCTGATTTCAACCAAACCAGCATATGCACAAGCTTTCTCTATTATTTTACCATTTAATTTTGAATTATACTCACTAGGATCACCATAATACCAAGCAAACTTATGGGGTGATTGATTAGTAATAACATCATTAATCTTTTTGCCTCTTAAAGTTTCATTTATTTGACATGATAAGGTGATAGCTTCTGGTATTTCAATCATACAATTCCCTCCTAATATATAGTTACTTCTTGTCTATTCAACAAATATGGTAGTCTAATAGTTCTATTTTATTGACTCATAACATATAGATATTCTCCTCTTCCTTTCTAACATAATTTAATACATAGTCAGCATTTTGGATAGGGTTATATTCTTCAATATATTTATCTTCTGCTGGAAAATATCGTCTTTCATATTTTAATTTTATTTCTTCCAAATTTCCTATATACTTGTCTCTATTCATTACACGATTTAATCGTACCTCTTTTGGCACATCTAGATAAATCACGTAATCAAAGTATTCTCTTATCTCTTTCCTTTGTAAAAATATGCCTTCCAATAATGTAATTGAACCTTGAGATATTTTTATTTGTTCCAAAGTATATATATCATTATCTTTATCATATATTTCAATTTCCTTGCCAACTTCAATTCCTTCCTTTACTGGCATCAAAATCTCTTTAATCAAATAATCGTATCTCCATTGTATATTATAATAGCAATACCATTCTTCTTTAGATTCATTATATCTAATATTTTTTGGATGTATGAAATCATCAATATGTAGTATAGCTGTATTATAATCTCTATTGTTCAATTGTAACTTTAATGAGTTAACTATTGTGGTCTTACCGGCTCCCCCTAAGCCATCAATTCCTATGATTAAGTTTTTTTGTAAAGTATGCTTTTCTATTATTTTATCTAGTAATTTCTCCATTTAAAATCACCTAAGTTCTCTATAATATTCTTTTCTATTCATTTACCTTATCTCAAGTCCAAACCCCTGCACTCGTTAGCATATATCCCATCAATATTCCTTCCAGCTAATCCCTAAACCTTCAAATTTAATACTATATAACCTCAATATATCTTCAAGGCCTAATTTTATTTCTTCACGACTAAAATCTGCTTCTTCTAATTCTTCATCGCTCAATTTATTTACTTTATCATAAAAATCCATAGCTATTTTTATGTATATTAAATCATCGGTTTCTATATTTTCAAACAATAGATCTTCTGCTTCATTGACTTTTAGATTATTTATCAGGTTTATTAACCTTTCGTATAATAGATGAACTTTTTCAGAATTACTTTCACTGTGGATATTTAGTTCCACACTATCCTTCTTAAATAATACCTTCCCTATCATATGTATAAAGCTTGTAATCTGCCTCATTATCCAATCTTGATGATACATAAATTTCACCTCTTTAGCTCTTTTTTATCTTTAATCACTTTAATGAATTTACTCATTTAGCTTTAATAAATGTTCCTGCTTATTTAAAAATATAATCCTTCTTTCGTTACCACTTACCTTCCATAAATGTATCCCCGTATCACCAGTGCTTATATATGAATCGGTATTAACTGGTAGCATCATAAAACTTCTAAAAAGCATATTTATCATTCCACCATGTGACACTATACATATCCTAGTTTTATTTTCTTCTTTCTCATATTTATGTATAAACTTTGACCAAAACATCTCTGCCCTAGCTCTAAAATTAATATATGACTCTGATTGTGCAAATTCATCATGAGGCTTTCTTCCACCTTTTGGCATAGGAAATTTCTCATTTGCTTCTGAACGGTATAAACCTGCTAATAAACCATTATTCCACTCCATTAACTCATCATCAAAGATTATGTCTATACCAGTTTCTTCACTTATAAACTCAGCCGTTTTTGCTGCTCTCTTTAGTGGACTGCTTAAAATAATATCAATTTCATAATGATCTTTTATCCATTTCCCAGCACATTTAGCTTGTCTACATCCTAATTCTGTAAGTTCAAAATCTGCTCGCCCTTCATGTCTATCTTCTAAATCAGCAACAGACTGTCCATGTCTTACCACTAATATTTCCATCCTACTTCCCCCTTATCATGTCTCGTAAATCTCTAATTTAATTATTTTGATATATGCTAATGATTTACTAAGCTGAAACTTAACTAATATTCCTTTATCATTCTAAATCGTGAGAATATATTATATTAAAGTCCTTTTCATTTACAACAGATAATTCCATGCGAACAATTTTCCCTTTGAATTGAATAAATCTTTTTGACATTTCACCAATAATCCCACCTAAGTCTTCTATTTCACTATAATACAGAGATATATGAGGTAGCCATAGTCCTGAATCAACACTTGTCCACATATTGCAATAAGAATCATATTCTTTATGATATTCCTCATAATATTCTAATAATTTTCCTGAAGTAGAAGGTATGCAAGCAATACAATTAGTTGTTAGAAAACCCAATGCTGAGCAATTTATATAGAATGATTTTTTTCCCTCTACAAATTTCTTGGTATACTCCAAAATTTTATCTATATCAATATTTATAAAACTTGCAAATGTAATATGTCCATAGATAGGATTATATTCAATGTCAAATAGTTCTAATGCCTTTCTTAGCTCATCTAATTTTTGATTAGTAGTTTCATCTAATATCCAAATAGCATATACTTGATTGGCCATATTTATCTCCTCCTATAAGGCATATCTTTAACCAAACTTTGCTCTCTGTGAAAGGATATAATATCTTAAAATATAGACTATACTACACGTAGTTTACTAAGTATAATCCTTTTCTTCACTTAAAAGTCAAGTGCCATGATAATTTCATCATCATCCTCTTCTTCTTCATACGTATGATAAAATCCAATACTGGTAAATAGATTTACAGCAGCCTCATTTCCCTTACAATAGCAAAGCTTAACACGATTATATTTACCCTTCTCCTTCATTCTATTAAGAATAAGCTCTAATGCGGCCCTAGCATAACCCATCCCTTGAAATCCTTCATCAATCATAAATTGATCTAGAATATAACAGTTAGATTGCCATTCTCTATAAAGTAGTAGACCAACCATTTCATCATCATTACAGATAATTAACGCCTCACTGACTTCATCTCTATATGCATATGCCCTTGCAAGGATTCCCACATTAGGAGAAACAAAACTCTCTTGCTCTTTGCTAACCCTTAACTCATTTACCATTCTCCAGTTATCTGGCGTAACTTCTTCTAAATGTATCATTTATTTATCCTCCTAAAATACAAATATCTTTATTATACAAAATGAAAAGAATATGTATTGACTCAATAACATACTATGTTCATTTTGTTCAATCATATAAATTAGAATTTATTAAGCTTATTTTATCGCTTTTACATGTTGAATGTGTATTCCTATATGTCCTATACCAATTATGATGGCAGATGCAATCAACCAAATAACTTTACCATAAATACCTAATAGTAAAAAGGCCATAACAGGCAAACTCGCAAGAGGTACGGGAATCCTACAAAAACTACGATAAAAATTTTCTTCTGTATGTTCATTCATAAAATATCTAATCCAACAAATCTCATAAAAAATCATCAGTAAAAATGATGATATTAACCATAAACTCCATGATGAAAACGAAACAATATTAAAATCACTAAAAATCAATACGCTACAGGTACAACATACTTGTCCAACACGTTCAAGCAATAATAATATTTTATTCTCTTGGGTATTGTCATAATCTATTGGCTGATTCTTACTCCAAATAATATTTGGAATAAATAACATTAGTAAATATATCAGACCTATATATGAAAATCCTAAATGTCCTAGCATATGGTACCTCCTCAACAGATTATTATTTTGCTATATGCTATAAATCCTTATTTATCTGCGAATTATATAAATAATATTTACTTCTTTTACATCTCTTAAAATATAATTTATTGATAATATTCCTTACTTTAATCTATTTGTGTTTCTTAACATATAGTTTAATTTGTCTTCCCATCTATCATGCATATCATAACGATGTTCTTCTCTATTGATAAATTCAAATCCAAACTTATCAAATATCCTTTGCATTCTAAGATTGGAACCCATTGTATCAGCATATATGTAATTAAGTTCTAAAACATTAAATGCATAATCTATTGCCACTTCAACTGCTTCTGTTCCATATCCTAACCCCTTATATTTATCATTAACAAGAGTAATGCCAAGTTCACATTGACTTTTCCCATGATTAATCCTTTTAAAAGATAATTCACCTATTAGGGTTTCATCTGATAAAAAAATCCCTACTCTCGGATACCATGATTCTTTTTGAGTGATAGAATCATATCCTGTATCTACTTCTTCTTTATTATAAATATAAGGATTGGGATCCATAATTGGATCTGGGATATACGATTTCCAAAATTGATGATATTCTTCCCTTGTAAATGTTCTTAAGTATATTCTATTTCCTTCAATATTAATCATAAGTTCCTCCTTAAAAAATATAAATAATTTCTACTTATCTATAAAATCTACCTTGCATAAGTATCCTTCAACGCTACAAGAATTTAAGAAAGCTTGCATGGCTTTTATTACTCCTAAACTAATAGCTTATAATCTTATCTCTAATAAGCAAAGCCCTATGAATTAATTTATTATATAAATAAACATCATTAGAATCAAAGTAATCCTCAGTAAATCTATCTAAAGCAAACCAACTAACATCACTGTTTTCATCTTCATTTACTATAAGTGTTTCTTCTTCACTTGCAATAAGAATATATGCTACTGAAAGGTGCAAGTGTGCACTAACATACTTATTTTTTCTCACATGTCCAAATACAGGTAGAATATCAATAGATACAATGTTTTCTATAAGATCCGTTAATGTGTTTATCCCTGTTTCTTCTTTTGCCTCTTTAATTGCAACATGTAAAAAGTCTGCATCACCATCAACATGTCCGCCAGTCCAAGCCCAAGTATTTCGTATATTGTGATGAACCATTAGTACTTTATCCAGTGATTTATTCATTATAAATCCAGAACTTGTAATATGTGCAAATTCATTTTCTCTTAACAAAATATTATGAGGAAATTTTTCTATATAATCAAGAATTATCCTTTTATCTTGAATTTCCTGTTCATTGGCAGGAGTGAAATTAACAATTTGTTTTATATAATCCATTTATGTCCTCCTTAAATCATCCTAGGTAATGAAAGAAATATCTATTAAATCAATTCAAATGATCTATGTAGTTACTTAAAGTTATTTTCATTTTTCCTTCATCCAATTCAACCTTATGTATACTTGTGTTTTCAGACTTGAAAACCTTATTTTTATTGCTCCATCCAATCTCCTCTATTAAATGATATATAATATTTATCACTCCACCATGTGTAACTACTAATATATCTTCATTTTTGGCGGAAACTTCATCTACTAACTTATAAAACGTTCTTTCTATTCTATATAAAAATTCTCTTGGACTTTCTCCTCCTAGATATCTTTCATCCATTCCCAATGTGTTAAAGTATAAACCTGGAAATGCTGTTTCAGCTTTTTCATTTGACATGCCAGCCATTATTCCATTGTTATGTTCTCTCCATTTCTGCTCTAATTCAACTTTCATTTCACACTTTTTAGCAATATAGGATGCTGTTTCTTTTGCTCTATTTAAATCACTACTAATTATTCTATTAAAATTAAATCTCTCTTTATTTTCATGTAAATATTCAGCAAGTATCTGAGCTTGCTTCTTTCCTTCGTCCGCTAAACCTCTTTGACTCCATCCTCCCCTAAATCCTTCCTCTTCTTTTCCATGTCTTACAAGATAAATAGACACGTCTGTACCCCCTAACCGTTTTATATTTAACCTATCTATCTATAAAATCCTTCTTTACTAAATGCATCTTAGCAAAATGTCTTTCTTCATTAACTCTTTTATTTTATAATTATGGTGACATTGGTCTCCCCAATAATAAAAATCAATTTTTGTCATATTCTTCACATCCTTAACTAGCATATATTTAAGAACTTCTTTCATTATGTTTACTATTTAATATGGCTAGTGTCAGAGAAAATGCAGTACCCCCCTGCCCCAAAATAGTATTATATAAAATTTTCACAAATCAAATTATTTAATTTTAATTCTAGATCTATCATCTTTTTTACGCTTTCAGTAAAATTTGGTTTATTACTAGAATAAAGTAACATTGCAAGTATACCTCTTAATATCCATAACTGAATATTTTTCTGTAATTTTTTCCATTGGAAATCTTCCATATAACTTTCATAATTTTCATAGAAAGCAAGTAAACATTTGTAAGCAAATTCTTCACCTAAATCAAAGCCGATCATAGACGTTAAAATAGCAGCAATATCAAAATGATTATCTCCTTTTCTAACTTCGCCAAAGTCAATAATATATACTTGTTTCAAGTCATAAATCAAATTCCATTTACCTAAATCTCCATGTATAAATGTATTTTTTATTTTTTGGTATGTAATCATCTCATGGATTAATTCTTCAAAATTACTTGTAGTAAATGTGAAATAATCAAATTGTTTTTGAACATCTTTCCATTTATTCTTAGTTTGTTTCCATAGATCTTCCAAGCTAAATCTATCTTCTTGTTCAATCAAATCTGTATTATTCTTTAGCTTACTATGTAGTATACCTAAAACTCTTCCCAATTCTTTAAATGTTTCCAAATCATTTTTTATAGGCTGAGAAGGTATATATTCCTGTAGGTTATAGTAATTTCCTAAATAATGGCTATATCCAATATTAGATTTAGTTGTAACTATTTTGGGACATATATCATCATTAGCTAAAATATTTGATATAGCATACTCAGTTACACCTTGCTCTATATTTTTTAACTTTCGTAGAACCCATTGTCCTTTATCTGATAAGACATAACTTGCGTCTGAAGTATTTCCTTTATTTATTGGTTGCATCATTAGTATTTTCCCAATAGAATAATCATAGAGTATATTCTCAATATTTTCATTCATAATTTTTTCCTCCATTAAAACAACATAAAATCTCTATAACTTAACCACGAATTGCAGACAAAAGGTACTTACTTAATCCATGGATGCCCCTCTGGATATACTATATTCATAGCATTTATAAACCAATCATATCTTTCTTTTTCAAGCTTATTTATTACTGCATCAAAGTCATGTTTATAATCATTATTCTCATAATTTCTTGACTTATAAAGTAATATAACTTCTGGAGCGAGAATACTAATTTTATCTTTTTTTATAAAAGCCCCATCTGTATTAATCATAATGTTGTGATTTTTTTGATAATAAAAAATCCCATTTTCTACTTTATTAAATAAAACCTCTATAAAATCTAGCTCTGTTTGTTCTCTATCAATAAACTTCACATATCTAAATACGCCATCGGTTTTCTCAGTCTTTATAAAATCAGAATTTTTTTTGTAACACCAAATATTATCAAAATATAATTCTGAATTCTCAAGAGCAAATTCTACTGGCACTAATCTTTGATTACCTACGGGTGCATCTATTTCCCACCCCTTTGATTTTAGGTACTGAATACATACTTCCATATCATCAAAACTAACAGTTATATCTATATCTTTATGCTTCCTTGTTATACTTCCTAAAAAAACATCAATAGCAAATCCTCCACAAAGATACCACTCCACGTCCATATCATATAAATGATTACATAAATCATCCAGTAGCTTCATTTTTATTTCCTCACCTTATTTATTTTTTCATTTCCACGTTTGAAATTACCAGTAATTTTAGCCATAATTAACTGTGACTCTAGGGTATCTGCATTTTCTATTTTAGCTAAAAACTTCTCACTATCTTTACCTTTCAGAATCATTACCTGTTTTTCATGCCAGAATATAAATACTTTGTTATCTTTTGATACTCTATATGAAAAACACTCTTCTTGAAGTCTATTATGTTTATCTATATTATTCAACTACATCGTCCTCCTAAATAAATGTTCTTACTCTCTAAAAACTTTAAGTTACAACATTATCTTTATGCTTATTTCAAATACATGTCTATGAACTTAACCCCTGAGAAAGATCCCATTCTATGGTACATTCCTTCAGCTGGATTACCAATAGTAATACACAATATTTTCTCTAGTTATTACTTCTCATTATTATCTATATAGGTTTCACAGGCTTGAAGAATTATCAATAGAGCTTGGCAAATGATTTTCCAGATTAAAATCGATATAATTAAGAAACCTATGCCAATTAAAATACCAAGTATGATATTAGGCCCAGATGTAAAAGTAAACCAACCAGGTGTCTCTGCTGGAATCTGATGGGTTGCTGGAAATAAAACAGCAAAATATTTTCCTATCCAAAAAGCTGGAAGAAATAAAGTAAATATTCCTATATAAAAGATCCTCTCCATAAGACTAAAAGCAGAATCTTTCTCGAAAGATAAAAAGTTCTTAAGCATAACATAATACCTCCTCGATTAAGGTTATCAATAATGACAACCAACTAATAACTATCTATCCTAATATTATTCTACATTGTTTTCTAAATTCCTCCTTTTCTCAAGATATTCGTAAGCGATTAATAATATCATGTATAAATAGCATAGCAACGGCGACCTTTCAG
>OGSB01000061.1_pt1 | contig 126775 bp, 125 predicted proteins | sample 1573741 | NCBI WGS metagenome assembly OGSB01 (sample SAMN03295824, study PRJEB24534) | human gut metagenome | isolation source: fecal sample 5 from infant 3 | host: Homo sapiens | place: USA: Pittsburgh, PA | collected 2014-07 | reverse complement strand
TTGATGCATTTAACTCTTCAGCCATTGCTGCTGTTTCTTGAGATAAGTTATTTACAAATACTGCATCTTTCTCATAATTGATTCCAGTATCTATTAATAAATCATAGTCCTTTCTTACATTTCCACCTACAAAATCTAATATATCTTGAGCATTGATAGATAAGTGTGTAAATGCAGATCCTACGTCTCCAACTACCTTTTGAATATCTGCTACATATGCATCAGATTGTTCTGCTAGTTTTCTTATCTCATCTGCAACTACTGCAAATCCTTTACCTGCTTCTCCTGCTCTTGCTGCTTCTATAGCTGCATTTAAAGCTAATAAATTTGTCTGAGATGCAATTGATGCTATGGATTCTGCTATAATGGAAATTTCATTTACTATTTTTCCTTCTTCTATAGCATTTAATATTGCCTGTTCTTTCTCATTTAGTAAATTATCTGCAACTCTTTTTGATTCCTGTCCTTGGATTTTTATTTTCTCAGCTCTTTCCTTAATTTTTGCTGATTCTGCATTTCCATCTGATGAACTAGATGCAAGCTGAGTCACTCCAGAATTTGCTTCCTGTATTGTAGCTGTCAACTCCTCTGTAGCAGCATTTATCTCTTGAATATCATTTACTATATTTAAAGTGTTATTTGATATTGTTTCAAATGTTGAGCTAATTTCCTCAATTGTGGCTGAAAGTTCTTCAGAAGAAGCTGATACATCTTGAGATTCTGATGATATTTTTATTATTGTAGATTTTATCTTTTCTTGAGCCAACTTTAAAGCTTTGATAAGTCTACCTAGTTCATCATTAGACTTAGACTCTTCTATCTCAAATCTTAAGTCCCCATTACCTAGTGCCTCAGCAAAACCTAGACCCTTTCTTGTTGAAGATGTTATATATCTACACAAGAAAAATGCTAATGAAAAAGCTATTGTAAATCCTATTGTAACTATGATAATCATAAATATTTTCGTGGAATTAGCTATATTACTATTACTTTGATCTTGGACTTCCGCCAGGTTCTGATTATATGCTATTAAAGCATTAATTTCATCGAATACTAAGGTACTATATATCTCTAGATTATCAATTGCTTTTGCTGCAGACATTCCACTGCTGCTTTTAACTAGATCTAAAGATTTGTCAAGTTCATCTCTATATTTTTCAGTTTTTTGCTTATAATTATCCCATATCTCTACTTCTTCAGCTAACATTTCCCTAGATTCATATTTATCCATTATTATTTCATTATTATCTCTTAAATCCGTTATAGTTTTTAATAAATCTTCTATTGCACTGCTATTTCTTGCTTGTTTTAAATGCTGAAGAACTATTTCTTGATGTAGCATATTGCCTCTAATTTGATGTAATTCATCAATACTTTGTAAATAATCAGTATACATCAAAAATGCATTATTACCTATTGAGTTCACAGCTAAAGTCCCTAATATCCCTATACTAACTAATAATGTATTAATAATTGTAAAACCTATAATTAACTTTACCCTTATGGAGCTATTTCTTATCCATTTCATTTTACCCCTCCATTATATTGTTAATTTAATATTTATGTATCATATATATAATACTCATATGAGTTTTGTATTTCAATAGGTCTTTTGTCAATGTTTGGAAAATAGTGTCGATTTAAGTATTTGTTCTGTAATCTTTGCAAAACCTTGAAGTTCAGTAGACAAAAGTAAGTAAATACTAAACTAGCTAAAATAAGGAAGACTAGCAAATTTGCTAGTCTTCCTTAATCTTAAATAAGTGTATCAAACCATTTAGTTGCTCTGCAGTTGCAGCCTGATGATCTGCAGCAGCGGCTATTTGCTCTAATGCTGTTACTGTTTCTTTCATTCCCATCATTACTTCATCAGAATTAGCAGAAGCACTATTCATACTACCCGCTACATTCTGTATTACCGATGATATCTCTTCAATTGATGCATTTAACTCTTCAGCCATTGCTGCTGTTTCTTGAGATAAGTTATTTACAAATACTGCATCTTTCTCATAATTGATTCCAGTATCTATTAATAAATCATAGTCCTTTCTTACATTTCCACCTACAAAATCTAATATATCTTGAGCATTGATAGATAAGTGTGTAAATGCAGATCCTACGTCTCCAACTACCTTTTGAATATCTGCTACATATGCATCAGATTGTTCTGCTAGTTTTCTTATCTCATCTGCAACTACTGCAAATCCTTTACCTGCTTCTCCTGCTCTTGCTGCTTCTATAGCTGCATTTAAAGCTAATAAATTTGTCTGAGATGCAATTGATGCTATGGATTCTGCTATAATGGAAATTTCATTTACTATTTTTCCTTCTTCTATAGCATTTAATATTGCCTGTTCTTTCTCATTTAGTAAATTATCTGCAACTCTTTTTGATTCCTGTCCTTGGATTTTTATTTTCTCAGCTCTTTCCTTAATTTTTGCTGATTCTGCATTTCCATCTGATGAACTAGATGCAAGCTGAGTCACTCCAGAATTTGCTTCCTGTATTGTAGCTGTCAACTCCTCTGTAGCAGCATTTATCTCTTGAATATCATTTACTATATTTAAAGTGTTATTTGATATTGTTTCAAATGTTGAGCTAATTTCCTCAATTGTGGCTGAAAGTTCTTCAGAAGAAGCTGATACATCTTGAGATTCTGATGATATTTTTATTATTGTAGATTTTATCTTTTCTTGAGCCTCTTTTAATGCTCTCATAAGCTTACCCATTTCATCATTAGATTTAGACTCTATCATTTCAAATCTTAAGTCTCCATTACCTAGTGCTTCGGCAAATTCTAGACCCTTTTTGACAGCTCCAGATATGCCAAAGGATAAAAATATCCCTAAAACAATTGCAACAGCAAAGCTACCTATAAATATTATATTCATTGTAAAGGAAACGAGTTTATACGCTATGTTATTATCATTGGCTTGTTCTCTCGCCATATCTTGATTGATTAAAATCAGCTGATCTATTCTTTCAAACATTTCATTTGTAAAATCTGATAATGCCCTAACTGATACAGTTATGGAAGCTGCACTCTCTCCAACCTTATCTAAAATTTTTTCACGTCTCGATTCATAATATTCTACATCACCTTTTAAGCCTTCCCATATTAACTCAACATCTTCAGCCATATCTCTACTTTCAAATCTATCCATTATTTCTCTATAAGATACTGTTATATCTTTTACTTGCTGTACATATTCTTCTTTACGAGACACACTGTCTTCCCCTGCCATATATTGAAGCATTATGGTTATTTTTTGCAACGTTGATTTAAGCATATGTAAATCATCAATATTTTGCAAATTATAACTATACATCATTTCTGCACTTTTATTAATCTTTCTCATATTACTTGTACCTAACAGACCTATGACACCTACAAAAATAGATATAATTAAAAACCCTGCAATTAATTTAGTCTTTATGGACCTATTATTTATAATTCCTATACCATTACTTCCTAGTTTTTTTAAATATTTAGTCAGTGAATCTTTCTTATCTCTTATTTTCATAGATTTTATTACCCCCTGTCCAATTTAAAAATTATTTCTATGCCCTAATAATTTCCATATTCTAATTGTATATTATATAGGTTGTCAATACAAGGAGAATTTGTCGGATTTCCTCTAAGACTCATAGTTCTAAAGTCCTAAGTCTTAAATTAATATTTTCTCTTTTTTCTATGTTTTCTTTCTAATTTATGATATAATATTATGATGTAAATTTTAAGTAAGGGATGGAAATAAATTGATTAGTGTAAATAACGTAAGTTTAAGATATGGATCACAAAAATTATTTGATGATGTAAATTTGGTATTTACTCCAGGTAATTGTTATGGTGTAATTGGAGCTAATGGAGCTGGAAAAAGTACTTTCCTTAAAATCTTATCTGGTGAAATTGAACCAAACACTGGTGATGTTTCTATAGCTAAAGATGTTCGTATGTCAGTCCTCAAGCAAGACCATTTTGAGTATGATGACTGTGAAGTAATTCAAACTGTAATAATGGGTAATAAAAGACTCTATGAGATAATGGTAGAGAAAGACGCAATTTATGCTAAAGAGGATTTTTCTGATGAAGATGGTATCAAAGCATCTGAACTTGAGGCAGAGTTTGCTGAGATGGATGGCTGGAGTGCTGAATCTGAAGCTTCTTCTTTATTACAAGGTTTAGGCATCGGTACTGAACTCCATGAAAAAAAAGTAGCCGATTTAACTGGTAACGATAAGGTTAAGGTATTGCTTGCTCAGGCCTTATTTGGAAAACCTGGCATACTAATACTAGACGAGCCTACTAACCATCTTGATGTAAAATCAGTAAGATGGCTGCAAGAATTCTTGGGAGATTTTGAGGGTACAGTCATAGTTGTATCCCATGATAGACATTTCCTTAATGAGGTATGTACTCATATGGTGGATATTGACTTTGGTAAAATAAAAATGGTTATAGGAAACTATGATTTCTGGTACGAATCAAGTCAATTAGCACTTCAGATGATGAAGGATCAAAACAAGAAGAAGGAAGATAAAATTAAAGAGCTCCAAGCCTTTGTTGCCAGATTTAGTGCTAATGCTTCGAAATCTAAGCAAGCCACTTCTCGTAAGAAACTGTTAGACAAGATAACTTTAGATGATATTATACCTTCTACTAGGAGATATCCTTTTGTTGGCTTCACTATGGAAAGGGAAGTTGGCAATGAAATTTTAACAGTGGAAGATATATCTAAAACAATGGATGGCGTAAAAGTATTAGACAATATTAGCTTTAGAGTAAATAAAGGTGATAAAATTGCCTTTATTGGAGATGAAATAGGTATTACTACTTTATTTAAAATCCTGATGGGCGAAATAGAGCCAGATAGTGGCAGCTATAAATGGGGAATTACTATTACTAAATCATATTTCCCTAAAGACAATTCGGAGTTCTTCAATGATGTGGATTTAAACCTAGTGGATTGGCTACGTCAATTCTCAGTTGAACAGTCTGAAATATATCTAAGAGGATTTTTAGGCAGGATGTTATTCTCTGGAGAAGAAGCATTAAAACAAGCAAAGGTATTATCTGGTGGAGAAAAAGTAAGATGTATGCTATCTAAGATGATGCTAAATAATGCAAATGTTTTAATTCTTGACCAGCCTACAAACCATCTAGACTTAGAGTCTATTACTTCCGTAAATAATGGCTTAAAAGACTTTAAGAGCAATGTACTATTTACTTCTCATGACCATCAATTTATTCAAACTATTGCAAACAGGATAATTGAAATAAAACCTGATGGATTTAACGATAGAACTATGACTTATGAAGAATTTATAGAGAAATTTTATTAGAAAAAAGATCCTTCATTTTATGAGGGATCTTTTTACTTGATTCTTGTAGGACTCCCTCTACTATAATAAATTAATTTATAGATATATTGAATTATGGTATAATCCTCCATAGCCATTAATTGAAGGGTATTGAAAAAACAGCAGCCACTCAAAAATCTTTATCAAATATTCCAAAATAAAGCCACTACCAATAAATAAAGAGAACCTGAAAATCTATGATGGTTATTTCTCTGAACTTATTTCCTAGCTCTTCGATACAAATATCCTATAAATTATTATTTACTCTATAGGATATTTTCTATTACATAAGCCTCTTCCTTAAATAATTACTAAATCTATCAATAGCTATTATCATCAATGATATACCTAAGAGTAAAAATCCCACCTGCTCCCAATTTCTCCATGTTATATTCATTACTAAAGTGGTTCCTATACCTCCAGCTCCAATTACACCTAAAATAGCAGAATTTCTAATATTGGATTCTAATCTATATAATACTAAACTAATAAAAGTTGGAAATGTATGGGGTAAAAGTCCATATCTATAGCTATGAAATTTCGTTGCCCCTGTTACAATTATACTATCTTGAATATTTCTTTCAGCATTTTCTAATACTTCACTATACATTTTTGTAAGTACACCTGTTGTATAAATACTAAGAGCCATGGCTCCAGCTAATGGGCCCGGTCCCACACCACGAAAAAATATTATTGCAGTTATAAGTGGAGGAAAGGTTCTTAATATATTTACACTTCCTTTAAAGAATAAAGCTATTTCTTTTTTGGGAGATGTATTATATGCAGTTAAATAAGAAAGTACTAAAGAGAAAAATGCACCTACTATAGTAGAAAATATAGCTATGAAAAAACTTTCTTTTACTCCATCTATAAGCTTAGGAAGATATGATATATCTATTTTAATCATCCTTCCTATTATATTCGCCCCTTGATTTAGTCCAATTAACAATCTATCATAATTTATATCCAATGACTTAAATGCTAAGGATAACAATCCTATAAGTATTATAGGAATACAGATTATCTTTAATATTTGAAACCTCTTATAATTTTCTATTAATTTAAAGTTAATAGATAGACTTTTTAAATACTTTCTAATAAACAAACTTAATAAATCTATTGATAGAATGGTCAAAACCAAAATCAATATTATAGTAGCTAAATTATCATATCTTAAATGATTTAAGTCTCTCCACATAATCTGTCCTATTCCGCCAGCTCCAACTAAACCCAATATAGTTGCAGACCTAATATTAGTTTCTAATACAATAAAAAATACCGAAATAGATAATTCAAAGATATATGGCAAAATACAATATCTTAGTACTTGTATAGAGTTAGCCCCTACAGATTTAATGGAATTCAATTGATTTTCCTTAATCGATTCAATATATTCTCGAAATAGCTTCAAAGACATTAAAAATCCGATAATTATAAGAGCTATAATTCCTGAAAACCTGCCTATACTAAATACACTGACTAATAAAGCTGCCCATATTAAGCTTGGAATAGTTCTAAAAAAAGAGAATAATCCATTTAATATATCTGCTAGATATTTATTAGGTGCAATATTATCAGAGACAAATATAGAAAATGGCAAAGCCAATATTACTCCCATTATGGATGAAATCATGGCAATTTGAATTGTCTCAATTAACCTTTCAAATACCTCCGTTCTATAGGACAGATTGGGACTTAACATCCTTTCAAAAAGGCCAAGCATACTTGGTATACCTTTATACAGTCTAATAAAATTAAAGTCTACCTTATTCCCTAAAAAAATTAGAATAATAATAGCTCCCAATAAATATAAAATTTTATATATTCTTTTATTATTGATATATCTTGTTAAGGAGTTCATCGCTTAAGTCACCTGCTTTTCCATCATATAAGATTTTTCCCTTTTTTAAAGCTATGATTCTATCACAATATCTCTTGGCTAGATTTACATCATGAAGGTTAATTAATATTGTAATGTTGTTCTTTTCATTAATGGTTTTAAAATATTCCATTATAATTTTGGAAGTTGATATGTCAAGACTTGCAACGGGCTCATCGGCTAATATGATTTTAGGATTCTGGCAAAGAGTTTTTGCAATCGACACCCTTTGTTTTTGTCCCCCACTTAATTGATCTGCCCTTTCAAACATCTTTTCACCTAGCCCCACTTGCCTTAATGCCTTACTTGCACTTTCATAGTCTTCATCATTAAATATACCAAAAATTGATTTAAAAGAAGACTTATATCCAAGTCTTCCTACCAATACATTATCTAAAACTGAAGATCTATCAATCAAATTATAATCTTGAAAAACAAAACCTATGGATCTTCTTATGGTTCTAAGCTGAGAATTTTTAAGCCCTATTATATCTACATCATCTACATAGACCTTTCCCTTTATAGGTCTAACTAGTAGGTTTATAGTCTTTAATATACTAGATTTACCGCTACCAGATGAGCCTATTATCCCTACAAATTCTCCCTGATCTATTTCTAGATTTATATTATCTACTGCTAATGCCTTTCCATCATATGAAACTGTAATATTCTCTAGTTTTAGCATTAGATCAACTCCTAATTACCCTCTTTTAAATCAACATTCATAGACTCTGCCGTAGTCCTTATAATATAGTAATCATCATCTGTTGCTTCTTCAAATCCATACATATTAAATAATTCCTTCAAAAGCCTTGAACCTTCTTCAGATTTTGCAACATTCAATAAAGCATTTTTTATATTTTCTTGAAGCTCTTTATCCATATTACCTCTCACAGTTACAGATATATTTGGAATATAATCTGTATAACCTAATACTTCTGTTTTTTCCATAGCGTCTGGGAAATCTTCCTTATATCTATCTCTCGCATCTACAAAGGTAGTAGCTACATCAACATCACCATTTAATAGTAATTGTAGGGCTTTATCATGCCCTCCACCATATACATATTCTATATCCTTTTCTATATCTATTCCCTCTTTGATTATATGTGCTCCAGGAAATAGATAACCTGATGTAGAAGACGGATCTACGAATGCTACTTTTCTCCCCTTTATATCGGAGAAATTTTTAATTTGACTATCTTTTCTTACTAGAAATTGAGAACGATATTTTCCTTCTCCAGATTTATTTAATGCGGTTAGTATAACACCTGCATTACTCTCTTGATTAGCTAAAACATAGGCAAATGGAGGAATAAATCCAAAATCAACTTGCCCTGACCCTAATCCTTCTACTACCCCAACATAATTAGTGGCAGTGAATCCTTCTACTTTAACTCCAAGTTCCTTAGATAACATTTCTGTCAATGGTTCTACAGATTCTATTAGCTTATCTCCATCTTGCATAGGAACAAAACCCATTCTGATAACTTCTTCTTTCTTTTCCGTACAGCCAACAATTTGAGTAGCTAAAGCTACAATTAATAATAAAATAATTATTCTTTTCATTGCGTTCCCCCTCAATTTAAATTATTGATTACAGAATACTACACTTTCATATTAATTGCAATACACTTTTAATATATTTTAATTGTGTCACCATATGTATCGTTACACTTTATTCGTTCATTAAAAAAGATAGCTAATAGCTATCTTTTCTGTTCAATAATAGTTTATTTAATTAATTTTAATAAAACCTCAAGTTTTAATCTATTCATAGGATCTTCCATGTCAAAATTTATTAAATTATTTATTTCTTCTATTCTTTTTCTAACTGTGTTTATGTGTAAGAAAAGTTGCTTTGCCGTAAGACTATAATTCATTTTACACTCTAGATATACTTTTAGAGTTTCTATAAGCTCACTATGCTCTGGATTTTCAATCAAAATTTTAATATCCTTTGACATTATTTCTAATTCATCTTCCTTTATATCCATCCAAGCAAAAACTCCTAAATCAGAATACTTTAGATAATATTCATCGGGATATAATATTTGACCAATCTTTATAGTTTGTTCACATCTTATATAATTTCTTTTTATTTCATATACTGTACTTTCATTATCCGAAATACCAAAAACTATATTTATATCTTCAATCTTTGACTCAATTCTTTTTTTGAAAATCTCAGCTGATTTTTTCATTAACTTTAAGTTTTCTTTTTCAGAAATTCTATTATCTATTGGAAGTAGAAAAACACACCTATTGTCATCTATCATAGCCATTCTAGCTTCCATGTGTGATATACTGCTACTTACGGCTTCCTTAAGTTCATTTTTGTAGCTAACTAGATGAGCCTCTTTCCTTTCTTGCTTCATCAAAATCAAATAATAATTTAAATTTATATCTAAACCTAGATCAATAGCTCTTTTAGCTATGGTTTCATCATCTAGCAAGTTACCTGATATGATTTCTGCAATAAATTTTTCAAAACCTATGTCTCCAATGCTTTGTGCTACTAATATTTGTTCATATAGAGATTGAAGAAGTAAAAAAACCTATTCGTAATGCAAATTGGTCAAAATAATCTATAAGTCCTGTAGCTTCAACTACTACAAAATAAGCTTTTATCTTATCTCCCACTGTAATAGGTACAGTAATCCAGCTATAGGGCTTATCGTATTTATCGTCATAAAACCTATATCTTATCATTTTAAGGTTATCACATAATATTTCTTTTGTAACCTCAATTGTTGGATTCCAAAAATCTCCTATTTGAATATCTTCCAATAATTCTAAAAATGTAGGAGAGCTATAATAAGCCTTTTCAGATGATAAATCATAGAGCATTGCAGGAAAATTCATTTCTCCTTCCATTTGTGATAATATCTTATTTATCTTTCTTGATTGATAAGTCAAATTAGAAAAACTCTTTGGGTTAATATTTCCTATCCTAAATTGTCTAATATTTTTATTCATTACAAGTACATTAAGTTGGTTCATAATTTCCATCCATGAAGGACCCATGGGAATATTTATTAAAGGTATATTATATTCATTAAACACATCTGTTATATAATCTGGGATAGTCTTTAAATATCTATCTAACTTAATTCCCATACCTGATATTTCCCTAAATATATCACTATTAATATATTCTTCAAACAGCCTTGGATGTTGTTGAAATACATAACCTGATGATATAACAAATTCTCTACCTTTAGTCCATTTATATCCATCTGGGGCATCGAGGATTGCAATTCCTTGTATTTGCTTATCTAAACCTCCCTGTCCTGCTATGACTTTAAAATCTTTGAAAAATTCTGCTCTAAGCATTTCTCTAATAGTTAAACCCATAGTACCACCTGTTCCTATTTAATGTTAATATTATACCACAAATTTTTTTATGTATGAAAAAAAGAGATTCTTTGCATCTCTTATTATGGTATTACTAGAGATTTCCAAAGAATCTTTTACTAAATTTATTGTTAACTTTAAATTGTTATTATTGAACAATTTAAATCATCACTACTCAATTGGGCTTACATATTTTCTTTTTTCTGTTCTTTTATTAAACTCAGCATTTGCTTCCTCCACTAATTTAGGGTCGTTTAATAAATCATACATCATTCCTGAAAAAATCTCTGCTGCATATATCATACCCTTCATACCCATTGATGATCCAGAAGATGAAGTTGCTTGCCATGAATGAGCTGGTACTCCTAGTGGCCAGGTAGCAGTTAGGAATAAATTCATTGGCATTATCCATGATACATCACCACTATCAGAGGAACCTGAAACTACTACAGAGTTTACATTTTCTTTTTCCAATACTTCTTGATGTATATATATTTTTTCATCACTATCCGATGATATAAATTTTTTAATTTCAGCCTCTACCATATTTGGATCTAAAGTTTCTTGTATAGCTTTTGCAAATCGAAGTTCTTCTTCTGTATATGTTGGTGAACCAATTTCCACCATATTTTTATGAGTTAAATCAAATAACACTTTATTGGGTAACATCTCATAACATCCACCTAATACCTCATATTCAACTGTTGTTTCCGTCATCATTGCTGCACCCTTTGCGATTTTAAATAATCTTTCTGTTATTTCTTCCACATCTTTTCTATAAGGTGCTCTGACAAAATACCAAGATTCTGCTTCCTTTGGAACAATATTTGGTGCTCCACCTGCGTTGGTTATGGTATAATGAATTCTAGCTGAATCTATAACATGCTCTCTTAGATAGTTGGCACCTACATTCATTAACTCTACAGCATCTAAAGCAGATCTACCAGATTCTGGTGATTGAGCTGCATGAGCAGATATCCCATGAAACTTAAATTTGATTGAGTTATTGGATAAAAATCCTCTTTCTATTGCTGTGTTTGCATTCATTGGATGCCAGCTAAGGGCCAAATCACATCCATCAAAAGCTCCAGCTTTAATCATCTTTACCTTACCTATTAAAGTCTCTTCTTCAGGACAGCCATAAAATCTTATTGTACCATTTATCTTAGTTTCCTCTAGATACTTTTTAATTGCCAGTACAGACCCTAGGGCTGCACTACCTAATAGATTATGTCCACAACCATGACCAGGACCATTTACCTCTACTGGACTAAATTTTGTATCTAAGGACTGAGATAGTCCTGGTAATGCATCATACTCGCCTAATACTGCTATTACAGGAGAACCACTGCCATATTCACCAATAAAAGCATTCTCCATTCCCTTTACTTCCTTTATTTCAAATCCATAAGATTTTAATATTTCTTTAAATGAATTAGATGATTCTTTTTCATTTCCTGAAGTCTCTGGATTATTCCATACCTTTAAGCTCAATTCTTTTACTTCTTCACTTACACCCTTTAAATATTCTAATACATCTGATTTATTCAATCTAAACCCTCCCTAACTACTTTTATATAAGTTTTTTCTTATATAGAGCTGTACCTATACCGATAGTTCCAAATACTGCTCCTAATGTGACTATATATGTTGGATTACCTGGCAAGAAACTAAATACTCCTCCTTTTAATGCAAAGGTTAGTGCTAGTGCTATCCCTAATGCGATTGGTGCTAGTTTTAATTTTTTAAGAGCAAATTGAACAAATATTGCTCCAAATAATGCAGGTAATAAATAGTTAAATGAAACAACTACACTTTCTGGTAGTAACTCTAATATTGCAGCACCAGCAAATACTCCTAAAGCTAATATTACGATATTTACGATAACTGATATAGCCATACCTAATGTTGCTATAATAGTTCCTTCTTTTGTACCAGGTTCTACCCCTGCTACATTCTGGGATACTGCTGCAGCTGGAATTCTAAGATTTGAAATATTTCCAGTTATAAATGCCATATATGTTCCCGGCACTCCAACTATCGGAAAATATGATATTGGTTCAACTACCCAGTTTATACCTGCTGCTGATGCTATAGCTATAAATGCTGTAATTATTGCACTTACAGGGGGAAGAAGCTTATATATTACTGCAAGGACTAATGCTGGTCCAAATGATAATAATATGCCTAGCCAACCAGTTATCTTTCCCCACTTGATTATATATGGTAAATACACTCCATCATAGTGATTATTTTTTTCCATTGTAATAGCCTCCTCTATTATCTCTACTTATACTAATGCTGCTATTAACATTCCACCAAATAATGCTAAGGTTAAAGCCCATTCCTTTAGCCATTTAATATTCTTTTTATCTGCTATTGGAAATAGTATCAACATTATAGTTCCACCTACTAATGCTGCAATGGTATTTTTATTCATTGCTACTAGATGTCCTGATACTAGTGAACCAAAGGATCCTAACATAGCTGCTACTGATATAATACCTAATAATCCTTTGTCACCTTTTGAAAACTTAACTTGTACTTTCTCCATTTTGTCTGCTGTCAATGTAGCAAATACTATCCAACCAATAGAACCAAGTATCATAGTCCAAACTGCATTTGCAAATGCTATATTAGTCATTGGGTCTATTCCCATCTTAACTCCTACTGCCTCTGCTCCGAATCCTGCTGCCATCATCTCAAACATGACAGAGCCTATAAAAGATAATCTCATCCATGCCATAGGGCCACCTACTGTTACTAATAATGATAAAAGACCTGTTAAAATTACTATTGAAGGCCCTATTGATGTAATAAAACTACTTTTCATTGCACTTTTCATTTGTCCTTCTGTAAGTCCTATTTCTTTTCCTGTATTATAAGATTTTTTAGCAAAGATAATTGCTTGAAATAATGCCAAGGTTATTGCAAGTCCTGCTGCCAACCACATTGGAAAGCTATTTGCAATTTGTAAATAGTCCATATTTATTCCTCCTTAGTTTGTTGTTTATCTAAATCTTATCACTCTCATATATGTCAAACCAATGTAAAAACTTTTCTTATTTAATCAAATTTGTGAAAATATTTTCAAAAAATAAAAAAATAACCTATGAGAAGGGGGACTACTCATAGGTTATCTTATTTACAGTTTATCTTATATCTGTAAACTCTATATCAATCTTTTCTTCAGTATTATTCCTTATAATTGTTAATGTTGCTTTATCTCCTTGTTTGTATTTATATAATACTTTTTTAAGTTTACTCATATTGTCTATTTCTGTATTATCTATTTTTGTAATAATATCTCCATTTAATAGGCCAGCTCTAGATGCAGGAGTATTTTCTGAGATTTGAATTAATATTACTCCTTTATCTGTTGTCAATTTAACTCCAAGTCTAGCTTGATAATCCTCAACGGAAACTCCTGATATTCCCATAAATACAGTCTTATATGATCCATTTTTAACTACTTCTTCCACTATTGCCTTTGCTTCATTTATAGGAATAGAAAATCCTAATCCCTCTGCTGTTTTTATCTTGGCTGTATTGATACCTATTACCTCACCTTTACTATTTAAAAGTGGTCCACCACTGTTTCCTGGGTTAATGGATGCATCTGTCTGTATTAAATCTTCTATCACGTTATTTGTACTTACTTGGATAGATCTATGAAGTCCAGAGATTATACCTGAGGTAACTGATCTTTGAAATTCTAATCCTAATGGATTTCCAATGGCTACGGCTATCTCACCAACTTCTAGTTTATCTGAATCTCCTAAAGTAGCTACTGGAAGCCCGGTAGCCTCTACTTTAACTATAGCTAAATCCAATGTACTATCATTCCAAAGTACTGTTCCTGATTTTTTATCACCATTTTCAAATAACACATTAACTTCCTTGGCATTTCCATCTGCTACCACATGGGAATTTGTAAGAATATATCCATTACTGTCTATTATAACTCCAGAGCCTACACCTTCTACTTCTTGTTGAGAGAAGAAATACTGTTGTAACTCTACAGAAGTTATACCTACTACTGAACTCATAGCCTTCTTAGCTACAGCTGATACTGTATTTATATCATCACTAGTTGTAATATTTATCGGTGCTGCTGTATATGCGGTGTTATTTGGATTAGGTAATACCCTGCCATATAGACTTGGTGCTATATATATGGAAGATAAGCCTCCCACAAGTGAAGCAGCTAATGCTATTGCTATATAGGATATTAAACTACCTCTAAAGGATTTCTTCTTTGGCTCCTTTTTTTCTCCACAGCTCCTATATATATGAATATCTTCTGGTATTTTATAGTTTTCTTTACTTCCTATGACTTCCTCAAACTCCTCTGTCTCTCCTATGATCTTCTCTGTCTTTTCTAGATTCTCATCGATTTCATTTTCTTCTATTCCATAATCTCTATTTTCATCCATAATACTTCCTCCCATTTTATCAATTTACAGTTCGCAATTCACTAGATGAACAAACCCTAAAGGACTACTGAATTATACCCTGCGGGGCAAATATCAGTAGCTAAGTGATGAACACAAAATCAAAAACCATGATTTTGGTTCCCTACTTAAATTCACAATTGAAAGCTCAAATCTTCGCCACAATAAAAAATCCCAAGAACAACGTTGTTTCTTTTAATCTTTTAATTCTTTTAATTGTGCATTGTGTATCGTGCATTGTGCATTTTATTTTTATTATCTCAATTCTAATCTAAGAGTATGAAAATAATATGGTGAAATTATGTTTTTGTTGTGGGATTTGGTTTTTCTTTTTGTATATTTGATATAATATCCTTAAATAAATGGAATTATATAATGGGGTGATTTATATGTCCTATAGAATATATTTAGTAGAAGATGATGAAAACTTGAATTTAGTACTTACATCTTATCTAAAAAAAGAAGGCTGGAATGTGGTTTCATTTTTAAATGGTCTTGATGCAGAAAGATCTATCTCAACTCCGCCTGATTTATGGATTTTAGATATTATGTTACCTGATATTGATGGATATCAATTAATTAAAGAAATCAAATCAGCTACACCTAGTATCCCAGTTATATTTATTTCTGCTAGGGATGCTGATATTGATAGGGTAGTAGGACTTGAACTAGGTAGTGATGATTATCTGCCTAAACCATTTTTACCAAGGGAATTGGTAATTCGTGCTAGAAATCTTCTAGATAGATTTAATACCAATGCTTCTACTATAAGCAACCTGTCCCCATATGCTATAAATGATAACAGTAGGGTGGTTAAGCTTGGAGAAAAAATAATTGATCTTACATCTAAAGAATATGATTTATTAATATACTTTGCTAAAAATCCTAGCATAGCATTGTCTAGAGAACAAATATTAAACCATGTATGGGGAAACGATTATTTTGGCTCCGATAGGGTTGTAGATGATTTAGTTAGAAGACTTAGAAAAAAAATGCCAGACCTTGATGTGGAAACTGTCTATGGTTATGGTTATAGGGTGAATAAATCATGAAGAATTATCCTTTATCTGTTCAAATTTGGATTGTTATCGCCATTATTACCCTATCTATCTCTATACTGTTGGCATTTATACTTCCTTCTACTCTAAGGAGTTTTTTCACAAGGGAGGTCTATGCCTCTATTCATGCCGCTCAAGATTTAGTATTTAATCAATTTGATAGTAATGTATATAGAGACTATATTGGGCCAGACTTCTTTGGTGAAGAGCAAGTATTAGAAAACATTCGAACTGTAAAGCATTTTATAATATATGATGACAACAGACCAATAGCAAGCTTTTCAATTTCTGAAGACTTTTTAAAAAAAGCTCAGGAGCAAGCTATTGTTCAAAGAAACATTAGTCAAGAATATAGTGGCGATATAAATGGAAAAAAAGTATTTTATATTATTTCAAAATGTAAAGTACTAAACCAAGATGCTTTTCTCGTATCCTATATGGGTGATTCTTATAGAGAAGACCTAGTTCAAACTCTATTTAAAAGGCTTATTAACCTCATGGGCTTGGTATTTCTATTCAGCTGGATTCCAGCCATACTACTATCTAGGTATTTATCTAAACCATTAGTAAATTTAGAAAAGAAAGTAGAAAAATTAGCTAATAATGAATGGAATGAACCTATTGAGCTAAATAGAAGAGATGAAATAGGAAAATTAGGTTATTCTATTGAACATCTTAGAAAACAGCTTATACGCCAAGATGAAGCTGAACAGTCTTTCCTACAACATGTATCCCATGAGCTAAAAACTCCAGTAATGGTCATTCAAAGCTTTACTCAAGCTATTAAAGACGGTATATATCCAAAAGGTACTTTAGATGATTCTATAGATGTGATAGATAATGAAGCTAAAAGACTTGAAAAAAAGATTAAAAATTTACTATACCTAACTAAGTTAGATTATTTATCTAATCATGAAATAGATAAAGTTAATTTTTCTCTTGATTCCTTAATTAAAGAAATAATAGAGAGATTTTCTTGGCATAGAACAAATATTAATTGGAATCTAGACCTTATTCCTATATCTATAGAAGGTGACTTAGAGCAATGGAAAATTGCAATTGAAAATCTATTAGATAATCAAATACGGTATGCAAATAGTCAAATTCTTATTTCTTTGAAGAAAACTGATAATAAAACTCTCTTAAGAATATGGAATGATGGTCCACATATTGAAGAAAATCTTTTAAATACCATGTTTAATAAATTTAATAAAGGTTATAAGGGCGAATTTGGATTAGGTCTAGCCATAGCATATAAAATAATTAACGCACATAGTTCTAATATCTTTGCTATAAATGAAAAAGAAGGGGTATCATTTTATATAGAGATCTCTAGTTAGGAGTGATAATATGGATAAATTAAATATAACTGTTGAGCACATATTCCATAGTGGTTTTACTGTGGAAACAAAAAATTTTTATTTAGTATTTGATTATTATAAAGGAGACATTTCTCTAAAAGATAAAAAGACTATAGTCTTCGCAACTCATTCTCATATAGACCATTTTAACCCTGCTATATTTAAATGGAGAAATACAAATAAAAATATAAATTATGTTCTAAGCTCAGATATAGATATTGAAGATGAAAAAATTCATAGTATGAGACCCTATGAGGAGCTAGAATTAGATGATATTAAAATAAAGACTTTTGGCTCTACAGATATGGGGGTGTCCTTCCTGGTCAATGTAGATAATATAAATATATTTCATGCAGGTGACTTAAACTGGTGGTATTGGGAAGATGATACTGAAGAGGAGAAACTAAGTATGGAAAGGTCTTTCAAAGAAGAGATATCTAAGATTAAAGATTTCCATATTGACTTAGCCTTTTTCCCTGTAGACCCTAGATTAGAAACTGCCTTTGATTTAGGAGGAGAATATTTCATTAAAGAAGTAAATCCAAATTATTTTATACCAATGCATTTTGGGGATAAGTTTAGCACAACAACAGATTTTATCCACAAAATTAAGGGAAATATGTGCACAATAATAGAATTAAATAGAAAAAATCAAATAATATCACTTTAATGTAATTCTTTTGTTTGTGAAATGTCATATAACTATTGCCAGGTATTATGAAAAAATATATACTATAATGGTATGGACAGCCATATTGTCCAAAATATGACGGAGGTGTTTTTATGAACAAAAGATTAATCGCATCAGTGAGTTGCGCAGCTTTGCTTTTATCTTCTACAAGCTTAGTTTCCCACGCAGACTCAGCGACAAAATTAGTTGCAGTTGACGCTGTAGCGGCGGCTACTACATCAGCACCAGCGCCAGCAAAACCAGCTACACCAGCAGAAAAGCCAACAACACCAGCAAAAACAACTACAGTTACAACACAAGCTACTGCTACATCATCAACGATAACTCGTTTATTAGCATTAGGCTCTGTAGGTGGAGATGTTACGCTACTACAAACTTTACTTAACAGCAATGGGTATGTACTTAAAACAGACGGAATATTTGGAGAAAGAACTTTAGTAGCAGTTAAAGACTATCAAGGTAAAAATAGTCTTAGAGTTGACGGAATCGTTGGTCCAAAGACTCTTGCAAAATTAACTCCAGTAGTAGCTGAAGTAGTTAAACCAGCTGAACCTGCTACACCAGTAGTACCAGCTGAGACAGAAAAACCAACTGAAACGACTGAACCTAAATCAGAAAAAACAGAGACAGTAACTAAGCCTGTTGAAGAAGAAGCTGAAGAAAAAGTAGATGCTGTAACATCAGCTTCTATAGTAGATAATGCAGCCGATTTTGAAAAGGCAATATCTAAGGATGGAAAATGGATTATTTGTACTTTAAATGACCTTACTTTTGACAAAGAACTTGTTCTAGAAGGTGAATTTAAAAATGGCAAGAAAAATGCAGATGGTACAGATGCTATTCAACGTAAGATAGCTCCTTATACTCAAGATGATAACAAAGTTGTACTTGAAAGATTTACTATAACAGCTCCAAAATTAACTATCAAGAGTCCTAATGCCAGAATCCAAGGCGGAACTTTCAAAGGTGATATATATGTTGAGGTACCAAACTTTAGAATAGTAGATGCTACAGTTGAAGGTAATATATATTTCTTAAATAATGAAGCTAAGGAAACTTTCAATATCGATGAAAAGAGTACTATAAAAGGAAAAAGAGAATTAATTAATGTTGATGCAACTTCTACTGCTTCAATAGTAAGAGATGAAGCTGATTTTGAAAAAGCAATATCTAAAGATGGTTCATGGATTGCCGCTTTATTAAAGGATTTAACTTTCAATAAAGACCTTACTATGGAGGGTGAGTTTAAAAATAACGACACAGCAGACCGTAAAATCGGTCTTTATAGCCAAAAGACTTTAGAAGATAAAACTAAGGTTTTTACTCATAATTTTACATTAACAGCACCAAGATTATTTATTAAAAGTCCAATGCCTAGAATGCTTAACGGCACATTCAACGGGAACCTTTATGTTTCCTCAGATAACTTTAAGTTAGAAAATACTAAGGTAAATGGAAGTATTTATTTCACTACAGAAAGTGCAAAGTCTACTTTCAATAATGCAAATAGTGAAATTACTGGAGAACAAGAATTAGTAGAGGTAGATGCCATTGCATCAGCTTCTGTGGTAACTGATGAAGCTAATTTTGAAAAAGCAATATCCAAACATGGAAAATGGATTATTTGTCTTGAATCTGATATCACTACTGATAAAGAGCTTGCTTTAGAAGGTGAATTTAGAAATGGTAAATTTGCTACTGATGGTACACATGCTTTTGATCGTAAAATAGCTCTTTACACTCAAGATGATAAGAAAAATGTAACTGGTGAATTTACTTTAACAACACCAAAATTAATTATCAAAACTCCTAAAGCTAGAATACAAAACGGAACTATCAAAGGTGACCTTTATATTTCAGCACCTGGAGTTAGATTAATAAATACAAAGGTTGAAGGTAATGTATACTTCACTACTCAAGAAGCTAAAGATACATTTAGCCCAGAAGGAACTTACTCAATTTCAGGAGTACAAGAATTAAAAACTAATTAATATAATAAAGAGGATAAAGTCTAGGCTTTATCCTCTTTAACACTTATTAATCTTTCCTTTATAAACCTTATATCATCAGATATATATCTATGCTCTACCTGAGATACATCAAAATTAACAGTTTTGAAAGCAAATTGGAAAAAATATCCTCCAGCTATAGACATTATAGCAGTTCCTATACCAACTGAACCACCTAATAAATACCCTACTACTGTAGCTAAAATTTCCACAGAATTTTTCACAAATCTTACAGACCTCTTTGTCTTCTTAGTCAGTGCAACCATAAGTCCATCCCTAGGTCCCGCTCCAAAACCTGCTCCAATATAAATATAGCATCCATATCCTAGAACTAACATCCCCAAAAGCATCATCAGTAAACTTGGAAAAAAAGAATTAAAAATAGGGATTAATTTATTGAACATTAGAAAGTCAACGAAAATACCAATAACTATCATATTAAATATAGTTCCCCAGCCTATATTTTGTCCTAAGAATATATCTATTATAGTTATTATAAGTCCAGCAATTATGCTTGCTCTTCCTATAGGTAGATTAAATATATTTCCTAATCCCTGATGAAATACATCCCATGGAGAAACCCCTATATTAGCATTAATAGTCATGACCATCCCTACGGCACATACAAAATATCCTATAAAAAGTCTAATAATTCTTAGAATTATTTTTTTCATATAATTAATTCCACTGGACAATGATCAGAACCCATTACATCTGAATGTATAGCTGCTGACTTCACATTGTCTAAAAGAGTCTCTGATACTATAAAATAGTCAATTCTCCAGCCCACATTTCTATCTCTTGCTTGTCTCATATAAGACCACCAAGTATAAGCATCTTCTTTATCTGGATAGAAATGTCTAAAGGTATCAACAAACCCTGATTTTATTAATGCTGTCATCTTTTCTCTTTCTTCATCAGTAAATCCTGCATTTTTTCTATTGGTACTAGGATTTTTTAAATCTATTTCCTTGTGAGCAACATTTAAATCACCACATAAGATTACAGGCTTTTTATCTTCTAATTTTTTGAGATAAGATTTAAACTCATCTTCCCATTTCATTCTATAATCTAATCTTGCTAATTCTCTTTGAGAATTGGGAGTATAGACATTTACTAAGTAGAATTCATCATACTCTAAAGTAATAACTCTACCTTCATTGTCATGCTCTTCTATGTCTATACCGTAGGATACAGACATTGGCTCAACCTTTGTAAATACTGCTGTTCCTGAATATCCTTTTTTCTCTGCATAATTCCAATATTGATGATATCCCTCTAGTTCCAAATCAATTTGTCCCTCTTGTAGTTTAGTCTCCTGTATACAAAATATATCTGCATTAACTTCATTGAAAAAATCTAAGAATCCTTTTCCCACACAAGCACGAAGCCCGTTTACATTCCAAGAAATCAATTTCATCTCAAATTCCCCCTTGTCAACTCTTTTTAATATTCATCTAAAAATGAATGCTTTTCTCCATCTTCTTGCCATCCTAATATTCCGTCCATATTGACATTTTCAGCTGCTCTAAAAATATTAATATCAACATTTACGAAATCTTTCCTTAATATTTCAAGTAAATCCTTTATCTCATATCTTTTATTACCAATTTTTTTAGCTGCAACCATACAAGCACAATTTAAAGGCCAGATTCCTGCATTTTGAATAAACCTTTGAATATAAATTTCTTCTATTAGGTATAAAGGTCTTATTAATTCAAGACCCTCAAAATTTTGAGCCTTTAATTTAGGTAACATAGTCTTAAAATTACCAGCACATAATAGATTTAACATTGTAGTTTCTATAACATCATTGAAATGATGGCCTAAGGCAAGCTTATTACAGCCTAACTCCTTTGCCTTACCATATAGTGAGCCTCTTCTCATCCTTGCACACATATAGCAAGGATAATCCTTAGCTATTTTATCTGCAACTGCAAATATATCCGCATCATATATATGGACTGGTATATTTAAATATTTACAATTATCCTCTAGAAGCTCTCTTATTTCTGAATGATACCCTGGGTCCATGGCTATAAACTCTAATTCAAAATTTTTATTTCCATTCCTATATAATTCTTGAAAAAGTTTCGCCATAAGAAGGCTATCCTTTCCTCCTGATATGGCCACTGCTATTTTATCTCCATCTTGTATAAGATTATATTCTTTTATTGCTTTAATAAATTTAGCCCATATATGCTTTCTATAAGTCTTTATAATACTTCTCTCTATATCAGCTAATGGTCTTCTTTCATTAAAAGGGACTAGTATTTCACATCCTGATCCTTTTATGCCATTATCTTTTTCATCCATTATTATCACTCCATCTAATTCTATTGATTATTATAGTTTATACCAAAAGTTATTCTTCTAATAATTCAGTGTGGATTAAAACCTCATAATTATCTCTTTCTCCAAAATATACAGTTCCCCATACTCCTATAAGGATCATAAGAGCTCCAACAAAATCATACCAGAAAAAATCTTCTTTTAATATAAATACCCCAGCCAAAATTGATACTATAGTACAAAGATTAGCAAAAACTGCGGATTGGGATACTGGAATTTTTGATATAGTATAATTAACCATAAAGAATGCAATTATTGATGATAAAATACCTAAATACAATAGAGGAATTATGGCCTGATTATAAGCTAGAGGTGCAAAATAGCTTCCCATTGTACCTTTTATTAAATTAGTAGCAATCAATATTATATTAAATGAAATAGCTCCTACCCACATCATTACATAAGTTATTTCAATAGGAGTAAAATTTGCTGATGATTTTTTTGATCCAATGTTATAAAAAGAAGATGCAATTATGGCTAAAAATAAAAATATAATTCCTAGAAAATTTCCAGACAAACTTAAGCTATTCTTCATCATATTGATAAAAACAACTCCACCTACAGATAAAACTATAAATCCTAGTTGGGATGATTTAAGTTTCTCGTGTAAGAATATCATACTAAAAATAGCTACAAATACAGGTATCAATGATATCATAAGACCTGCCTCTGATGAAGAAGTCATGCTTATTCCCATGGATTCAAAGAAAAAATATAATACAGGCTCACAAAAAGATGTTAATAAAACCATTTTTATATTCTTTCCTTTTAAATCTACCTTAATAATTTTAAATACCTTTAGTGTAGTCATAGTTAATGCTGCTAATAAAAATCTAAAGGCAATAAGTTCTATTGGTGTCATAACCTCTAATCCTATCTTAGAAAACATAAAAGAAAATCCAAATATAGTAGAATATATAATTGCGGAGATTATAGGCAGATATTTTTTATTCTTCAAAAATAACATCCTCTCTTTTTAAAATAATAGATATAAACTTATTTACTTCCAATAATATATCATATTTTCATATTTAACTGCAAGCATAGGAAAACCTAGGTCTTATTCTAGACCTAGGTTTTATAATCAATTTTTTATTGTAAACTTTTATATAGCTTGTCCAACAAAATGCTATTTGGATCTTGCTTTAGTTCCCAAATCATGGCTCCACCTAAGCCATTTAACTTAATATATTCTGCTTTATGACCTATGGACTCCTCATCTTCATAGGATATAAAAGTTGTACCATTATAAAGCCATGGCACCATATATTCTGAATGATAGTATCTTATAAAGCCTTGCTTATTTAAATATTTGGAAACAATATCAGCATAGCTAAGGGATAAGCCACCATTAAAAGTCTGATACAAACCATTATTCCATACATTCACCATATTATATTGCTTTCCAAAGAAAGGAATTCCCATAACAATTTTTTCTTTAGGAAATCCAGCATTTATCCAAGATTTGACTGCCGTATCTACACTGGATTTAACGTAATTAGGGGAATTACCTCCATATAAAGGAGCATTGAAATCCGTATATTTATCCCATGTTCCATGCATATCGTAAGTCATAATATTTGCAAAATCTAAGTACCTATGGATATTCCACAGCTCAACATTATCAATACCCATAGAACCTGCTCCCCCTGCAATAGTTAATAAATAATGTTTACCATCTTTTTTGCACTGTATATCTAGTTTTTCTCGTATGGCTTTAAGTAAAAGGGTAAAATTTTGTTTATCTTCTTTCCTATATTTATTGGTTGGAGGTCCTCCGCTCACTGGAAACTCCCAATCTATATCTATTCCATCAAATCCATATTTCTTTATGAAGTCTACACAGCTATTTGCAAAAATAGTTCTAGACTTGTCCGTTAAAGCTGCATCAGAAAACTTATCAGACCATGACCATCCTCCAACGGATATCAATATTTTGAGATTTGGATTAATTTTTTTAAGTTCATTTAACTTTTTTATATTAGAAGGATCTATATATGAATCCCCTAAAGTTATCTTCAACTCTTCATTTACATTTGCAAAAGCATAATTGATATGAGTCAATTTAGTTGCATCGATTTTATCTGGAGTAAAATTTGAATAAGCTGACCAAGATGTATAATAACCTACATTCTTCAGTTGTTCCTTTGAAACTATATTGGCCATAGCCTTAGGGGTTGTAGATAGCAAAGTAAATGCCAAGAAACAGGTAAGAATTGAAAATACCAGCTTTTTTTTATATATAGAATTCATATTCACGAAATCCTCTCCTCATTACAAAATAACCTATGTGGATATATTATAGAATTTCATTTATTATGTCAACCAACAGAAAATGGCAATTTTAATGAAAAAGAGCTGATAGAATCAGCTCCTTTTCATTAAAACATAGTCATGCAAATTGGTTTTTCATCCGATGCAAATATATTATTTACTTTTTTCAAGTAAGACTCATCTGAAATCAATGCTCTTCCATATTTATATAAGCTTTTAAAATTAACTGTACAAGTAATTAAGGAAGAAAAATCTGCTATATCCAAATTTATTTCAACATCATATTCTTTATTATCTACAATGGTAGGAAATCCATTATTGAAATCCACTATTATACTGCCATCATTATCTGGTATAAAGTTATCTCTTATAGTAATCTTCAATTTGCACCTCTCATTATTAAAATTATGATTCCTTAGTTCATTTATAATTCCCTTTAAATCAATTACTCTATACATTATTCCCGTTCCCTGCATGCTAGATTCATGATATACTGGTGTTAAAATATTGCTAGAATCATTTCTAGGATCTTCTAATATAAATCTAAAGTTTTCATCCTGTATATTAAAAATAACATTATTTATTTGATCACTTTGACTATTTAAAAAAGTCATTAATTCCATAAGTGATTCCTGATCTTCAAATAACAATTGATTCACTATAATATCATTTACAAAAATATTTTTATCATGACTTGGTTTAAATTCGAATACCATGTATCCCTTAATCTCATTGTTCTTCTTATATCCTACTACTTTCATCTTTTGATTGTTAAATAGTAATTGGAATTCCCTTTCATATTTTTCTATAAGTCCATTAGTTTTTTCATAGATTCTAGTATAACAATCCAATAATTTTTTGGCGTCATTCCCTCTAATATGCTTTATATTTGATTTAGACTTACCCTTAGGAAGATTAGAAGGCTTTACTCTATATTGACTTATACTGGTTCCAAACCCAAAACCCATCTTCTTATAAAATTCGGGATTAAATGGATAAAGGATTGCCATAGATATTCCTTGGCTCCTATAATCCTCTATAAATTTAGTCATTATTGCTTTAGCTACCTTTTCCTTTTTATGCAATAAATCTACTCCTATTAAGCCTACTCCTCCGACTTTAATCTTTGTTGACAGCAGATTCATTTTAAAATCATGATATCTCATACCACCAAGAAGGTTATCCTCTTCAAATACTCCATAAAATGTAACGAAAGGATTTTCTTCCTGTACTTTCATGGAATTCTCAACAAATTTTTTCTTCTGTTCCTCTGTCTCTATATTAAATCCCGGATAAGCATTCCCTACTATATCTGCAAAAGCAATAAACTCTCCTTCACTTGATAATTTTCTAATTGCCTTCATCCATATACCCCGCTTTCATTTTATTAAATAGTTAAATACATTTCATATTGTGATATACTATCTTTTTTGAAATTCATATGTTTTATAAAACCTTCTATACTAGCATTATTAGGGAAACTTATACTCACACTATTTAGATTTAGATCATTAGTTGCTTTTAGAATAAGACTTCTTCCTATTCCTTTTTGGCGATACTGTGGATTAACCCAAATGAAAAAAACTTTTCCATTTTTACTTATACTCATAGCTCCTATTAATTTGTTTTCCTCATAAACTCCATAATAATTCAATCCTTCAAGTTTTTTCATATAGTCAAAATCATTTTGCCAATTAATATGAATATCCTTTATCTCTTCTGATAAGTTCAAAATAGTATCGAAGGTTACTTCCTCTATATCTATAGCTTCATCTGCTTCTCCCTGTAGTTTATCAATATCTTTAATAGAATAATATTTTATATCATAGACTTTTTCATAACCCAATTTACTATAAAATTTGATAGCTCTATCATTCCCTACTATAACTTCTAAAAACAGCTGTTTACATTTATTGTCTACTGCAGCCCGCCTATGCAGCTGAAATAGATTTTTACTAACTTCTTTTCCACGGTAGTCAGGATGAACACAAAGGGCTCCGCAGCGAATAGTTCTGATTCCTTCATAATCTTTAACACCTCCTAAAATTAATCCTATTGGATTTCCTTCATCTAATGCTATAAATGAATGTTCTAATTGATTTCCTTCTGGTCCAAAGAAACGCTTCATAAAATCCTCCTTAGAGATCTCAAGTTTTATTATATAATCTGAAAAACCGATTCTAAAGGCATTGTACACTTTTTCAAATTCAATATTACTACAATAGTCGTATATGATCATCTTAATCTCCTTTTTCGATTTTTTTCAATATCATATCTATATAATTTTTAACTATATCATGAGTCATACTAATCCCCATTACAGAATTCACAAATCCGATACCATCCATTGAGGATAAAATAATATAGACCATAGATTCTATATCTATATCTTCTTTAAATTCCCCATTATTAATTCCTTGCTGTAGAATCTCTGCTAAAATAGTGTAAAACATCTTATACCTTTCTTTAGCTTTGTCTGCCATATTTGGATTTCTAGAAAGTACAGACCAAAATTCAAAAGTAAAGCGAGACATCTTTTGAATATTTTCATCAAAAAAACCTGCTAAAGTCCAATTTATATAACTAATAATTTTCTCTTTACTTGATTTCACATCCTGATTATTATCCATAAGATTCTTTCTCTGTCTTAATCGTTCTTCTGCAATCTCTAAAAATATGTCTTCCTTACTTTTAAAATAATAATATATCCCCCCTTTACTTATACCTGATGCTCTGACAATATCATCTACAGATGTTTCAGAATAACCTTTTTCTGCAAACAGATCAAATGCATGTTTAATTATCTTTTCCTTTTTAGTTTCTACCCCTTCGTTGCTTGTTTTTGACATATTACCTCCCACAAACCGACTAGTCGGTTTTTTAATTTTATTATATGTTAAATAATTGTAAGATGCAATATTATATCTAAATTTTATATATAAAAAATAGTCCACAAATTTCTTAACAGTCATCTACCATAATGTTGTCATTGCACTTATAGCTTATATACTGTATAATTTCTTTTTGTGTGGTATTTTTTTAATTTAGTTAAAGTTTAATGTAATATTTTTATCATAGAAAGGACATAGAAAATGAAACTTGGAATTGTAGGCCTACCAAATGTAGGGAAAAGTACACTTTTTAATGCAATAACTCAAGCTGGTGCGGAATCTGCTAACTATCCTTTTTGCACTATAGAGCCAAATGTAGGTGTAGTTGCAGTACCAGATGAGAGACTAGAAAAACTAGCAGAAATCTACTCATCAAAGAGAATTCTTCCAACTGCTATTGAATTTTATGATATAGCTGGACTTGTAAAGGGAGCAAGTAATGGAGAAGGTCTTGGAAATAAGTTTTTATCTCATATTCGTGAGGTAGAGGCTATAGTGCATGTAGTTAGATGTTTTGAAAACGTGGATGTAGTCCATGTAGAAGGAAACATTGATCCCCTAAGAGATATCGAAACTATAAATCTAGAGCTAATGTTCTCTGACATGGAGCAATTGGAAAGAAGGTTGGAAAGATCCAAAAAAGCAGCTAAAGGAGATAAGAGTCTTTCTACAGAAATCGAACTCATTCAAAGAACAATTAAAGCCTTAGAAGAAGGAAAATCCGTGAGAACATTGGACTTATCACCTGAAGAAAATGAAATCGTGAAATCTTTTAATCTTCTAAGTTCAAAGCCTGTTATCTATGCAGCAAATGTTTCAGAGAATGACTTAGCTGATGGTGGAAGCTCAAATCCTTATGTAGCTAAAGTAAAAGAATTTGCTTCTACAGAAAATGCAGAAGTAGTCGTAGTAAGTGCACAGATAGAGGCAGAAATTTCATTACTAGATGACGAAGAAAAAGTAGAATTCTTGAAAGACTTAGGTGTTGATAAATCTGGTCTTGATAAATTGATACAAGCATCTTATAGCTTACTAGGACTTATGAGTTTCTTAACAGCAGGACCTATGGAAACAAGAGCTTGGACCATAAAGAAAGGTACATTGGCTCCTCAAGCGGCTGGCAAAATTCACTCAGATATGGAAAGAGGATTTATCAGAGCAGAGGTAATATCATTTGATGATATTATGGCTCATGGGGGTAATTTAGCTTCTGCTAGAGAAAAAGGACTTGTGAGAATTGAAGGAAAAGATTATATAATGAAAGATGGAGATGTAGTATTATTTAGATTTAATGTATAGATAACAAATAATTAAGCATATTCTATAGTAATAGATTAATTCACTATATGGAAAACATATAGTGGATTAATTATATATAAGCTTAAATATAATTGATAACTTTATCGCTATAGGTTTTACTTCTCTGTTATAATAAAAAATATAAGGAAAATTCTGTTTATTATTTAAAAAAGAAGGTGAACCTTATGAGATATATTAGACTCCCTTGTTAATATCCTTTATTACAAAGGTTACGAGCACCTCCTCTTAAGATTTATAGTTTCAAGTTTTTTCTATAATATTTGGAGGTGTTATTTTGAAAATTATAAATATGAATGAAATTAAAGAGGATTTAATTCTTCAGGCTGCACAAATTCTTACTGATAGTCTCCCCATCGGATGGCCAACCCTTGATGATGCAATTGATGAGATTAAAGAAAGATTGATCCCTGAAAACGTTTTACTTGCTGCTGTAGAGGATAATGAGATTATAGGCTGGGGTGGAATACTTCCCCAATACAATGGTAATGTTTTTGAACTTCATCCATTGGCGGTTAAAGAAAATATGCGAAGGAATGGTGTTGGAGCTGCAATTGTTAAAGCTTTAGAAGATGCAGCACGCAGTCGTGGAGGAATAACAATGCAACTAGGTGCAGATGACGAAGTTAATGATGGAGAAACTTCCTTTGCCAATGTTGACCTATACGACAATTTACCTATGCGTATTGAAAACTTTAATCCTGGCACTCACCAAACTGGCTTCTATATGAAAGTCGGCTATAAAATCATTGGGGTTGTACCTGATGCTAACGGCATAGGAAAACCAGACATCTGGATGGGAAAGCGCTTATAATAATAAAATGACTAACTAACATCAATTTAAAACCCACCTTTGAAATATCAGAGGTGGGTTTTAGAAATTTATTTATATTTATTTATATTTATTTCATCTTAATTCCAGTTAGATTCTGTCCATTTTGATCTAATATTAGACTAGTTACTTTTCCGTCCTCACCTTTTACAAAGGTAATCTTGGCTTTTACTATTTTATAAAAATAGCTTTCCTCTGATTCAGGGAATATTTCATATTTATCTTGTCCTGTAACCATAGCATATATCTTTGCTTCTTCTGCTGTAATGGTTATAGTAAATCCCGGGAATATTACATATTCTCCTACATAGTTATCATATAAAGTCTTATCCTTTATTTCTATTTCTTTAATAGGTTCTGGTGTAGTATATCCCTTACCTAGCGTAATAGAAGCTAATGTATATGCCAAACTCATGGTATCATAACCACTTTTATTTGTCAGTACAATAACTGTCAAGTCTTCATCTATATATCTTGCTATATTAGCTGAAAATCCAAGGGTTCCCCCAGTATGAAAAATTTCTTTTCCAAGTTCCGTATCTCTGATAAGCCATCCATATCCATAATCTCCCATACCTTGCATATCTATATATCCTTTAAATATCCTATCTAGACCTTCTTTTTTTACAAGTTGTTCTGTATCTAATGCCCTATCCCATCTATATAAGTCTTCAACTGTGGAATACATATTTCCTGCACCATAAGCTTGACTCAATAAAATTTCATCATCTACAGGAATCAAATCCAGATGTCCTGAATATGCAGTGGCATGATGAATTTCTTTATTTTTTCCGTAACATATTCCAGTATCCTTCATATTCAATGGTCTAAATATATTTTCATGTAAATACTCTTCAAATGTCACTCCGCTTACCTTTTCTATTATCTCACTTAATAATGCATATCCTGTATTGCAGTATTTAAATTGAGTCCCTGGCTCAAACTCTAATGACTTATCCTTAATAAGGTTAAGCACATCCTCTACCTTAGGATCTTCTGACTCCAAAACATAAAATTCTGGCAACTCTGTGTAGTTGACTAATCCAGATGTATGGGTCAATAAATTATGTATTGTTATCCCATCCCCATTTGGAAAATCTGGTAAGTATTTCGATATTTTATCTTCTATATTTAACATTTGCTTTTCATCAAGCTGCATAATTGCCATAGCTGTAAACTGCTTTGTAACAGAACCAATTGCAAATCTTGTCTGAGTCTTATTTTTAATATTTTGATCTATATCTGCAAATCCATAGCCTTTATCTAAAATTATATTTCCTTTCTTAGCTATAAGTATGCTTCCATTAAAGTTTTCATATTTATGCAATAGTTCCATATAATTATTTAATTCATTATTGACTCCAACATAGGATTGAAAATAATCTTCATTATTCTTTTTTATCTGATTTATTCTTAAACTCTGTGTTTTTGCATCCCATCCCACAACTAAATCCAATGCATCGCTCAAAAATGATAGTGGAACAAAAGTTTTACCGTCTACGGCTATTATATTCGTCTTCAAATCAATCTCTTTTTGATTAAGTACAATAATAGATTTTCCTATATTGAGCTGAATATTACTGTTTCCATTAGAAAGAGTGATGTTTTGATTACCATTCCAAGTTATAGAATGTCCCAACTTCTCAGCAATGTCACGTAATGGATACATAAGCTTTCCATCTTGATTTAAAAAGGCATTGTTCTCTAATTCAATTACTTCTTCATTTAATATTATTCGGATTTTAGAACTCTTTTCACTTAATGCATTAAATGGTATACCTAAAATTAAGATAAATGATAATATTAAAGATATTAGCCGTCTTGACATATATATTCTCCCCCTCAATTAATATAATTAATTATATTTTATACTAATTTTATGCTATAAGAAAGGTATTCTTCATTTAATTAAAATATCGTAATAAAAAAATAAGTATTGAAAAAAAGAATCTGTCTCAAAATAATTATTTTGAGACAGATTCTTTTATATTGGAAAACCTTATTTCAATGTATATTTAACTATTATAGATGGGTCTAACACTCTAAAAGTAAAAGACTCTGTAGCAAATAATCTTACCATTTCACTAGTGTGAGTTTGATATCCTATTGTAAAGTCTCTACCAATAGTAAGTTCTAGGTCATCATGATTATATGGTAATAAATATGCACCATCTACTACATGGCTAAATACAATTTTGCCACCAATTAATTTTTCGATTCTCTCATCTAATGGATATGCTGTTTCTTTAGCTATAATTCTTTTATATGCTTCTTCATTTACAACTAAAGTAAAAGGTCTTTCTACATAGGATTTTTTTAGTTCAATTAACCCCTTAGTTATTGCTTCCATTATAGCTGTAGGATCTTTTCCAAATGGTATTTCCTGCAATTCAACTGAATCATTTATTCCATTTATTGAAGCACTTTTTAACCCATTATATATTGCATTTTCTTCAAATAATGCAATGCTTTTCATTGCTTTCTCCAGTGGTTCATAGTTAATATCTTTAGCTCCTCGTGCGATATTATCTAATTCCCATCTATGCATTTCAAATTCTACTCTTACCTCTGTTAAGGGTAAAACCTCATAATTGCCGTAATAAACACCTTCCGAGTCTTGAATATTAGTTAATCTACCTTCTGTAATTACGTTGTAATCAAGGCCCTTTGGCCCATTTACCTTCACCACTTTTCTAGCAGACAAGTAGGATTTTAGAACTTCTTTTGCCCTTTTATCTATTTCATTCCAAGCTTCATTAGATATAGGTGCTAATTCTCTATATAACATATATTATCCCTCCTATTTTAAATCTCCGATATTTAGATTTGATTCATCCTCAAACACTGATTTAATTTGCTCCTCTAAATGTGATATAGGTCCTTCTGTAAATAAGTAGGCTCTAAGCTCTTCATCCCATTTATCCATGTTCCTTCTTAACCATTCTAAAAGCATACAAGCATGTTCTATCTCTTCATCTCTGTTATGTGCCATTATAGCCTTCAGTTCCGTGTCCCTTGAAGCATCAACTCTTTGATTGTACCAATCAACAGCCTCTATCTCTTCCTTCAGACTATTTATAGCCCTTGATATGTTTAAAGTTTTTTCGTCTAACTTCCCGACTGGTTCATGATATTCGCTCATATTTAATACCTCCCGTTATTTTTTTTATCATTTTTAAATTACCCTATTAAAGTGTTGCTAAACAATTATAATATGTATGATTATAATTTAGAACCTCCTAACAAATAGCCTGTATAGCATAAATATTAAATACTATACAGGCTGATTTATAAAAAATCTAACGGAGTTGTTGTTCAAGTCTATCTTTTACTTCTTGTGGAGTTAATCCTTTAGCATTTATTACCGGTGCTTTAGTTTCTGTGTCGCTAATCCCTAGCATATCCGTATTGTATCCTGCTGTTACAATAGCATCAAGGCCACTTAATTTTGATATATTGTTATCTATTGATTCACTTAGTGCTTCTACAGAATAACCTTCCTTAATTAGGTAACCTGCTATATTATTTAATCCTTTTTCCACACCAATTTTTTTCATATTTATCACCTCTAGAGTATTTTGCACAAATTAATAATATAATATACTCTGTATATTAATAACTCTCTTTTGGTTATTGTTGAAAATTATAACTATAATAATAAAATAAATTTGTGGAAAAGTATATATATACTATAATTCATACTGGAGGAATAAAAATGACAGTAAAAGGTTATTTTGGAGAAATAAGTGCCGCAAATGATGCTGTTAAAGAACTTAAAAATGCAGGTTTTAGTGGTGCTTTTGTAGATATTAACGATCATTATATTGGAAATAGAAATATTAAAACAAATAATCCAGGAACAAGTACAGCACCTAGCCTCTCTCAATTAGTTTTAAACTCTGGTTCGACTGGCTTAAATGAAGGAAATTCTCCCTTAGCTGCTGCTAGCCCTATGGTTAGCGGAATGGGTTCTTTTGAAGAAGTTGCAAGTATAAATTACGTTGTTAGTGTAGATGCAAATAGTGAGGATTCTCAGAAGGCTAGAGATATTCTTAAGAGTAATGGCGGATATTTAGGTGATCCAAATGTTAGTAGAGAAAAAGCTATATCTACTGCTGAGGTTGATTTAGAAAAGGCTATCTCCACACTAGATGACAATCTATATTAAAAAATACTCCCAAAGGAGTATTTTTCTTATGCAGCTATATTTATACTATTTAATTCTTCCACAACATTTCTTATCCATTTTTTAGAGCGAAGTCGTTTAGCCTCGAAAAATATTTTTACAACCTCCTCCAAGGATATTATAAAAAATACTTTTTCCAACGGTAATTTAAAATATGTTGCTGCAATAAATCCTGCTGGAATAGCAAAACACCAAATTGTTCCAAGTTGTACTAACATGGAATATGTCGTATCTCCCCCTCCTCTAAATATTCCTACTATCATAAGGACATTGAAAAACCTAAGTGGTGCAAAAAAGGCCATGATTTTAAGTACTGTAATTGTAATATCTAATGTATCCTTATTAATCTTAAATAATCCTACAACTGCAGGAGATGCAATCCATAATGATATTCCTGTTATTAATCCTACAATTGGAGCAAATATACCTAACTTTATTGCATAATTAATTGCTATTTTTTCTTCACCAGCTCCAATTTTATTTCCTATCATAATAGCCGCTGCATTAGCAAGACCTATAGAGAAAACCATAAACAAATTATTGATAGTACTTGCTATCTGCATACTAGCTACCTCACGAATACCTATTTTAGCATATATTATTGAATATACAGACAGTCCTATGGACCATACTAACTCGTTAACTATTACCGATGAAGATGTTTTAAAATACATCTTAACAAATTCATGGTCAAATCTTATAATATTTTTTAGTTTCCTAGGAATAACTGAGTTAGACTTATAGGCACAGACAATTATAAATATCATCTCTGCAAATCTAGCTATACTAGTAGCTATGGCTGCCCCTGCTACTCCCATTGCAGAAAATCCAAAATGTCCAAATATAAAAACCCAGTTCAGAAAAGCATTTGTTAATACACCTATTAGACTTCCAAACATTGGTAGTCTTGCAATACCAATACATCTTAATGTTGTAGAATAGGCTTGAGTAATACTAGTAAGTACAAAGGTTACTGAAATAATTCTAATATACTGAACTCCTAAATTTATAACTTCAGTATCCTTAGTAAATATTTTTATTATTTCTCTAGGGAATAAAGATGCTGGAATAAAAAATAAAAATGAAACTATAAGACTCAAAATCATATCTAATCCTAACATCTTCCTTATATTTGAAATATCCTTTTTACCCCAAAATTGGGACATAAATATACCTGCTCCTGCATTAATTCCTGTTAAACATAACATGAATATAAAAAAATATTGATTAACTAAACCTACAGCTGCAATGGAACTTTCTCCAAGTCTTCCTATCATTAAATTATCAACCATATTTAGAGATGAACTAATTAAGTTCTGTAAAGTTATAGGTATAACTAATGTAAGAATTGCAAGGAAGAACCTCTTGTCTTTTAATGTCTTTTTCATTTACGTCATCCTCCTATTTTTTAACACAAAAAAGCAAATGGGTATTGGAAGCCGCCCATCTGCCTTTATATTTATTATATATTTGATTAAATTTACATAATAAATTATACAGAAAGATTATATAACAGTCAATATCTTTCTAAATACTTATAAAGCTTAAAAGCCAGTCTACGTTAATAGTAAACTGACTTCTTCATCTTTTGTGCTTAAATTGTTCTTTATCTTTTGTGTAAGTGTAAAAACTTCATATTAATAATTTACCATGTAAAAAAAGGATTTCATATTCTGAATTTTGTCCCTAAGCTAGGTACATTTGTCCTATCTTAAGTTCCTTTTTCTAATCCAATAACTAGCTGCCTCTGTTCTATTTGAAACATTTATCTTTTTAAAAATATTACTAATATAATTTCGAACAGTTTTATCTGAAATTGACAATGATTCTGCTATCTCCTTATTGGTTTTACCTAAACTAAGAGCTTGTAATATTTTCGTTTCTCTCGGACTGAACTCCGAACTTTCTTCTATTTTCTGATTGTCTAGCTTTATACTATTAAAAACTCCCTCTGTAACAGAAGGGTCCAGCACTGAATCCCCATTATATACAGACAATATAGTTTTTATTAACTCTTCTGATTCAATATTTTTTAATAAATATCCATCAGCCCCCGCCCTAATGGTTTCCATAACTATATGCTCCTCTGCATAAGCTGTTAAAATAATAATTTTGATATTTGGAAATAAATTCTTGATACTAATACAACCATTTACTCCGTCACCATCAGGAAGCTTAAAATCTAATAGGATAACATCTGGATTAGTATTAATAGCCATCATAATAGCCTCTTTTAATGTTGCTGCCTCTCCACATACCTCTAAACCATCATTTAATTGCAACAATAGTCTTAATCCGTCTCTAACCACACTATGATCATCTACTAATAAGACCTTTATCTTATCATTCATGTCTTGTATCCCCCCAAGGTATCATAATCTCCACTTTTGTACCATTCCCTATTTTATCAATATTAAGTGTTCCTCCAATTCTCTTAGCCCTTTCTTCCATGGAACTAATCCCAAAATGTTTTTCAACATTCATACCCTTCATAGAAATTCCTAAACCGTTATCTATTACTTTAATATATAGAAAATCATACTTACTCTCTAATAAAACTTCTGCATAAATAGCCTTAGAATGCTTAATTACATTGCTAATAGCCTCCTGAACTATATAATAAATTTGCGTAGATTTCTCTGGAGATAAATGCCCATAGTTTGTTTGAGATGTATTACTTTTGAACTCTATTGGGATATCCTGATTTTCATTGAACTTCCTTACTAATTGTTGAAGACTATAGTTTAAATCCTCCATTTCTATAATTTCCAATGTACTTGATGACAAAAATTCACGAGTCTTATCTATTGTATTATTTAAGTCAATTTTTATTTCCTTCAACATAGGCTCTATACTATCTTCCGATTTATTTTTTATCAAATATTCTACCTTTAGTCCTGCTGCATATAGGCTTTGTATTATACTGTCATGTATCTCTAGTCCCAGCTTTCTTCTTTCTTCAGAGGCTATTCTACGTTCTTCCAATCTATTTATCTTTTCTTTCTGTTCCCAACCAAATGTATCTATTACCTTAATTAATAGAAAATTAATAGTTATTCCAACAGATGCTTTAAATATTTGAATGGGAAATTGAAAAATTTCTAGAAATAAATTATCATTAATAATATTAGCAGGGAAAAAATCCATCTTTTTTACAATAAGTCCATCTAAAAAGCCATAGATTAAAAATATACATGCTAATCCTTTATATCTTTTAGCCATACTATTAGATTTTCTTTTCTCTATGATTTTACCATTTAAGTACAAGGCAATAGCCGATACTGCACCGCCCGAAAGTGCCATTATATATCTTAGTACTATAATGTTATATTTTGGATTTAACATAAGATAATCTTGTCCATAATAAACAGATAATAAAATAAAACCCGTCAGCCACACTAAAAACAATATAATAGGAACTTTAAGAATAATCTTTCGATATCTATGTTTTAATGGTAATAAACTAATTCCAAAAATCATCAAATAGGCAAATGAAACTGCTTTTAAAAAATATTTTATAATAAATAAAAAAGTATGTAGATGGGAATAAATATCTAGGATTTCAATCATTGTAATCCATTCTGTTATACCATGACTAATGCCAAAGTATCCTAAATATTTCAATGATTTTACCAGTGGTAAATCAGTCACTTCTGCATCTTTTCCTTGAATGGAAAATATCCCCATATTGATAAATGCAAATCCATAAATTAGATATAAGAGAAAATAATCTCTAGCCATATAAAACTCTCCCAAATGTATTTTGTTAATAAATTTGCTTCTATTATAACATAGTACTTAATTATAATCATATTCTTGAAAACTAATCTATTTTTTTATTATAATCCTTAATTTTCATTACTGTATTATTTTTTAATATATAGAGAAAATATTAATACAGAATAATTTATATCACAAAATATGAAGGTAGGTAATGCACATGGAGAAGAAATTTCTTGCACCCTCTGAAGTAGCAAAATCAATCATTGCCTCAGCAGAAACAAAAGCAAGTTTATCAGTAACTAGGCTACTAATCCTTGGAATAATGGCTGGAGCCTATATTGGTTTTGGAGCCTTTGGTGATATTGTAATCATGCAAACCTTAGGTAATATAGATGTTGGACTAATGAAATTCGCAGGTGGTTTAGTTTTTCCTGTCGGTCTAATGCTTGTAGTTTTTTCAGGTTCCGAGCTTTTCACTGGAAATAATTTAATGACTATGGCTATAATGGATAAAAAAATATCTGTATATGGATTATTGAGAAATTGGTTCTTAGTATATTTGGGAAACTTCATAGGCTCTTTAACTCTGGCTTACCTTATACACAAATCATACCTGGTAAGTCAAAGTGTGCTAGATGTTACACTTAATATAGGTAGTTCTAAAATGTCTTTAAGTTTTCAAACCGCACTTATACGAGGAGTACTGTGTAATATATTAGTCTGCCTTGCAGTATGGATGGCTGCAGCAGCACAAGATATAATTTCAAGGATATTTGTTATATGGTTTCCCATAATGTTGTTTGTTTTATCTGGATATGAACATAGTGTGGCTAATATGTTTTTTTTACCATTAGCAAAGTACTCGGGACTTAATACTACTTGGTCTAATATATGGTTTTCAAACTTAATTCCAGTGACATTGGGCAATATTTTAGGCGGTGGAGTAATAATACCTATTGCCAATTACATCACCTATATACTTCCGGAGAAAAATAAGTAATAGAAAAAAACATGGGTATCATTCTACCCATGCCTTATTTTACATTCAATTTCATTTACTTGTAATTATTTTCTCTTGCTATTGCCTCATCTTTAATTTCTTCTTTCATTCCCTTTAGAGATTCTTCTCTCCTTTTATTTTTCTCCATTAATGCTTCTTTAGTCTTTTCATCATCTGTTTTTGCAATCACTTCTTCTGCAAGATTGTAATTTTTAATTGTATTGTCAATATTAAATTGTATCTTCTCAACATTATCTCTTCTATCATCTGGTTTTGGTTTATTATTCATAATCTGCACCTCCTTATTTTTAATAATTTTTTCATCTAAAGATGACCACAATCTTATTATTTATCTATAAGCTGTTTTTGTCCCATTTCAACTAATTTCTTAGTCATCATTCCACCTACTGTACCAGCAGTAAATATATTCTCTATGGGATCTAAATTTGAAAGATTATTTGATAAGCCCATTTCATTGGCTATCTCCATTTTCATTTCTTCTAAAGCTCTTACAGCATTAGAATTCAATGGTCTTTTTGCCAAAATTCTCACCTCTATATCAAAGTTTTATTCTTTATTATTTTGTATGTTTTAACGATTTTAAATACTAGGTAATTTAATGAAAGTATAAGATAAATATTTACTGACTTTATTATAATTCACATATTTCAAAGTTCATCTTTATATTATTTATAATAATTTAATCAAATAAGGAGAGAAGCATATGTCATATGATTTGAGTAAAAGTACTGAAAAATTCAAAACATTTTTGGAATAAGTTGGGTCAAATTTAAATGCAATTGAATTTTGTGCTTCAACTAGAACTGCTCAAGAGGCGGCAGATGCAGTAGGACATAATGTATCTCAAATAGATAAATCTTTAATTTTTAAAGGATAAACATTTCAAAACCTATATTAATAGTTGCAAGTGGTATAAATTTAGGGCAAATGAAAAAACAATAAAAACAATAGACAATTATATTGGGGAAAAATTAGAAAAGACAGATACTGGCACATCTCATGCTGTATTTAAACTGATTCTGCAAATTTTATTAGAAATAATACAGGAAAATATAATTTATATCAAATAACTTAGAGCTACAAAATATTAAATGTTTTGTGAATCAATTATTCTTTCTTAGTCTTTATCTCAAAGATAAAATAATAATACTTGAAAATTGCTATCAATATTATAAACAATTTAATAAATACCTTTCCTACAATTATTAATGGAAATAATAACATTAAATCAGAGATCAACATTATTGTTATTTTTCTCTTTAATGTCATTGACCTATCTCTAATAAAATCTTCTGCATAATCTTTGTATAATTTTGTGCTTTTAAGCCATAAGTCAAATTTCTCAGATCCCTTTACAAAAAACATAGATGCTAATATCAAAAATGGTGTTGTTGGTAATACAGGTATAATGACTCCTATCATTCCAATTACCATAGAAATAATTCCTAATGTGATGAATATTAGATTATATAACTTCATTGGACTTTTTCTCCTTTATGGATCTGTAATTATAGAATAATTATACCTTATATATAGAAACAAAGATATCTTAAGCTGTCTATCATATTAAAACAATATTAAAAATCCCCTTATAAGAAGATTTTTAGGTGAATTATATTTATTTTATATAAGGCTTTATATATAAGCTTTTATGAGCATTAAACTTCCTAGCCTGAATCTTCCATCCTCTATTAGCAATTAATGTATATAACCAACTAGGTATTATTTCTTTTGATACTAAATTTATTGCCTCTAAAGGGATACTTTCATTCTTAGCTATTTTATCTATAGTTATATCTAAAGATTTTACTATATTTCTAGTCATGCCGCCTAAGTTTTTAATTGGCATGCCATTTATTGCAGGACTGCATCCTATTGCAAGACCACCAAGCCATTGAAATCCAGCATTATCTGCAAATATTTTACATATTTTAAGAGCTGTATTACTATGAAATGATTCTGGAAAACCATTATTTACAATAGAAATAAACCTTTGGCTTTTAGAATTTGACATTCCTTTTCTATTTTGTCCTATAAGCTCAAAAGCTTTAATCAAAGGAGATGGTAAACTGTCCACGTATAAAGGGGCAGAAACTATAACTATATCAGCATCATTTACCTTGGCAAATAGACCTTCTACATCATCTTTTAGAATAGAAATTATATGAAGTTTCTCAGAAATATATCCTTTTTTATTCAGCCCTTCAAGTAAATAATTTCCTAGGGATTCGGAGGTACTGTTTTTCTTTTTAGGACTTCCAATTAATAACAATGCCTTTTTCTCATTTAACATATTATATCCCCTTTCTATGACTTAACTTCTCTTTTAATTGATATTTTATCTGTTCTTCTGATTTATTATGTATAGTTCCTCCGCTGAAAGAATTATACCAATTTAAAGAGTTTCTCTTGAGAAGATTATTAAATACTTCTTCCATTTCATTGTCTTCTTCTGACATCAATCCTAACACTACTACCTCTGGATATGTTTTATATCTCTCCTTATGATGCACTTCTCCACTAATCTTTTTAAAGAATGGAAGTAATAAAGGAATTATTCTATCTAAAGCCTTTTTAAGTTCAGATGAATATCCTCCATAGACTACAGGCGTAAGATATACTACTAAATCCATATTAATTATAGTTTCTGTAAGCACTCGTCCATAATCATCTATTACACAAATTCCAGGAGTCTTTACCCAGCAGCCAAAACACCCCATACATTCTCCTATTTTCTTTTCATTGAGTACAATAGATTCTACTTCATAACCATGTTCAATAAGTGTCTCTTCAGTAAGCTTGTTTATTCTTTCCATACTTTGGTCGTTTTCTAATGCACCGTTAAGTATTAATGCTTTCACCTATACATACCTCCCTTATCTATTATTTAAATCCTTTAAGAATTTTTCATACCAACTAGTCATAAATTTCAAATGATCTATACCAAAATAAAGTGTTGACATTTCAAAATACCCTGCCTTATCCCTAATCTCAGCCTCAAGACTTTCAAGCTCCTCTAACTTTTTATTAATATCTCCAATTAACTGCTCCACAAGCTGTGAAGCCTTTTTCTTTGGAAGTTTTTCATAGAAAAATATTTTGGTAAGAATATCCTCATAAGATCTCATAAAATCTATAGGCTCTTCTAGCCATTTAATAAATGCATCATTTCCAGCTTCATTGATACAATATACCTTCTTGTATTTTCCATCCTCTATAACCTTAGTAGAGTTTATTAAACCATCTTTTTCTAATTTATTTAGTGCAGGGTAAATACTTCCAAAACTTGCATTAGCAAAATTTGATGTACTTTGAATCATAATTTGCTTTATATCATACCCTGTGAGGTTTTTATATGTTAAAAAACCTAAAATTATAAATTTTATCATTAGCATCAACCTTTCTTAATATTAATATATCGCGTCGATATATATCATATAGCTATATGCATTAGAAGTCAATATAATATATTAAACTTATAAGACTAATCTAACTATAAGTCAGGAAAATCTTTAATTAATATTATTATTACTCAAAGAATAATACCTTTATATAAAAATAAAAATGCTAAATATATATTTAGCATTTTTATGGCAATAAAATGATCTCAAAAAATATTCATAACTTTAACTACACTATTCCATTCTACCCCATTTCATCTCTACGCCGCCTTTATCATACTTCTTTCTTTTTCCAGTAATTCTTTCGATATCAATACGTATTACACAAGTAATCTTTAAAGAACCTTCAATAGCTGCTTCAAAATATGGCATATTCCAAGGACTATATTTTTCTGATAACAGCCTTAGCCCTAAGATTTTTTCCTTCTCATCTTCAACAATATTAGCCCTACCAAAAACTACTGTTGATTCAAATTCAGTGGTAAATTTTTGACTGGCTATCTTTCTAAAGGTTTTGGGGTCTTCCATAGCTTTTTCTAATTCTCCAGCAGGTCCTGGTGGTGGAACATTCACATCTCCAACAAAAGATATACATATTTTAGAATTTCTTTTTATATTTTCTATTTTACTACCCTGATATGCAGAATGGATATATATTTTATTATCACATCTAGCAATAGAAACTGGAATGCAATAAGGATTTCCTTCTTCATCAATAGTGGCTAAGGTTCCAAATTTAGCTTTGTCTATGATGGAATAGGCAAAATTCTCGTCCATTTCTCTATCTTTCCTTCTCATTTCCTTCATAAAATCCCTCCCTTATTTTTATGGTCACTCTCCCCTAAAATTATATATATTATAATTCAAATTTTAATTCACCTCAACCACAAAGACTAATTTATCTATTCTAGTTACTTCTAATTTCTTCCTATGAATTTCAAATTGTTCTCTTAAAAAATCAATATTTGAATAATATTCATCCTCTATTTCTTCAATTTCATCTTTAGTTAAAGTTTTCATAATTTCTCCTTTATCTTTTTGACTTTCAAACATTAGATCTCCTATGATTATCTTGCCATCTAATTTTAAAACCCTAAGCATTTCATTGATTGCAATAATTTTTTCCTCTTCATCTAGATGGTGAAATGCATAGGTTGATACTATCACATCAAATTTATTATTTTCAAAAGGAATCTTTAGAAAATCACCTAATCTTAACTTTAATTTTGGAAACTTTTCCTTCGCTATATTTAACATTTCTCTTGATTGATCAATACCAATTATATCATAATTTTTATCTAAAAATCTTCTTGATAGATTCCCTGTCCCCACACCTATTTCCAATACTTTAATTGTCATTTTCTTATCTGCTACCGCTTCTTCAAAAACAGTGTCTAATAACTTATCATAGTTTTTATAAAAGTTTAATGTGCTATAATCTTTTCTTATTGATTCATCATAAGTTTTAGCCCAACTATTGAAATCCCATTTATCCTTCCATTCATTTTTAACCTTCCATATTTCATTCATTGATTCTATTACTTTTATTATTTCTGCCTTATAACTCTCATTTTCACTCTCATATACATTATCCATAATGTCTTCCAAAGATCCTTTTATCAGCTGCATCTTATGGATTTGGTTATTCACAACTTCCCATTGAGTATAGAAATGATTTAATAAATTGTTTTTACTCTCATCCTTAAATATATCTCTAATGCTTTCAATTGGTAAATTTAATTCCCTATACATTAAAATTGTATGGAGTTTTATTAAATCATTTTCATTGAAATACCTATAATCATTTTCAACGTTCCTCTTAGGATTAATTAATCCTTTTTTCTCATAGAATCTAATTTTATTTGTAGATATATTAAATATCTCAGATACTTCTTTTACAGAATAAAGTCTCTCCATTATATAACCTCCATTGTTTATCATTCTATATACACTATAAACCTTATCCTAAGGCTAAGGTCAAGAAAAATAAGAAGAATATTCATATACTATTTGACATTAAAGTATTACATATCTCTTTATCCTACATTTCTCCCTATGAATTTACTTCAATATTGAAAATATTATAGGAGTTTTGTACTATTTTGTTACCTCTACTTTTTGCCTATAATTAAATGGATAGAAGTTTTTTATTAAGCCATTTATATAGGAGGATGATATTGTGACCAAAGAGAGTACTAAAAAAAAAGGCATTAGTTGGTTTAAAACTACTAATCCTAATCAAAACCTTTTAGATCTAAACAATATAGAACAACAAGTAGAAGTAACGGAAGTTATTAAAGAAGAGAAATTTCTTAATTTGAAAGAGTCTGAACAAATAAGTACACAAAACAATAATCCCCTATTTTCAAAAGATAATCAAGACAAAGTAGTTCTAGATTTAATTGTTTCCATGGAAAATATCATAAAAGATCGTCAATTGATATTCTATAAAAATAAAGGCCTTGAGGAACAATTATATGCTGCTAATGAAGCAATTAGTCGTATTAAGCAAGATTTAATGAAAAAAGATCAGCTTTTACAGGAGAAGAATAAAGAAATTCGCGGACTAGAAAATAGCTTAACAAACAAACAAATGAACTACGATCAATTGCTGGAAGATTATAAAGAGTATCAAAACAATTCAAATATGGAATATGAAAAGATTTCAAATCAACTTGAAACTGAAATTAATAAATACAATAAACTTAACGAGGAGTCTATGAATGCTCAATATCAAAATATGCTAAAAATCAATGAGCTTGAAGAAAATATTAGAAGGCTGGAAACGGAAAACCAACAATATGCACAGCAATATGAAAAAATACTTCATGAGAAATCTCAATTGATGAAAACCATAAATGATTTTACAGAACGAATGTCTTCCTCTTTTTCTTCAAAGGCAATTAATTCTAATATATCTGATTCAAGGTAAACAATTACCAGAACTTTATTTAAACCTAAAGAAAGGGGGCCAACTATGTCAATTTATAGCGGAAAACTACTTGAATTAAAAGAAATTAAAAATGAATATGATAAATATTTTTTACAAGTAAGGCTCTCATTTGAACAAGATATTGAAATGTTTTGGGAAGTTGATAAATATACAGCTGAGAATTTAAAAGACCTTATTCAGCTTGATGAAAAACATAAATATAGATTATCCTTTAATAGCTCATGGGACGCAATCCAAAAACAACATAAAAGTGTATTGACACGAACATATTGTGATCAAAGTGAGATAATAAGTTTTTCATGCTCAGAAGATTATATAAGTAAATTAAATACTATTAAACGTTGTCAAGACATTGCTGCTTTGGACAAGCCAATCTTCATACCTATAAAATTAGAATCAAATGATGAACCGCATAAAGATAAGGAAAAGATATCAAAGAATTACATTGGTAAATTTAAAATGACATCTATTGCTATTATGAGTGTAATATTCGTCATATTATTTGGATATTTAAGCCGTCTTTATCTGAATAAAACCGCATTTGATGAAAAGGCACTGGCTCAGTCAATTCAATTAAATAATGAATTAACCGAGAAAGAAAGTGAAAGTTTGGAATCAGAGAATAGTATAACAATTGAAGACCTCTCTTCTATTGAACCCGCTATTCCTTTTATAAAACTTGAAGAATCAATAACATATAGCGTTCCAGAAGGAAGTGTTGCTCTTACCTTCGATGATGGTCCTTCTCAATATTCTATAGGGATTATGGATGTACTAAAAAAATATGAAGTTGGTGGAACATTCTTTTTTACTGGACTTAATGTGAAGAAATATCCCGATTACGTTCAGTGTATTCAATCTAACGGCTACTCTATTGGTAGTCATTCTATGAATCATATTAATATGCCTACTCTTTCTTATGATAAACAAAAAAGTGAACTTATAGACTCTATTGAATTACTGGAAGAAGTAACCAATCAAAAGATAAATCTCTTTAGACCACCTTATGGCTCTCTTAATAAACAGATAAAAGATTTAATATACAATCAGGAATATAAAATAGTACTTTGGAATAATGATCCAGAAGATTGGAAAACCCGCGATGCAGATAAGATATTTTATTCTATTCAAAACTCCAATGTATCAGGTTCCATCATTCTTCTCCATGAATCTCAAGCTGTTATTGATGCTTTACCAAGAATAATTAAGTATTTGCAAGAACTTAATTTGGAAATCATAAACCTGCAATAAAAACTAAATTAGAAATTAGACATCCTAAGCAGAAAGGGTAAAATTAAGAGCAGTAGATTGTTTTTATAAAAATAATCTACCACTCTAATTCGTCTTCATCAAAACCTTAAATTTAAAACTCCATGAAATGATTTGTCTCTTTTAAATTTATGCAAGACCAGCTAATAGTTTACCTATGAGGAATGCCGCTATAGCTGCTATTCCCCCAACCATAAGCATCTCTAGTCCGGAGGTAAACCAATTTTTCACAGTTACTTTCACCTTTAGAGCACCTAAAATAAAAAGGGTTACCCCAGTTAATATGCAAGCTAATATGAAGGTCATATCACCCATGCCTGGTATAAATGTTGATGATACATATGCTATTAAAGGAACAAATCCAAAAATTAAAAAGGAAACAAAGGTAACTAATGCATTTTTAATCGGTGATTCCTTTTCTTCTACAATTCCTAATTCTTCTACCATCATGACACTAATCCATGTATCTTTGTTTTTTGAAAGTATATCTGTTATTTTAATAGCATCTTCTTCACTCAATCCTTTGGCCTTGTAAAGCTCTATCATCTCTTGTTTTTCTCCTTCAGGATAATGTTCTACTTCCCAACTTTCTCTTTCTCTTTCAAGTTGTTGATATTCTATCTCTGCTTTTGTAGATAAATAATCTCCAATTGCCATAGACAAACCATCAGCTATTAAATTGGCAAATCCCATAATTAGTACTATGCCACCATTAAGAGATGCACCTGCAACACCAGCAACTACTGCAAATGTAGTAATTATTCCATCTAATCCACCATAGATAAGATTTTTAATATACTTTCCTTCACCTGAGCTATGAGGTTCATAATTTTGTTTATGTGCATTAATTGTAGCTTCAATATCTCTATTTTTAAAAGCTTCCTTAGCTTTATCTAAATTTCTAGAAAACATAAATATATCCTCCTTTCGAATAATTTCACTAAATATATTTTACCCATTTGTATAATAGATTAAATATTATGCTAAATACAATAATTATGCTTAGCCCGTAGAAAAAGCCATAAGCAGATATTATAATTAGTAAAAAAGACTAAAAATATTTTTAGTCTTTTAACTCCAATAGGATAATTTTAAAAACATATTTATAATTCCAACTAATTCATTATATTCTTCCTTGGATAGCACTCCATAAGTATCACCTTTAATACTTTATATATTCTGACACTATTATACTACATTATATAACAAACATCTATTTTTAATGAATCTATAGTTACTTACCAAATTTCACTTTTGTGCTACAACACATATTGTTTTAGATTCTTCATCATACATCTTTCCTGAAACATCGGAATAAGTTTTAATGCTTTTAAATCCTACTCTTTCAAGCTCGCCAATTATCATCTCTTTTGTATAACAACGATCCCACACACGAATAACATCTATCTTGTTTTCCTGATCAATAATTACATATTGGTCAAGCCTAATATTATCTTCATAAATATGGTGGGATTGTAAACATAGATGAGTCTCTGGTTTCCAAAATCCACTTCCTTGGTGCAAGTACCAATTGCTACTTTCTTGCTTCCCCTCATAGTTCTTTGGTGTAAATACATCAAATATAAACTTCCCTCCCTCTTTCATAGCAGAATAGGTTTTTTGTAATAAGATTGCTCTATCATCATGTGATAACACTCCATAATCACAGTAGATTAAGAGAACTAGGTCAAATATACTATCATAATCTATCTCAAGGTAATTTTTGTAGATATATTCAATGTTATATCCTTGTCTGCTTACTTGTTCCTTAGCATATTCTATAGATCTTTTGGAAAAATCTATCCCTGTTACTGAATATCCCTTATAAAATAATTTCTCTGCATATATTCCAGGCCCACATCCCAAATCTAAAACTCTCCTCTTAGTTTCTGAAGGAGCTACTGTTTGAATCCATTCTACTGATTTATGGATGAAATCATGACTTCTGCTTGCAGCCTCCATTGTTGGATGTAGATGAGCCTTTAACATCTCTTTTGAAATATGTTTATCATCCCAAAATCTTCCGCTACTTGGTGCATACACTTCTGGCTTTTTTGTATATTCAAATAATTTATTTATCATTTTATATCACCTAACCCTTTCAATCAATTCTTATTATTTAAATCTTTATTCTAATTTTCGTAAAATACAAATTCATCATAAATTTTCTATTAACGTTCTCTTATAATCCCTTAGTATATTCTAACGTTGTTTCGACAAATTCTCTTAACATTTTATTGATAAGAACTCCATAAAAATTATTCAATACTATCTCTTATATATTGTATCTGTGAAATCTTCTCTTCTTTTATAATTACATGTAACAATATGATTATGGTATAAATAAAAAGAGCCATAGTTTTAATCTACGGCTCCTTCAAATATTATAAGGTGCTATTGCCGTGAGAATAAAAATAAAATCTTTATTGATAAACTAGATACAACAAAAAACTGTTATAATCAACAGTGATGTATATCTATTCAACTCAAGATTTTATCTTTCTCTTCCACGTCTCACTTATGCTATATGATTATTTAACATCAAGTGTGCCGGATAGCACTCCACCTTTCACCATCATATTGTTACAAGTAAATCATATAATAATATTGCTGTCATGTCAATTCAAGTTATTTCTTGATTATTATCTATTTTTTAAGAATATCCTTAAGTTCCATCAAATTAGAAATCTCATAGGTAGGTTTTATTTCTGTTTCATTCACAATCTTATTAGGATTAAACCAACATGTATCTATACCAAAATTTATTCCACCTTGTATATCAGATGTTAAGCTATCTCCTACCATCAACACCTTGCTTTTATCAGTATACTTTATATTATTTAAAGCGTGTTCAAATATTCTGGAATCTGGTTTTGATACCTGAACTTCCTCAGATACTACTATATCTGCAAAGTATCTTGCTATAATAGATTTTCTTATTCTATTATCTTGGACATCACTAAGACCATTAGTGATTATGATGAGTCTATAATCTTTATGCAAACTTTCCACAAGGTCCATACTATCATCATATAGAAATGATCCATAAGATAGACTCTTCATATATGATTTTGCAAATTTAAATTCATCAAATCCAGCATTTAGTCTATCTGATAATCTCTTAAATCTCTCAGCCTTTAATTCTTTCTGAGTAATAAGTCCATCTTCAAACTCTTTCCATATAGCCGTATTTATATCCTTATATACATTTAAATGATATTCTTCATCATATTCTATATCAAATTCAATCATAGTACACCTAAGAGCCTCTCTTTCAGATTTTTTGAAATCAAATAAAGTCTCATCTGCATCAAATATTATAACTTCATACTTCATAATAATCTCCTCCATATGTTTATCTTTTATAATTATAACATACAAATTTTTATGATTTATACACTTAATAATAATTCTTACAATTTTATCCCTTTATAAATAGATTATCTAGTTATGTAGCTGAGCATATAACAAATAAAAATTATATCATCTCAAGCTCAAATTCCTCTATTTTTAGGAACAACTTATGAACACCTAAATAGAGCTTTTAAAGAATTTGAATCTCAATCCATTATAAAATCAGTATATATTAGATGAAAATAACCTTCGAGAATTGTGTATAAAACCTCTATAATACTGAATTTAAAGCTTTGATGTCATAATTAGCAAATACAAAGAGAAGTCCTACATCTCCTTATAAATCAAGGAAAAGTAGGACCTCGTATACTGTAAGCCACCATATATAATTTAGATATACTAATGGTCTGATATTAAAATATTTTATCTCGCTATTACTTAAATAGTAGTCTCTATAAAAAATACTATTACTAGCAATTGTGCATCTACATATTATATTTATTTTCTCCCATAGGTAATTAATAGTCCTTGTACTTTTAAAAATGATTTTTTATTCTCAGGATTTCTAAAATATTCTGCTATCTTATCTTTCATTTTTATATAATTCTCTGCCTCAACTCTATCAATTCCTCGATTCATGAATAGTTCAATAGTATTTTCTTGACTGCCAATATCAAAAGATTCATCCAATCCGTTGATTTCAATAAAATCTTGCACTTTTTCTTCATAATCTTCCATTTCAGAATTTACATACATTACCCTATCATTCATACGAATGTCAATATCATATAAACCTAATTCTTGCATATAAAATGGCAGCCTCATTCCAATTGCATAGTCTCTGCCTTCATACTCTAATTCTTTCTTCCATACTTTATGAAAATCAAATGCTGTACATAGATAATCATAACTAATATCATCAATATATAACCCGTCATTTTCAAATTCCCTATTAACATCTACACAGACGATAAATCCTTCTTCCTTAGCTAAATCCACCATTTTTCTTAATACTTCCATAGGCTTATTCATATGGCGTAATCCAGCTTGACAAATAGCCATATCATATTTTTCATTTGACTCGAGAGAATATATATCTGATGGAATGAACTTTACATCAAATTTAGTATTGTTAAAATTTAATTTAGCTTTATTAATAAAATATTCACTATCAACCCCTGTATAAGTACTTCCCTTAGGTAAAATCCCAAGTAATTTCATTCCTAAGTAACCATCTCCACATCTAAATTCAATAATATCCTTTGGAGATTCTATATGCCAAACATTTCTTACAAGAAATCTTAGATAGTCATCATTCCAGAAATACTTTCTATTTTTATAAAGTTTGTCAGTCTTTCCATTCCAATTATCTCGGTTATCTGTATCTCTTGGCACATATTCTTGCTGGCGTAATGGTTTTAAACCTAATAATTCATCTACAGAAACGTCAAAATACTCAGCTATACTTGGTAATAAGGTTATATCAGGCATTGTTATACCAGTCTCCCATTTACTAACTGACTGAAAAGATACTCCTAATACATCTGCTAGTTCCTGCTGCCCTATTCCTTTATCTTTTCTCAATTGTGCAATCTTAAGTTTAACTGTTCTCATATAATGGCCCCCTTGAGTTTAATAACTTAATGCTAATATAACCATCCGGTTAAACCAATAACGTGATATGCGAATTAATTCCCATATTAGTTGAAAAAATAGTCTTTACTATATCCTGTCGGATGATATTATCCTATGGGAACTGCTTAATGTAAAGTTTTCCTTTTATTTCAATTAGTAATTTTACCTATTATTGATATTCTCCGGATTCATATCATGGTAAAATAATCTTTTTTCAGCTACATCTTTCCACTTTGTTCCTTCCTTACCATAATTACAGTATGGGTCAATAGAAATTCCTCCCCTTGGAGTAAACTTTCCCCACACTTCAATATACTTTGGATCTAAAAGACTTATTAAATCTTTCATTATTATGTTCATACAGTCTTCATGAAAATCTCCATGGTTTCTAAAGCTAAAAAGATAAAGCTTTAAAGACTTGCTCTCTACCATGAGTCTTTCTGGAACATAGGATATATACACTGATGCGAAGTCAGGTTGTCCTGTTTTGGGACAAAGACTTGTAAATTCCGGACAATTAAACTTTACAAAATAATCATTTTCCTTGTGTTTGTTCTCAAATGTTTCTAAAACAGATGGATTGTAATTATAATTATAGCTTGTCCCTTGATTTCCTAATAATGTTATACCTTCTAATTCTTGTTCTTTTCTTCCAGACATATTTATATCCTCCATTTCTATTAAGTTTATATTCTGTTTCGTAATTGTTTAAAAAGAATAACTCCCACTATTCCCGGAATAATTTGTCCAATACATAGACTGGCTGCCAACACCTTATAAGGTATATTTAGTATAACTGAAAGCCATATAGGAACTATTAATCCTGGTCCAAAGATTATTGGAATGGCCATAAGCCAATCATTTAACTTAAATTTCTTTATCAAATAAATTGCTCCTGAGGTAACGAACCCTACTATGAAACCTCCTAATGCATCAAGAATTCCTAGTCCCCCCATAAGTATATTACTTACCATATTCCCTACCGCTAATGGAAGTACTAGAAATGGGTAGATTCCACTTAAAGCGTAAAATGATGTTGCTATTCTTATCTGATATTGTCCAAAGGCAAACCCTTGGGTTAAATACATCAATACAACATAAAGCCCTACTGTAACCCCTGATATAGCTGCCTTCTTAGCCATAGTTTCTTCCCCTATTGCTGACGATTTGATATTCATTCTTATCACTCCTTAATTTTAGTAAATTCTAAATAAGAAAGGTTCTTCATATCCCTTAAACAATAGACTAAGAAATTATTAATATATTTTATACAAATAAAAAAAGGCACAAAGTGCCTTATAAAAATAGAATATTCTTATTTACAGACCCTTAGTTTTATTTATAGACAGGATGGTTTCGAACTGTCTTATTTAGTTTTTTCTCAATATAGTATAATAGCTACTAATAAATATGTCAAATAAATTAAATTTGGATATATTTTAAATCTATCTTACTTAATCCTCTAATTTTTTTGAATATACTTCTGCCCATGCAGGAAAAAATCCAGCACTTATAGCAATATTTTTAGAGATTATATGAGACACTGCGGTTCCATAAAAAGGTACCTTCCCACGCTTTAAGAGTTCCTGTTTTAGTAATGCAACTAGATTTATACCAATACCTTTTCCCCTATATTTAGGCAACACATTAATGCCAATTTGATATAAGGTTTTACTATCTTCACTAGCTCCTGCCATACCCATTATAATATCACCATCAAAAGCGGCAACTCCAAGAACATCTGGATAATTCTCACTAAAAACAAAAGCTTCATCAAACCTGCTATCATCCCCAAATTGTAATATCTCTTGCTTTTCAAACCATTTTATTGGAGCAATGGGCTTTATATCACAAGTAACAGGATTAGGTAGATAAAAGTGGGGCATCTGATCAATTTCATGACCAAATTCTCTTAATTTATTATCTATAGCCCTAAGTTTATCATAGTCAAACAACCAGTTAGCATCTCGCTTTAGAATCTTTTCTTCAAGCCAAGGTCCTATTTTTTCATCAGCACAGATTATTGCCCTTCCCCCTATACTAATTATCTTTAGGAAACATCCATCACTTTCATAGATACGTCTACCCTCTAGAAGCTTATTTTCAGTAATTGTATTTCCTTCTTTTTCAAAGTCTGAGAGTTGACAATTATAATCAAGGGCCAATTGTCTTTTTGCTATGCTAAGTATTTCAGTTTTTGTATACATATTTTCACACTTCCAATCTCTAATCATCATTTTCCACATCAATATACTTTAAAGTCTTTTAAATTTTACTATTACTTTACATATCAATCAATACTTTTAAGTAAAGTCTGCATCATTTATGATAAGGCTCACCGTAATTATTATAAAGAAGGTTAAAATGAAGATAGCTTTATTCAGCTATTTCTCGTAGTTTTAGTTAAAAGGTTATTCCTAAAAACATTAAACTTTTTCATTTCTACGTGAGCATAAACTTTATCCATCTAACTAAGACTATCTTATCTATTTATTTTTTAGAATCATCTTTATGGATATAACAATATTTGTAGCCGATACTATGCCACGCCCTGAGTTCCATATTGCCATATATTATCACCTAAAATTTTGATTTATCATAATTGTATGGAATACTTGTACCAACTACAACATCTTCAATTTTTTCGATAATCAACCAATCATCCATATTTCCTTGGTGGTCAAAGTCTAAAGCAGGAATTTCCTGAACATTTTCAAATTCAACTAAACATAAACATTTTTTATGCCAACGACTTTTTTGTTTCTCAGATAAATTTAACTTAGATTGATTTTCTCCTAAAATTTTTAAAATTTCCTCATCTGATAATTTAATATAATTTTCTACATTCTTTACAATACCTTTAGCAGTAATCTTAGCAGTTCCTTTTTCCATAAAATAAAGGGTTTCTCCTGCAAATACTCTGCTGTGTGGTATTTTTCTACCTGCTGCACCTCGGACAATCATAGTTTTTGTTCCTGCCAAAATCTTATCGAGAATCCTTTCGCCTTTTTTTCCAATATTATCACAATAAACTAAATGTACCATTCTCTATTCCTCCTCAATAATCGGTATCCATATTTGACTTAAATAGTCTTTATCATAAGAATTACCTGCACTATACCATTCCAACTCTGGACATAGGGCGTGCCTAAATGGATATTTTATCAGCCATTCTTCATTAAGGTATTTCCATCCATTTTGAATTGCCTGTGGAACAGCACCTTTACAATCAAAAGTAGCCCATGTAGCTTCTGGAATAATGATTTCCTGAAATTCCTCTGGTATCTTAAGGTTCGAATTTACCATGATTGCATATTCAATCTCCTTAGTTATTTCATCATAGTTTCCAAATAAACCAAATATTCCATTAGGTATACCTGTATCCATGAAAATTAGTTTAGAAAAAATACCATTTCTTTGACATTCATTCCAAAACTCAGGTATCTTTATATGATGTATTCCATCTTCACATGAAATCCTAATACTTTTTCCTATTAGCCTCAGTGATGATTTGTGTTCAATCCTCCACGAATATCTCTGCTTTTTTGAAACCTGCATTTTAGGAAAAACTTGTAATTCAACTGTTGTATTTCGTGCTTCTTTTGGAGAAATACCATGAAATTGTTGAAATGCTTTCGTAAATGATGTAGGGGAATCGTACCCATATTTATAACTTAAATCAATAACTTTAATATCAGTGCTTTTAAGATCATATCCAGCTAAAGTCAATTTCCTGAATCGAATATATTCAGCCAAACTTATTCCATTCATATATGAAAATACTTTTTGGAAAAAATTATAGGAACAACCTGCAATTTCAATGATTTTTTCAGGGTCAATAGGTTCCTCTTTTCTTTGTAAATGATTTTCCACATAATCAATAATTTTTTGTAGTTTTTCATTCCATTCCATATTACTGGTCCTTTCCTTAGAGATATTCATATCTTATCATTTATCAAGTATGGTTTCATCTCATTTTATGTACTGGCTGGATAGCAACTTTATTTTTTTAAATGACATGCCCTCATAAGGATATTGGGTATTTTAAAGAAGAATAACAAGCATAGGCAGTATATATACATAAGCTGCAACCATTGGTGGTAATGAAATTTCATAATCTGCCAGCATTAAGGATTTACTATCAAAATTATTTTGATAATCTCATTTCCAATCGTCTGTACTCCAAGCTCTTAACCTCACTAAATCATTTTACCAATAATAATTATTATATACTATATCTCTCATAATAGATATTCCTCCTTTGGCTATATTCAAGACACAGAATTTTATCTATACTTTAATTGTACATATCCCCTATTAATAATATCCTTTTACATTTATTTGATATGCCATATGAAAATTTAGCTAGTAAGCTATCTTATTCATAATATCTAATTTTAAACAACAAAAAAGCCATAAGAAGAAATAATCTACTTATAGCCTAATATCAAGCATAAAGTATTATATTAAAATCATGCAAAGATAAATATATAGCTTTAAAATCAAAACAATACATTATACTATACAACGATTTTAATTCATTATAATAATTATTTATAGTTAAGTAGGTAACCTTCTAAATTGTTAATTTCATTAAAAGCATAACAAATAAGCCTAAATAATGCAAAATCCATGCTTTCCAAGAAATACATATTAATATTTCATAATTATGATAACTTAAAATCATTTCTTCTTATACTATAAATTCTCTATATTCAATTTAAGGCTATAGCTTTTGACAACTTGAATATTAATCCTCTTTGCTTATTATTATTTTGTTCTATAAACTTTGCATCAAAATATGATGCTCCTTTAAATTTAATAACTTAATACTAAGATGACTATTCAGCCAAATCAATAATATAATAAGTATTTATCCCCTCTAATTAAGAGATTTTGCTTTAATTTTTTTAATTAGCAAGATAGGATAAGAAAATAATTCTCTTAAATGGTATTATTAATTTAAGGCATATCATCTAAAAAGAAGATATTTCTACTATATGCTTAAATTAAAATAAAGCATTTCTTTATAACAATCATAAGGAGGCAAAATAATATGTTTAGTTTTTATAGTAAGCTTTCTACAGAGGTATACAACATAGATAAACCTATTGGACATTCATTTGGAGATGTGGAATTTTATATGGAAAGACTTAAGGGTATCAAAGGAAGGATTCTTGAACCAGCAGTAGGAACAGGCCGTATCTTGATTCCCCTGCTGGAGAAAGGATTTATTGTAGACGGTATCGATTCTTCTCCTGAGATGTTGGATTTATGTAAGCTCCATTGTAAAGAAAGAAATCTTAGAGCTGATCTCTATGAGGAAAACATGCAATCTTTTTCTCTACCTCACAAATATGAAGCAATTATTATTCCTACAGGTTCTTTTCTATTGCTTGAAAATTCAATAGATGCCATTAATGGATTAAAATGCTTCTATGAACATCTTTCCGTAGGTGGGCGTCTTATTGTTGATATATTTATGCAATCAGATTTTAATATTGGACATACTTCAACGAGAACCTGGGAGACTCCTAATGGGGATTTAATCACCTTAAATGAGTCACTTGTAGAAGTTAATTTTATTAACCAATATACAGTTTCTCATTTTCGATATGAAAAATGGCATAAGAGTCAATTAATACAAACTGAATTAGAGCGTTTTCCATTAAAATGGTATGGAGTAGAAGAATTTAGACTGATTTTAGAGAAGGTTGGATTTAGTGATATTACTATTTCTTCTGATTATAAATTTGGTATCTATCCTACAGATAATAACCAGGTCATTACTTTTGAAGCCTATCGTAAATAAAGCGATATATGAAAAATGGATAATATATAACTTTTACAGTTAAATATTATCCATTTCTATGTTTTTAGAAATATATTAGTAAAAATCTCTTGATTCTAGTTTAGTTACAAATCCCGCCTCTGATTAAGTCTAATTTCTTATTAATTCTTCTTCTTAAAACATCAAATAAAAATCTTTTTAATTTGCTGCTTGTATTATTATATTTAAGAAAAAAATCATCTGGACTATTAAAAATTCCTAAATCATCTGTAATAGAAAAACTTTGAATATATGTGCTTTTCCCCTGCCAGCAGATATTTATTTTTTCTTTATCCTCTACAGAAATCCCATAACCTATATATCCATTATTAAAATTATAAAGCTTATCTTTTACTTGATTAAGATATTCTTCATCGATGATTACACCTTCTAAAGCTATCCATTCATTATTGAAATATACTTCAGACCAAGCATGAACTATTTTATTAGGGGCAAATAAATAGGTAATTCCTGTCAATGCTCCTTTCTGCATTTTTTTATCAATATAAAAGCCATGAATTCTGCACGGAATATTTAAAGCCCTTAATAAAGCCATTAGAAGTATACTTTTTGTATTACATTGTCCATATCCATCCCTTAGAACTTCCGAAGCAGGTATATCATCACTTCTATTATAACCAAACTTAATTTCATTTCGTACGAAGCTATAAACCGCTGCTATCTTTTCTTTTTCTTCTAGTTGCTTCCATCCTTTCTCTACAATTAAGTTTTGAATAGATGGTGTATTAAAATCTAGTAATTTTGTTTGTTTTAAATATATATCCATATAATCACCTTTTTTCTTTTATTATAAGGTGTTTTTCATAACTATACTTGCATATATCTGCTATTTTTTATTATTATTCTTGGACTCATTCCTAATTTATCACGAACACTATTAGTAAAATGAGAAGAACTACTAAATCCAGCTTCTATTGCTGCATCAGTGATACTCATTCCATTAAGTATTAGGTAAAAAGCCCTTTCTACTTTTTTATGGAGAATATAACTAGTTAAGGATATACCTATTTCCTCTTTAAACAAATGAGATAATCTACTTTCTGATAAAAAAATTACATTGCTTAATTCTTTAACTGATAATCTATCTAATGGATAAGTTTCTATATATTTTAAAATTTCCTGTATGCGACTATCTATTGTATGATCCAAATAAAAATTTGATAATCCCAGAATTTCTCTAAACTTTTTTATAAACTCATTATATTCAATCAAACCAGATTTCTCTGAGGTTGATTGAATATCAAGTTTAACAATATCATTTATTTCTTCCTCACCTACTAAATATACTTCTTTTTCATGTAAGAATTTTCTTTTTATTGACTCTCCAAATATAGATTCTGGATTAATTAATAGGTACAATTGCCACTCATTATATCCGTGTAACTTATGACTAATATTAGAATCTAAAATAATTCCTTTTGTATAAAAAGAATCTTCTTCTGTAGTAATGTAGAAATCTTGTTCAAGTCCAATAGTTATCTGGATATAATTATGGCTATGATAAGAAGTATCTACCTTATCTGTAACAAAAGCAATGTGGTCGTCAGAGTGAAATAGAATTAATTGATTATTTAATATTTTGATTGAACTTAATTTATTAATCACCATTAAATATACTCCTCTCAAAAAACATATTATAACTAAATAAATCTTACTCTATATTTGGGTTGTTTATAATTCCGATAAATAAAGGTGAAACTTCTACATCTGTTATTGCAAATATAAAGGGTCTATTTAATATCATTTCAGCTCTTCCATTTGGCTGGGCTGCTCCAGCATAGTCTATTTTTGTATAGGCTGTTGCCTCTACACCCTTTTCATCAATAGATATAGTTGAACTTTGATTGATATCTGAAATAAATAACGGTTTGGTATCAGAAAGAGAAGTAAAATCAGAAGTCTCTTGAAAAATCTCTTTTATTCCCAATTCTTCACAAATATCTTTTAATTTAAGCTTCGATAAAAACTTAAATTTAGGAATTTTAAATATAACCTCTCCCATCTTCCTCTTATCTGTTGATAATGAGTTAATAGCTTCATCTAATAACTGCGGGTCTGATATGATATCAAATGGAGATAATCCCTCATCAGGTAAAATAAATATCATTCTGCCGTTGTTTTTTAAATTAAGATGAGAAACAGTATAACCATCAACTCCTACAAAACTATGACTTCCGTATTTCATATTCATAAAGTCAGATTTAACTATATTTCCATCTTCAAGGTAAAATTCATCTTCTTTTGTATCATTAATATTAAATCGATCTACCCACTCATCATAAAAATATATGGTGCTTACTAATGTCATAACATCATCTTGATTTAAAGAAAAGTCATCATAACGATTTTTAAGTTTTCCACCTATTTGATTTGATACCCATTTACTAATCTTTTTAGAACTTTCATTATCATTAAAATCAAGACTAAAAGAGCTAGCATAGTAATCTTTTGCCAATAAATCTAGTGTATTAATGTTAAACCTCACATCCTTATTTAACCATATAGAATTGCCAAGACTTAATTTCCCTATTTCATTATGATAATAAAGTTTTCTAAATAATTTACCAGTTTCACTTCTTACCATATCAATACTATCCATGTTCAACACTCGTAAAATCTCTTCTTGAGTCTCTCCATTGGCTGTTTCAGCAGCCATAGATAAAGCCATATATAAGCTTATTGGAGAGTATAGGCTATTTATATCCTTATCTGTCCTACTCAGTACTAATGAGGATGATTTAATTGAAAACTTACCAAGTTCTTTTAGAAAGTTCTCGTCTATATCTTCTCTCCTTTTTACTTGTTCATCAAAATCTTCAAATCCAATTTTTTTTGGATATATTGGTTTTGCTATGGTATTAATATTTATTCTATTATCTCTCAAGAGAAATTTAGATAGAATTATCCCTATAACTACGATTATTGCAGCAATTTTAAAAATCTTTTTAGATCCTTTTATATTTAGTGGCTTATTTACAGTTGATTCTTTTAGGGGTTTATCACTTTCCATATAATTATTGGCTTCTTTATGTAATTTTCTAAACATAATCTACATCCCCTTTATTCATTATATTTTTATCACTGAATAACCTTCTTTATAGTCAGTTTAATTTTCACATGACAGATTGTCAAGTACAATAAGAAAAGCTTCTATCCTAGATAAAATCTAACTGAAAATCAGATACTATCATTTATCTTAATTATTCACTATCTTAGCAAAGTAGGAAAAGGATTTTATCGGTAAATATGTTAACATATAATTATCGTACGAAAATTAACTTTTTAAAGGAGGGATCCTCTTGGACTATGTAGATTTAATCCAAAATACCATAGATTATATTGACAACAACATTAATGAAAAAATAACAGTTAATAAGCTGGCAGAAATTGCGGGCTTTTCTACCTATCATTATTATAGGGTATTCCATAGTTTTGTTGGGATTCCCGTTATGGAATATGTAACAAGGCGAAAGCTTCAATATGCTCTTTCTGAACTTAGTAATAATAAAAAGGTATTTGATATCGCCTTGGATTTAGGATTTGAAACCCATGCAGGATTTACAAAGGCCTTTAAGAAATGTTTTGGATATACACCAAGCTTTTATAGAATACATGCACCAATAGGTTTTCCCCAAAAAGTAGATTTAAAGAAAATTAAAGTAAATAAAATTGGAGGTATCATAATGCAACCTAAAATAATAAATAGAGATTCTTTTAAAATAGTAGGATATGAGTTTAAAACAACCCTGAGAAATAATGCTCATTCCAGAGATATTCCTGCCTTTTGGGATCAATGTAATATAGAAGGTAAGGAAGCACATTTATATAGAACACAAAACCCCCCTAGACACGGAGAATACGGAATTTGTGTAAATACCAATATGGAAACCGATGAATTTTCTTATGTACTAGGCATAGAAGTCACTAACTTTAATCATGCAACTAATGAAATGTGTACACTTGAAGTACCAGCCGCAACCTATGCTGTTTTCACAACTCCTGCTGTAGATTCAAATGATGATAGCTTTGTAAATTCAATCAAAGGCACCTGGAAATATATACTTGAAGAATGGTTCCCAAATTCTGGCTATGAAATTGATGACTCAAAGCTAGATTTTGAATTCTATGATGAGCGTTGCCATTCTTGGGAATATGAAAAAATCTGTATGGATATTTATATTCCAATAAAAAGGAGATAAAAAGAAGAGAATCCCATAATAAGAGAGATATCCCTATTAAAAGTGATATCTCTCTTATTATACATTACATATATAATCATACTATTTATTAGAGAAATATAGTTTTAATATAAATAACTATTGCGTGATGACTTCTTCTAGCAATGGCGTACACTCTCCAGAATAGTATATACATAAAATATGAAGTGCTCTGGTACAAGCGGTATAGAGAAGCAGCCTTTCCTCCTCACAGTAGTAATTCCCATTTCCTACATTATAAATAAGCACAACATCAAATTCTAATCCCTTAGCAAGATATGCCGGTATTACCAAAGTATCACTAACATATCCATCATCGTCTTTCCTTATGGCTTTAATATGAATCTTCTCTTTTAAAAAATTATATACCTCAGATGTTTCCTTTATAGTTCTTGTTATTATTCCAATGGATTTATAACCTTTATCCTTATATGTCCTTATATCCTCAAGAATCCTTTCTTTTATGGCCTCTTCATCTGGGAATCCAAGAAATAAAGGTCTCTCTCCACTTCTTTGTATGCCTTCGTCTATAATTTCATTATTTAGCAGCTTTCTGGAAAATTCAGTGATTTCTTTTGTGGACCTATAGCTTTTGGTTAAATTCATTATACAAGTATTACTCTGAGAAAATATATGAGAGATATTATTATAATTTCCTACATTCATAAACGGATTAATGGATTGATTTAAATCACCCAATATAGTCATATTTGCAGACTCAAAAAGCTGATAAAAGATTTCATACTGAAGCGGTGTATAGTCCTGAGCCTCATCAATAATAACATATTTAATTTCTGAGGTTTTAGGAATGTCTCCTAATGCAATTTTCAGATATAAAAGTATAATCTGATCTTCGTAGTATAATCTATTAGCATTCAAGTTTTCTAATGTATATCTTCTGATTTTCTCAATCTTATCCTCAGTATATTCAATATTTAAACTTCTATAAAAAAATTCTAGATTTTCAAATAACTCTCTATAGATATTTTCTAAATTTAACTCAGTTATTCTATTGATTTCATTATATATATCCGCCATTTCCTCATTTACTAAAGTTATGCTATCTCTTAAAAGCTCCACATGATTTATATAATTTCCAGTACTTTTTAATTCGTCCATGATTTCTTCCGATCTATGTTTTTTATATGGTTCCATAAGAAAAAATATTCTATTCTTTATCTTTTTAAGCCTCCTTTTTAGAGGAAGCTTTATATCCTCTTGGAAAAAAAGTTCTTCTAAGGCATCAGCAGAGACTATCAATTGATCCCTGAAAAATATATCTCTAAAATCTCTATTTTTCCTTTCCGCATATGATACATAATATTTTAATATATTCATAAATTCTACAGTAGATTTATACCGTATATTATCAATTCTATTTTGATAATTTGGCGTCTCCTTTACATCCAAAATATATTCCATCATTTCACAATAATCTTCCTTTGAACATTCATTACCTAGAGCTTTATGCATATATTCCTTAAATGTTGTCTGGTACATATTATCTTCTCCAAGCTCTGGCAATACATTAGAAATATAATCATTAAAGATTTCATTAGGTGAGAAAATCACTATGTTTTGAGGGGTTATCTTCTCTCTATATCTATATAATAAATATGCAATTCTATGAAGAGCGATGGAGGTTTTTCCACTCCCCGCAGGACCTTGAACAATGAGAATTTTATATTCTTCATCACGGATTACTCTATTCTGTTCTCTTTGAATTGTTGTCACTATGGTCTTCATCTTACTATCAGTACTCTTACTCAATATATTCTGAAGTATCTCATCGTCTATTTTGAGATTACTGTCAAACATGTATTCAATTTTTCCATTATTGATTTTATATTGTCTTTTCAGAGTAAGCTCCCCTTCTATAATTCCTTCAGGGCATGTATAACCAGCTTCTCCGATTTCACAATCATAAAACATACTAGAAATAGGAGCTCTCCAATCATATATAAGGAAGTCAATATTATCATTGATAAGATTTGAAATTCCAATATAACACTTCTCTGCTTTGCTGTCTCCCTTTTCAATAAAATCAATTCTTCCAAAATAGGGTGAAGAAGACATTCTTTCGTATTTCTCTTGAAGCCTTCTGGTTGATTCATGGCTTATCTTTTGTGTTTTCATAAAACTGATAAATTGCATAAAATCTGCAATTTGATCTAATCCATTTGCTATAGAAACTGAGCCTATTTCATCCCATAGCTCCTTTTGCGTCCTAATTGCATCCTCTTTAATTTTTTCTTTAAAATCTCTATTTTTATCATACTGTTTATGAATCTCAACAAGCACATCCTTCAACCATTCCTCTTCAATCTTCCATTCAAAATCATCTCTATTCACAGTATAACCTCCTTATAATAGATAATTTAATAAATTTTTAAAAAAACCATTGACATTGCTTTTAAAAAGATATATAATATAATTGGGTATAAGTAAATATTTATCAAAAGTGCCAATATAGATTTATATTATCACTTTTGTTTTGTTATGTCAATAAAAAAGACATTTGTCGCTAAGCAAATGTCTTTTTCTTATGTACTATCCATTTCTATAAAGGATAAAAATATTCTTTATTCTAATAATTTGTAAGAACATAATCCATTCGTTTACACCCAATAGCAAAAGCAACTGAACTACATTTTGCTCTCAATAGATAGAAAATATTCTTATCTTTAATATCACTCAATGTTTCAAAATTTGCTTGTCCTTTGCTTATAATAAGATCTGCCTTACTAAATTCCCTCTTAAATGTACTTGAACAATCTTTTAAAATCGTTCCTTGGGCGGAATGACCATTATCAATAACTTTTACTAAATCTACAACTCCTGTGCTTATTGCATCATCCATAGTCGCATCATTAACTATTGGACCTCCTTTCACCACATAAGTAACTTTGCTTGTTGGAAGTCTCTCTAATAGAAATTTATCAAATATGATTTCACCTGAGTTATCAGCAATGTACATAATATTATCTGCCTTTTTTACGGCTTCCCGAAGAGCTGCTGTTCCCGTACCAAATATACTATGTTTAATACTATCCTCAACAGATTTAACAATATCTGAAGGCTCTAGCTTTAATCCAGCTGAAAAATCTATAATATTTCCTGCAATAGCCAACCTACAGGCCATATCGAAGGGATTTTCTGCCTTATCTAACCATTTTTCTCCAATAATCCTATCATAAATCTCTTTAGCAATTTCATTGTATTGTTCCTTCAATCTTTTATATGGATCATTAATCCCAGTAATATTCTTAGCATGTTGATGCATCCTAAAAGCTATTTCAGGTGCTGTTTCATTGAAATCCATTTCTCCTAATTCTTTTAAAGATCTTTTTATTATTTCTTCTTGCATTGCAATATTGCTCGTTGATTCCTCAGCTATTTCTACTGCTTGTCTAGCAAGACAGCTAATACATTCACGTGATATTTTCATATATTTGTCTCCTAACAATGATATTTGGTGAACTTTCTTCTCATATTCCCTTCTCTAAAATTTCTATAGATGTTATATAATAATATCCTTTAGGAGGATTATCTAAAGCATCTTTATCAGAAATAAATATATAGTCTTCTCCTAAATACTTAGCTGCTATACATAAATGGCAAATTCCTATACCCATATCTATTTGATTCAGCCTATTATATATAATTCCTTTGATTAAATTTGATTTAACACAATATGCATGAATCTTATTTTCATCTACTTTAAAATACCAAGGTTGGCTATTTACTGCAGATGGTGCTAGACGAACTGCCTCTAGCAATTCATCTTTTTCTCCATTATTTCTTATTTCTGCAATTGCTTTTCGCTTAAACTCTGATAGATTATCTCTATGTATATTCTCTGCTGGTTTCCCAAATGCTAAAGCAATAATATAATTTAATTTAGATTCATTTGCTATTTCCTTCTTAGGTTGTGTCAACCCTGCCCAACAGCTCCCTATTCCATTAGCTGATAAAAACAAGTCTACTTGTTGAAGCATAAATCCTGCATTTGTTATATGCTTTTCTTTCTCTTCAGAATATACTAGGAGATAGTAAGGTGCTTTAATGGGAAATAAATTTCTAACTACTTCTCCTGCTACAATTTTCATTTGAACTTCTATATTTTCATACATAGGCTTTAGATTACTAATATAATCTAAAAGTTCTTGAATAATATTATTATCAAGTGATGATAAGTCATATTTTCTAATAGATTTCCTTTTGAAGATTATATCGTAAAAATTGTTATAGTCCACTCCTATCTCTCCTCCTTTATACATTTTAAAGTTTAAGATTCTCGTTTCGCACCCATCCAATTACTCCATCATTTTTTACTAGAGTTATTTCATTAGCCTTTTCTATGATTGAAACTATACTGCCTTTTTCTGCATCGATAAAGTAATCTGTACAATCATAGCACCTTATACCATCTTTAGCTTTAAAAATTTTATCATTCTTAATTAAAAGATTATGACCTGAAGATACATGCTTGCAAAGGCTAAATTCTTCTCCTTCTTTAAGTATATCAATTAGATTATCAATCCAAGTAATTTGAATAGTATTCTTATTTGAATATTGAGTTTTTATTATCTCTCCTTTTAATAAATCATCCACCGAATCAAAAGTAATATTATCACCATCTATAATTAGTGCATTTAACTGCCCCTCTGTCTTTATGGCATTTCCGCCATCTATACTTATAATCTTTTGCTCTTCATTTATAATGGGATTACAGCAACCTTTTTCTATTCCATAGTTTGCTGTTGGCCAATGCCCTACCACAACATATTTTGAAAAAAATAAATTTTCATTCATAAAGGCATCTCGTTTTATGACCTTATTTATCTCATTCTTTTCTAAATCTTCAGTTGTAATGCCAGCGTGAGCAAATATATAATCTTCTGTTTCAATTATATGTGGTAATTTCTCTAAGTAATCTAACTCCATAACGAAATTCAATCTTAATTGTTCATTGATAAAAGCCATGTCTGATTTTTCATTAACTTCAATAGAAAGAGCATTACACATCTCATTTAATAGGCTGTTCTTTCTAAACAACATATATTTTAGGAGACTGTCATTATCAACTTCATACTTTATATCTTCCCACAAAACATCACAGTTTCCTGTGACTACATAAACCTCTTGTTCATTAGATAGCTGAATAATATATCTTAAAGTTTCTAAACTATTTTCACCTTTTTCAATTAAATCTCCAACCAAAATCAAAACATCATCTTTTGTATAATTAACTTTCTCTAATAGCTTTTTAAAGAGCTTTAGATTCCCATGTATATCACTTATGACGATAATTCTCCTATTTTTATAAAGAGTAATTTTTTCGACTTTAGCTTTCATTTAGCCATCTCCTAACATTCAAGTATTTTTATCTATATTACTTTAACTTACTATATTAATAGAATTAATGCTAAAAAACCTATTTAATAATGATTATACCTTATCTAAAGTAACTTAGAGTAATAATTTCTATTGAACAGCAAAATTCTCTATGCTATATTCAAGATATAGGAGGAATAAGATGGATGAAATTAAGCTAAGTGTACAGGAATTGCATAAAAAACAAGCAATCAATAATTTTAATGCTACATGGGATTTAATTGATAAAACTCATAGGACTAGAGAAGATAATATAAAAATGATACGCATAGCTCATGCTTCGAAATTTCATTGGGGTGAGATTGGAACTCCTATTGAATTTGCAAAATCGGTTTTAATTATTTTCGCAAAATCTTATCCATTGCTTTTCCCTTTGCTAATTCATCAATCAGTTTATCTAAATAGCGAATTTCCTGCATAGTTGGTTCTTGGATATCTTCCACTCGGATACCGCAGACCACACCTTTGATTAAATCCCGGGAAGGATTCAGTTGGGGTGCTTCCGCAAAGAATGTCTCAAGGTCTATCTGTTTTTCCAGTTGCATTTCTAACTCTTTCTGGCTATATCCTGTCAACCAACGAATGATTTCATCAACTTCTGTTTTCGTACGTCCTTTTTTCTCTGCCTTAGTAACATAAAGGGGATAGACCCTCGCTACACTCATTGTATATATATTATGTTTGGTCATGATACATCCTCCCTTGCACGATTTTCTTTATTATATCATGAAGAATAATCAAGTTAAAGAAAAGCTGCCTTTGTTTTTTACCCATAAATCAACCTATTCTGTTTTAATGGTTTCTGTAAGAGAAATCATATCAGTTTGACTCGCAAAACTTATTTAAGAAATATTTCTAAGATATGAGAAATTTTAGTACTTGCTGATTAAAATCCTTAGCCTCTTCATATGCCCCATGTCCAAGACCTTTATACAAAATCAGTCTGCTTTTATCTATTCTCTCAGCCATTTCCTTGCTTGCACTTTCTCCTACAATTTTATCGCTATCACCGCCTATTACTAAAGTAGAACATTTGATTTTATCTAATTCATCATAAGCATTATGATGAAGACACGCATTCGCCTGAACAATGAATCTGTTAAAATTTTTTGGTTTCCCAAATTTTGTGACAATGGGATAAAACACTCTATATTTTTTAAGTTTATCCTCTGTAAAGGTTTTTTCCATAGTATCTATAATTAGATTTCTATAATCACTATTCTCAGCCAATGTTATCCAATTTTTTATAGCTTTCTGCATAATATCATTCTGCTTCGAAACAGATACCCCTATAACGAGTTTATCTACCATTTCAGGGTAATCAATAGCAAAGTATTGAGATATCATCCCTCCTTGTGAAATACCCATTATATAAGCATTTTTTATGCCTAAGTTCTTCATGGCAATCTTTTGATCTTCTGCCATATCTCTAGTTGAATATCCTTCTTCAATATGATTCTTTCTACTAAAAACATATACTTTATATTCCTTAGCAAATAGTTTATACATCATTGCAAGCAATATTTTTGTTCCTTTGACAGTTTTTAATCCATCTCCTAATCCTGGTATAATAATAAAAGATTTTTGTCCCCTACCAAATGCGATATAATCCATATCCGTTCTACCGACCTTTACCTTCCCCTCTTCTGCTCCATAAAACATTATAATATCCCCCTCATTTAATAATATAATCCCTTTTTTAGGATTTCAACATACTTCCTAAGTTCTTCCATATAACAGTCCTTAATATCATTAATATTAGTATATTGGTCTGCCTCTTTAATAAATTTTTCATTAAGCCCCTTTAGAACCCACTTTATAATATTTAAAACCCTTTCCCTTTCCCACTTTGATTCTGGTATTTCAGCACATTTGATGAGGCTTACATCACTATAAATTCATTGTCTCGATGATTTCTTCTTCAATTCTTTCGATCCAATCACGTGGAATATTTTCCTTGTTTATCAATGCCAACATTACTGCTATATCTGCTATTTTTGATAGTTTATACCAATCATCAGGTAATGTCCTTTGGCTCATAGCGTTATAGCCCTTAGCAAAATTACCTTTCATTTTATCATCTATATATTGAGAATAATTCTCTCTGCTTCTAAAAAGTTTCCCAATATCATAATAACATGGTACAGAAAAACAATATTCAAAATCAATAAACCATGGTGATTCATATACATCTATAAGAATATTGGAGGGGATAAAATCCCCATGACAGAATACATTTTTTTCAGATATTCGTTCTATTAAGTGGCGATTAGTGTCTATGAAATGTCCTAAATCTCGCTTTACCTTTTCATTCAAATGTTTTCCTGGCATTCCATCAAGAAAAAATTCATATTGATTTTTAAATTGTGTTATTTGATTCTTAATACATAAATCAACATTTAATAATGCCGTATAAGTGTATTCCTTTCCATGTAGTAACGCAAGCATGCTTCCGATTTCATAGGCAACATTGCTTGAGAAACCTTTGTTTTTGGACACATATTCTCTTAATGTAAATCCGTCAATGTATTGAAAAATCGCATAAGTATTATCAATTATGCCCTTACTGTTATCAAAATGTAGTACCTCGGGAACTTTAATAATATTGTGAGCGTACTTATAAGCGGCTATTTCAATATCGCTATGGTCATTGTCTTTAGGATAAACTTTAAGTAAATACTTTTTGTTTCTAGATTCAATTATATAATTGCTTGTACTCATTCCAGCTATAATTGGGACTATATTTTGAATTAGAAGTCGGTTATTATATTTAGAAAAAATAGAATGAATATTTTCTGTGTCTACAGATTCAAAATCAAATAATCTATAGTTATTTTGTGACATGTAATCACCTCACCTAATATAAATAATCATTACTTCAACATTGTTTACTAGTTCGTCATAACCAGTCTACTGATATACGGCAATTATATCATAATTTAGAAAACTACACCTAATAATTAAATGTAGTTTTCAACTATATCCTTTTGGAACAGTAATTTCTAGTAGCTTGCAGAAGTTCGTCAATGTATTCTTTACCATCTCTTATGGTACACTTACCAAATAATTGCTTTCCAATTCCTTTCGTATCCATATTCTACGTCTGGCTTGAACATCTATTTCAGTCGTATAGCTTTCATTCTTTCAACCTCTATTATATTTATTAAAATTTCTTTTCTACTCTTATTAGTCTCTCAGGACTCATTTATGCATAGATATAATTCCATGTCTCCAAACTCAAACTTTTATAATACACACCCTATTTTTGCATAAAAATAAGGTGTCTTAATTAAAAGACACCTTATTAAACCTTGCCTAATATAGCAAGATACTTATTTATAATGTTTAAAAATATTTATTACCACCAACCACCATCGCCACCAAAATAAATGCTTAAAGCATTATATGGTGTCGTAACTTCTCATCAACATCTATTATTATATCATCATTTCATGCACTAATGTTTAACCATCCGATAATTGTAATATTGACGTACTTGCTCAAAAAATTTTAAACTTAAAGATAATTTAATATAACTTTTATTTTATAAAAATTATATGTTAATTTTATAATTAATTTATTCAAGACATTAGTTTTCTAGCTATAAATTTTAATACCTTTTTCTAATACATCTGCAAAACATTGAATAGATGGACCAAGGGTTTCTAACCATTGTTTAGTAGATTCATCATTTTTAAAATGCAAGGGTTCTTTTCTTATTTCTATAACTTTTTCTAAAACACTAGAATCTGAACATAAATTATTTTCTAAAGCCCACTCGCCAGCTGATGTTTTCCCAATAATCTTCCCAGTTTCTAATGTATATAAACATCTAGCTATATCTAACATCCAGCCTGCTGAATATAAGCTTTGGTCTGTTTTTACAGCATAAGTTCTTATTGTATTATAATGACCTTTGATTGCTGATATAACTTCTTCCTTCTCTGGATAATCAACTAAGTCTCTGATATCTAATCCGTAAATTAACTTCCCATTATCTAACAGTTCAATGGTAGAAAAAACATCTAAGTAATATTGTTCTGTTATCCTTTGACCACTTGTTCCCCAATAAACAACTTTGTCATCTTTCTTACCTAAAAATTTATCTAATGTTAGTATGCCACCTTCAAACAATCTATAATATGGATTTTGTGGTTCCTTTACTAAAAGAGCTTGGCGTAAATTTAATAATTCGTTTGCTTGTTCTGCAGAAATTTGTTTTTCAACTAGACATAAAATATCAATATCACTCCACCCTAATTTAAAATCATTAAATAGTATGGACCCATATAAATAGATGGATGGATTATTATTAGATAAAATGTGAACTATAGATTCTACCATTATGTTAATACTCTTTTCCATAAATATTCCCCCTTATATTGCATTATCCTCAAAAGACTTATCATAAATTTAAATTTAAATTTAGATTATAGATATTTTCCAATACCCACGATAGCATTAAGCCGTAAAATTTATAGAATGCGAGTCAACTTAACTTGATGCAATGTTTGTTTTACTTAACTATATAAATAAAATTAACTACTTCTTCTTTGCTATAATTGTGAACTCTCCTGGTACATTTTCATTTGTCCAAGATGGATGTTCATCAAATCTATTAAGAATAAATCCATTTTCAATAACTGCATTAATGATTTCGCTAATGGTATATTTCCTATAACTACATAAAGGCATATGTCTGCGAATCTCATCGGGAAAAAATCTTGCATGAGCCATTTTACCTTCAAATACATCTGTTGAAAAATAACTCATTGTTGGTTGTTCTAACTCTAGAATATCTGATACCTTTTGAAATGGATGAAAATCACTGCAAATCATTCTTCCATTTGGCTTTAAAAGCTGATACATTATTTTCATAAATTGATCAATATCATGAAAATAATGTAGAACGCCTCCTTCCATAAAAACCACATCAAAATATTCTTCATATTTGTTCATGTCAATTTCCAGTACATCACCAACTACAAAATCAACATCAACATTAGCTTCATCTGCAACTTCAAGTGCATACCTTTTATTATCCTCTGAAATATCAAAGATTGTAACTTCTGAACCTAAAATTGCTAATGGAATTGCTTTTTTACCACATGAACCGCAAATATTAGCAATTTTAACACCTTCATACGTATCAAAATAGCGCACATATCTTTTTAACATTTTCATCGGATTTTCTAAATCTTTCCTAGCTCTATCAGATGGTTTTCCCGAAGTATTTACCCAAAAATCATATGCACTATATTCCCAAGCCTTTTTATTTTGTTCACTATAACCTATCATATAACCTTGTATGATATAGTCAGTGACTAAAATCATACTCTCCTTTCTTTTTATTATTATTTATCCATTATAATAGAATTAGACACTGTGGACTTTTTATTTAACCCTATAACTTGACTATTCTAAGGAGTGTATTGCCACTGTCTTATTTAAATCATTTATAGTTGGATAAGTTTTAAACTTTTATCTCCCGCAAGGCTATGAGAATAAGACTAGGTGGATCAAAACAGTTGTCAATTTATCTCTAAGGATGTGGTTTTATGATTTATGTTGGCATTGATATTGCCAAACAAAAACACTTTGCCGCTGCTATGACTGCTGATGGTGAAGTCTTAATTCAACCTTTTGGGTTTACTAATGATTCGGAAGGTTTCTCTTTGTTAGTGTCCAAACTCAAGATCCTTGATCAGGAAAATTTTCTAATTGGACTTGAATCAACTTCTCATTATGGAGAAAACCTTATTTGTTATCTTTACAATATGGGTTATCATATTGCTGTTATCAACCCTATCCAGACTGCTACCTTAAGAAAGTCAAATATTCGTAAAACTAAGACTGATAAGGTTGATACTATCTTAATCATTAAATCAATGATTTTAAACAACCATAGGATTTTTACTCAGGATGATATTGATTCAATTCGCTTAAAAAGCCTATGTCGTTTTAGAGAGAAAACTAAAAAATCTAAAGCAAGACTTAAAATTCAGCTCGTATCGTATGTTGATATTATCTTTCCAGAGTTACAATACTTTTTTAAATCTGGTCTTCATATCAATACTTGTTATGAGCTACTTAAAAAACATTCTAATCCAAATGATATAGCTGCCTTACACCTTACTTATTTAGGTAATCTTCTTAAAAAGGCTTCCCACAGCCGTTTTGGTAAAGAAGAAGCTATTGCTTTAAAAGGTCTGGCTAAATCATCTGTAGGCACTGGTGATGCCTATTTATTTATTCAAATAACCCAAACCATCTCTCAAATTGAGTTATTGGAAAAGCAAATTAATGAACTAGATGAATCCATTAAATCGATTATGATTGAATTGGATTCTGTAATCTTGACTATTCCTGGTATAGGATTTCTTAACGGTGCTATGATTCTTGGTGAAATCGGTGATATCTCTAGCTTTTCCAATCCTTCAAAGCTTTTAGCATATGCTGGCTTGGATCCTACTGTTAACCAATCTGGTCAATTTAATGCTAAGACCACCAGAATGTCAAAGCGTGGTTCAAAGTTACTGCGTTATGCATTAATAAATGCTGCTTGGAATGTTTCCTTAAATAACAAAACATTCAATGACTATTTTATGCTTAAAAAATCCCAAGGTAACAACCATTATGCAGCTCTTGGTCATGTTGCTCATAAATTGGTTCGTGTAATTTTTAAAATACTAAAAGATAATGTTGCTTTCAATTTAGACTAAAATCACCTTATTTTAAATCCTATATCTGATAGGTTTATTTGAGTGCGCCTATTTTAGGAGAATTATTTAATTACATATTGTCAAGAATTTTTGCTTGACAATTCATAGTTGGTCTCCTTAATAAATTGGAATTTACCAACGCTCCATATTTTTGCAATGTTTTTCTAAATATACTTTCTTTAATTCTTCAGGTGAAATAGAATAACAAAGCATTATGTCATTAAAGTACATTAGAACATCGCATAATTCCTCTACAAAATGCTTCCTTGTCTCTTCATTATCCACAATCTGATTATCACCTTTTTTCTTGATTATATCCGCAACTTCACCTGCCTCAATCATCATCCATAATAATTGATTACGACCTTTATCTGGTGACAATATACCCCATTTATCCTTATACTTTTCCTGTAATTGCCTTTGAATTTTTTGCATCTCATTTAGCCCAAAAACATCCATATCAAATTCCTCCATAAAATTACTATTTATTAGGCGTTGAACAAGTAACCTTTGTGTCGCAATTTTCTACTTATGTATACTATATAAATGATATATACAACAAACTAAGGATATTCGTTTGTTTAATCCTTTGATATTCATTTTTTGAATTACATTCAATATAACATTTAATTTTATTTAAATCAACATTTTGATTCGTGGAAAAATTCTATCCCTTTATCGCCAATAATCAATCCCTGCTAAAAGAATATTATCATCTAATGATTCATTCTCTTCTTGATATTCAAATAGCAAACATAATACTTGCTGATACCAAGTCTTATATATATATAATTTTTCTTCTAATGTTGCAGCATCTTCTAAATCTACTTCATTATTACTTTGAAGTATTATAAAGTCCATAGTATCATAATCTTTATTCCTTAATACCATTTCAATTCTTGATATTTCCCGCTGAATATACTTAGTTTGTACTTCTATTAACTCTTTCTCTACACTTAATTTCATGCTATATTCCTTCTTTTCCTTGTTATTATTGTTTTCTATATTACAATTAAAGTATTTCTCTCTATATTCATATCCCTACTATCCATTATTTTTGTCCATTAATGATTTATGTCTCTTATTCTACCTTATTTTAGATATATAAAAAGACAACCTACTATTAGATTGCCTTTAACTAAACTACTCTTCTTATCTTCTCTATTTCCCTATCCTTTAGATATAAAATAAATTCTATCCTTTTACTTAAATCTATTAGATTTGGTTTTAGGGTTATTTGTGGTATGGTTCACCTTTCATTATCCTCCATCCCCTATATATCTGTTCAAGCAATATAAGCCTCATTAACTGATGAGGGAATGTCATCTTTGAGAAGGATAGTTTGAAATTACTTCTATTCATCACATCTATAGATAATCCTAGAGATCCTCCTATAACAAAGGTAATATCATTTATTCCATTTATCATTAGATCTGCCATCTTCTCAGATAGCTCCTCCGATGATAGTTGCTTGCCTTCTATGGCTAAGACAATAACAAAAGAATTTTGAGGAATCTTTCCTAATATCCTTTCTCCTTCCTTAGTCTTCACTATTTCCATTTCCTTTTCAGATAAATTCTCTGGTGCTTTTTCATCATCTATCTCTATAATATCCAAAGAGCAATACCTTGATAATCTCTTTGTGAATTCTTTAATGCCTTCTTGTATATATTTTTCTTTTATCTTTCCTACTGCAACAATTCTAATATTCATAGCAACCCTACTTTCATTTCAAATATATTTTTATTTATTTTTATTTTATCATAAATTATCTAAAACTTTCATCTTTGTATATCTAGAATTCCATTTATTTAAATAAATATTAAAGGGCTGTATACTTTTATATACAGCCCTTTAATCCTTTTTTATTATCTAAAATTAATTTAAAGTTTCCACATTTCAGAAGTTTTAATGTCCTAAATTGTTCATTGTCCTTTGTTAATCGTCAATTGATGTTACTCTAACATGTTATCTCTAAAAAATACTATCATCCCATAATTTGCAAGTATTTCCATAAATTGATCATGGGTTGAACCTTCTAAAGCTTTCATTTGAGCGTTGTCTTGATATCTTCTTTCATTTTTCTCTATCTCTTCTTCAAATATCTCTAATGCTTCTTCTCTTGTTTCTAGGTTTTTTAGCAAATCTATGTACCTATCATATTCCCTAGATAACTCATCAATTATAAATTGATCTAATTCAGGGTAACGATTTACATATTCTTTCAATACCTCTTCCTTGCTTCTAATTTTAAACATATTAACACCCTTTCCTCTGTTAAAGTAATATTTAATTACTACCCAAAATTATACTAAATATTCAGCTTTATATCCAGCCCTTTACTTCTTCTAATAATTTAAAATTAGTTAAATCATAGTGAAGAGGAGTTACTGTTACATACCCTTGTTGTAAATAGTATCTGTCTGTATCTTCTTCTATTTCTGTTTCCCTTCTACCCTTTAGCTTTAGAATCTTCTCTCCTTTTTCATTATGATCCATAAAATAATAATCGTAAATTACGCCCCCAATTTTACAAACCTTTATTCCCAATATATCGTCTTCCTCTTTATATGGAGTATTTATATTTAAAACTAAATTGGATTTACTCAATTTATCTTTGGAATCTTCTAATATTTTTTTTGCATATTTAGCCGCTATATCAAATTTTGCATTCCCGTCTACTAATTCAGCCGATACTGCTATAGATGGTATTTTATAAATATTGGCTTCAATAGCAGCAGATACTGTACCAGAATATAATATATCCATACCTGAGTTTAGCCCTATGTTTATACCTGAAAAAACCATGTCTATTGGTCCATCTGTTAAAATCTCTAATCCAGCTCTAACACAATCGGCTGGTGTTCCCGATATACTATAGGCTTTAGATTTCAATCCTTCCAACTGTACTTCTTTAACTACTAAAGGTTGAAATAATGTAATTGCATGGCTCTGTGCTGATCTTTGAATCTCAGGTGCCACTATAATAACTTCATGATCCTTTTCTAATTCTTTAGCCAAAGTATATATGCCTTCTGCCATTATTCCATCGTCATTTGTTAATAAAATTCGCATTGTCTTCCTCCCCAAGTATATTAAAATTTTGTAAATACAATTTCTGTCTTCATTTCTTGACCATCTCTAATTATTGTTAAATTTGCCTTATCTCCAATTCTATATTTATATAATACTTTTCTCAACTGAGTCATGGTTTCAATCTTTTCATCATCTACCTTAGTTATTATATCAAGAGTCTTCAAGTTAGCATCTGCTGCTGGAGAATTTGGTAGTACTTCAACAATCACAACTCCACTATCTACTCTTAGGTCTACCCCGAAGTATCTTTCATATTTATTTACTTCTGTACCTTCAAATCCAATATACACATTGCTAAAACTACCCTCTTTAATTACTTCTTCTGCAATTGATTTAACAAGATTTATTGGAATAGCAAAACCTAATCCTTCTCCAGTCTGAATCTTTGCTGTATTTAAACCAATTACCTCTCCATAACTGTTTAAAAGTGGTCCTCCGCTATTTCCAGGATTTATAGATGCGTCAGTTTGTATTAAATCCTCTATTACATTATATTGATCTACCCTAATAGAACGATGGAGTCCTGAGATTACACCTGAAGTTACAGACCTTTGAAAATCAAGGCCCAAAGGATTACCTATTGCAATTGCTAATTGACCTACTTCAAGTAAATCTGAATCTCCCAGATCTGCTACTGGGAGGTCTCTGGCATCTACTTTTACTATTGCCAAGTCAAGTGCTGCGTCATACCATAGAACCTTACCAGGCATTTTATCTCTATTTTCAATAAGTACAGTTATACTCTTTGCATTACCATCTCCTATAACATGGGAGTTAGTTAAAATATATCCATCTGAGTCGATTATTACTCCAGATCCTACTCCTTCTGCATCTCTTGCCCAAAAGAATTCCCTAATTTCTTGAACTGTAGTTATACCTACTACTGAGCCTATGGTTTTTTTAGCCACAGCAGTCACCGTGGAAATATCTTCAGTTGGTGTAATATTAATTTCATTAATAGGTCCTGTTTCCCGTCTTACAAATATTTCTGGCATAGGCAATATTTTACCATATAAATAAGTAGGTGCCACATAGACACTCAAAACTCCACCTATAATAGCTCCTATTAACCCTACTATAAAGTATGAAAAAAAGCTTCTTTTCTTAGGTGGTTTATTATAGCTATAATAGTTATAATCACTCATTTCGATCCCTCCATAATTATAGATTATAAACTTTTGTTACCTTATCTCTATATGTTAAATCCAATGTAATATCTTTGCTTGTATCTATACCTTGATTTAATAATAAACTTTTTACAGTTTTATGAGCAAGATCTGGAGTATTATTATCTTGGCTCAAATGTCCTAATAAGACTATTTCTCCATTGCCTGATATAACTTCTCCTAAAACTCTTCCTGCATCATCATTTGATAGGTGTCCTTTTGTACTGAGTATTCTTTGTTTCAATGGCCAAGGGTAGCTGCCTTCTTTCAACATAGTTATATCATGATTTGATTCCATCAAATAAAGATTAGAATCTTTAATTTTAGTTTTCATATTATCATTTACCCAACCTGTATCCGTTATAATACTAATTTTAATTTTATTATAAAAAAATATGTACCCGACTGGTTCCAAAGCATCATGAGATATATTAATAGGATAGACTGTAATATCCTTAATATCCAAATATTCCTCAGAAATAAAAACCTTTATATTCTTTTCTTGTATCTTGCCAATCATTCTTTCCATCCCTAGCCAAGTATTTCCATTTGCATATATAGGCAAATCATATCTCCTTGAGAAAACACCTACCCCCTTGACATGGTCTATATGTTCATGAGTCACCAATATTCCATCCAAAGTGCTGGGACATACTCCTATAGATGATAGTAGAGCTTCCATTCTTTTTCCAGAAAATCCTCCATCTATTAATATTCTTGTATTCTTAGTTTCAATATATTGACAGTTCCCAGAGCTTCCACTAGACAAGGAACAAAATTTAATCTCCATAATAGTCTCCCCCATTTTGTATTATAATTCTTATAACCATTCAAAAATTCTCATTTTTAAATATTTATCTTTAATATATTAGTACTTCATTAACAGCCTTTTTTATATTATAATCTATATACATTAAAAAAAGAAGAATTAGAAATTCTTCTTTTGATAGTTATCTATTGTAGTTATCTATTATTACCTTATATCCATCATCAAATAAAACTCTCCAAGCTGGATTAGCTTTTCCTTTTTTAGGATTTTTATATTCTTTCAAATAATCCTGTTCTATAGGGTCAAAGTAATAACATAAGGATATATCTTTTATAGTCTTTCCATATACTTCTTCCATACTTAGCAAGCTAAGAATAGCCTTTGGAGCTGTACTAATATATATGGGCGTCTCACCTTCATCTAAAGCCCTTAACCAAATCCGCTCTAGTTTTTTGACCCCTCTTTTATCTACTTCTACAATAGTATTTGCTCGTTCTACGTATCTACTATTATATATTTTTGAGAATTCTAGACGATAGCTATTATCTTGCTCTTTTGCATAATATAATAACATATCCGAAGTATCATAATTTTTATCCTGTAAAAATTCTAAAGCAATTGTCTTAGCTTGTTCTTCATTTAAATTTGTATATTTTTCTTCTTCATTATTATTTTCATAAGTTAATTTTTTCCTATTTTCAATTAATACATATTCATTATTATATATAATTCCTTTGCTGCCTTGATCTGTTGACTCGATTTTCCCTTCCCCATTGAAATAATTCTTATTTATTTCATATAGATCTAAGATTTCATATTCTACTATTAAAGTATTTAAACTAGGAATTTCCCTAGATATTTCCGTATCTATAAGAATATTTTTATTATTTAGAAGTTTAGTTACATCTTCAATAAATCCCTCTTTTGTCGCTGTTTCTACTTGTCTTCCACTTAAAAATAGAACAACACCCAATAATATATTGGTTATTAAGAATGCAACTATTAAGATGGTTTTTGCCTTTGACCAGTCCATTTAATTCACCATCCGATACTCCTTAATTTTTTTCATATACTAAAGATCCATTATAGATATCAAAGGCATAAAGTCCTTTATTGGTTTTTATAACCCATACACCAATCAGCTCATCTTCTATATCCTTTAGACATGGATCAAAATATGATAAAGTAATGTCTTGTATAAAGGATGAGGATAAAACTTTTTCTTTTATATCTAGATCTTCTTGATTTTCTAAACTGATATTATTTTCTTCTAAGTATTTTTGGACTATAAAATCTATATTCCTATCTATTACATCAAAAGAAGATAACATCTTGCCCCCCGATGGAATATTATCTACTGGTTTATTTATATCTTTATCTACCGATTTATTCATATCTTTTCTAATAAAATGTTTATAAGATCTTACATGGTCATTGAAGACTTCTATCTGAACAAAATCTACCATTTCATTCCCAAGAATTATAGGTATTCCTCTAACTCTATATCTAAATGTTAAATTATACCCAAAGCTATCATCTATTTTAATTTCCTCTACCTTAGCTAAATACATTCCCTTTTGTACTCCTGCACTTTTAGATATGAATTCAGCCGCAGTGATTAAGCTTTGATATAGATTCCTCTTCTTTACAGCTTGCTCTAAAGGATGAAAATACTCTAAAGTACCATTTACATTTAACTTTAGAACTCTTTGATTATATCGATAGATCGTCGAACCGTTATTCTCACCTATTTCGCCAATATAATCAATACCTATATTTAAAAATTTTTCTGCCAACTTCTCCTTTTCTTTTTCATCCAAATTTCTTATCTCATTTTCTACATATACTGTAGGCAATGGATTTTTCATATCATTATTAGTTACATAAATATCATTATCAAGTCTATAATAATCCCTCATGGAATGATAGAAATTATAATTTCCCGATTCTTCTATCATAGAAACTTGTTGCGTAAGACTAGCTACATCAATAGATTCATCATATATAGCTATATGTTTTTCTCCATCAGAAAATACAAAAAAAGAATCACCCTCACCTAGATAAACATAGATATTGTTTATATTAGGTATAGTATCTACAATAAGATTAGGCTCCTTAACATCTAAGGCTTTAGCCAATATATAAGTATTTATTTTATTAGGAAAATAAAAACTTATAGACCTTTTCCCATTATATGTTAGAAACTCATCGTTTGGTAATTCTACAACTTTAACATCTTTTAACCTTAAGATACCATTTAAGATTTTTCTGGAGTTTGTCCATAACCCATGTTTAGAATCATCATAGAAAATGGTGTGATTTTTATCACTAAAATTTACCAAGTATTTATTAGGAATTATCATATCTGATAATAAATATGATGTCTTATATGTTTCATTTCTTCTACTAAATACACCTAGCATTTCATTAGGTAATTCTATCCATAGCCTTTTGGTAAATAACAAACTAATACCTACTAATGATATCAATAGAAAAGTCTTAATCCTTTCTCTCATTTTAACCATCTCCAATATCATAGGTAAGCATTATTTTAATTTCTGTATTATATCTGTAATTTTTACTTCTTTTGTACTATTTCCGGAATCTGGAGTCTTTAAATATACTATTATTTCAACAGTTGGTACCTCTTCTACACCAAAATCAATAACTATTTTATTAATTCCTGCTACTAATTCAAGTTGCTTATCAAAAAATCCTAGATTGCCTGACTTTACAGTTTCAGAAAGTATTTCTATATAGTCATCTTCAGTAGGTAATGTAAGTAAATCAAAGTTTTTTCTTGTAGTACCATATACCTGAATTACAATAGAAGTCCCTGAAGGAGCTTTCCCATTTATAAAAGCAACCTTATCCTCTGTAGAATAAGCATTTTTTTCAGGATTAATTACTTGATATTTAGATATATCAACTTTTGGCTCAGTTTTGCCTGTTTGGTCTGTTTTGGTTGTTTGGTCTGTTTTAGTTGTCTGTTCTGTTTTAGTTGTTTGATCTGTTTTAGTTGTTTGTTCCGTTTTGGTTGTTTGATCTGTTTTAGTTGTCTGCTCTGTTTTGGTTGCATTCGTTGTATTTGTTAATGCTGCTGAATGAACTGTTGAACTAATAGCAAACAAACTAGCACCAATAAATAAACTAGCCAATATCTTCTTCCACATTTTATATCCTCCTTTACTATTTACTTTAATTAGTATTATATAGTAAATATATTACAAAATTGTTACAACATAATTAAGATTGAATTACACTTTTTCATATGGTATTTTTATTTCAACGGTAGTACCCTCTCCAAAACAGCTATCTAAGAGTATTTCACCATTATGAGCCTCTATTATTTGTTTTGCAATGGAGAGCCCAAGCCCAGTACCTCCTGATTCTCTGCTTCTACCTTTTTCTACTCTATAAAATCTTTCAAATATCCTTTGTCGATCCTCTTCTGGGATACCTATACCATTATCTTTTACCTTTATACTTATAGCATCATCCAAGCATCTTGAAGAAATTTGAATTTCTCCTCCATTTTCCGTATATTTTATGGCATTAGAAATTATATTTAGTATAACCTGTTCTATACCATCCTTATCTATTACAATATTTGGTAAATTCTCTTCAACATCCACTATTATTTTATGATTTTTTTCCTTAAAAGCAAATTCTAATTTTAATAATATTTCCTTTAAAAGTTTTTTTGCAGAAACTTCTTGTTTTTTCCAAGTAGTCTTTTTATAATCTAAATTTGAAAGCTGCAACAGGTCCTTTACAAGTCTTGCCATCCTATCACATTCATTATCTATTACAGCTAAAAATCTCTGTTCCATTTCCTCATCTATTCCATTATCCATCAATGTTTCTGTATAACTCTTGATTGTTGTAATAGGTGTCTTTAATTCATGAGATACATTTGCCACAAATTCCTTCCTCATATTATCTAGTTTATGCTCATTTGTCATATCTTGAAACACTATTATAAGTCCACCGATATTATTTTTCTCATTTTTAAAGGGAGCATACTTAACCTTATAGACATGTGAATCAATCTCTAGGTTTCTGTCTCCTTCTAGAGTAGCTTCATCATCATAATTAATATCATCAAGATTTATTAGTTTTAACGGTATTGCTTCTCTAAAAATAGAATAAGGTTCTAAGCTTTTTTCTTGAGTTAATTCTAATATTTCTATAGCAATAGGATTTGCATGTATTATATTTCCACTAAGATCTACTGCTATAACACCTTCTGCCATATAGTTAAATATTGTATCTAGCTTAGATCTCTCTACGTCCATTTCTCGTATTGTATCTTTTAATTTTAATGTCAGATGATTAAACATACTGGCCAGCTGCCCAATTTCATCATCAGATTTTACCTCAACAAACTGTTCGAAGTTTCCCATAGCCATTTCTTCTGCCTTATTAGTCACATCCCTAATAGGCTCAGTAATACTTGAGGCAATTAAATAGCCTAAAAACACTGTAATTAACAAAGCTATCATAGTAGCATTTGTTAATATCTTCTTAGATTCATTTACTGTTACATATACATTTTCAAGATCTGAAACCATATAAATTATGCCTTTGACCTTTCCTACATCTGTCAAAACAGGGTAAGCAATATGATTTGCTACAGTATTTTCATTTGGATCTTCTATCTCCTTACTCGACTTTTCTCCATTATAGGCTTCTAATATTAATTCTGAATCCATATATTTATCATTTGTAAAAGCACTTTCTCCAATAATTCTCTTATTTTTCTTTGATGATGAAGCTATAACAGTAGCAATATCATCATTTTTTATTACATATAAAGTTTCATTGCTACCTAATCCCCACGCGCTTAAAGTTTCTTGTATATCTTCTTGGACAATCATCCAGTCATCCTCAGCTAATTCAGAGATTGACTCTATTATGGTTTGTATATTCTGCTCCATAGAACTAGTAATATTTGCTATTTGTTGACTTTCTAATCTTCCAATAATAAATATACCTACTATTACCATGGCAATAAACACTAGTAAAAAATAAACTACAATAAACCTCCACTTTATACTAGCAAACATAGTTACGCCCTCCTGAAGTAATAGCCTACACCTCTTTTAGTTAAAATATATTTAAAGTCTCCACTATTATCTTCTATTTTTTCTCTTAGCCTTCTAACAGTAACATCCACTGTTCTAATATCTCCATAATACTCATATCCCCATACTTCTTCCAGCAATTGTTCTCTGGAAAACACTTGGTTAGAACTAGAAGCTAAGAATTTAAGTAATTCATATTCTCTAAGTGTAAGCTCTACAATATTTCCATTTTTTTTAACTTCATATTTATTTAAATCTATTATTAAATCCTCTGAAGTGATCATAACACTCGTATCATTTGAGCTAGAAACATTAGAAAAATCAACCCTTCTTAGGTTGGCTTTTACTCTTGCAATTAACTCTCTCATACTAAAGGGCTTTGTAATATAGTCATCTGCCCCAAGTTCCAAGCCTAATACCTTGTCCACCTCTTCCTCTTTAGCAGTAAGCATTATAACTGGAAATTTATGATACATTCTAATCTCCCTTAGAACTTGAAATCCATCTTTTTTAGGCATCATAACATCTAAAATAACCAAATCTGGAATAACTCTACTAACAGCTTGCACACCTTCTTCGCCATCATAAGCTGTCTCTACACTATAACCTTCTTTTTCTAGGTTGAATTTTATTATATCTGCAATTGCCTTCTCGTCATCAATCACCAATATTTTATTATCCATATTGAATCACTCCAATTAACTATTTACATAATTATTCTTCTCTATTAGATTATCTAATAAAGAATATTCATTGTCAAATAAATATTGTGATTTGGATATTATTCACAATATTTATCTTGAACTTAAACCTATTTTACTGTATAATTATACTATTCGAAGGGGAGTAGCTTAAAAATTGTTAGTCGTCAATACGGATTTTCCCGGCTAACTACCTAGTAATCTTCAGGAAGCAAGACCTTTGGTTAAATTTCAGGATTTAACCAAGGGTCTTTTTTGTTTTATTTTATTTATAAGTGGTATACTAATTAATAAGATTTAGAAGGAAGGGGATATCTTTGAAAGAATGGTACAGAGAAAGTAAAGAAGAGTTGTTGTTGGACTTGGATACCAATATTAATTCTGGATTGACTAAAGATGAAGTGGATCTTAGACTGGAAAAGTATGGTCCTAATGATTTGAAGGAAGAGGATAAAAAAAGTTTTCTCTCTAAGGTTATAGCTCAGTTTTCAGATTTTCTTATTTTAATTTTAATAGGGGCTGCAGTCGTTTCATTTGCTGTTGGTGAATCAAAGGATGCTATAGTTATACTAGCCATAGTTATTGTCAATGCATTCTTAGGCATCTATCAGGAAGGCAGAGCTGAAAAAGCTTTAGATGCGCTTAAGAAAATGTCTTCACCTAATGCTAAAGTTATTAGAAACGGTAATTTAGTAATAGTTCCTGCTAATACTTTGGTGCCAGGAGATGTTGTATCCTTAGATGCAGGAGATATTATACCTGCAGACTTAAGACTTGTGGAAAGTTCCAATTTAAAAATTGAGGAAGCCTCCCTAACTGGTGAATCAGTACCAGTAGAAAAAGATAGTAATATAACTTTTGAAGATGAAGTATCTTTAGGTGATAGAAAAAATATGGCCTATATGAGCACTGCAATTACCTATGGTAGAGGAAAAGGTATTGTTGTAGGCACAGGTCATGATACAGAAATTGGAAAAATAGCTACTATGATTCAATCCTTTGAAGATGAAGTGACTCCTCTACAAAAACAATTAAATCAATTAGGGAAAGTACTAGGTCTTACTACAATATTTATTTGTATCGCTGTCTTCGGTATGGGACTTCTTCAGGGCAGAGAGGTTTTAGAAATGTTTATGGTTGCAATAAGTTTAGCAGTAGCAGCTATACCTGAGGGTCTGCCTGCAATTGTAACTATCGTATTAGCTATTGGTATGAATAGAATGGTTAAACGACATGCTATTGTAAAAAAACTTTTAGCAGTTGAAACCTTGGGTTCTACTACAATCATTTGTTCTGATAAAACTGGTACATTAACTCAAAATGAAATGACGGTAGTTAAAGTATTTACAGATGGAAAAATAATAGATGTAACTGGTGGAGGTTATGAGCCAACTGGAGATTTTAAGTTAGAAGGAGAAAATATAAAAGTAGAAGATATAGGTGATTTGCAAACACTCCTCTCCATATCTGCATTAGCTAATGATGCTGACTTAGAAAAAACATCTGATGGATATAAAGTTATTGGAGATCCTACAGAGGGTGCTCTAGTCACCTTGGCTGGTAAAGGTAATATTAATAAACATACAATTAATAATGAGTTTCCTCGAATAGAAGAAATACCTTTTGATTCAGATAGAAAAATGATGACCACATTTCATAAAGATTATATACCTAATAAAATTGTTTCCTTTACTAAAGGAGCTCCAGATATAATTATTAATAGATGTAATCGTATTAGTATAAATGGCAAGGTTATGGATCTTGATGATAATATGAAAGAAGAAGTATTAAAAGTAAATAGCTATTTTTCAAAAGATGCTTTAAGGGTTTTAGCCTTTGCCTATAAAGAATATAATGAATTACCAAAAGACATCTCCCCTGATTTAAATGAAGTAGATATGACCCTTATAGGATTGGTAGGTATGATAGACCCTGCAAGGCCAGAGGCTAAAGATGCTATAGCTAAATGTAAGGAAGCAGGTATACAGACTGTTATGATTACAGGAGATTATAAGGAAACTGCTTTCGCCATAGCAAAAGAACTTGGAATGGCAGAATCCATAGATGAAGCTATGATGGGAGAAGAATTGAATAAGATTTCCGATGAAGAACTAAGAGAAGTAGTAAAAGATGTAAAAGTCTATGCTAGAGTTTCACCAGAACATAAGGTAAGAATAGTAAGTGCACTAAAAGCTAATGGTGAGATAACTGCTATGACCGGCGACGGAGTAAATGATGCACTGGCTCTAAAGAGAGCTGATATTGGTGTATCAATGGGTATTACTGGTACAGATGTAGCTAAAAATACTGCAGAATTAATTTTAACTGATGATAATTTTGCATCTATTGTATCTGCTGTAGAAGAAGGTAGAATAATATATAGTAATATTAAGAAATTTGTTTTCTTCTTACTATCCTGCAATATAGGAGAGATATTTTTAGTCTTTACTAGTATACTGTTAAATTTACCAGTGCCTTTATTACCAATCCAGCTACTGTGGTTAAATTTAGTTACTGATAGTTTCCCTGCACTAGCTTTAGGAGTTGAAAAAGGCGATCCTGATATTATGAAGGTTTCTCCTAGAAACCCTAATGAACCTATTCTTACTAGAAATATGTTAGTAGGAATATTGCTACAGAGTTTAGCGGTTGGAGGAGCAGCTTTGCTTGCTTATAGATGGGGGCTTTCTACCTATGCAGATAATATAGATAAAGCAAGAACTATAACTTTTACAGCTTTAATAACAGCAGAATTATTAAGGGCTTACTCTAGTAGGTCTCAGAGATATACTTTATTTAAAATAGGATTTTTTACAAATAAAACCTTAGTATATGGAACTCTATTCTCATTTATTTTATTACTTGGAGTCCTATATATACCATTTATGCAACCAATATTTAATACCTTCTCTCTTGGTGTAAGGGACTGGGCTGCAATTTTAGAATATGCCTTTATTCCTTTAATCGTAGGTGAAGTTAGTAAATTATTTATTAAAAAATAGAAAAATCCCTATGAGATGATACCTCCTAAGTGACAATGTAATTAATTAAAATTACTTGCTCCACTTAAGGAGGTTTTTTCATTGGAAGTTGTATGAATTCTAGTAAAGAAACTAAAATAGAGCATGTGAAAAGTATCGACGTGGTGAGAATAACTTTATAATATATAAAAAATTTCTATTTAATCTTAGTTTAATCTTTGTCTAAATAAATTTTATAGAAGACTTCCATAATGTATTAATTTAAAATTAAAGTCTTCTATTCTTTTTGACACATTTTATTTTTTTGCAGCATAGAATAGACCAAGGAAGGTGGTAATAGTGAAAAAAATAATTAATACTAAACTTTGCCCTATTCTAAGTGCAAAAATAATGTCTCAATCCATGGAAGATGTGCCTGTAATCGTACAATTTAATAATAGTGGATCAAATCTAAAAAAGAATATCAATAATTTATCTAATAGAATCAAGACTAACTTACCTCTAATAGATGGATTTGCTGGGCTTATGTCTACTGAAACCATATATCGGATTGTAAATAGTCCAGAGGTAGATTACATCAGTTTTGACTCAAAGGTATACACGCTATTAGATATTGCAACTCCTACTATGGATGCATACTTTCCTCATGACAAAGGCTATGAAGGTAAAGGCATTACAGTAGCTGTAATCGATACAGGTGTAGCTCCTCATTATGATTTAACTAGACCTACTAATAGAATCGTTGGGTTTAAAGATATGATAAGTGGTAAAGAAATTCCATATGATGATAATGGTCATGGTACTCATGTAGCTGGAATTATTGCAGGAAATGGATTGTCCTCTAATGGGAAATATATGGGAGTAGCTCCTAAAGCCAATATATTGGGAATCAAAGCTTTAGATCAATATGGTGGAGGAAGCACTTCTGATATAATTGCAGCTATATCATATGTAGTAGAAACTAAGGACAAATATAATACAAAAATAATAAATATCTCTTTAGGTACTCCTGCGAATAACTCATGTGACAAAGATCCTTTATGTAAAGCTGTTGATATGGCTGTAAAAGCAGGATTAATAGTAATTGCTGCTGCAGGTAATAGTGGTCCTAAAGAAGGTACTATATTATCTCCAGGTATTAGTAGGAATGTTATAACTGTTGGAGCTGTTGATGATAAAAGAACTATAGATCCATCTGATGATACCATTGCTCCATTCTCTAGTCGCGGTCCAACTATAGAAGGTCTAATGAAACCTGATATAGTAGCTCCTGGAGTAAATATAAAATCTTTATCTAATACTAAATTAGATAGTTATGCTTCTCTAAGCGGTACATCTATGGCTACACCTTTAGTTTCAGGCTCCGTGGCACTTTTATTAAATAAGCATGGAAATCTTTCACCACAAGAAATAAGGGATAGGATTACAGCATCTTGTATAGATTTAAAAGAATCAAAAGAAAATCAAGGAGCGGGTATGTTGAACCTTAAAATGTTATTTGGAGATACAATAAATAAGATAGAAAATAATCAACAAGTAAATTCAATATTTGGTGAAAGTGAAATCTTTGAGAGTATATTAATATTATTAGTAATCGTTTTTCTATTAGACTCTAGATTCTAAAACAAATAGAGGAAGCGAAGGCTTCCTCTATTTTAAATAGTTACTTGGATTATAATTTTTTCCATTTTTTAAGACTTCAAAATGAAGATGTGATCCTGTGGATCTACCAGTATTTCCCACATTAGCTATATGTTGACCCTTATATACTTTATCTCCTACTTTTACCAGTATCTTACTACAATGAGCATATCTAGTCTTAAAACCATTTCCATGATCAATTTCAACTAAGTTACCAAAAGCACCTCTATATCCTGCATATACTACTTTACCTCCATCAGCAGCATTTATAGCTGTTCCCGTTTTTGCTGCAATATCAAGACCTCTATGCATCCTTCCATTTCTCATACCATATCTAGAAGAAATAGTTCCCCTAGTAGGCATTGAAAATGCGCCTGTTGCAACTGTTTTAGGAGGTTCTTTAGTACCTTTAATTATAACTTCTGTAGTAGGATTTTGAAGTATCTCTTCTTTCACAATCTCTTTCTCTACTAGAATACCATTATGCTTTACTTCATTTGCTACGACTTTTCTTTCACCATTAGCACCAGTTACCTTGGTTTTCTTCTCAGTTTTATACATCTTATCATTATATTCAAATTCTGTTTCATACTTTATTTTTTCAGTATACTCTACTTCTGCCACTGTAGCTACTGTAAGAACAGGTTTTGGTACAACTAATTTTACCTCATCACCTATTTGTATCTTCTCTGGATTCTTATCTGGATTAGCAGATATTAAGTCATCAACAGATAAGTTATATATCTTTGCTATAGTCCAAAAACTTTCTCCTACTTCAACTGTATGAGTTTTTATCTCCTCTGAACTTGTCAATAAATAATTGTATAAATCTTCTACATTGCCGATTTTGTACAATGGCATCTCTTTTTTAGCTATTTCTACATTTTCAACTATCTTTATTTCTTTTATATTAGTATCTTCTTTGTTACTCTCTTCATAAGGCTGCTTTATTCTATTAATTATATCTTCAATTTCTTCTTTAGTCTTTAATGCCCCTACTTCCATATCATTGACTTTAAGTACATATCCATATACTAAAAAACTAATCTTTGACTTAATTTCTTTTTTCAATTCATCACTAGATGTTATTAGATCGTCTTTAGCTTTTACTTCCTGAAATTTAACATCCTTATCTAAAACTATATCTATATTATATGTACCTGCTAATTCTTTTTCTAGATTATCCATTATAGATAAAACTTCTTCTTGTTGCCTAATAGTACCTACTTTATCCTCACCAAGATAAACATCGAATGCTTTCAATCTAATTTGACTAGCTTTATATCCTGTAATACTTAAAGCTATTATAGATATAATCATTAATCCAGTTAGAACCATTTTCATATGTATGCTTTTAAAATTTATATTTTTAATTTGAATTTTCTTACCGCAATCAATAATTTTATTTATTTTTTTTCTTATATACTCTAAACTCATTCTTATATGATTGGGATTTTCCATATTGTACCCTCCTAGTCCAAGACTATCTAAATCACATTTGTAATCTGTTTGTAATCATTCTGTAACAATTATATCACAGATTATTTTTTTTTCAACTCTCTAGCATGTCTAATTAGTCTTATTATATTCTATTTGCCATAGTTTATACATCTACTAATATTCTAGTCATTTCAACGTATTTCTATATCATTTATTATGTTATAAAAATCATATTAAAAATATTAAAATTTCTTAATATTTTTTTATTCTTATCAGTAAAAGTATTTATATTTATTTTAAGGTAATACTTCTAATATCCTTTTATCTTTAATACAAATAAATAATAAGAGAAATAGGAGGGTATAATGAACATATTTATAAAAAATAACTACATAGACTCATCTTCGCCTTTTGCTTTATCTAGATTTTCAAATCTAGTTTTCAAGTATTTGTCCGAAGAACATGAAAGAAACAGAGACTTAGTCATACTTTGTATTGGAACGGATAGATCTACAGGAGATGCTCTAGGTCCCCTAGTGGGGCATAAACTATCCCCAATAATAAAAAACTTTAAAGATGTGAGTCTAATAGGTACTTTAGAATATCCTATTCATGCTCAAAATCTGGAGGAAAGTCTTGATAAGATAAATGAAAACCATAGAAACCCTTTTATAATTGCTGTAGATTCTTCTCTCGGTAAGCAAGATCGTATAGGCTATTTATCGATTAAAAACTCTCCTTTAAGACCAGGAGCTGGTGTCAATAAAGTATTGCCTGCCGTAGGAGATATAGCAATTACTGGAATTGTAAATATTGGTGGAATGATGGAATTTATGGTATTACAAAATACTCGATTATCTTTAGTAATGAATATGGCTGATATTATATCAAAAAGTATTTATTTATCACTTTCTAGATTATATAGTGATAAGGATGAAAGTTATATATTAGAAAAGTAGCCTTCGGCTACTTTTCTTCACATAATACATTTAATTTTTTATCTTCCATAGAAAACACGATCTCTTTCATATCTGGAGCTATTTCTCCGTCTATATTTATATATATTTTATCTCTTGTCTCTACCTTAATAGTTTTTCCCTTATACATTTTAACATACTTCTTATATTTAATATGATTCCCTTTAAAAATAGTAGGAAATAAAAATAGTAGCTTTAATTTATTAATATTCGAAACTATACATATATCTAAGTATTCATCATCAACTTTTGCCATAGGTAAAATTTTCATTCCACCACCATAATATTTCCCATTGCCAACTGCCAACAATATTATCTTTTCTTCCATAACATTATCGTCTATAGTTATTTTCACTTTCTTTTTTTTGAAACTTAATAATGTATATATAACGCTGACAGCATAAGATATTCCACTCTTTATTACCGTCTTTATACTTTGATTATTTATTACAACTTCTGCATCAAACCCAACGCTAGCTATATTTAAAAAATTAGAATCATTAACACACCCGATATCTATATCTTTTTTTAGTCCCCTACATAAAGTTTCTAATGCCTTAACGGGCTCTGTTGATATACCTAAACTTTTTGCCATATCGTTTCCTGTACCTCCGGGGACAATACCTAGGGTACCTTTACCTGTGTTAATTAATCCCCTAGCCACTTCATTTACAGTTCCATCTCCACCTACTGCAACTGTTATTTCATAATTCTCTACACTGTCTTCTGCAATATTGATAGCCTCTTTAGGTCTTGTAGTTAACTTTATTTCATAATCTTTTTTATGCTTATTCATTATCTCCTTAATTAATGGAATCAGTCCCTTAGCCTTTCCTCCACCAGCAACAGGATTTATAATAAAAAGAATTTTACTCATCTGCAATTATCCCCCTATTAAAGAGTCTTTTCATTATATTCACCCATTACTGCTCTATCTATGGCTTGCATTTCCTCTACAGATAATGGATATATAGATTTGCCAAACTTAATTGGTTTTGCATAGCTAGTAGTATGTTCTCTGCCATAAATACTGGTGAGAACAAAGCCATTTTGGAACTTGTCCAATAATGCAATAGAAAAACTTAAATCTGACCCCATATCACCAAAGGCATTATACCTTACAAAGCCAACCTTTTGAATAGCAAAGGCTAGCTTTGTTTCAATATTTTTCATGTTTTCTTCTATATTATTCATATCTACACGAATATCTTTCAATTCTTCACCAGTTTTTATTAGAAGTTCTTCTACATTTACACCCTTTACACCTCTAGTAAACTCATTATATTTCTTTTTTATCTTTGATATTCTTATCTCAGCTATTAGATATAATACTAATAATACAAGTAATGCTGCAATAAGTCCTATCATAATCTCTATATTGTACGATGCCACAAAATCTCTTAGCTGAACCATATAACTTCTCCTCTCTATACTTCCTTGGCTATTTCCCTTAACGCTTTAATAGCAAATTCTATTTCTTCATGGGTATTTTCATATCCAAAGCTAAATCTAACTACTCCTTGCTCAAAAGTTCCTATAGTCTTATGTGCTAAAGGAGCACAATGCAGTCCTGGTCTTACTGCAATATCATATTCTTCATCTAAAATATAACTTACTTCAGATGAGTCTGCATCTCCTATGTTTAAAGCAACGACTGGTGCATGATAACCAGGTTCTAGACATCCGTAAAGCTTAATTCCATCTATTTTTGATGCTTCTTCAATAAAATGCTTTGTAAGACTTTCCTCTTTGTTTCTAATGTTTTCTATACCTTCTTCAAATATATATTTAATACCAGCACCAAGTCCTATTATACCAGGAGCATTTGGTGTACCAGATTCAAATTTATCTGGAACTACATCAGGTTGATCCAATGAATGGGAAATACTACCTGTACCGCCTTGAAAAATTTCAGCTAATTCTATACCATCTCTAATATAAAGCCCACCAGTACCTTGGGGTCCTAATAATCCTTTATGACCTGGGAAGGCAAGAAGGTCTATATTCATCTTTTCAACATCAATATCATAAACTCCAGCTGATTGGGCACCATCTACTAGATAAATTATTCCATGTTTTTTTGCAATCTTTCCAATAGTTTCAATATCCATTATATTTCCTGTCAAATTTGAGATATGAGTAGTTACAATCATTTTAGTTTCTGGTCTTATGCTCTCTTCAATATGTTTTGGATTGATTCTCCCCTTAGAATCTCCCTGTACTATGGTATTTGTAATCCCTAATTTTCCTAAAAAGGTGATAGGTCTTAAAACAGAATTATGTTCCATAGAGGTAGTGATCACATGATCACCTGGTTTTAAGGCTCCTTTTATAGCCATATTTAAACTTTCTGTACAATTAAATGTAAATATTACATCCATAGGATTTTTTATATTAAAGAGTTTACTAATTTGAGTCCTAGTATCAAATATTCCCCTACTTGCTTTTAATGCTTTTTTATGGCCTGACCTTCCTGGATTAGCGCCATAGTCTATCATAACTTCCATTATAGTATCATAGACTATCTTTGGCTTTGGATAAGATGTTGCTGCATTATCGAAATATACCATAAAATCACTCCCATTTTCTAATCATCATTTTATATTAATCCTCATTATAAGCTTCAATAAAATCAAATTTTTCCACATCAAATAACCCCATATCTGTAAGCTTTAATTTGGGTATTACTGGTAGAGCCATAAATGCTAAGGTCATGAAAGGATCTATATTTTTATTTACCTTCAATTCCTCATAGGATATCTTCATCATTTCTTTTAAAGTAGAATTTGTTTCCTCGATAGGTTTAGATGTCATTATACCACCAATCTCTAGAGGCAAGCTTTTTAATACTTTTCCTTCAGATACAAGTGTAAGTCCTCCACCAATCCTTTTTATTTCTTCAATAGCTATTAAAATATCTTCATCATTATCTCCTATGATTATTATATTATGTGAATCATGACCTACTGTTGAACCTATAGCACCATTTTTTAAATTAAAATTTTCAATAAGTCCTACTCCTATATTACCTGTAGCTAAATGCCTTTCAATTACTACAAGTTTCAATATATCATCATTAGAAAAATCAAAATATCCATCTACTATATTTACTTTTTTTACTACTCTGTCGGTAACTAAACTATCTTCTATTACACCTATTATATTGGCCTTATTTGTTTTCATAGGAATTTGGATATCTTCTATCATTATATCTTTTATCTTTACAGATTCAGTCATATTTTCTGGCAAATATATTGCAGAATCGAACAAAGCCCTATTGTTCTCAGCTACTAATTTTCCACTTTTAAATACCTTTAATATATTTAAATCATCTAAATTATCTATTACTACTAAATCTGCCGTATATCCTGGTGCTATGGCTCCCTTATCTTTTAGTCCATAACATTCCGATGGATTTAATGTAGCCATTCTAACAGCATCTACTGGATTAATGCCGGACTTTATTGCCAGCTTAATATTAAAATCTATACTACCTTCATTAATTAAATCATCAGGATGCTTATCATCAGTACAAAGCAAAAATCGTCTCAAGTTATCTTTATTTACTCCATGGACTATGTTTCTTAAGTCTCTTGCTGCCGAGCCTTCTCTAAGAAGGACATACATACCAAGCCTAATGCGATCTATTACTTCCTCTATAGTAGAGCATTCATGCTCTGTTTTTATTCCTGCAGCCACATATGCATTTAAATCTTTGTTACTGATCATAGGTCCATGACCGTCTATTATCATATCATTAAACAAAACTAATTTATCTAATACATTATCATCTGCAGATATAACTCCAGGATAATTCATCATTTCACCTAATCCAATTACATTATCTTCATCTATTAAATCTCTTAGCTCTTTAGCTTCTAATATAGCACCTGCATTTTCAAAATTTGTAGAAGGTACACAACTAGGTAACATTACTTGAACATCTAATGGAACATTTTTACTATCCTCAATTATATATTTTATCCCTTCTATACCTTTAACATTTGCTATTTCATGCGGGTCAGCTATAATTGTAGTTACTCCTCTAGGCACTATTACTTTAGCAAATTGAGAAGGAGATGACATAGATGATTCTATATGAACATGACTATCTATAAATCCAGGAGACAAATACTTACCTTCTAAATCTATTTCATTCTCACCTTTATATTCTCCTATTCCTACTATCCTTCCATTATCAATAGCTACATCACCTTTAATTATTTCACCGCTGAAAACATTTATTATATTTGCATTTTTAAGTACCAGTTCCGAATTTTTAGCACCCTTAGCCTTAATTATGATATCCTTAAGTTGTTCCTTAAACATTCTGTTCCCCCCTAAGCTTTTAATAATGAAGACTTTTCTACTTATACTACTATTATACTACATTATTTTTATTATTACATAAAGAAAAAGAGAAGGTTTTCCTTCTCTTATCCTAATCTTTTGTATACTATATCCAATAATTTTTCTTTTAATTTCTTTCCTTCATTTAGAAGATTATTCACCTTAGCTGAAATCTCTTTCTTGAATTCTTCATCTTTAATGCTGCCTAGGTTAATAGTTACATTAAACAGGGCTCCTTCTAATCCTGAATAAGCTAATAATGTACCTACCCCAACATCTGTAATAGCATTTACATTTCCGTAATTAGCAAAAACTTCTTGTAGCTCTAATATTCTCAAGCATTTTTCAGCACATCTTAGAGGAACCTCTAAAGCTATCTTATATCCTTCTTGTATTGCTTTTGTTCTTGCTGCTTTTTCCTCATCAGTTTCTTTTGGAAGTTTGAAAGCTTCCATTACCTTATCAAAGGCTTTTGTATCCTCGTCTACAATACTACTCAATTCTTCAACAAGTTTTTCAACTTCTTTTGAATTTTGAGCTATTTCTGACTTAATCTCATCTGAAAGCTCTTCATACGCTTTTTTACCAACTGTCAAATTGTTAACCATATTAGTAAGTGCTCCTCCGAGGCTACCTACCAAAGCTGCAACGCTTCCACCTCCTGGTGTAGGCTCTCCACTAGCTGTAGCAGCTATGTATTCCTTTAGGCTTTTGTCTATAAACATTTACATGCACCTCCTAGTTGTATTTTACTATAAATGTTGAAAAAAGGGAACATCAATTGTTCCCTTTTCATAATCTTTATTTATTATATAATTATCTTATTTATTCTTATCTTTGTTGCTTTATAAATGTAGTATCATAATCCTTTAATATAGCAGATGCTTGTGGTGCTAATATTAAAAGACCTATTAAGTTAGGAATAACCATCAGACCATTAAACGTATCTGCCAAATCCCATACTAAATCAACTTTCATAAATGAACCTAGAATGATAAAGCCAAGTACTAAAATTCTATAAACATTTACAGCCTTAGGCCCAAATAAGTATTTGATATTTGCTTCTCCAAAGAAATACCATCCTATTATAGTAGTAAATGCAAAGAAGAATAAACTAATAGCTATAAATACTAATCCAAAACTACCAAGGCCTAGTTGAAATGCCTTTTGAGTCATTTCTATACCTGTAAGGCCTAGAGTATTAGCTCCTGTAACTAAGTTGATTAATGCTGTAACTGTACATATAACTAATGTATCTATTATAACTCCAACCATGGCAACCATACCTTGTTGTGCTGGATGATCTACCTTTGCAACTGCATGGGCATGTGGTGTTGAACCCATACCAGCCTCATTGGAGAATAATCCTCTTGCAATACCAAATCTAACAGCCTGCTTCATTGTAACCCCTAAAGCTCCACCTACTGCTGCCTGAGTAGTGAATGCACCTGTAAATATACTTTTAAATGCTGGCCCTATTGCAGAAGGATTTTTAAATATTATTACAAAACTACCTATGATATAAAGTAGAGCCATAAATGGTACTACTAACTCTGCAAAGCTAGCAATTCTACTCATACCACCTATTAGTATAAGAGCTACAAATATTGCAGTTGCAACTCCTATAATAACCTTATTAAATCCAAATGCTGCATTAACAGCAGTTGCTATTGAGTTTGATTGAACCATATTACCAACAAATCCTAATGCTATTATTATAGTAACAGCAAAAAATCCTGCCAAAAATTTACTTTTTACACCTTTTGATAGATAATAAGCTGGACCTCCTGTAACTTCATCGCCAGATCTATCTGCATATTTTTGCGCAAGTACGGCCTCTCCAAAATTAGTAGCCATACCTAGTATTGCAGATACCCACATCCAGAAAATAGCTCCTGGACCGCCTGCCGCTATAGCTGTTGCTACACCTGCTAGGTTACCTGTACCTACCTGTGCCGCTACTGCAGTAGCCAAAGCTTGGAAAGATGTCATTCCATCTGCATCAGCTTTTTTGTCCTTTTTAAATATTCCTCCAAAAGCCTGCTTAAATCCTGCTCCAACTTTACTGATTTGTGGGACTCCTAGTCTAAAAGTATAATAAATTCCTATAAACAACAAAGCATAAATTAAAAACTTTTCCCACAAAAATTCGTTTATTAAGGTAACAAACTCTTGCATTAAAACCTTCCTCCTCTTCTAGTATAATAAATTTTTATGACACAGTTCTTAATATATCATTTCTCTATAGTTTTGTAAACTATATTTTGTTAATTTTTCTTCAAACATTGTACCTTATTCTAATTCCTCTGTTTTATATTGCCTATTTTATATATAAATAATCCACTTTTTTGAATAAAAAAACAACCATTTTTTGGTTGATTCAAATTGTCAACATTTCTATATACCAATAGTTTTTTATTTAGAATTTAATTTTCCCTTAAAATATGCTACAATTAACATTATTGGGATAATATACATAACTAATAGCTATCCATAAAATTTATATAATTAGCGAGGGATTTAAATGAATAATGATATATCTAGTTATTTAGATAAGTTTGACAATCAAACAGTTCAAAGATTCTATTCAATACATGAACTTATCTTTGGCAGTACATCTAAAAAAATAGATGAAAAATTGTGGGCTAAGCTGCCTTCATATTATGTTGAAGATAGATTTATTCGCATTATACCATTTAAAGATCATATCAATATTGAAGCAAATGCTGTACCTTTTTATAAAGAAGAACTTTCTGAATATAAAATAACTCCTAAAGGTATGTTGCAAATTTTTCATAATCAACCAATTCCTATTAAATTACTAGAAGAGATATTTAAAAAAACCCTGGAATAACCAATTACTTGGATAAAACGTATAGATATTATTTATTTCCCTGTATTATTTTAAAAAATATAATCCCTGACGAATGAGTTGTCTAAATATGAAATTATGTTTTTTATCTTATGCTCGGTTTAACAGGTTTTGGAGTTTTAAGATATGAATTTTTATAAAATCAAATGGCTTTTCAATTTTAATGTAATCAAAAAGCCATAAGCCAATAATCTAAATCAACATTTATAGGCTGATTTTTATATCATATGGAGATCACTCCATTTATGACTATTTTAGCATTTCCTCCAATTTTAACCACTGACTTCTCATTCTTTTCTATAATTTCACAGTAAATAGTACTAGGTCTATTCATAGATTGACCTTGATAAGATATTATATTATTATCTTCAATTAAATTGTTTTTCTTTAAAAAATAAATTAAAGCACCATTTGATGTTCCTGTAGCAGCTTCCTCATCAATCCCTACTAAAGGAGCAAAATTTCTCGTATATACAACGCTTGAATTTATTTCTGGTAAATGAAATGCATGTACACCAGTTACACCTAAATCTTGAGAAATCTTTGCTAAAGTTTTCATATCAATATCTAATTTATCTAATACTTCCTTTTTCTTTATAGGTAATATAATATCTGGGAGACCCGTAGAGATTATTTCTGGATATATTATATCATCTGATACCCCAACTTCATTTATATTAATCCCCATAGATTCAATTAAAGGAGATATATCACTAATTGAACCAATTTTCTTAGGAGTAGCTTGTTCCATAAATATTTTATCTACTTTACCATTTTTGAATATTATATCAACAGACAGTTTACCTGCTTTTGTATCTTGATAAACCGTTTTTACACCATCAGCAATGGACGTAATATATCCCATTTTTGCTAAAGTATAAAATGTTGCAATTGTAGCATGTCCACATAAATCTACTTCACAAACGGTCGTGAAAAATCTTACTGTAAATAAATCATCCTCCCTTGAAGTGACAAATGCAGTCTCAGATAAGTTCATTTCCTTGGCAATATTTTGCATTATATCCTCGGTTAGATACTTAGCATCTAAAACTACTCCAGCTGGATTTCCTCCAAAAGCCTTATCAGAAAAAGCATCTACTTGATATATATTTAATTCCATATATTTCTCCTTTCAATCTTTCTAAATAAAATATATGCTTACTTAGTTAAAACTTCTATGATTCTCTCCAAATCTTCATATCCATAATATTCTATTTCAATTTTTCCTTTTTTATTTCCTTGTATCAAATTAACCTTTGTGCCTAATGTTCTCATTAAATTTTCTTCTAAATCCATTATATGAGGATCTCTATTTTCTTTACTATTGGTACTTTTAGTTGCTATAGTTTTTTTGTTAGTCATTTCCTCTGTCTGTCTGACATTTAAATTATTATCTATTATTTTTTTTGCAGCCAATAATTGTTGTTGTTTATCTTTAATACCTAATAGAACTTTACCGTGACCAGATGTTAACTCTCCTTTAGCTATATAGTCTATAATTTCATCTTCTAAATTTAAAAGTCTAACTGTATTTGCTATATATGATCTAGATTTTCCTACCTCATTTGCTAATTCTTCTTGAGTCAGATTATAATCTTTCATTAATTTCTTATATGCTAAAGCTTCTTCTATAGGATTTAGATCTTCTCTTTGAATATTTTCAATCAAAGCAAATTTTGCTGACATCTCTGTATTTACATCTTTTATAATACAAGGAACTTCCTCTAGTCCAGACGCCTTACAGGCTCTTAGACGTCTCTCCCCTGCTATTATTTCATATTTATTTTTTACCTTCCTAACTATAATTGGTTGTATTAGTCCATGTATTTTTATGGAATTAGTTAAATCTGATAGTGCATCTTCGTGGAATTCTTGTCTCGGTTGGTTCTCGTTAGGTATAATCAATTTTATATCTATGTTTTCAACGAACTCATTTGACGGTTTGCCTTCATCAACTGTTATTTCTTCAGAAATTAAAGCAGATAATCCTTTACCCAACCCTCTTTTTTTTACACTCATATTATCACTCCTCAACTAATTCTAAAAACTCTTCAGCTAACTCCATATATGCCTCTGCACCCTTTGATTTAGAATCATAATCCATAATTGATAATCCATAGCTTGGTGCTTCAGCTAATCTTACATTTCTAGGAATAAGACTTACGTAAACCTTTCCTTTAAAAAAACTTTTTACTTCATCTACTACTTGTATGGATAAGTTTGTCCTACCATCAAACATGCTAAGAACAACTCCTTCAATTTCTAGGTTAGGATTCAATCCTTTCTTTACAAGTTTTATTGTTTCAAATAATTGGCTTACACCTTCTAATGCATAGTACTCACACTGAATAGGTATGATTACACTGTCAGAAGCAACTAATCCTATTACAGAAAGTATTCCTAAGGATGGAGGACAATCTATGAAAATATAGTCGTATTTATCTTTAACATTTTCTAATTTGCTTATTAGTATCTTTTCCCAATTTCCTTCTCTAGCTAATTCTATTTCTAAGCCTGCTAATTCATTATTTGATCCAATTATGCTTACACCCTCTGCTGAAGTTTCTCTAATAGCATCCTTCAAATCCACTTTATTTACCAATACATCATAGATAATAGGATATCCATCATTTTTCTCCACTCCTAGTCCGGAGGTTGAATTACCTTGAGGATCAATATCAATCAAAAGAACTTTCTTTCCTAACCTTCCTAATCCTGCACTTAAATTTATGGTGGTTGTAGTCTTTCCAACACCACCTTTTTGATTGAATATGGATATAATTTTGCCCAAAAAACCACCACCCTGTGTTTCATCTTATTACTTATATGATATCAGATTATGTTAATATTTGAAAGAAATCTTTAATGTTCCACGTGGAACATTAAAGGAATAGCAAAACTAATTTTCATAGAAATATGTAGCAGATTTATGAATTAGTTCTTCAATACCAAATTTATAGTACGGCATTAACTCATCTGCTTTCCAAATATCTACCCAAACTATTTCAGAAATTTCTTGAGGATTTTCAATTGAAATATTTCCTCCAATAATTTCCCCTCTAAATGTGATAAAAACGACATGTTCATCTTCCTCTTCAAAAAAACATTCGTTTACAGCAGCTACATCTTTGATCTTTACTAAAAGACCTGTTTCCTCACGTACCTCCCTAATAACAGCCTGTTCTAAAGTCTCATCTTTTTCTACTGCACCTCCAGGCATAGACCAACTATCACTATCACAATTATATACCATAAGTATCTGTTTACTTTCTTCATTGTATATTAGGCAATACACAACATTTACTTTTTTCAATTATATCACTCCTCAGAATAAAACTAGTCAAACTTATTGAAGAAATATGTTACGTCATTATCCTTTCCATCACTTGTTTTTTCACCACCAGATTTTTCATACAATGCACAGGCACCAGTATTGTTTTTTTGTGTAAATAAAAAAAATCTACAAATACCCATCAGCTTACATAAATTCTTTATATCGGTAAGCATCTGAAATCCAATGCCTTGCCTCTGATACTCCGGGAGCACGCCTACTTCATGAATGTATAGCATATTTCCTTTGCTATCAAGTCGATTAAGCTCATATCCATATGCAAATCCAATTATTTTTCCTTCTTGAACACACGCAAAAATCCAATTGTTTGGATTTAAAAGAAATTGTCTTGCATTTTCCCCATCAATAAATCCATTTCTAAAATCCTTTTCCATTTGTAATACAATATCTAAATCAGAGAGACCTAACTTTCTAAATTCCCGTTTTGTTATCATATTAGCACCTCATTGCATAAATAATTTTCTAATTAAAATTTAATATCATAGTAAATATAAAAGATCTTCTATTAAAAAGTTAAATCCTTTTTTTGAAATCCATTAAGGTCAAATCCTTTTTAAAAATAAAAAACAAATGAGGACTTTATTATAGATTATAGAAGTATCTATTTATTCTATTTCTTTACCTGATTGACATTTATAATTTCTAATCATCATTCCTTGAGCTTTAAACATTCCTTGTTTTTTATAAAATGATTGTAAGTCTTCATCGCATAGTAAATCTATCATATAAAAATCATTTAGTTCCTCTAACATCCTTTTAACTAATTCAGTTCCTATACCTTGATTCTTATATTGAGGCAACACCTCTAGAAGAGGAATATATGCAGATAAAACTCCATCACTAATAGCATTTATAAAACCAATTATCATATTATTTTCATCTATAGCAACTATAGATTTATAACTACCTTCTAAAATTTCTCTATGTTTTTCTACACTAGGTGGATTTGGCCATCCATCAAAGAAGCCTTGTCCTATTTCTAAGTATTTTAAATTTGAAGAGTATGTTTTATACTGAATCAATTTTCTCACTCCTTTATAAATATTAATTTCCTTTAAGATAATAACAAATAGCTTATTAATGTTCCACATGGAACATTAATTATTATATCTCCCTTCTTCTAAAAATGAACCATACATCATAAAACTTCACTCCTCCAAATATCCAATAAAGATACCTTTTAGAAGTAAAATAACATTTTCCTGCTATTAATCTAGGTTTTGATCTTTCGATAGGTCTTAAGCTCATTTAGCTCACCTATCTCCCCTATTATACTTTTTAATTTTCTGCTCCTTAATTATATAACTTATAAAAACAGCTCCTATTGAAACAATTGATTTAATCTTCCAAAGATGAAAGAAGTTTCTTATTAAATAGTCTATTGGTCTAAACATCAGAAATTTAATAGGCGAAACATAGTCTATCTTTACACCTGGAAAGAATCCGAACAATATATATATTATAATAAAAGCTATAAAAAAATTGCTTTTATTATCCTTCATTTTCTTCACCTCATTTTATGCTAAGCTAATCTATCTTAATCATATCATAAATAAATTTAGTTTAGTGATTATTAAGTAATTTGTAATGATAATGTAATTTGATAATAAGGATTATTGTATTGATTTTAAATTGTTAGTTATATTACTTCTTGGGTATATCTAATTTAAGTATAAATAAATATAAATAAGGAGTGATCCAATGACTAATATAAAGGTATTTTCGGACTTTGCTTGCCCCTTCTGCTATATAGGATTTTCAATAGCTAATAAGCTGATACAAGAAACCCCTGACATAAATATTGAATGGTTACCCTATGAATTAGATCCCGACTTGTCCTTAGAGGGAGTTTATTTAACTAATCATATTCCTCAAGAGCAAATAGATATGAGCTACAGAAGAATTGAAAGACTTGGTTCAGAATATGGATTAATATATAATAGTAAAATTAAAAAATTTAACACCCATAGATTGCATAAGGCAGCTCTTTATGCACATGAAGAAGGCAAGTATTACGAGTTTGCTAAAGAAGCTTTTAAAACAATTTTTGAATATGGTAAAAATGTTGGAGAACCTATAATAATTAATGAAATAGGATTAGTAGCTGGACTAAATATAGTAGAAATGAATAATTGTATTGACAATGGCAGCTTTGATGAAAAGATGAAAGAAGCTAAATATTTAGCATCTGTATACGAAATAGATAGTGTACCTACCTTTATAGTAAATGATAAGAAGAAAGTAGCACTATTAAAAGATTATGAAAAATTTAAGAAAGATTTATTAGAGTAAATCTTTTAAATCAATAAATGTTCCACGTGGAACATTTATTGATTTATTTTTTTAATTTTTGATTTTTTATGTTTTCTAGACTTATTATTCAATAATATTTTATATGATTAATTGCTAACGACAGTTCTATTGAGATAAATTAACATATCCCTTTAAATATATCTGTGTAAATAATTCTTCCATTTAACTCTTTTTAGTAAAATATACTTTCTTTTTAGTAAAATAAATTTTGCTGAAAATCTTATTTCAAAACCATTTTCATCATAGTATTCGCATCTATTACGTAAAAAATATAACTTTTAAAATACTAAAGATAATGCCCAATTGTTATAGCATCATATAACTTTAATTGATACATAATATCCATTTGGTTATATCCCTTGGTCTTACTAATAGTTCTAAAAATTCATACTCTACTCGATGACAACCTAAAAAATACATTACTACCAAATAATCGATACTTTTTTTACATAATTTTATTTGTAAATGTTTTCATAATAATATGATAACTAAATATAATTAGCTCTTCAACAACAATATTTAAGAACCTTTTACTATATAATTTCAATAATCCATTGAAAAGCACTATAGGCTCAAATTTAAGTTATACTTGTTAATCATACCTATTATATGGACATCCTCTGAAAAGTTTCTTAAATCTCAAAATACAGCCTCGTTTTTAATAGCCCATCTGGTAAATTTTAGACATTGGTTAAAACAAAATCGGAAATAATTTAAAAATATTAATATATGATAATACTAAAAAATATTTTTATAATATTTATATAAAATTTAATAATGAACTTTATATTATGAAGCAAACTATTATAAGTGATTATTTTTGGATAGCCCGTCGTACAATTCTCCAAGTTCTACTTGCAGATAAGACAATAAGTTACTAATGAAATTATTTATAGATCATAACTTTAAAAACCTTATAAAATACCTTTAGTCTTTAAATATTCTTCTGCTTTTTCTATTCTTCGTCCATTATTTTCTACAAAGAGGTCATAGCGTCGCTTAATCCACATATAAGTTTTATCTCTAACATATGAATCATCTGCGCCCTGAATAAAAGGAACACAAGCAGTAAATGAGTCAAAGCTCAATAGAGCCTCAAAACATTCCAGTTGTTGAATGTCCTTTCTAGTAACGTTTACATAACCTTCTAACATATATTCTTTTAAATCAATACCAAACCATGAATAACAAAGAATTAATGTATTTGCAATATCATATCGACAATCAACAATCTTTGACTTTTCCCAATCCAAAATATACAGCTGTTTTTTATCAGTAAATATAACATTCCAAAAATGATAATCGCCATGATTAAGGCAAATATTATTAAAGTTAACCTCTTTAAATCTTCTACAGAGTGAATCAAGAATTTCTAAATATTCCATTTCCCCTAGATTTATTATTCTATTTTTTAGTGATTCTATATAATCATTAAAATACTTCTTTTGGCTTGTGTAGTAACCAGGAATTACCTCTTTAACTGGATTAATATCTAGGGAGTGAATATACCCAAGTGTCTCTCCAAATTTTTTCATCAAATATTCAAATTGTTCTTTATCATCTATGTAGATTCTATCGAGAGTTTCACCCCCAATCTTTTCCATAATAATTAAAGTCTTTTCTTCATCTTCAAAATATATTTCTGGAATATTTATATAATCGCTATTAAGATAACTTTTAAATATAGCCAGTTCTTTTTTATATTTTGTAACACCACTATTACCTTTATAAACCTTTGAATAATCCTTAAAAACAACATCCTTAGAGAATTCAAGTTGATTTATATAATATTTAAGATTAAACATAGCTATATCATTACTAAAGCCTTCATTAACGAATTATAGATTTGTCATTTCTATATCTACTTGCTCTTTAGTTTTCTTTTCAATTAATTTTTTTACATTTTCACTAAGTCTCTCCCTATCCATAGTCCTCCCCTCATATCTTAATACTTTATCAGCCATATCATATACCTATTAATATCTTCTATTTTCTCTGCTGTAATTTTATAAATTCATAATATAAATGTAAAAACCTAATAATTATACTCATGGTCACCAACCTTTATTTTTTGAATTAATGCCTCATCCTTCCATGATTTCCTTATTTCTATTAGATTTAAAACATTATATCTTCTCTTATCTAAAAAAGATATCATCTTATCATTATTAGGATTTACCCAATTATAAACTGTGTCTTCTCCTAGCTCTCTTGCAATAGTTTCCGCTTTTTCATATAACTTTGATGCCTATCCCCTTCTTCTTGAATCATGAGAAACAAATAAAGACTCAGCCCACACTACGCTATCATCAATTCTACAAACTAAATATCCTAATAACTCTTTCCTATCATCTTCTACAACAAATACAGGATATTTTGCCTCCATATATTCTTCAAACTCTTCTCTTCCTTGCTCAATATTAATAGATGATTTAATTTCCTTAAGTTCCTTTAGTTTTTCTCTAAACCTTGCTATCAATATTGATATTTTCTTTTCATCTTCAAATTTTGCTAATCTTATATCATAGTTTCCCCCTATGAAATCTAGTTTCAACATTTAGATATTTATATAAATCTAATACATTCTATTACTATTCTAGAAGCTAATTCCTAGATTTATTATAAATTATCTTCTGTCCTCAACTTTCATCATCAATATCTATAATTATTTTTCTACAATTAGAACATTTGTAGCTTTTTACCTTTGCTTCAGATAAAAGATTATTTTTATTTAATTTTTCTGATTCAAATACCCAAGCTTCTAAGATCGGCTCTATATTTTCCGGTAGCCATATTATTCCTTTCTGTACTCCATACCCTCCTCCGTAAATAAATCCGGAAATAAGTTTTTTACCGCAATATGGACAATTCATATTACACCCCCAAGATATTAATAAATTCATTGATATACTACATCTACTTTTGTGTATCCTGATAACTTATTTATAAATCTAATATTTTCTTTATTTTATAATTTACTAGCCTTTAACAACATCATAACCCAGTACCTCTAATTCATCAATAAATAAAATAATGTTCCACATGGAACATTATTTTATTTATTGATGAATTTCTATAATATGTACTTGCCTATATGAATATATATATTTTATATGAAATAATAATTCAAATACAGGGAGAATCTAAATGGGAAAGATAATAAAAGACCTTAACAAACTATTAAATCTTACGATTGTAATTATTATATTGATGTCATTAACCATATACGACATATATCCCGAAGCTATATATACATTTTCAAATAATCAGACAGCAATCGTATCAAAAGGACCAAAAGAGGAAAAGATTTTAGCCTTAAGTTTTGACGATGGACCTCATCCCAAATATACTGTTGAGATTCTTGATATACTAAAGGAATATAATATTAAAGCAACATTTTTCGTTCTAGGTATACATGCCGAATTATATCCAGATATAATAAATAGGCAAATATCAGAAGGACATGAAGTCGGTAACCATTCCTATTCCCATGTAAACATGAAAAAAGCATCAAAAAACGTAATTAAGGAGGAGTTTAAAAAAACACAAGACATAATTTATTCCATAAGTAATGTAAAACCTAAAGTCTTTAGACCTCCTTATGGTAATTATAATGATGAAGTAATTAAAATAGTCAGTAGTGATAATACCTCTATTGTTCTTTGGACTTTCTATCAAGATTCAAAGGATTGGAGCAATCCAGGAGTAGATTCAATAGTGAACACTACTTTATCAAAGGCACAAAATGGAGATATTATACTTTTTCATGATTATGTATATAAAGAGGAAAGTCATACTGTAGAGGCCTTAAAAATAATTTTGCCTAAATTAATTGATGAAGGATATAAATTTGTTACAATGTCTGAATTAATTAACATTACCGAAGAAAGAAAGGTGTTGAATAATTATAATTAAATTTTAACTGTATTCATTATATATAGTAAAAAGTCAGGGAGTATCCCTGACTTTATTTTGGTATTTTGACAACTACTTCTACATGGTCACCTTTATCTACCTCTTTATACTCAGCCTTAACACCAGTATCTTTAATTGCAGAAAAAGCCTTTTTAATTGTATTTAGATAAATTCTAATATTTATCATACTCTTAATGTTTTGTTTTACTTCATTATCCTCTCTCTTAGTTAAATCATCTAATATATCATTGACCAATTCCTCTGTCTTATTTACATTTAGCTCATTCTTTATTACTTTTTCTAAAATTTTTCTTTTTAAATCATCGTCAGCTAATTTTAATAATGCTCTTCCATGTCTCTCTGTAAGATTATATTCTAATAAATTTTTCTTAATATCCTCTGGTAATTTTAGAAGTCTTAATTTATTAGCAATTGTTGACTGATTTTTTCCCATTTTTTCAGCTATTTCTTGTTGAGTGAATCCATGGTCTTCTATTAAATTATTATATCCTTCAGCTTCTTCAATAAAATTTAAATCTTCTCTTTGTAAGTTCTCCATTAATGCAATTAGGGCAGATTCTTTATCCCTATAATCTACTATAATAGCTGGTATCTCATGAAGTTCAGCCAATTCCGAAGCTCTAAGTCGTCTTTCTCCAGCTATTAACTCATAAGAATCTTCCTTTATCTGTCTAACACTAATTGGCTGAATTACTCCATAAGATTTTATCGATTGACTTAATTCTTCTAATGATCTTTGATTGAAATCTTTTCTAGGTTGATATGGATTTGGTTTAATATCAGATATAGGAATATATTTGATTTCCGGTTGAAAATTTTTCATATGCATCCCTCTTCTCAATTGACTTTAATATATATTTCTATATTGAGCAGAATATTTCCTTCTTTATTGCCCAAGTTTTTTCCTACAAATTCTCCTATATTATAAGGGACTTTTCTTTGGTTTCCCTCCTCCCCTAGGATATTTTGTAGGAGTTTCTTGTATTTTGTGTATTATTATCAAAGAATGTATTATGTCAGAATTAGGAATCCTAACAATTTCCTTCTTTAAAATTTTTCCACCTAGAAGCTTTATTCCCTTTTCAGCTTCTTTAAGTTCTTCGTCTACTTCTGACCCTTTCATTGATATAAAGTATCCTCCTACTTTTACAAAGGGTAAAGAGTATTCTGAAAGAGTATCTAAAGAAGCTACTGCTCTAGATATACAAATATCATATTGTTCTCTGTATTTTGGTGTCCTACCAAATTCTTCTGCTCTACCATGTATAGCATCTATATTTTTTAGCTCTAAGGCTTTAATAACCTCATTTAAAAAAATAATTCTTTTATTTAGGCTATCCAGTAGAGTAACTTGAAGTTCATTATTGAAAATTTTAAGAGGTAAGCCTGGAAATCCTCCACCTGTACCTATATCTATTATCTTCTTTTTTCCCTCAAACAATTTTGTGATTATCGGTGTTAAACTGTCTAAAAAATGCTTTATATCTATTTCTTTATCATCAGTTATAGCAGTTATATTTATTTTTTCATTCCATTCTTTTAATAAGTCTTTATATTTAATGAAATGTTCCTTCTGTTTTACACTCAACTCAATCCCTAAATCTCCTAAACCCTCTATCAAGGTTTCAATATTACTCATCTATCCCTACCCTTTCTTCTCTTCTTTTATGCTCCATATAAATTAATAATACGTTTATATCTGAAGGTGAAACACCTGATATTCTAGAAGCTTGTCCTACAGAATCAGGTTTTATATTATTTAGCTTTTGTTTTGCTTCATTGCTTAAACCCTTTATCTCATTATAATCAATATCTTGACTTAATTTTTTATTTTCTAGTTTTTTAAATTGATCTATTTGTATCATTTGTTTCTTTATATAACCTTCGTATTTAATTTGAGTCTCTACTTGTAATCTAATTTCCCTCAATAAATCAGGTCTATCTGGATCAAGAACTGATAATACATCATATCCTAATTCAGGTCTTTTTATAAGTTCATAAATATTTGTAGGAGTATTTATTGGTGTACTGTTTAGACTCTCTATAATATTATTATTTTCTATTGTTGGATTTATTTGCACCCTTTTAAGTCTCTCAAGTTCTTTTTCTATAGACTCTTTCTTTGCAAGAGTCTTTCTATATCTTTCTTCTGTTACTAATCCTATTTTATATCCACGTTCTGTAAGCCTCAAATCAGCATTATCTTGCCTTAGAGTGAGTCTGTATTCAGCCCTTGATGTCATCATTCTATAAGGTTCCTCTGTACCCTTAGTGACTAAATCATCAATTAATACTCCAATATATGCCTCTGATCTATCAAGTATAAATGGTTCTTCACCTTTTATATTCAGAACAGCATTTATTCCTGCGATTAAGCCTTGAGATGCAGCCTCTTCATATCCTGATGAACCATTTATTTGACCTGCAAAGAAAAGATTATTTATTTCTTTATGCTCTAATGTCCTTTTCAATATTGTAGGATCTATTGAATCATATTCGATAGCATATGCAGATCTCATAAATCTCACATTTTCAAGCCCTATAATTTCCTTATACATCTCTAATTGTACTTCCTCTGGTAATGTAGAACTAACACCTTGTACATACATTTCCTTAGTAGATAAACCTTCTGGTTCTATAAATACTTGATGTTTATTTTTATCAGAAAACCTTACAACTTTATCTTCAATAGATGGGCAATATCTAGGCCCTACCCCATCAATATCACCTGCATACATGGGTGAACGATGTAAATTATTCCTTATAATTTCATGCATCTTTTCAGTAGTATATGTTAAATAACAAGGAACTTGTTCTTTATCAAATAACTTATCCATATTTAAGAAGGAAAAAGGTATAACTTCCTTATCTCCAGGCTGAATCTCCATCTTTGAATAATCTATACTATCTCTATGAACTCTAGCAGGTGTACCAGTCTTCATTCTTCTTAGATTGAATCCCTTCTCCTTCAGTGCATCTGATAAAAGTATAGAAGGAAACATTCCATCTGGTCCTGATTCATAATTGACTTCTCCCATGAATATTCTTCCCTTTAGATAGGTACCTGTTGCTAAAATTACAGCCTTACAATTATAAATAGCACCCGTTCTAGTTAAAACTCCTTTTACCTTATTACCTTCTAATAATATATCTATTATTTCTCCTTGTCTTAGAATCAAATTTGGTTCATCTTCTAATACTTTCTTCATTTCAGTATGATACATTTTTTTATCGGCTTGAACTCTTAGAGAATGAACAGCTGGTCCCTTAGAAGTATTTAACATTCTCGATTGAATAAATGATTTATCTATATTTAATGCCATTTCACCGCCAAGGGCATCTATTTCTCTTACCAAATGTCCCTTTCCTGTACCACCTATATTGGGATTACAAGATAAAGCTACGATAGAATCTAAGCTCATTGTCATTATCATAGTATTAATACCCATTCTACTACTTGCTAAAGCAGCTTCAACACCTGCATGTCCGGCACCTACTACTATAACATCATATTCTCCTGCAAAATATTTTTTTACTTCCTTCATAAATTTCACCTTTCTAAAATCAAGAGAATTTACTCTCTTCTACATAATTAATTCTTAACATTCAAATAAACTATAATCCACCTATCTCGCTAACGTGTAAGTTACAACCATACTATTATTTCTTCGCATTAGTTAATAATTCAAATTCCAGTCTTTTAATTGCTAATTGTGCAATGTGAATTGTGAATTACTTTCTACTTTCCTATACAGAACTCAGAAAATATTTTATCTAATATGTCTTCTCCAATGGTATCACCAGATATTTCTCCTAAGTTCTCCCAACAATTTTTCAAATCTACCTCTATACAATCTATTGGGACGCTTCCTTTTATATCTTCTATTGCTTGAGTTATGTTTTCTAAGGCCTTAATTAATTGATTTTTATGTCTTACATTAGTAACCACAGTATCTGAATAGATCTCAATTTCTCCACTGTAGAACATACTCTTTATACTTCTTTCCAATAAATCTACACCTATGCCAGATGTAATAGATGTGCTTATTATCTGCCTTTCATTTAAAAGAGATCTCAAATAAGATTCATTATATTTTGTAGGTAAATCTGTTTTATTTAAAAGAATTATACTTTTCTTATTCTTTATCAACTCTATTATTTCATAATCCTCATTAGATAATTCCCTTGAGGCATCAAATACTGCAATAATTAAATCCGCCTTTTCTACTGTTTCCTTAGCTCTATCTACCCCAATTTGTTCAACTAAATCATCAGTATTTCTTATTCCAGCTGTATCTATTATCCTAAGCGGTATTCCATCAATATTTACATATTCCTCTATAATATCTCTTGTAGTACCTGGTATATCTGTTACTATAGCTCGATTTTCTCTAAGAACTGCATTTAATAATGAGGACTTTCCAACATTTGGCTTCCCCAATATTACAGTATTTAATCCATCTCGAAGTATCTTACCTCTATCTGCTGTAGAAAGAAGTTTTTCAATTTCTTCCTTTACCCTGCTTCCACTTTCCTGCAAATCTTCATATGTGACTTCTTCAATATCTTCATCAGGAAAGTCTATAGAAACCTCAACATGAGCAATCATTTCTAACAATATATTTCTTATTTCCTTTATCTTTCTCGATAAAGAACCTTCCAGTTGATTCAAAGAAGCCTCAAAACTCTTATCAGTCTTAGCCCTAATCATATCTATTATAGCCTCTGCTTGAGATAAATCTAATCTCCCATTTAAGAATGCTCTTTTAGTAAATTCACCAGGCTCAGCTAATCTAGCACCATTATTTAATATCAACTCTAAGACCTTTCTTACAGAAATTATTCCACCATGACAATATACTTCCACCATATCTTCTCTAGTATAGGTATGGGGACCTTTCATATAAGATATTAAAACTTCATCTATTAACTGATTATTTTTTTTATCTACTATATGACCGTATATTAATTTTCTATTATAATCTTCATTTAATTCTTTAACCTTATTCCCTTTAAATATTATATTTCCAATATTTAAAGCATTCTTTCCACTAATTCTTACTATACCAATACCTGATTCTCCAACAGCAGTAGAAATAGCAGCAATAGTCATAATATCACCTCTTCTGCATCTATATATAAAGGCTAACATAAAGTTACAATTTTTTATTTAAAATTAAAAATTTGCCTTTTTGTTAACTCCAACTAATTGTAATATACCATTAATACTAAAATAATAAAACTACTTTAATCCAGTATTTATTATTCCAAAATCATTCATTTATATAAATTTTTGTAAATTTTTCTATATCATAAGAGAAACCCAGTATAGTACTGGGTTTTAGCTTTGTCTTGATTGAATAACTACTCTTCTATAAGGCTCATCACCTTCACTATAAGTAGTGATACCTTGAATATTCTGCAATGCAGAATGTATAATTCTTCTTTCATAAGGATTCATAGGTTCTAATTTTATTGGTCTTTTAACATATCTAGCTTTTTCAGCCATTTTATTGGCTAATCTTACTAGAGTTTCTTCTCTCTTAGCTCTATATCCTTCTGTATCCACTACAACTTTAATGTAACTATCTTTATTCTTATTTATAACTAGAGATAGTAAATATTGAATGGCATCAAGTGTATTTCCTCGCTTACCTATTAATATACCCATATCAGTAGAACTAATGTCTTTTATATCTACTATTAGGATATCTCCTTCTCTTTTTACTACATTAACTGCGGATATATTCATTGAACTTAACACTTTAGACAAAAAATTATCAGCTATTTCAATAGGGTCATATACAACAGAAACCCTAACCTTTGCATCTTTTCCACCAATTAATCCAAATAAACCTTTACTTGGCTCATCTATTATTTCTATTTTAACATCTTCTTTATTTGCATTCAACTCTATTAAAGCCTCTTTTATTGCCTCATCAACAGTTTTTGATACCTTAATAACAGACCTCATGACTTTAATTCTCCTCCTTAATCTTACCTAAAGACTTATTGGAAATTATCTGTTGTATAATTGAGAAAATATTACTTATTACCCAATATAATGCAAGTCCTGCTGCAAATCCTCTAGCAGCCATAAAAATCATTATAGGTAAAAACATATTCATCATTCTTTGAGTAGCCTGAGCCTGAGGATCTGTATTTGCTGACGTCATAGTTACACTTTGTAAATAAGTCGTTGCTGCAGCTAATAATGGTAATCCCCAAAGATAAGGATCTGGATTATTTAAATTTTTGATCCAAAAAAATGTTTTATTCATAGCCTCATAAACTGCTGGATCTTTAAAAGCAAAAGTAGTAGGGTTACCCATTACCTTAAAAAAAGCAATAATGATAGGAAATTGAATTAAAAGTACTAAACACCCAGAAGCTGGGTTATATTTATGTTCCTTATATAATTCTGCCATTTTTGCTTGAGCTGTTTGTGGATCATTTTTATATTTAGTTTGAATTTCTTTCATCTTTGGTTGAATTTCATTCATTTTCTTTGAAGATTTACTTTGATGTAAACTAACAGGTAAAAGTATAAGTTTAAATATTATTGTTGTTATAATTATAGCCATTGCGTAGAAAGAAAAATTTGCTGGCTCTGTTCCAATCATAGATACCATATCATAAATAAACTTTAGAAGTCCACCTAGTATATTACCTAAAAAAGCCGTCATTTATAAACCCCCTATCATTTAAGCGGATCATATCCTCCTTCATTAAACGGATGACATTTCAATATTCTTTTTATAGTTAAATAGGTCCCTTTTAAAAAACCATATTTATTATAAGCTTGTATAGAATAATCTGAACATGTTGGATAAAATCTGCAGTTTTTCCTAGTTAGTATATATTTCGATATAATATTCTGATAAATTTTAATTAAAAAAATAGCAAATTTAGCCATTGCTATCACTTTGGCTTATAAATACACCTGCTAATTTTAGAATATGAAGCATTGCACTCTCTAACTCTTTATACGAAATATCTACCACATTCTTTTTAGGTATAAAAATTAAATCATAATTACCTCTTATACTACTAAAATTTAGTCTATAGATTTCTTTCATTCTTCTTCTTATTTTATTCCTAACGACCGAATTTCCGATTTTCTTAGTAATAGAATAACCTACCCTAGTATTTCCAACATTATTTTTCTTTACATAAAGAACTAAATTTCTATTCCAATAATTCTTTCCACCACTATAGACTCTTTTAAACTCCATATTACTTCTCAATCTAAAAATTTTATCCATTGCATTTGCTCCCTTTATCCAAATAAATGGCCTCAAAATCCAATATTTGATGAAAAAATCAAACAATCGTTATAAAAAGGCCACCTTATTAGCGGCCTTATGCAGTTAATTTTTTTCTACCTCTTCTTCTTCTTGCTTTTATAATTTCTCTACCTGATCTAGTCTTCATTCTTTTTCTAAATCCATGCTCTCTGCTTCTTTGTCTTTTCTTTGGCTGATAAGTTCTTTTCATTTAGAAACACCTCCTTCGATAATATACCTTCAGAAATATATAAATAATATAGAGTTTTCCCACAAGAAAACATAAATACTACTAATGATTATATTTATTTGTACTAGATATGTCAAGAATTTTCAACAAAACTGAAGCTATAAAAAGTTATTAACAATTTATTTAACTTGTGGATAATTTTGTTGAATATATTCTTAAATTTTGATATTATTAAATAGCATGTGGATATTATTTTAAACTTATCAATACCTAAAAGTTATACACATTTTGTGGATAGTTTGTGTATAACTTTCAATATTATTTTTTAAATTTTATTAAAACAGTGTATTTACCTATTCTTTTATCCACATTTTTATTCTTCTTAAATATGTTGATAAGTTGATATTTTGCTAATTTATTTTATTAATAACATTTTATTAATAGTTTATCCACAAATAACATTTTCCAAACTTAATTATTTTTACATATATATTTTTCTTTTTTTGTTGATAACTATGTTTATAACTTTTATAAATAAGTTTATTTTTTTTTCTATTGGCAATAATTTTAATGAATAGGAGGTAAAAAGATGGCTTCAAGTTTAGATAATATTTGGAATGAAGTGTTGAATCTAATTAAAGTTGAATTAACTGAAGTTAGCTTTAATACTTGGTTAAAAACAATAGAACCTATTAGTATTTCTTCCAATAAAGTAATCCTAGCCGCCCCTAATGAATTTACAAAGGGAATTTTGGTAGGAAGATATCTAAATCTAATAAAAAATGCTTTTTCTCATGTTACTGAGGAAGAATTTGATATTCAATTTATTATACCTGGAGAAGAATATTCTCTAAATGTAGGACAACCCATAGTACAAGAGGTCAATGATAGTAATCAAAGATCCCAATTAAATCCAAAATATACCTTTGATACATTTGTAATAGGTAACAGTAATCGTTTTGCACATGCTGCTTCCCTAGCCGTAGCTGAAGCACCAGCACAAGCCTATAATCCATTATTTCTATATGGAGGAGTAGGACTTGGAAAAACTCACTTGATGCATGCAATTGGTCATTATACACTTAGCCAGAATCCCAACTCAAAAGTAGTATATGTTACATCAGAAAAATTTACAAATGAACTTATCAACTCTATAAGAGAATATAGAAATGAAGAGTTTAGAAATAAATATAGAAATATAGATGTACTCCTAATAGATGATATTCAATTTATTGCAGGTAAAGAGGGAACTCAAGAAGAATTTTTCCATACTTTTAATGCCTTACATGAAGCTAATAAACAAATAATTATATCTAGTGATAGGCCGCCTAAGGAAATTCCTACATTAGAAGATAGACTTAGATCTAGATTTGAATGGGGATTAATTGCTGATATTCAGCCGCCAGATCTAGAAACTAGAATCGCAATACTTAGAAAAAAAGCTAATGTTGAGAATATTAAGGTTAGTGATAATGTAATGCTCTATATAGCTTCGAAAATTCAATCAAATATTAGGGAACTTGAAGGAGCATTGATAAGAGTAGTAGCTTATTCCTCTCTAACAAATAGCGAAGTTACCGAAGAATTAGCTGAAGAGGCTTTAAAAGATATATTATCAAGTAATAAGTCCATAGAAATCACCGTTGAACTAATAAAAGAAATGGTATCTAAAAATTTTAAAGTTAAAATTGATGACTTTAACTCTAAAAAGAGGACTAGGGCTATAGCATATCCTAGACAAATTGCTATGTATCTAACTAGAGAATTAACAGATTTATCACTACCTAAAATAGGAGAGGAATTTGGAGGTAGAGATCACACAACTGTTATACATGCATATGACAAAATAAGCACAGATATAAATGAAAGTTCAGAATTAAAAAGAAAAATCGATGATATAGTAAAAGAATTAAAAGGATAATTTATTAATTAATGTGGATATCTTTTATGCTTTCCAAATACTTATCCACATGTTATTAAGTTGATAAAAGATTTGATATTTCTATCAATCAATAATTATCCACATAATCACAGCCCCTACTACTATTACTACTATATATTTTATATTCTTTCTATATCTGGGAAAAAAAGGAGGTCTAAATAAATGAAAATAAAAGTAAACCAAAAAGACTTAGCTAAACATATAAATATTGCACAAAAAGGGATATCTTCAAGAACTACTTTACAAATATTAGACGGAATATTGTTAGAAGCACATAAGGATAAATTAAAACTTACAGGAACAGATTTGGAAATAAGTATAGAAACCTATGTTAATTGTGAAATAGAAAGAGAAGGTTCTATTGTAGTTAATTCTAGAATATTTGGGGATATAATTAAAAAACTTCCAGATGCTTCTATTTATATAGATGTTGATAATAACAATATTAATATTAAATGTGAAAACTCAGAATTTAATATATTAGGTAATTCATCTAAAGAATATCCAGATTTACCTATAGTTTTAGAACATACTACATTTCAATTGCCGAATGATTTATTTAAATCTGCCATAAGACAAACAGTCTTTGCTACAACTCAAGATGAAACAAGACCATCTCTTACAGGAGTACTATTTGAAATAATAGATAGTAACATTTCTTTCGTAGCTTTAGATGGATATAGATTAGCTTTAAGAAAGTTACCTATACAATCAGATGTGGAAATTAAGATAATAATACCAGGTAGGGCTTTAAATGAGATAAATAAAATAGTAGAAGATAATGAAAGTAATATGGAAATCGCAGCTGCACCTGGGCATGTAGTATTTAATATAGGAGATACTATAGTATATTCAAGATTATTAGAAGGACAGTTCTTTAATTATAAAGAAATTATAAGGAAAGATCATAAAACATCTGCAATAGTAAATAAAAAGGCATTTCAAGATAGTCTTGAAAGAGCGTCATTGCTTGCAAAAGAAGAAAAGGCAAATTTAGTTAAGTTAAGCATAATAGATGGACAAATATTAATAAAATCTAATTCTGAAATAGGAAATGTAAATGAAATGATAATGGCTCAAGCCAATGGAGAAAATATAAATATTGCCTTTAACTCAAGATATATATTAGAAGGTATAAAAGTAATCGATGCAGAGGAAATAAAGTTAAATTTCATGGGAAGTTTAAATCCATGTATTATAAAACCTTTGCAAGATGAAAACTATACTTATTTAGTCTTGCCAGTGCGTCTTGCACAAGATGATTTTTAGAGGAGAGATAATCTATGAAAGAAATATCTATAGAAACTGATTATATTAAATTAGATCAGTTCTTAAAGCTTGCAGGTATTACACAAACTGGTGGTCAAGCAAAGATTATGATTAGTGAAGGTAGTATAATAGTCAATAATGAAGTTACATTACAAAGAGGAAAAAAAATAAGGAAAAATGATATTATTGAAATTAAAGGTTATGGATCTTTTGTTGTGATATAATATTATTTACCTTAAGGGGTGTTTTTTTTGCATGTAAAAAATATTAGACTTATAAATTTTAGAAATTATTATAGTCTAAACATAGACCTGAATAAAAAGACAAATATTTTTATAGGAAAAAATGCTCAGGGGAAAACTAATTTACTTGAAGCAGTATATATTTGTGCAACAGGAAGATCCTTTAGAACAAATAGGGATAAAGAGATAATCAATTTTAATAAAAATGAAGCTTATGTTGGAGCACAAATGAATATAGGGAAGCAGGAAAAATTTATTGAAATAAAATTAGAGAGAGAAAAAGCAAAAAGAATTAGAGTAAATAAGACTGAACTAAAGAATTATAAAGAACTCTATAGTGGATTAAATGTGGTTATTTTCTCACCTGAAGATTTAAAACTTGTAAAGGAAGGACCAGGAGAGAGAAGAAATTTTTTAGATATGGAGATTTCTCAAATAAGGCCTGTATATAACTTTAATATAAATAGATATAATAAAATATTGTTTCAAAGAAACAATTTGTTAAGATCAAGTAAGTTTCAAACGAATATATCTAGTCTTTTAGAAATATTTGACTTACAGCTTGCAAAAATAGGTACAGATATAATTTTAGAAAGAGATAAATATGTACAAGAACTTTCTAAGATATCTAGTATTACTCATAATAAAATAACCCTATCTCGAGAAAATCTAGAATTAAAGTATTTATCTAATATTGAAATATTAGATAATAAAATAGAAATGGAAAAAAATTATTTAAATAAGCTTAAAAAGTATATAGATAAGGATATAGAAGCAGCTTCTACACAATTAGGACCTCATAGAGACGATATATTGATGACAATAAATGATAAGGAGCTTAAGACATATGGATCTCAAGGTCAGCAAAGAACTGTAGTATTATCTATAAAACTATCTGAAGTAGAATTAATAAAAAAGCAGAGAGGAATTTATCCAGTATTACTTTTAGATGATGTTTTTTCTGAATTAGATGAAGAGAGAAGAAAGTATTTAATTAAATCTTTCCAAGATATGCAGACATTAATAACAGTAACAGATGCCATAGACCTAAAAGAAATGGAAACAATCGAAAAATCTATATTTTATATAGAAGAGGGGAAATTAATGTAGATAGGAGTCATAGGATGATTATTCATATAGGTGAAAATAACTATATATTTGAAAAAAATATAATAGCTATACTAGATAAAAAAGCTGCTGAAGGTACAAAAAAAACTAGGGAATTTATAAATAAATTAATAGAAGATAATTGTGTAATTGGTTCTTTAGATCAAAATACAAAATCCTATATAGTTGTATCAGATAATAATAAGACAATAGTTTATACATCAAACATATCTTCGAAAGCACTATCAAATAGAAATATTTACGAATAGATAATATTAGATTGGAGGTAATTTAATGGCCAATGAAAAAAATGGGATAAACGGTAACAATGATAGACATTATACAGCTCAAGATATCCAAGTACTTACAGGTCTAGAGCCAGTAAGAAAAAGACCAGGTATGTATATAGGCAGTACAGGACCAAAAGGACTTCACCATTTAGTATATGAAGTAGTAGATAATAGTATAGATGAGGCTTTAGCGGGAATTTGTGACACCATCAGGGTCACTATTTTTGATGATAACTCAGTAAAGGTATCAGATAATGGTAGTGGAATACCAGTTGAAAAACATCCACAAACAGGAAAATCCACTGTAGAGACTGTTTTAACTATATTACATGCAGGTGGTAAGTTTAATAATGGTGCATATAAAGTATCCGGTGGGCTGCATGGTGTTGGGGTTTCTGTAGTAAATGCACTATCTGAGTGGCTAGTAGCTAAGGTAAGAAGAAATGGTAAAGAATATATGCAAAAATTTGAAAGAGGATTAGCAAAAACAGAACTTGAAACTATAGGAGAGTCTGATGAAACAGGTACAACTATCCATTTCAAACCAGATGCAGAAATATTTGAGACTATAATATTTAGTTTTGAAACCTTAGAACATAGATTTAGAGAAATGGCATTTTTAAATAAAGGAATCAAAATTATATTAGAAGATGAGAGGGAAGGAAAAACAAAAGAATTCCATTATGAAGGTGGAATAAAGTCTTTCGTAGAGTATATAAACAAAAATAAAACTCCTATACAAAAAGATATAGTATATTATGAGGGAGAAAAAGATGGAACAACTGTAGAATTAGCATTACAATATACTGATGGATATACAGAAAATATATTTACCTTTGCAAATAATATAAACACTCCAGAGGGTGGAACACATTTATCAGGATTTAGAACAGCTTTAACTAGGGTCATGAATGACTATGGTAGAAAGTATGGAATTATAAAAGAAAAAGAGGAGAATCTTAGCGGAGATGATGTAAGAGAGGGTTTGACAGGTATATTATCAGTCAAGTTAATGGAACCCCAATTTGAAGGTCAAACTAAAAGTAAACTAGGAAATAGTGAGACAAGAGGTATAGTTGAAACTTTAACATATGACTATTTAAATATATATTTAGAAGAAAATCCTAGAGAGGCAAAAATAATATTAGAAAAAGCCATATCTTCTCAAAGGGCAAGAGAAGCCGCTAGAAAGGCAAGAGATTTAACTAGAAGAAAGAGCGTATTAGAGAATACTACATTACCTGGGAAATTAGCAGATTGTCAAGATTCTGATTTAGAGACTACAGAGATATATCTAGTAGAGGGAAATTCAGCTGGTGGTAGTGCAAAGCAAGGTAGAGATAAGAAATTTCAGGCTATATTACCCCTAAGAGGAAAGATATTAAATGTAGAGAAGGCTAGATTAGATAAGATATTAAGTTCAGAGGAAATAAAAATTATGATTACAGCCTTTGGAACAGGTATTGGTGAAGATTTTAATATAGAAAAATTAAGATATGGAAAAATAATATTGATGACTGATGCCGACGTAGATGGCGCGCATATTAGAACTTTACTATTAACTTTCTTCTATAGATATATGAAAGAGTTAATAGATAATGGGCATATATATATTGCTCAGCCACCACTTTATAAAGTAACTAAAAGTAGACAGGAACATTATGTATATAGTGATAAGGAATTAGATGATTTGTTAGAGGAAATAGGTAGATCTAACTATGCTATTCAAAGATATAAAGGTCTTGGAGAAATGAATCCAGAACAACTTTGGGATACAACTATGAATCCAGAAACAAGAACACTATTAAAAGTAACTTTAGAGGATGCTGTGGCAGCTGATGAAGTATTTACAACTTTAATGGGTGATAAAGTACAACCAAGAAGAGAATTTATTGAAGAGAATGCTAAGTTTGTAAAAAATTTAGATATATAGGAGGTCAAGTATGGATAGAGAATTTGACAATATAGTAGAAATAAATATTGAACAGGAAATGAAGAAATCCTACTTAGACTATTCCATGAGTGTAATTATGAGCCGTGCTTTACCAGATGTACGTGATGGACTAAAGCCTGTTCATAGAAGGATAATCTATGCTATGGATGAGCTTGGTATGGGGCCAGATAAACCTTACAGAAAGTCTGCTAGGGTTGTCGGGGACGTACTAGGTAAGTATCATCCTCATGGGGATAGCTCAGTTTATGATGCAATGGTAAGACTTGCACAGGATTTCAATATTAGATATCCGTTAGTAGATGGTCATGGAAACTTTGGATCTATAGATGGTGATGAAGCTGCTGCTATGCGTTATACAGAGGCGAGAATGACTAAACTTGCGATGGAAATGCTAAGGGATATAGGAAAAGATACTATAGATTATAGACCAAACTTTGATGAAACGTTAAAAGAGCCTGTAGTTTTACCAAGCAGATTTCCTAATTTATTAGTTAATGGTTCTTCAGGTATAGCTGTAGGAATGGCAACAAATATTCCTCCTCATAATCTAAAAGAAGTAATAGATGGTGCTATAGTACTTATAGATAATCCTGATGCTGATGTTGAAGAATTAATGACATCAATAAAAGGACCAGATTTTCCAACAGCCGGTCATATAATGGGTAAAGAGGGTATAAAATCTGCTTATAAAACAGGAAGAGGTAAAATAACAGTAAGAGCAGTTACTGAAATAGAAGAAACAAATAAGGGAAGACATAGAATCATAGTAACTGAACTTCCTTACCAAGTTAATAAAGCTAATTTAATTGAAAAGATAGCTGAATATGTTAGAGATAAAAAATTAGAAGGAATATCTGATCTAAGGGATGAATCTGATAGAGAAGGTATGAGAGTAGTTATAGAGATTAAAAGAGATGCAAATCCAAATGTAGTATTAAATAATCTATATAAGCATACTCAATTACAAACTACTTTTGGAGTAATAATGCTGGCTTTAGTAAATGATGAACCAAAAATCCTTGATCTAAAGCAAATGTTGACTCATTATATAGCTCATCAAAAAGATATAATAACTAGAAGAACTCAATATGACTTAGCTAAGGCAGAAGAAAGAGCTCACATAGTAGAAGGATTAAAAATAGCATTAGATAATATAGATGAGGTAATACGTATAATAAGGTCATCTAAGACTGAAGCTATAGCAAAAGAAGCTTTAATGGATAGCTTTGGGTTATCAGATAAGCAGTCTCAGGCAATATTAGATATGAGACTTAGACGTCTGACAGGTCTGGAAAGAGAAAAATTAGAAGAAGAATATGAAGCATTGATAAAAGAGATTAATAGGTTTAGAGAAATACTAGCTAATGAAAGATTAGTATATCAAATAATTAAAGAAGAACTAATTGAAATAAAAGAAAAGTATGGAGATCCAAGAAGAACTAGAATAATGCCTTCTGCTGATGAGATAGATATAGAAGATATGATTGAAGAAGAAGATGTTGTAATTACATTAACTCATTTCGGTTATATAAAGAGAACTCCGGAGTATACTTATAAGACTCAGAAAAGAGGCGGAAAGGGAATAGTAGCTTTAACGACTAGGGAAGAAGATTTCGTAGAGGACCTATATATTACTTCAACTCATGATACAATATTGTTCTTTACTAATAAAGGTAAAGTGTTCTCCTTAAAGGCATACGAGATTCCTGAAGGTGGTAGACAGGCAAAAGGAACAGCTATAATAAATCTATTAAATCTAACAGGTGATGAAAAGGTAAATGCTATAGTACCTATAGATAAGAATACTACAGAGAGTAATCTTGTTTTCATTACTAAAGAAGGTATCATTAAAAAGACCAGCTTAGATAATTTTGAAAATATCAGAAAGAATGGTATTATAGCTATTAGTCTAAGGGATAGTGATGAATTAATAGGTGTTAGAAAAACAAATGGAAATAGAGAAATGATTGTAGTAACTAAAAAAGGTATGTCTATCAGATTTGATGAAAATGATGTTAGAGAAATGGGAAGATCTGCCATGGGAGTAAAAGCCATTAGTCTAAGAAATAATGATCAGGTTGTAGCTATGGAATTAGTTGAAGAAGGTAAGAAGTTATTAGTTATTTCAGAATATGGATTTGGAAAGAGAACTTCACTAGATGAGTATAAAATTCAAAATAGGGGAGGAAAAGGACTAATAACTTATAACATAAAAGAAAAAACTGGTGATATAGTTTCAGCTAAGGTTGTAGATGATAATGATGAATTATTGATAATTTCATTTACGGGTACAATTATTAGACTTATAGCTAAAGATATTTCTATCATGGGTAGAAGTACCCAAGGAGTTACTCTCATGAAGATGAAAGATGATAGGGTAGTAGCTGTAGCAAAATATGTAGAAGAAGAATAATGTAATAATCAATTATAATCCTTTATTTCGTTCAGGTATTTTTATACTGAATGGATAAAGGATTTCTTTTTAGGTAAAAATTTCTAAATCCGGGTATTTTGCTTTACATTAAACTATTTTTATTATAAAATTAATACATATTGTTATGTAGATAAAGGAGGGTTTGTAATGTCTCTAAATATACAAGTAAAGTTTGATGAGAGAGAAAATCAGTGGGTATTTTTGCCAGAGGGAGAAATAGATATCTATACTTCTCCAAAATTTAAAGAGGAGATATTGAAACATTTTAGTAGTAAGCAAACAGATATATTAATAGATGGAGAAAATCTAAATTATGTCGATAGTACGGGACTAGGAGCGTTAATATCTATTTTGAAAAAGCTTAAAGATAATGAATACAAAATTTATTTATCAAATATTAAGCCAAATATAAGAAAAATATTTGATATTACAGAATTAGATAAGTTGTTTATTATAAGAGGTGAAAAGGATGAATAAGGATGTAATAAGTTTCACAATACCTAGAAAGCCAGACTATATTAGCTTAGTTAGGCTTACTACCTCAGGAATAGCACATAGTATGGGATTAAATGTAGATGACATAGAGGATATTAAAGTTTCTATAGGAGAAGCTTGTGTTAACTCCCTTATGCTAAGCGATGGAGAAGAAATATCTTTAGTATTTGAAATAGATGAAGAAAAATTATCTATAGAGGTAACAAATGTTAGTGAAAATATACCTGAAGACTTGGATGAAAGAAAAGAAAGAGAATTAGGTTTATTAATTATAAAGTCATTGATGGATGAAGTTGTATTTAATGGAGACGGAATAAAAATGATCAAGTATATAGAGGATGATGATCAATGACTAATAAGGGGCAAGATGAAAGAGAAAATAAAGAATTAAAAGACAAAACAGAGATTAAAAACTTATTTAAATCCTATAGTCAAAATAAGGATAAGGATACTAGAGATAAATTAATTGAAAAACATATATATATAGCGGAGATTTTATCAAAAAAATATGCAAATAGGGGTATAGAATATGACGATATATATCAAGTGGCTTGTATTGGACTTATATATGCTATAGATAGATATGATATAGATAAAGGTTATGAATTTTCTAGCTTTGCAACTCCAACTATAATAGGAGAAATAAAGAAATATTTCAGAGATAAGGGGTGGACCATAAGAGTACCTAGAAGAATACAAGAATTATCTAAGAAGATAAATAATGCAAAGGTATTTTTATCCCAACAATTACAAAGGTCACCTACAGTTGAAGATATAGCAAATTATCTAAAATGTTCAGAAGAAGAGATATTAGAGGCCATGGAAGCAAGTAAGGTATATACTCCTCAATCTTTAGATGTGACTTATGATTCAAACAATGAAGATAAAGATGTTAATTTAGCAGACCTAATTGGAGAAGAGGATCACTATTTTAGTAGAATTGAGAATAATGATTTTTTAGTTAAGACTATGGAGAAGTTAAATGATGTAGAAAAACAAATATTGATTGAAAGATATTTTAATAAAAAAACTCAAGTTTCTATAGCTAAAATGCTAGATATATCTCAAATGACAGTATCTAGGATAGAAAAAAGAGTTTTAGAAAAGCTAAGGAAAGAAATAGAAAGAACAATGATATAACAATTAATAATGTATTATTATAAAATAATCTTTGAATTTATTCAAAGATTATTTATTAAAAAGCTACTAAAACCAATATTTCTAAAGAAAATAAAACTTTTTTAAAATAAGTATTGACTTTAGTTACTAAAGAGAGTATTATAGTAAAAGTCGGCTGCGACATTGAACAAAACAAATCAA